>ERZ772861.20-NODE-20-length-199789-cov-29.975432_pt1 | contig 199789 bp, 213 predicted proteins | sample MGYA00512135_ERZ772861 | MGnify/ENA primary metagenome ERZ772861 (study PRJEB29015, sample SAMEA2737700) | human gut metagenome | biome: human gut; feature: human-associated habitat; material: faeces | place: China | collected 2012 ...
AGTCCATTGATTTTGTAATCTTTTGAGCTAAATTGGCTTGTGCTTCTGAATTACTACGTTCTGCTATATTTTTTAATAGTGTTGGCATTGTTAATGCTGCTACTACTCCGATTACTCCAAGAGTTATTAATACTTCAGCTAAAGTAAAAGCAAATTTTTTATTCGGAATTACCCCTCTGAAAAGCTCTCTACAAGCGGGTTTTAGATTACCCCCCCCCCGAAACTCGCTCTATGACTGCGTTTTGACATGTTCATACTTCCTTTCCATGTTTTGATAAACTATACTATATCATCATTATAAATTATCTTGCTCAATTTCTCAATCCTATGAACAACTGAACCCCCAAAAATGACAATAAGAAAAGGGGCTCTTCGCCCCTTTCCATTCAAATGAACTAAAAAGTCAGTATTTTTAACTGATATTTCTATATACGGAATAAAACACTAAAAACTTTAATCTTTTATTACATCTTGTTACATTTATTTACAAAAGCTAAAAAGTCTACTCCAAAAAGATTTCTTTTTCGTTGGTTCTTCAGGAATCTCCCCTGCGTATTTGTCAAATAAATTATCTATTGATTTATTCAATTTCTCTTTTTCGCTTAGTATTTGAGCCTCTTTTAGCAATTTGGCAGCCTCTTTAGTTTTCATATCTGCAATTCTTTGAAGTTTTTGTTTTTCTAATAATTTAGATAATTCCGCAGCTTGAACCCCAGAATCATATATTCCTCTAAAAGAGGCATACTTCTTCGGAGCTTCCTTGCCATAGATTGAACGAAATATCTCTGGTTCATTGGGATTATAAAATCCATAAGTTTCATCTCCACAAGTTAAATAAACAAAACGACCTAATTGGTCTTCTTCACGTTGCAGTGCTGAATAGTAATTTTTTTGAGGATTCTCAACTGATCTCACCGCTGGGGTATAAACACTATCTTCAAAACAAACATCATAATGTTTTACATTTTCAACCCCTTTTCCCAATTTTTCAAAATATTCAACCCATTTAGGACCAAGTTTTTCGACTTCGGGACGTAATTTAGGATTTATTTTTAATGCCATTTTAAAATTTATATTAGCACTAGTATTTTGTACATTATTTACTTTCATATTCTTCTCCTTTGACTAAATAAAATATTACTATAATAACGCTAAATAATAAATTTTGCTATCATTTACGAAAAGAATTTTAAAATGGACGAATGAATATATTATTAATTATTCCAGTAAACTTTAAAGTTTCTAATTTCATCTAATGTATTTTTATAATCCCCCTTAAAACAAATAGTCCTATCATCAATATACAAATACGATGGGATTTTTATATTCGTAACATCTTTAAAAAATTTATCTAAATTATTTTTCATTAACCACTTGGTAGAAAGCATCAGATTTCTTGTAGTAAACAGATATAGTTCAGCAAATTGAGAAAGTTTTTCAATAAATTCATAAGCGCCATCTTTTATATCCGGAATAAAGTTTTCATCAAAATTGCCCTTACCATATTCATTCAATACCCCATCTAAATCAATTAGTATCTTTTTTACAAACATAACTTTATCTTTCTTTGTCCGTACTACGGTTTGTTTCCTTTGTCATTATAGCGGACAATTTAGTTATGGACAAGAGCTTATTAGAAAAATTAGCAAAACGAATTAAAGAACTAAGAAAAAAGAACGGTTTTACTCAAGATGAACTTGCATTCCGAGCAAATATTGAGCGTTCAACCCTTGGGAATATTGAAACAGCACAAAACGATGTTACCCTGACAAAAGTAAACCAAATTGCAAAAGCTTTTGACTTAACGATATCTGACTTATTAAAATTTTAACCCCACAAAAAAGTCTTTTAGCTAAAATTGTAATGTAGCATTTGACTAAATTAATAAAATAAAGGAGATGTCTTTGACATCTCCTTTATGGCTCCACCCGCCAGAAGACGCTGGAAATTTTTGTATGTAAAATTTACAAAGAAATAACAAATGTAGTTAATATGTCAGTTTTTAAACAAATAGAATATTTGAGAAAAATATCCTAATAAACATTGATAAACAAGTAATAACTAGTTTTTTATATTTCACTAAAACTTATAAAATACTAAGAAGACTGACGTTCTAATTATAGAAACTATTCAAATACACTGAAGCACACCTGCAAATTCGTGTCAGTGGCTTCCGGTGAATATTTTGCTATATCAACAAAATAAAAATTTAATACAATGAAAACAGCATACTTAAAGTATGCTGTTTTTTGTTAATCAATTTCAACTTCTTCGTTTATTTCTATCGGAAGTTCGGCAGTTTTGGGGGCCGGATTATTTTTATATCTGTAATACAAAAACATATCTAGCAACAGAAACACTGCATTTGCGTAATATATCCAAATTACATAGTCATTATTATGCAAAAGTTTATTTAAAATTCCGCAAATATATCCAAATAGAATTAAATATGAAAAAGTAAGGCTTTTTCCATGTACGCATTTACATTTATAAGTTTTGTATGCTGCAATCGGCCAACTTAATCCAAAGCTTGCCATCATACCGGCTTCTAATAAGCTCATAGCAACTCCTTATAAATTTTTAATACTCTATCATAATCTAATACAACAAAATTATTTGCCATCAAACGCCCTTGAGTTTTCATTACGCTTTCAGCGAAATCTTCTGCATCCTTTTCAGTTACACCGTATTCGTGCAAAGGTTTCTTTTGCAATACAGAATTCAACAAGTTTTCTAGTTCTTCATAAACTACTTTTACATCGCAATGAAGAAGGTTTGCTAAAAATTCATTCATTGTTGCGATTTCGCCATCTTGTTTAATTTCCATATAATTTTTCAAAACACCAGTAAATACGGCATAATTGCTTTCTCCATGTGGAACGTGATATTTTGCACCCAATGGATAACTCAATGCGTGAACCGCTGCACAACCTGCTGTTTCAAACGCAATACCAGCAAAGTTGCTTGCCGTCAAGAATGTATCCATCAAATCAGGCAAAATTTCTTTACCTTCTTTAACAAGTCTTTGATAGCTTGTGATAATCATTTCAATAGCTTTATAACCAAATAATTTGGAATAATCGGTTGCTTTTGGGGATAAACTTGATTCAACAGAATGTACCAAAGCGTCAATTGAACTTGTTGCAAAAACTTTAAACGGTAATGATTTCAAAAGTTCAGGAATTAGAACTGCCATTTCTGCAAACATTTCAGGCGAAGTCAATCCCATTTTTACACCCAATCTTGTTCTGTTGATGATTGAAATATTTGTAACTTCACTGCCTGTACCACAAGTTGTAGGGATAATAATTAGTTCATAATGTTTCTTTAATTCATTTTTTTTGTCGTATAATTTATCGACAGATTCTCCGTTTGTTACTGCCAAAACTTTTGCTATATCAATGATTGTACCACCGCCGATTGCAATTATTCTTTTGAAAGTATGTTTTGCGGCTTCATTAATAATTGCATCAACCATAATGTCTGTTGGTTCACCTGCACCGAATTTTTCTTGGAAAATTGTTTTTACAGGCAAATTTAATTCTTTGAAATATGGATTAAAAATATATTCATTTGTAAGAATTAAATCATCTTCCCCCAATTCAAATTCTTTTGCAAATTCTTTACAAGTTTGGAATTTATGCAATTCCGGTTTTAATATTAACTGTTTCATGATTAAAAATCCTTTCTTTTAGAAGAATTCCGGACTACATTATGCAATCCGGAATTTATTATAACAACAAATTTAAGCCCAAATTTCTTCATCTGTCGGAACTTTTTTATCCTTATTATAAAGTCCGATTTGAGAAACGTTAATTAGGTGAGTGTAATTCAAGTTTTCTGAAATACTGTTGTTACCCCAAGATCCACAACCTAATGTTGTAGTTGGAGCAAAGCCATTATACAAACTGCCGCCTGCACCTGTTGATGAGGATTGGTTAACAATTAAACGACTTACCGTCAAATTTTCACCTGCATAACGAACATGTTCCATATCATTTGAATGAATTGATGCTGTATGACCTTTTCCTTCGTATTCCAAATCTGATTGAGCAAGTTTAATAGCATCTTCAAATGTATCGTAAGGAGCAGTAATCATTACAGGACACATTTTTTCACGACATAAAGGTTCGCCGTTGCCTTTACCAATTGCCCTTGCCTTAATCAAAATCATTCTTGTACCTTCCGGAACTTCAACATCAGCAAGTTTTGCAATTGTTTGAACAGATTGACCAACAATTTTTCTATTGATTGGACCGTTTTCAGGGAAGATTGTATCAGCAAATTTCTTAATTGATGCTTCATCTTCAACAACAAATACGCCGTTTTTTCTAAACAAGTCTAGAACTTTATTAAAATCTTCTTTTGGAATGAATACGGCTTGTTCACCTGAACAAATGATACCATTATCAAAAGTTCTGCCGATGATAATTTTCTTAACGGCATCTTCGTAGTCAATTCCTCTATCCATAATAACTTGAACGTTACCAGGACCAACACCTAATGCAGGGTGACCTGATGAATAAGCAGCTTTAACCATACCGCCACCGCCTGTTGCTACAACTACATCAACTTTTTTCATTAATTCATTTGTAGCATCAATTGATGATTTTTCGATTGTTTGAATTAAATCAACAGGAGCGTTGTGTTTTTTCAAAATTTCTCTAAACAGATCTACAACGTATTTGTTTACATGTTCTGCTCTTGGGTGCGGAGCAATAATAATTGCGTTTTGACCTTTAATAGCAAACATAATATTACACATTGGAGTTACAACAGGATTTGTTACAGGGGTTACTGCACCAACTACACCTTTTGCTTTTGCAACTTTGATAATTCCTGTTTCTTTATTTTCTTCAATAATCCCTACTGATTTTTTGCCTTTCAAACTGTTCCAAATACATTTTGATTTACCGTGGCATTTTGCAACTTTGTCTTCATAAACACCCATTTTAGTTTCATCAACTGTCATTCTGGCTAATTCTTCAGCTCTATCATAAACGACTTTACCAATTTCTTTAACAATAGCATCTGTTTGTTCTTGAGAAAATGATTCAAATTCTTGTTGAGCTTTATGAGCTTTTTCAACTAACGAATTAATCAATTCTTCTGCACTAATTTCGTTTTCCATTTTTATATTTCCTTTCTTACAATTTCAACCTATAGCAATATGTTAGTTTTGTAATTCAATTTTGTACATTCTTTTGTAAGTATAAAAATTTTTTGCGTTATTTAAAACTTTCTTTACTTTCCAAACTCTTTTTTTAATTTCGTTAGTACATACAAATTTTATCAATATGATAAATTATTGGTAAATGAAAGAGTAAGTGAGGTAAAGACTGTGGACAAAGAATTTGAAAAAAGGATTAGAGATAAAAGATATTTAACTAAAGTTATGGAACCGGCTGAGGCTGCAAAGTTTATAAACCCTAATATGACACTTGGTGTTAGTGGTTTTACGATTGCAGGGTATCCTAAAGTTATTGCAGGAGAGCTTGCCAAACGTGCAGATAACGGTGAAAAGCTTGATTTAACAGTTTATTCAGGAGCTTCTCTCGGAGATGAGTTTGATGGTGAACTTGCAAGAAAAGGAGCTTTAAAAAAACGTATTCCTTACCAAACCAATAAAGATTTGAGAAATGCGATTAATGACGGGAAAGTCGGCTATCATGATGTTCCGCTTGGTTTGATGCCTGTATGGGTAAAAAGAAATTTCTTAAACCATGTTGATGTTGCAATAATTGAAGCAACTGCGATTGATGAAAACGGAAATATTATTCCGACAACTTCTGTTGGTACTTCTAACATATATGCAGAATGTGCGGACAAAATTATAATTGAAGTAAACACTTATGTTCCAGCGTCTTTAGAAGGGGTTCATGATGTTTATTCTCCTGAAAATCCTCCATATACAAAACCTATTCCAATTACAAAAGTTGACGATAGAATTGGAACACCTTATATAAAATGTGATTTTGATAAAGTTGTTGCTGTTGTTCACAGCACAATTCCTGATAATGGAAGGAAAGTTGTACCATCTGATGCGGAATTTGATGCTATGGCTAAAAATTTGGTTAACTTTTTGAAAAATGAAGTTGAACATAAAAGATTGTGTAATCCGCTTCCTCCCATTCAGGCAGGTGTCGGCAGTGTTTCAAATGCAGTTTTAGAATGTTTGAAAGATTCTGATTTTGAAGATTTAACAGTATATTCAGAAGTTTTGCAAAATTCAATTTTCGACCTTATTGAGGCAGGAAAAGTTAAATGTGCATCGGGTACGTCCTTGACAATCTCTTGGGATAAGATTGATGAGTTTTTTAAAAACTTTGAAAAATATAAAGATAAAATTGTACTAAGACCGCAAGAAATCAGTAACCACCCCGAAGTTATCAGAAGACTTGGTATAATTGCGATTAACACAGTTATTGAGGCAGATATTTATGGTAACACTAATTCTTCATACATTAACGGTTGTCGTTTGATGAATGGTGTCGGCGGTTCTGGCGATTATTGCGAAAATGCTGGACTATCAATTTTTATCACAAAATCTACTGCAAAAAATGGAGAAATCTCTTGTATTGTTCCACTTGTTAGTCACGTTGACCATACAATCCATGAAATCCACGCACTTATTACAGAACAAGGGGTTGCAGATTTGAGAGGTTTAGACCCTATAGAAAGAGCCAAAACAATTATCGAAAATTGTGCACATCCGAAATTTAAACAGGAATTGTACGATTATCTTGATAAGGCTATAAACACTTGTGAGTACAAGGAAATGCCTGTTGATATTGAAGATGCGTATAAATTTCCTAATATTTAATAGCAAAGTTGTAATTTCAAGGTAAAATAAAATTATGGACGAAAATAAATTACTTGAAATGTTTAAATTGCGTGAAGATATCCTTATGGCATTAGAGGAAGGCATCTTAGCAATTGATAAAAACAAAAAAGTTATATTTATAAACAAATCAGCAATTCCAATGCTGCATATAACAGAAAGTGAACCTATCGGTAAAGATTTGAATGAGATTTATCCTGCATCAAGATTAGGTGAACTCTTAACGACAGGCAAAAAAGAATTCAATGTGCAGATGAAATCATTAAAAAATGATTACGTAATTTCTGATAGAATGCCAATCTATGATAATGGTGAAATCGTTGGAGCATTTGCTATTTTTAGAAACAGAACTGAGGTCGTACAACTTGCAGAAAATTTGACCGGGGTTAAACATCTTGTCGAATCAATGAGAGCAAATAATCACGATTTTGTGAATAAATTACATGTAATCTTAGGCTTAATCCAAATGAAAAAATATGATGAAGCAGTTGAATACATTATGAATGTCAGTATGGTACAAAAAGAGATAATAAGTACCATTATTAAACAAATTAAAATTCCATCTATTGCTGCTCTTTTGATTGGAAAATTTGCTAGAGCATCAGAACTTGGAATCCATTTTGCATTGGATTCATCAAGTTCACTGGAAGAAAACGATACAAGAATTCCGTCAGATGTTTTTATAACAGTGCTTGGGAATTTAATCGAAAATGCGATGGATTCACTAAATTCAACAGATGTTTCCAACAAAAAAATATATGTATCTATTTTATCAACGCCAAAAGAAATAAAAATTGTCGTAAGCGATAATGGCAACGGAATAAAAAAATCTAATTTGAAGAAAATTTTTAAAGACGGATTTTCAACAAAAAGTAATTCTAGAGGAACAGGACTTTTTGTTGTTAAATCATTGATTGAGACTTATAACGGTAAAATTTCAGTTACGTCAGAAATGGAAATAGAAACAAAATTCACCGTTAAATTTAAGAAAGAAGGGAAATGATGAAACTTTATGCACTAAATACAGGGTATTTAGAAACCGATAAAAATACCGTTGTTGCATGTGCAACACTTGGAACACGCTCTAATCCGCATGTTCAAAATGAATGGATTAAACTGCCTGTAATGGCTTATTTAATTGAAACAGATGATGGTTATATTTTATATGACACAGGTTCAAACCCTGAAGCCATGAACGGTTATTGGCCCAAAACTATGCAAGAAGTTTATCCACTTTATCAAAAAGAAGAAGAAAGATTGGAAAATCAACTTAAACTTTGCGGAGTTAAACCGGAAGATATTAAAACAGTTGTGCTTTCTCATATGCACTTAGACCACGCAGGAAATATCAATTTATTCCCTCACGCTGATGTTTATGTTCCTGGGGAAGATTACAAATATGGACTTGCAAAAGTTCACATGAACCCTGATAGAGAAACTCATGGCGGATATATCAAAGGGGATTTGGAAGCACCCGTAAAACAATATCATTTGGTTGATGAGGATTTTGAACTTGCAAAAGGGGTTGAAGTAGTTTGTCTTGCCGGTCATACTCCAAATCTCTTAGGGCTTGTTGTTCATCTTGAAGGACAAACTATAATTCTTCCTCAAGATTGTGTTTATACATCAGAAATTTTTGGACCACCTGCCAAAATGAGTGGTTTTATGTATGATAGTGTAAGTTTCTTAAAATCAATCGAAAAAGTAAGAAATTTGGCTAAAAAATATAATGCAAAAGTCTTCCCTGCTCACGATTGGGAATTTTTCCAAACAATGAAATTAGCACCTGAATATTATGAATAAGAGGTAATAAATGTACAAGGTTTTAATCGTAGAAGATGACCCTATGGTTGCAATGATAAATACTCATTATGTTGAGCAAGATTCCCGTTTTTATGTTGTTCAATCTTTCAGGAACGGGAATGATGCGTTCAAATATTTGTCAGAAAATCAAGTGGATTTGGCTATCATTGATGTTTATATGCCAGTGTTAGATGGTTTATCTTTGCTAAAAAAAATCAGAACGGAAGAAATTAATGCTGATATAATTATGGTTACGGCATCAAATGATAAAAAGACCCTTGATACGGTTTTAAACTTTGGGGTCATTGATTACCTTGTCAAACCTTTTGTACAAGAACGATTTCAACAAGCACTGGACAAATTCGTTGAGTGTAGAGTTCAAAAAAATAATGTTTGCGTTCTGGATCAGAAAAAAATTGATGAAATTATGAATAGCGAACATTTGGGGAATAATAATTTTGAACTTCCAAAAGGTATTCAAGAAAAGACATTAGACAAAATCCGCGAATACTTAAGAGAAGATACAAATAGCGGACATACATCAGAACAGATTGCCGCATTTTTGGATATTTCAAAAGTTACGGTTCGAAAATACATGCACTATTTAACAAAAAACAGTGAAGTTATAGAACAAATAAATTACGATACCGGTGGCCGCCCTTGCATGGTATATTTTATGAAATAGCCAATGTAAATATCCGATTCTAGTGTAGTATTTATTATAAAAATTTGTTTTGTCACTGTTCACGCGAGTTTTAAGAGAATTAGAGTTTTAATTGTAGAAAGTTATGCTAATACGCTTGAACTTACCTGCAAACTCGCGACAGCGGCCTCTCTGCGGACATTTTGTTATAGTAACAGGATAAAGATTTTATTAGGCAAAGATTCAGTATTTTTTGCAACATTCTTCAATAATGCCGGTATTTTGCCACAAAATTGCCACAAAGTTAGATTAAACTTCGTTAGCTTGGTTTTCCCTTCGGCATAAATTTTTGTTTTAAAAGCAAATAGTAATTGCCGTAGTTCTATTTTGAAATAGTTAGTTTTTAGACCTTAAAAGGACAAATAAGTTCATTTTTTAAAGAAAACTAACGGAAAATTATTTTGGTTAGAAATGTTAAAACGTACTAATCACATATAAAGATAAAAACTTTGATATAAAACTAAAGCCGATTATAGTTTTTCGGACACTTTTGAAATCGGTTTTTGCTATTTTTAATCGCCGTATTTGGCTTTGTGTTTGAATTGTACCAACTTCCCCAAGTCTGAGAGTCGGGGTTTTGAAAAGTCCGAAATGTCCGGTTATTAGGACGAAAATGTCCGGTATCTTTCCATAAAATTTTATAAAATTGCCAAGTTTCCCTATTATATTTGAATTGTAGCCGAGTGCAAAAAGCGGACATTTTGTGCAATTTGTCAGTCAGAACTTATATCCAACTCGAAAGAACCCCGCAAATTGTGCCTTTTAGAATTTTAATTGTTTCGCATAATTCTATTATATTTACCCCTAAGTCGGAAGTGATTTTTAAAGTGGGAAGTTGCTTCCCTGAGGTTATTTTATAAGGATTTTATCGAAATAAATTCCAAAACTTATATATGACTTTTCTAAAAGTATGTGTAAAAAATATCGGATTAATTTTACTCCTCAAAGCTGGAAGCAGAATTGAGAGAAATTTTTTGCAAAATTATGAATTCAAACTGTGTTTAAATTGCGTTTAAAAGGTGTTCAAAAGCAGTTTTATAAAATTTTCTGCTTAAAATTCAGATATAATCAGACACAAAACAACATATTTTCCCCTCAAACACTTCCATTTTGAGAGAAAGCAGTCTAACATACAGTAGCTGTAATAATAAATAAGGATACGGTATGGCAGACATTAATAATAATGACATTTGGATTGATGTTGAAACGCTCGCAAAATTGAAAAACATTACAAGTCGAGCAGTTCGGCTTGCACTAAATCAGAATAAATATGAATACAAAGTTGAAAATATCAGAGGCGAAAAAACATACAAAATTAAATTATCAACGCTTGAAGAAGAACTTCAGCTTAAGTATTTTCAAGAATATTATGACGATTATAAAACTTGTGATAACGAGGTTATTGAACTAAGCAATCTCAATATAAAACAAGAAAAACTGATATCCGAAAACCAAAGGAAAATTGCACTTGCAAAATATGACCTGATTTGTGCTTGGCTTGATTTTAGGAAAGATTTCAAGAGGGATAAATTGAAAACTGGCGGGAAAGTACCAGATAAAGAATTCCTGCAATTATATAATACAGGAATGTTTCAGGAGGAGATTTTTAAAACCTTGGGCAAAGTTTCAATCGGTTCACTTTATCGCTGGCGGGCATTATTAGACTATAACAAAGATTGGACAGCACTCGTCGGGCAATATAAATATTCGACCCGTAAGGAATATAGAACAACTTTAAACGAGGAGCAGATTAAAATATTTATACAAATTCTGCTGTCGCCTAGTGCGTTTTCAATAGGTAAAGCAATTGCATTAACCAAGCACATTTTAAAAGAACGCGGGCAAGAGATTTTACCTAAAGATATTACTTTTCGCAGATACGCGAAATGGTTCAGAGATAACAATTTTGACAAATGGACACTTGCACGTGATGGTGAAAAAACATTAAAGGATAAAGTAAGTCCGTTTATTGTCAGAAACGCAAGTCTTTTAAAAGCAGGGCAAGTGCTTGTGGCCGACGGGCATACCCTAAACTTTCAAGTAATAAACCCGTTCACAGGCAAACCCTGCCGAGCGACATTACTTGGATTTTTAGATTGGAAATCGGGTGGACTTGTCGGGTACGATATTATGCTTGAAGAATGTACACAAAATATAGCATCGGCTCTAAGGAATGCGACATTAAAGATGGATCACATCCCCGAATACGTTTATCAGGATAACGGCAGAGCCTTTAAAAGCAAATTCTTTAACGGAGATAAGAAATTTGAAGAACTTGGGTTTACAGGAGTCTATAACAAACTCGGAATAAAGCCTGTCTATGCTACTCCATACAACGCTCGAGCAAAAGTCATTGAGCGTTTCTTTTTGGATTTTCAGGAAAGTTTTGAAAAGCTGATTCCAAGCTATATCGGGACAAGCATTGAAAATAAGCCTGCATATTTGATGAGAAACGAAAAGTTACATAAAAATATCCACGAAAAATACAGTTTTACTCCAACCATTGAACAAGCACTTAAAATGATTGAAAAATGGCTTGAATTTAAACATTCGCAACCTTGTCCGAACGCTAAAGATAAAACAATTCAAGAAGTTTTAAACGAAATCGAAAAGCAAAATATTGATGAAAACTCGCTTGACGATTTGATGATGGCACAAGAGATTAAATCAATCGGCAGAAACGGAATAAGATTTTTGAAGGCTGATTATTTTGACGAGGCACTTTACGGTATCAAAGAAAAAACAGTTATAAAGTACAGCCTGTTTGATTTGTCTTACATCAAAGTTTATTCAATGAAGGGCGAATTTATATGCAAGGCAAACCACATAACGGAGACTCATCCGCTTGCTTATCAAATGGGCGATATTAAAGATATCGAGGACTATAAGCAAAAGATTGAAAAGCAACAGAAGCTTCGCAGGAAAACAATTAAGGCAGTTCGCGAACATTTCAATTTAGAAGATATGGATTATCTTGAAAAAGAATTGATGCAAAATATTCGATTACCTCAACCTGGGCCGATTAAAGAAATAACAGTTCAACCTGAATCAAAACCAAAGAAAGATTTTGAGCCAAAAGTTAAGACCTCAATTGTTGCAAGGCCAATATTAAATCTTCTTACGAACGCTACGAATGGCATATGCAGAATGGCTGTGTTTGTCCTGAAGATAGAACGTGGCTTGCAAACTACATAAAATCAGATGAATACAAAGAAATATACGGAAAGGAGCAGTAATGAAAAAGGTCTTCGTAAAAACGAAAAACGTAAAACAATTAATCTCGATTATGAACCGTCTGAAAGAAAGAGAAGACGGAGTTCCAGGGATGGGACTTGTTTATGGCGAACCCGGTCTTGGTAAAACTTACGCAATTACCTGGTGGGCTGCACAAAATGATGCAATACTAATCAGGAGTGCCAATCTTATGTCTGCTAGGTGGTTATTAGAAGAGATGGTTGAAGAATTAGGCGAGATTCCTTATAACAAGTTCTCGGATATCTTCAATCAAGTTATATCTCAATTAATCAAAGCCCCAAGAACCATAATTGTAGATGAAACGGACTATTTGACTATTGATTCTCGGGCGGTTGAAACTTTAAGGGACATTCACGACAAAACAAATGTTCCTATTGTTTTAGTCGGGATGAGTACGGCAAATAAAAGGCTCCAAAGGCACAAGCATTTATATGACAGATTATTAGAAATTATAAAATTTGAGCCGTTCTCTAAACAAGATATAACTTCAATAATCGACCAATTATCAGAAGTTCAGTTTACGGATTGTGCCAAAAAACTTTTATATACTCGCACAAATCGATTCAGGCAATTGGTAAAAACTATCAGTAAAGCGGAACAGGTCGCAAAATCAAACGGAATAAAGGAAATAGACGGAATAACATTGAAGGAGGTGCTAAAAAATGACGATGCTGACGCAGAAGAAATTGAACTTACAAATGAAAATTCTTAAAATAGCAAAGGGGCTCAACAAATTTACTCTGCCTGACATTCTGCCAATGCTTGAAGAAAATGAAAAAACAATTCAAAAAGCTCTTAATGATTTAGAAACTTTGAATCAAATTAAAAAGATATCAAATACAGAATATCTGTATACAAATTTCAAAAAACGTGTGAATAAGCCTCTCCCCACAAGTCAAAGCAGCGATTCAGATATTTGGCTTACGATACCTGAGGTTGCTCGACTGCTGAATATTCAGGAAGAAACAGTTAAAAGAAACTGCCTTAAAGGAAATTATATCGTAAAACCTAATAAAGAACCTGACTTGAATGGAAAATATTTAATCAAACGCTCGTCCCTAAAACTCTACGATTTTTTAGAAGATTCCGAACGGCGTGCGATGGATAAAGAGGTTAAAAAACTTTTTCATAACAAAGAAGAAGAACGCTTGTATGTTGTAGCTTCAGACAGAGGAAAAGAGTTTATATATAGATACCTAAAACTTTTTAAACTCACAGAAGGTATGAATTGTAAAGAACTACGGAGTTTTTTGGAATTAATTCCTCTCAAGAATCCAAAGCTAAAGGTTTCATATTCTGCGTTTCATTCCAAACGCAAAAAGTACCAAACAGAGGGAATGCTCGGTATATTTCCAAAATATTTTATGCAGGATAATAAAAACGAAGAACCCAATGTTCGCAGGAATCTTAATCGTCTGCCGAAGGTTTACAATCTTGCGACAACCGAACAAATCGAGATTATTTATAAATGTTTTTGCTTCGGAATTCCGGCTTCACAGACTGCAAAAATAGCAAATATGGGAAATACAACTACAGAAACTTTTTATCAATATATTCGGGCAAGAATTTTTGACAAACAATATCAGGAACTAGTTGAACATTTTGACTCCGAGCCTCAAATCCCGCAGGTCAGGATTTTTATGAACGATGTTTCGATATACTTGTATTGCTATAATGACCATGTTTTTATCACTCAAAAACCTCTAAAATCTAAGTTACCACAACGACGTCAGCAACCCGATGAAGTTAAAAAAGCCCGAAGATTATACAATATTCTTTACCGCAAAAAGTTTATGGCAAGTATGCGAAAATACCTCGACCACCACCTCGCCGTATTTTTATGGAAAGAACTTAATCCCAACTTTGAAGATCAGTTGAACCTAATTTATGAGATTATACATATTTAAAGCTAAAACATAGTAAATTTTATTAATATAGCTTATTGGCTAATAGACTATTTGCTATTTTTTATGTATAAAGGAAAATAGGGGAATGTATGAAAAATAAGCTATCAATATATTTAATAAAAGAACAAATTACAGATATTGATAAAATCTTTAAAAATCAGATAGATTTACTAACTGAATATAATCCATATAAGCAAGTTTATTTTGTTGGCAGTCATTCACATCAGCCAACATGGTTAAAAAACTTTTTTGAAATAGATGACAACAGATTATTTCAAGCTAATTCAAAAGTGGTTCTAATTATAAAGCGAACATATGGAACGATTCAAAGAATCTTCGCTTTGACTTTCGGTTATGCAAAACCTCTTTTTAATGATGATGTTATCGAAGAACAATTTGGTTTAAAAATTGTATTGAATACCGCTAAAGCTGATGAACTTAGAAAAATTTCGAAATTAAATATTGGCGGTAATCAAAAACAATCACAAGAACAAATGCCAAAAACCGCCAAAATATCAGATTTCGGATTTAATATTAGTAGCGATTTAATGAAAACAGTTACAGCTTCTTGTTCAGATGCAACTTTTGAAAATGCTATTATAACAGGAGGAGATATTTTTAGTATTACAGTTGACCGTAAAATTGATACCATAGAAGAGTTTATAGACTATTGTTATCAAAAAATTATAGCAACTTCATACAAAGACAATTTTGAGTGGATTGATAATATAAAATCTGTAAAAAAGCAAAGAGTTAATTGATATATTAGATAATCAAGTAATAGATAGTATAAAACAACATTCTATTGAAAATATATGGATAGCTGTTCCGGAGGTTATTAATTGGGAACAAATAAAATGTTTCAAATATTCTGGGGACAGAGAGGAATACGATGATATCGATATAAATGATTTTCTGACATCTTTTGATAGTTTAGAAGATTTGACAATGAACAAAATTAAAAACAAAACTATAAGAGCGATTTCTGCAGAGAATGAAAGTATTGATTTATACAACTGGTCTGCACAAAAATGTTTAATTGCTGAAATTGAATATGAAAATAGGTCTTATTGTTTAAATAATAGCAAATGGTATCAAATAGATCGTCCTTTTGAAACAAAAATTAAAGATGAATATTTAACAATTTCTATTTATGGGACAGAATTACCAAATTATACGTCTAATGGGCGCACAACGTACACTGAAAATGAATACAACGAAGATCTTGCACAAGAAATCAATGCCGCATTAATTCACAGAGTCGGAGAAATTCCGTTTGGTGGCGGAAGAGGTAATAAAATAGAAGTCTGTGATATTCTTACACAAAATAAAGAATTAATACACATAAAGAAATCAGGGGGTTCCTCTTTATTAAGTCATCTATTTAATCAAGCTGCAGTTTCGGGAGAAGCATTGTTAGATCCTGAATTTAGAGCTAAATATAATAGCAGACTACAAGAAGAAGGTTTTACTTCATATATAGATAATGACTTTAGATCAAACAATTACACAGTAGTTTTAGGAATTATTAGCAAAGGTAATGAACAAAGACCACAAATTCCATTCTTCAGCAAAGTGGCTATTCGATACGCAACAAAAACTTTGTCTAATTTAGGTTATAATGTCGCAATTAGAAATATTCATAGTGAAGAATCAAATTAAAATGAACATTTTGGATAAACTGGCAAAGTCAAAATTTAGGAGCAGATTTAAGCTTCGAGCAAAAGAGCTTGAATATATCAAGGATAAAGGACTTGATACGATTCATTCTCATGCCAGCGATTTTATTCTGGATAGAGTAGCTCCCTCTGAACCCGCAAACGATGGTAAACAAACTCCAATGCGAGGTCATCCTGTTTTTATTGTTCAACATGCAACCGCCACCTGTTGTCGCGGCTGTATCGAGAAATGACACAAATTCCCTCAACACAGAGAACTAACCCAAACCGAACAAGAATATCTCATATCTGTGATTATGGAATGGATAAATCGCCAAATTAATTCAAGCTCTGTTTTATAACCGTTCAAAATATATTCAAATCCATGTTTGTGATACCCTAAAAGAAAAAGGAGTAAAATATGCCTGAAGCAAATAATAATTTTGATAAAGAATTAGAATTAGAAGAAAATAAAGTTGAAAATGATGAAGGAGAATATCCATTACCACCTGAAAATGTCTATTCTTATACAGAAACAAGATCTTGTTCTGACATATATAGAATGTTACATAACGAATTATGTAGAACCCCAAATTTTCAGCGTTATGATGTCTGGGATATGCCTCAAAAAACAAGATTTTTAGATTCTCTTTTAAAAAGGCTTCCTATACCAAGTTTATGCTTTAGTGTAGATGCAAATGATTCATATATGGTCATAGATGGCAGACAAAGAACTGGTGTAATTGAAGAATTTTTATCAGAGGAAAATTCCGAACTAAGACTATCATTATTAGATGATGTTGATACAAGACTTTCTGGTAAGACATTGGGCGAGATTCAAAATGATAATCCGGAAGTATATAGAGCAATTAGAAATCTTACGATACCTATAAATGTTATAAAATGCGATTATACAAGAGATGATAACTTGAATTATATATACAAAATCTTTCAAAGATTAAACACTGGAGGTTTAAAATTAAGTAACCAAGAGATTAGAAATTGCGTATATTATGGTTCCTTTGTCAAATTAATTAATGAATGTAATGAAAATAAAAATTGGATTGAGTGGGTTGAAAAATTAGCCCATGATAAAAGAATGAAAGGTCCAGAGCGTGTTTTGTTGTTTTTCTGTATGTATTATTCTATTGAAGAATATGAAAATAAATTATCATCATTTTTAAGTACTTTTCTACTAAAACACAAAAATGAACCTGATGAATGGATAAATAAACAAAGAGAATTGTTTATTAAAACAATAGGTATTGCTAAAAGAATATCATTAAAATCAATTCGTAATGTATATATAGATGCAATATTATATGGAATAGGTAAAAATATTGACAATTGTTCTAAAAAAACAAATATTGAATTGCAAAAACTTTATGAAAATCTTCTAGCGGATAATGCATTTCTTCCTGAAAAGTTAAAAGATGGGACATCAAATAAAAACCGATTACTAGAAAGATATAACGCTGCAAAAAGAATCTTTGGGAAATAAAATGTTACCATTAAAAACAAATACTTTTAGAAAAAACTTATACCATTGTCGACGAATGTTGCAAGAATCAATAAAAAAAGAAAAAGAGGCAAGTACACATCAAAATTATGTAGAAGTTGACAAAGAAGGATTGAATCAACAATTAATTCAGAAATTGGCTTTTTTAGAACTATGTGGCTGGTTGGAAACTACGCTAGATGATATTTATTTATCAATAGGTAAAACAAGGATTGAACGAGATCTTATTGAACGGCATATTCGTACTTGTTATGGTTTTGATAAGAGAAATTTTAAATCTTGTCTAAAATTCTGTATAGGTAATACAAAATATGAAAAAATAAAAAATAGTTATGAAGTCTCAAGTCAAAATAAGCAACAAAAAACAAATTTTTTAAATAAACTTGACGAACTATCCGGAATTAGAAACGAGTATGCTCACACTAGTTATAAGAAAGGTGTTTTACAAGGCGGGCAACCAGGTATTAATGATATAAAAAAAGATTTTATATTTTTATTAAAAATATTAGTTAAATTGTATTATGATTTACAGACTATCTAATCTTTAATATTTATTCTATTTTTCAAAATCATCTTCAAACCCTATTATGTTATCAAGCTCAATGTTGTATCGTTTGCCGTTTTTATCAACGCAAGTTGCAAAATCTATAGTTTTATCAGCATATTTGTTCTCCCATAGGCAAATCAATAAACCGATTTCTTGTGTTTTCAAGTTCAAAATCTTTGTCTCGTATAACTTATAATCTTTTTCAATCATAGTTTACCCTTTCGTTATTGTAATATCTGCGTATATCTCATCCGGCTTATCGGGGTCAATCAAAAAATCCTTATCAAATACGTATCTTTCACCATCCGGTGCAACGCAGCCGACAATATTGTGTTCACCAAAGCAAACAACCTTAAATTCTTCGCTATCTTTTTCAAACCAATCTTTCAGCTTTTTTAATCTGTACTTTTTGCCAATTTCAATCATAGTATGCCCCTTTCAAGCTACACAATTCATCACTCTTTCTGTGTAAAACTTCAACTCTAAATCTCGAAATCGTATCATACAGACACATTTTGGACTTGATGTTTCTGCAAAACAGAGTTATCCTGTGTATACCAAAACTTTATTTACCCCGAGGTTAACTATGAAAAAACATACATTGGCACAAGATGCCTTTAAACTCTATGCTGAAAAATTTATGTCGTTAGAAAATATCGCGAGACAGCTTCATTTGAACGAAAGGACGCTTCGCCGATGGAAAAAGTCTGATGATTGGGAATCGAAAAGAGCTGAATATCTACGGACTAAAACGACCTTGCATTCGGATTTATATAATTTTACCCGAAGTTTGATAAATTCTATCGAGAAAGATATGGAGAATAACGGTAAAGTCGAGCCTGCAAGGTATTATGCTGTTACTAAAATGCTAAAATTGATTGAGCCGGTTAAATCTTATGAGGATGAAGTGATAAGTGAAAAACGAAAAACTAAAGAGGAAAAGCCAAAAGGATTAACCCCGGATGTTATAAGAGAAATTGAAGAACGAATTCTCGGCATAACTCACGAGGAAATTTGTGAACACAATTTGAACACCGATTAAACGCCTTTTAAACGGCATTTAAATTTTCAATATCTTTTTCGTGGTCGATAAAGAATGCGTTTAGCACATCTGCATCATTTCGCAGGTGTTTAACTACCGGCGCAAGATTGTAGCATTCTTCAATCTACTGCTGATTTGCAACAAAATAATCAATAACTACAGCTGTGTTATAAATATTCTCCGCCCACTTACTTAATTGCTTAAACTCTTTTTGAGTGATGTTAAATCCAACTTTTTCCATACGACCTCCTTCAACGTGTCGTATTCATCACTCAAGAGTAATACAGAGTCAAGTACTTAAATTATGTTCTATTGATACAATTATTTACCCATGTATTGAAAGTTTTGCGGCTAAGAGTAAAGATTATTCATAAATATTAAATTATGTAATTTTATTTACAACAGGGAACTATGGTGTTAATATAAAAACATAACAGAGGGAATTATGACAGTAGCAAATAAAGAACGTGTAAAAAAGGCGATGAAAAGTGTTGGAATAAACACTATGACTGAATTAGCAAATGAAGTTGGTATTACCAAAAACCAACTTTCATTAATTTTATCTGATAGGTATAACCCCATAAAATCTACATTTTTTGAATTAAGTGAAGTATTGAGAGTTACTCCCGATAAAATTATAGATTTTCAAGAGAAAAATAAGAAAAAAAGTAAAAAAATAACTAAAACTTCTAAATATTCGGCAATAGAATTATTTGCTGGCGGAGGTGGACTTGCACTCGGGCTAGAACAAGCTGGGATTGAAACAATTTTACATGTCGATAATGATAAATATTGCTGTGATACTCTATCTAAAAATAGACCAAATTGGAATGTGATCTGTTCAGATGTATCTAAAGTAGATTTTAAACCATACAAAGGCAAAATAAATATCGTTACGGGTGGCTTTCCTTGTCAAGCATTCAGTTATGCTGGTAAAAAATTAGGATTTGAAGATACTAGAGGAACATTATTTTATGAATTTGCACGCTGTGTGAAGGAAACTGAACCTATAATCTTTGTCGCAGAAAATGTTAGAGGCTTGATTTCTCATGACAATGGACGAACTCTTAAAACAATAATTGATATATTTGAAAGTTTAGGTTACAACATCCAAACAAAACTTTTAAATGCGGTAAATTACAATGTGCCTCAAAAAAGAGAACGGATTGTAATTGTTGGCACTAAAAAAGGTACAAATATAAAATTTGAATACCCGAAAGAATCTAAAAAGATTAAAACATTGCGTGATGCCCTAAAAAATGTACCAAAATCTGAAGGGCAAGCCTATAGTGCTGCTAAAAAAGCAGTATTTAAACTCGTCCCCCCTGGAGGTTGTTGGAGAGATTTACCATTAAATGTTCAAAAATCATATATGGGAAAAAGTTTTACTAGTGGTGGTGGTAGAACAGGAATGGCAAGAAGAATTTCTTGGGATGAACCTTGTTTGACATTAACATGTTCTCCGAGTCAAAAACAAACGGATCGATGCCATCCCGATGAAGTAAGACCTTTTACTGTTAGAGAATATGCTCGCATACAAACTTTTCCTGATGATTGGGAATTTACCGGAGGCATTGGGCAAAAATATAAACAAATAGGCAATGCCGTTCCAGTTGAATTAGCAAGGCAAATTGGAGTACAAATTACAAAGGCTATAGATACATATACAAAATAAAGTTATAATTGCTCAGATAGTTCCTGAATTACTTCATTTATTAAATCTGTACTATCAACTTCATCTGCAATAGAGACAAATGAATTAATCAATTCATTATAGAAATTCTCATCTCCAGTTAATCTGTGCCAAAATTCTTGACCAATTATAACAGGATATTCCTCATTGATTGTTTTATAAAATTGTGATAAATTATCAGGTTCACCATATAAAACTCCAACAATACAATCAATATTTGGATTAAAGTTTGGCAAATGATTCACTCTTGCTAGATTTTTTATAGCTTTAAAATCGTCCTTTATTGAAGTTATATCTGCATGATTTATTGTGTTTGGACCAGATTTAATTTGGCAATACTTTTTTCTACCATCGAGTGCATCCACAAATTCAATATCAATACCTGAAGTCGTAGATGCAAGTCCTGAAAGAACTTCACAACAAAAAGTCTGTATTTGTGCTCCAAAAGAAGTATTAATTGAAGTTCCTAAAATTCTAGGATATACAAGAGCTTTTGCAATACTTTCTTTTGAAGTATCGCCAAATGCAAAATTTGCTAAATAATTAATCAAAAAAGGATTAATTATAAATTCTTTTTTCTTTTTCAACTTTTTTGTATTTTTAATATGATTTTCTACAATATTATCTTTGAAGAAAGCTTTAGCTTTAGATAAGATCTCTCGTTTCTCTTGTTCGTTCATCCCAATACCTCTTTTCATAAAAATTGTATCATAAACCTGCAATTCTATTCATTTTGTAACAAAGATTCCATCTTATCATAAATATAGTTTTCGTAGTTATCAAAACTATATTTGGTTAAATAGGCATCATTGACCTTATCACCTTCAAGCGATTCATAATAGTCTAGAACTTTTAAGGGAACTCCATAATCACTTACTTGTCGTCCTTTTTGACTAATTGCATTATATTCAAGTTTTGTGAGTAATTTATCTATTCCTGTAACATCATCTATTTTTGAAATATTGTCATTTGCATTAATATATTTATACATTAAATTAAAAACCCCAAGATATTTAACAACGTGGTATTTTAGAATATTGTATACAAAATTAGCGGTATCTCTCATTGCCGTATCTATATTTACTTTTTTATTTAATTTATTATCTACAGCACCTCTAAAACCATCTTTTAAATAAAAATATAACAAATAGCATAAAATAGAATATTCTTTGCCACTATAGGAACTTTTAGATTTATTTGATATAAGATGATATAATTCTGTTTCTGGTTTTACGATTTGAAGAATGGTATTTAAAATAACTTGAAAACCATCAAAATCAATATTCATATTACGTGTGTTTGTTTTTGATATGAGATTTAATATACATTTATTTTCATAACTATTTAAATTTTTTATTTTATCATATACAAAAATTTTATCATTCCGACTAACAGCTTTAAATTGTTGGAATAATTCATTTGGAAGTTTTCGCTCCCGTTGCTTTTTTATTATTGCATTTTTTTCTTGGATATTTTGTTCATTTAAATATTTTTCTTGTGTACAAAAATAATCAATATCATCTTTAGGAGTATCTTTATCATAATTTTTGTGTTTAATAGATTCTTCCGGGGTATTTAAAGTATCTTCGAAGTCTTTTATAAAAGCAAAAACCCTTCCGCTATAATGTTCCAAAAAACGTCCAGCTCTTCCTGCAATATTTTTCGCATCGAATGGTTTTAAAGGTTTTGAACCTTTTGAATTATGCATTACTACTAAATTTTTGGCAGTAGTATTTACACCTTCTGTAATTGTTGTAGTAGATAATAGAAATTTAATTTTGCCATCATTAAATAAATTTATGATTTCTTTTTGAATATATTTGGGGACAAGACCATGATGAAGGCCGATTCTATGTTCGAGTGCATTGCAGACTTTCCAATCAGAATAAAATCTCCGTTTTATATGTTCAATAAAGTCGGTATATTCTAATGTATTAACATCTATATCTATGTTGTCCATTATATTTTTTGCGTAGTGCTCTGCTAAATACGGTTTACAACAATATATAATAGAATTTTCTTGATTATCATAAATGTTTGTAAGTAAATCTAATAACTGTTTATTTTTATCTTTGGGCTTTGAAAAATTTATAATACGATTTTCATTTATAGCTACAAAATCTGTATCTTTATCTACTAAAAAATGATTTTTATTGACGATCTCTATATTGTTAAAATTTATGGTATCTATTTTATTTTCATCTAAAAAGATTTTAAAAGAATTGTTCGTGGATGTATCGTATTCAATGTATGGACCAGCCAATAATACATCTTTTACGTTTTTAAGTATCTCGAATGAAGCTAATCTGTAAGCAACATCACGCTCATTTTCTTTTGTTGTGTCATCAATAATATAATCATTATCCAACTTATATATTTCATCAATAAAAACAAAATCAAAATCAATTTTATTTTTATCTGTGAATGATAAAAATCGTTCAGGAGTATATATGAATATATTTTTATCTTCTGTTTCATCTGTTTCACTTAAAGTATGAATTTTATAATTCGCTTTTATATATTTATAATTATTTTCAGTTAAAATTCGCTCTAAATTCTCAGATAATAAAGCAACTGTTGGAAATATTAAAACAATATTTTTATATTCCATTTTTTCTATAATGTCATAAACTAAATGTGTTTTACCGAAAGATGTGCTTGCGGATAAAAAATAACGATTTTGTTTATTTTTTTCAAATTTATCCAGTATTTCTTTTTGATATCTGTGGAGTTTATAACTTTCCGATAGGTGCAATGAACTTTCATTTAACAAAGAAGCCATTGTTGTCATATCGCAGGCATTGATAGTCGTATTCTGTCCAAATTTTTTATTTAAAATATCATAATAATGTGGAATACCAATAACATTTGAAATATATTTCATAAATTTTAATTCAGCTTGAGTTATTGATTGATTTTTTAGCTTGTCAAAATAATCACAGACAGCCTTTATTAATTCGGCATCCTCTATTTTATTATCTTGATATTCATTTATCTTTTTTATAACAATACTTGCTTCTTCTCTTCTATCCATTTAAGAACCTCTTTTTTTATTTCTTTAACTTCATGCACAGGAAGAAGTATAAAAAATATTGAATACGGAATATCTAAACCGCATTTATAATTACTATAATTGCTTTTTATGTAATTCACGACCTTAGTAATGTTAGATTCATACGTTAATGTATTTGCACCATATACTAGTAGAATTGGATAAACTAATTTTAAATTATATTTTTTTTATTTGTTCAATAAGGTTTATGCCGTTGTATTTCCAATTTTCTAAAATTTGTTTTACACTTTCTGCATTTGGTTTTGCTGCTTCAATTTTATTATCAATAGAATAGAAAGTTTGCTCCAAGTACTCCACTGATAATGCTTTATCAATATTCTCCATAACACTTTTAATGGCACTATTATGACTTTCGTGAAATTTTACTTCGCCAAACCACAATTCTATTTGTCCACCATTGTTAAAAATATGATAGCTATCATAACCTTTTGTTTCAGAATTTTCTAAAGGATCAAAAAATCTGCCACGTGATATGAAGGAATCTTTTCCGTACAATGCTTTCAATATTGTACAAAGTAACACTTCACCAAAGAATCCGGCTTGAGCATTTGCATCATTGTCAATTTCATCTTTAATGTATTTTATTTTGTTAGATAATGCTGCAGAATGCATATTTTGTAATTTATTGTAATCATTCTTTGGGAATGTTTCATAAGAATATTCAATAATAGAATTATATATTATTTTAACCAAATCATCAGTATTTATACAGTTATAACAGTCGTCATTTTGCGTTGAAAAACATACTCTTTCAATTCCGTGCTCCTTACAAGGAAGAGAGTATTGATAAATTATGGTTTTTTCTATTAACTCTTTTAACTTATCCCTCATTCTTAATTCCCCAATTGGTATTTGACAATTTTAAAAAAGTTTAAAATTTAAGTAACAAAGTTATTCTATATTATATATGAAATTTCCATTATAACCTTAAAAGTAAACAAAAAATTAATATTTAAACTATTCTAAAGGTTTACAAAAAATCATGTAATTTTTATCAATTATATCTTGTTTGATGTCAATGTAGCATGAGGCTGAAAATTGTAAAACTATCGTCAAAAAGTATCCGTAATTTTGAGAATGAACTATCAGTAAGTTTTGGAATTTGTATCAGAGAATTTGAGAGTTTTTATCAGTAAGTTTTGAAATATTTTCCCCGAAAACTTAAAAAGTTTGAGAATATTCTCAAACTCTACATTGACTTTTCTCAATCTCTCTGACAATTTATAATCAATCTCTCCGATAATTTACACCCATTAAAACCCAATCATGAGTATCTATATACACAAACACTTAAAACTGCCTGGGTTGGCTCCGAACCTGTTGAGTCTTAAAACGCTTGCTATATACTCACTTTTGCAACAAGTCAAGTCTATCAAGCAATAATACCGCACATTTCAGACACATTTTTTTACATGGGCTAAAAACGAACCGATAAAGCCTAACCTTCAATAAATCTTTCAATATCTTCATCTGGATTATAAATTTGTTTAACAATCAAATCCAGCAATTTTTCCATTATTGAACTACCATACATACTGCTTCTATCAAAACCGCCAACTTCTACATTATCTTTTATTAAAGAAGCATAAAGTGAATATCTTGGACGATAATTATCAAACTCTGGGAAATATTTTAAGTAAGAATATTCTATTAAATAAAATTTCATATCGTCAGTTATATTTGTGGAGAACATTTTTGTAATTTCTTCATAGACTATAACAACACATGATGGCAAACTTCTCTCAATAGTCCAATATTGTTTACCATTTTCTGTATTACTAATAAGTTTTTCTATTAATAGTTCATTATTCATAATTTTTCACTTTCATTATATATGTTTATAATAGCCATAACTGCATTTATAAATGAATCCTTAACAGAAAGATTAAGTCTTTCCATTTGCATTATAATTTGATAATTAGTTCCAAATGCATCAAGTAATTTCTCATCTTTTGCAATATCATTTATGTATTTTTTTGCACACTCAAGATAATCATTTGAAATTCTTTTACTGTTAAAATCATCCTCTACAGAGGAAATGATTTTCCTTAAAACTTCTATATTTTCTTTGCAAGCACGCTTTCTCAATAAATCTTTTTTATAATACGAAACAGTATGATATGCATAAACACTGAAACCTGCTGTAATAATGGTGAAAAGTGATGCAATAAAAGAAATCCAATTGCAAATGTTACTTAAATCATTACTTCTGTTTATATACCAAATGTATATAAAGCTAACGATAAACAAAAAGAACCATACAGGCTTTCTTATATAATCATTGAATTTGCATAACAATTTCATCATAAACAAATGCTATCAAAAAAAATTACAAATAACAACTGTCGCGAAATGTATCAGTAACTTTGAGAATGAATTATCAGAGAGTTTTGGAATTTATATCAGGGAGTTTTGAAATTTTTCCACGAAAACTTAAAAAGTTTGAGAATATTCTCAAACTCTACATCGACTTTTCTCAATCTCTCTGACAATTTATAATAACTACCCGCCAGAATTGAAATGACTCAAAAAATACACCGGGTTCTCCGTACAAGCACATTGAAAAATTGAGTTTGTGTAAAGTAACACTTAGTTTGATTATTTGTAACAGGTAAATTGAGTATTTTCGGCAGAATTATAACAAAAATATTATTTAAAAATATTAATTATCTCCGATTTATGCCTGTTTATTCAACTACTTAAACGACTGTAAGTGGCTTGGGTATTTAAGAATGTACTAATTGTACTATATATAATCCTTATATATAATAGTGAGCTGGCATGGTAAGATTGAATTGTAACAATTTTTCTTATGTGTTGTTACATAAAGCAATTTTCATAATTTAAAAAACTTTATAAAGGTATAGTGTAAAAGGTAAAGGGCATAAGTATGTCAGGTTATTCTGTAACAAATTATAATCCGTATAATGTCAATAATAATTTTGCATTTAAGGGTATAACAACAGATACAACATCTCAAATTAAAAATGTGCCACAATTGACTCAACAACCTGATACAGTTTCTTTTAGCACTAAAAATAAAAAAGAGAGTTTGTCTCTTGGTGCTAAGTGGGCAATAGGTATAGGTGCTACTACAGCTTTGGCTGTTGGTTCTGATTTCCTATTCTGTAAAGGTAAACATTTAAAATCAATATTTGGTAAAGCTTGTAATAAGAGTGGTAGTGGTGGCACTGGCAAACCTAATGTTAACCCAACAAGTACAACTCATACAACAACATCAGCAACTCCAAAACCGCCAACTTCGACAACAACAGATGTAAATGTTGAAAGCGCAACAACTACACATGCTAGGCATAGAATGACCATTGGTAAAGTAACAAATCCATATACAGGACATAGATATCGGCTATATAACAGAACCCCACAAGATTTAAAGAAAGAATGCGATGCCTTCAAGCTGGCAACAGGTGCAGAATTGCACGTTCCAAGCACAATGGCAAGTGATTTGTTTGGTGATGCATGTATAGTTCTTGAAAGAGCAGCAAAAGACGGAAATTTCCCTAAAGACATTAAACATGTTTTAGTAGGACATGGGTATGGTTCTTCTGTTAACGGTGATTGGAATATAATCAATGGTGGTGGAAATGTATTAAACTATATAGCTAATAATCCTAATATTAAAGAAGGTGAAAAAGTCCTAGTACTATGTTGTGAAAGCTATGGAACTGTAAGAGGACGAAACGGCATTGGTGGAAAAGTAATTTTGTCGTTAACAGACAGTTTACACCCTGCAAAAATAGTAGTTAAAGGTCAAAATAAGATTGGTGGTGAATTATACTTCCCTAGATTGCTAGAGGATAACACCAAACCTTCTGTATATATGTATTCCGATAAACCAGCATTTACAATTAAAAAGAAGTAGATACTAGGCGACTTCTTCTAACCTGTTAAGAAAATTATACAGATTACCCACAGAACAGCTGTACTGCTTTGCAATAATTGTTTCAGCTATTCTAAGTTTTTGTTGAAGTTCCGGTTTTAAACTAGAAAACAGGATTTCATAAAAAGTTCCTCTATTGACTTTTACCTTACGAGAGATATATTTGCTTTCAGGTTTATTAATTTCTAATCATAAAGAACGAGTGCTTTTTAAACCTTTTGCCTCTGCTATTTGTTTAATAGGGACGAACGAGTTAAGAATGGTACTTGTACCAATTCTTTCAACGAGTGAGGAGCTAAAAGCTTTGCTTATATTTATATAACAATCTTTCGTCAAGGAACACATTAGCTCCGAAGATGATAAATTGGAACACCACTTCCGAGCATTGTGTCCGTTTTGTATAACATATGACAATGGAAGTGAGTTCAGTATGCACGAAAAAATTAACAAAATTCTTAACACAAAAAGTTACTTTTGTAAGCCGTATCACAGTTGGGAAAAGGGAACAGTGGAAAATATTAACGGAATAATTAGAAGGTTCTTCCCAAAAGGAACAGATTTTGGTAAGATAAGTATGAAGCAGATTAAATATGTTGAGAACTGGATAAACAATCGACCAATGAAAGTTCTGGGGTATTTAACACCAAATGAAAAATTCGAACAACTTAGTGTTGCGATTGCTTCTTGAATTCACCACCAAAATTTTGTAAATATTTATTAAGTCTCGCTTTTATATTTAGCAAAAAGATTTTTGTTTATGGTTTAACAGAAAAAGTTTAGGAGGGTATATGAAAGTTCTATTTAATACATTTTTTAATGGTAGTTCAATTCAAAACCAAGGAGTAAACAATTTCTCTGATCAAAAAGTTTCATCTCCGATGAACAATTTGCAGTCAGATATGTTTGTTAAATCGACAAACGACGTCCCATTTAATGGAAAAATTAACAAAGAGAAAATAAAAGATGTCGCAGGAGATTTAGCAGCAATCGGAGTTGTTGGTGCACCATTAATCTTATCTATTGCCGGTGGTGCGTATCTGATGAAGAATATGGATGTCAAAGATATTTTTCTTCCGGACGGATCATACCTGATGAGTGTTGATGAATTAAAAACAGACAAAATTACGGCAAATGCAGAAGAAGGCATTTTAAAAATTGAGGGAACTCCTATTGATATTGATGCAAACAGATATGATTTTGCAGATATTGAGCGTGGAGTATTTAAAAATTACGACGGTTCCGTTGATATTGATTTAGCAAATAATAAATATATTGACTTGGAACATGGTGTAATTATCGACCCTGACAACCAAATGTCATTTATTGAAAATGCAGATGGGGTATTTGAAAATGTTGCAATACCGGCTTTATCTTCTCCAAACTTTAAAGGTTCTTCAATGAGTGGAAACTCTTCTTATGTAAGAATTACACCTTCAAGAGAAGCATACATTGAAAAAAACGGATATGCACCGGAAGATAGTCCCTATATTAAACATTTACCTATGGAACAGAAAATTCCAGAGAATTTTGGGGATAGAATAGCTGTTCCTAACGATAACAGATCTGTTACTCAAAAAATTATTGATTTTTTCAATCCGCTGAAACCTCACGAAAACTATCCTTACGACCATTCTAAATCTTATGATATTTTTGGCCGCGAAATAGTAACAATAGAAAAAGCAGATGGAAGTATGTCAAAAATCGGATTAGATGAAAATTTAAAAGCTGTACTTGATAAATATCATTTAAAAACAGATTCGTTAGGAGAAATTTCTGATTTTTGCGAAAAAATAAAAATGAAAGAATATTTACTTGAAAATCACCCGGTTCAAGCTTCTTCCTTCACTGCTCACACAGAGAATCTCACAGAATTTTTACACAGAATAACTGAAAACCACTCAGATGTTGCAGACGTAATTACAAATGATGCAATTGTGGAAACTGTAACAAATCCGGAACTACATACTTCATTCCTTGATACTATAAGAGATATCGCGGAAGGTATTTAGGAGGTAAAAGTGAAAGTTGCGCCAATAAGTTATCAGGTGACGAGACGTAAAACAAGTATACCATTTAGAAACTTTGGGAACTCTGTTGGTTCGCAATCTGATAATGCACAGGCACAAATTGAGCCAGATAAGTTTTACAATTATACTTTTGCCAAAAATTATTATAATCAAAAACTGGATAATGATGGAAAACTTTTTGAAGATGAACAAAGTTTCTCAAAAGTTATGTCAAACCCGAAAGCGAAAACATATTTGATGTGCTTCATCAGAGAACGTGCACAGGCAGAACTTTTAGAACTGAACAATAAATCAGGATTATCTAAAAAAGAAAAAGAGAAAGCAGAAGGTCTAAAAGAAATTCTACAAGCATTTCCAGCGCTAGCACAAACCGATAGACAGTATGGTTCCAACATAACATTTGGACAAAATTTAACCCCTGAGCAAAAATCAAAGTGTCATTTAATAATTCATTCTGCCGCAGCAGCATGTGGTACTTTTTCTGCTGCAATGGGAGAAGGAGCCGCAATCGGAGCAGACACCCCTTTTTTACGAGGGACACAGGCACTTATGTTCTTGAGTCTGCAAAATCTTCTAAATGTTAACATGAAAGCAAGTCTCATCTATGCTGGTAAGCAATATGTAATGGGCTCTTATATAGGAGTAAGAGGAGCGCAAGTTTTAACTAGCTGGTTAGGAATTGGCGGACATGTTGCAACAACTGGAACAGGCTCTGGTGCAATAACAGGAGCAGTTAGAGCAGTAAATGCGTCTTTGAGTACTGCTCTTACGGAGAAAATGGGTTGGGGTTATGTAAAATCTGTTGAACAAAACCAAATGAATCCAAAAACTCAAGCAATTTCAGCTGCAATTTATGCCGCATCAATGGGACTTTTACATTTCCACGATGATAGTTTTCTTGATCCGACAAGCTACTCTGATGTTCAAGAAGCATTAAATAAAATTCCAAAAGAAAATGTTTCTCTTCTTGGAGATATAATGCATACTCTAACCGATAATATTAATTTACCAAGAGCTGGTACCATATTTACGGTTTCGCTTATGCAGGGAGTATTAACGGCAAAAAATATGGATGAAACTCAAAAAAAAGAATATTTCAAAAATCTAGTTGGAATAGCACTAATGAATACTATTTTCTATGAAACATTAAATATTCCCGAAGATAGTGTTATAAAAGAAGACGCTATTGATGCAATCAAAAAAATACAAGAAGATTTGAATAATACTCCGGAACTTTTTAAAGAATTTCGAGATATTGAACAGGAAATTATAAATAAAATCCATCTGGAAGATTTGAATACCAGAGACTTTATCAGACAATTTAAAGATAAAGATTTATTGATTAATCTTGCCTTTACGACAAGTGATATGACTACAATTCTTGCAGACAAATGGAGAAAACGAAATTGTACAATATTAAAAAAATCAAAAATTGAGGCACAGAAAAAACTAGCAGCGGAAAACCAAAAAGGTATAAAATTAAATAATACAATTGACCCTGCAAAGAAAAAAGAATTAGATGAGACATTAAATACCATTATCACTAAAACAAAAAATGATTTAATACAAAAAACTCGTTCAAATCACGCATTAGCAAGAATTGCAGGTTATGACAAAACCAAAGCATTATTAAATTTGTCTTACATAAAACCGGTAAAAGCAAAAGCTGAAAATGAGGTTCCAAATATTTTATTATTCTATGGTCCGAGTGGTTCGGGGAAAACAGCAATAGGCACCGCAATTGCGGAAGATACAGGCGCAAAATTCCGTAACAAAAATCTCGGGATGGGCAATGAAAAGAAAATTTTTGACTGGTTAAAAAGCCAAATGGAAAGAGCTGAACAAAGTTACCAAACTGATAAAAGGTATTCTATTATTCAGTTAAACGAGTTTGATGGATTTCTTAATGATAATCCGAAACTTTTAAATGAATTTTTAGAATTAACAAATAACTGTGCAAAAAAATATCATACAACTATATTTTTAACAACCAATAATCCGTTAGATATTAATCCCAAAATCCTGGATAAAACAGATGTAACCGTTCCAATGGGAGTTGCTTCAAAAGATGATATCAAAAATATTGTCCAATATTATGTTAATAATAAACCAATTGACGGATACAATTTAGATGAAATCACAGAAGAATTTGAAAAAGTTAAACCGGATTATGCATACAGCAATGCTCAAATTCAAACTATTATTACTCAAAAACTTCCAACCCCTTGTTCTCAACAGGATTTTGTTTCAATAATTAAAGGAACAAAACCTTGTATTTCAAGAGAAATAAATAATAAATTCCAGAAAGAACAAAACCAATTAGAGGAGTCCGAAAAATGCTAATAAGTATTCCATCACGTTCCACAATAAATGAATATAAAAATTTAAAAACTTCTCAAAAAGAAGTCAAAATAAATGAAACATCTAAAAAATTAGATGAATATGTTTATGACAAAACTCATAAGTTTGGTAATTATAAAGCCATAGGAATATTAGGTATATTAGATTTATTATTTTTTCCATATTTACTAAAACCAAAAAACAGATCAATGTATGGAGATGAGCTATTTGCGCTAATGATCGGTAATATTGTTGGATTTGGGGTTATATTAGATAATTTGAAAAATAAAAAACGTGTTTTAAATGATGAAAGTAAAAAATTTAACTTATATAAAAAAAATGGTATAAATGTCGTTATATAAATAGTAAGCTCACATTTATATTTGAGGTTTATATTTATACAAAATATTCATAAATAACTTTACCATCTTTTGTAATATTTCCTGAACACATTAATTTATTGTCATCAAAATCTTTTAAATCGTTCGGTTTAGGAAATTTTAAAGATTTAATATCTTTGAATTTTGGAATCTTTTTTATTGTATCAAAATTTTTAATTACTGCTTTAATTGCTTCTGCATTTTGCGAATCAACCCATAAAATGTCTGGTCTGCATGAAAAATCTCCTAAGTATAAATCAACAAAATTATTTTCAAATGGTGTATACTTAAATCTATATCCATCACTATTTTGTAAATTTTTTATATTAGATAAAATATATTCTTTCTGAATTTTTTTTAGTTCTTCTAATGGAGTTTCGTTAGAAAGATTATATATTTTAACTCGATGTGGTTGTAGCACTACTGGATTTAGTTTTTTTGTATCAATACAACTAAATATAATTGTCGTTTTATATTGTTTGCTTATTTTATCTAGCATGTCTTTTAAATCCCCAATAACATCTTCATTTTCAGAAGTATTTATTAGTAATTTTTCAAAATTTTCAATCCATAAAAGGGTTCGTTTCCCATTTTTCTTATAATTTTCTTCTGCTTCCTCCAATACAGTAAGAATTTGATTCAAGCGAATATTGTTGGGCTCATTTTTGTCTTCAATATATGTATAGTTAGAGTCAGACTTGCCAACAATCCATTTTAATGTTTCAATAGTTTCGTCTTTATTTTCTCCTTGAACCATAAGTGCATCAGGAATTTTAATTCTTTTTTCATTGCTATTAAAAGGTTTTAAAAATTCGTCATTTATTCTATATTTAACACAAGCTAAAGATAGTTCTTTCTTTGCAAGTTGTTCAAATAAGGCTTTTTCTTGTGCGTAACTTCTTATTCTTTCTCTTTTTATAATATTTTCCATTCGTTCATATCTTGCAGATTGGTCTATATATTTGGGCCACGTTAAATAAGCTTGATATCGTTTTGTATTAAACAATTTATCATAATTTCTATAATACATTGGAGGTTCTGGCGGAATTTCAATCTCTTGTTTAAGTAAAAAAGTTTGATATTTTTCGTCTGAAGAAGGTTTAAGAAATTTAGCACTAAAAGTATCTTTAATACCTTTTGGCCAATCCTTAATTCTTACTTTCGCAATTTGTTGAGCTAGTTTCATTTCTTCAATAGTTGGTAATGGTAATATTCCATTGATATAGTCATGAAATTTTTTTAACTGTTGTGAATTCAATTCATTTGCAATTTTATCTACAATTCCAGTAAAATTTATTTGTTTTTTTTTATTTGAAAAAGCCTCAAGATTTACGGTAGTGTTATTTGTGTTAGGTGATTTATCTATCTGATTAGATTTATGATTTTCATAAGCATTTTTTAGTGCTAACGTAATTACTCCAATGCTTATCCCAAAACCAGCAGAAATTTTTAATCCATTTTTGAGATACATTTTTCTAATTTGTTTTAATGGGACAAGTCGGTTTTCTAATTTTGCTTTTTCAACTTGCTCTACTAATGCTCTAACTTCTTCCTTTTCACTAGCATTAGCTTGGTTACCAAGTCTGTTCAATAAGTTTAATCCTGCATTTGTTCTTTTTTCAACAGTCTTTTTATATTTATTGATTTCTTCTTCAACTTTTTTTGTATAATTTCGTTTACTGTTACTAAAATTATCAGCAACTAAAAATCCGGCAGGGAAAATTGCTGTCGTTCCTGCTAAAATAGCAGTAGTTTCCAATATTTTTCGCCTCTTATTTTTACTATTATTACTATTTATTGTTGTAATTTTTGAAATCATCATTTTATTGTTCTTATCCTATATTTTCTTTATCATTCTCGTATTGTTTTAAATAGTCTTTTGTAACCCTTAGCAAATTGCTGTCATCATTAGATTTGTTATATTGTTTTATTGCTTGAAGAAACATATCTGTTGTTAGTGGGCTATTATCTGGTTTTACCTCATCTGTGGCAATTTCACAAATTACTTTTAAATGTGTGTTGCTATATATTTCATCTGGAGCGAATTTAAATAATTCTTTTAAAATAGTATTATAGTCCAAGTTTTCAGTATCGCAACCTTGAAGATAGTGTTCAATTACAGCGACAGTATTTTCTTGATTAGGAGGGTCAATAGAATAAGTTGGAGCAATTCTATGAGAATTCCTTAACTCATAAGGAATTTTTTGCGGTTTATTAGATGTTAGAAAAAATGTAACATGATAGTCTTCTGAACAATTTTCTAAAATTCCTTTCATTGTGTTTATAAACTTGGAAGAAACATCTTTTCCGAAAAATCGATCAAATTCATCTATAAGAATAATAGTTCGTCTGTCTGTTTTTTCAAAATTCTTTTGAGCTTTTTCCAGTAAACCAGAAACTTCAATATCATTTCCATATTCATCTGTATCGGTATATCCAACCAAAGTATTGTAAAGTTGTTGTTCTTTTTCTTTTTGTGGTCCTCTACAATGTATTATTTTGAGGTTACAGTCAGCTTCATCTGCAAGAGCTTTAACAAAAGTGGTTTTTCCACATCCCGTAGGTCCATAAAACAATATTGCATTCGGAATTAATTTCTTTAAGGATTTTCCAGCTTTTTCATCATCAATTAGATCTAAAAAACTTTTAGAAAGTTTTTCTTTTTCATTTATGTAACCCGCAATTTGACTAAATCCTTTTTTATCCAAAAATTCCTTTTTTCTCTTTATAATATCAAGTCTTCGTTTACTTAATTCTTGTGATTTTTCAAATGCAACTATGATTTCTTTACTCATATTTAATTGTTTTGCAAGTTCATAGAAAATTTTTCTATTTTCAATTGCTTCTTTTTCCCTTTGTTCAAAAGCATTTTGATACAAGTATGATATTTTTAAAGCTTTTTCTTTTTCATCTCTAATTTTTTGACGTTTTTTTTCTGAATGATTAGTAAAGTTATCCCAAAAGTTATCTTTTATCTCTGCAATTTTTTTATCATATTTTTCATTAATTTTTTCTTCATTCATTAAATAATCATTTAGAAAAGCCTCTTCTTCTTCCGGAAGTTCTATATTAGTTTGAAAAAGAGACTGAATATGTGCAAAAGAATTTTTCGTTTTATTTACTATTTTTTCAGTAATATTCTTTGCCTTGGCAGTAACTTGCGTCCAAGTTTTTTTATCATCTTCTCCTGTAAATGCGAGAAATTCATTTTTGTTATGTGTTTTCTCAATCCTATGGAATGGAGCATTATTTTGAACTACAGAAATATTCAATATCATCGGAACAAGTGAGCCTGTCTGATTTAGCGGTGTATCTTTGTGAGCATTTTGAGTATTATTCCTATTTTGCTTAAAGTTATACTCTTGATAATAAACGTTAGCAACCTTCATAAATTACCTTTTTTCATATTAAATCTCATAAAGAAAATTTTTGCTATATATAAATTCTATTTTTTACATATATTCATAAAAATCATTTTTATATCAATACTGTTGATTGTATTCTTCCATATCTTTAACAGTTCCGAGAACTCTAGCCATCGGATGAACTTTTTGAACCCGATGTGCTACACACAAAAATTCGCCCTTAGTTGAATAAACGTGAATTTTTGAAAGGTCAAATAAACTGTAGCGGATATTTACTTTATCTCTCAAACCTAAAATACACTCACTCCTGTAATGCATATTCAAAAATGTTATTCCATGTTTATTAATCGTTCGACATTCGGTTTTCATCATCAAATCGTTTAAAACATTAATATTTATATGTTGCTTTTGAACACCATCCAACATTTCTTGAATAGTTCTTGAACGGTCGTTAGGGCAAGGTTGCAAGTTATGAAATTCAATCCATTTATTAATATATTTAATAGCCTCTTGCACAGTTGGAACATAATTATTTGTTAGTTTCTTATGCCATTCTTGGTGTAATTTTTCACCTCGTTTTAACCACGCAGGTTTATTTTCAATGCTTGTACCGATATAACTCGGCATTCCCTTTTCCAATTCTTCTTGAAATTCTAAGAAAAATCGTTCAATAACTTTTGCTCTGGCATTATATGGTTTTGCAAAAATAGAATGAATATTTAAATTTGCGTAAACACCGTTGAATATGTTTTCATCAAAATCATTATTTTGAAAAAATCTTGATTTAAAAGCTCGACCATTATCTTGATAAACAACTTTAGGAATTATTCCAAGATTTAAAATACTATTCCTTAAGGCGCTTGCTATGCATTGTGTACTCTCAGTCATCATAATTTCATATCCTACCTACAAGTGCAGTTGATTTCCAATCCAAAAAGCCAACGAGAGTTGCTCTCGTTGGCTTTCCTGTAAACGGATTAATAACTTGGAAATTTAAAACATGACCATCGGCAATAATAATATCTCCAACTTCAATTTTTGAAATATCTCTTTCGATATATGGTTCAACTTTATCGTGATACGCTTTCATTCCCTCTCTAGGGAGAACCCACTCTGCATAATTATTTTTTCTAAAATTTTCTGCATATCTTTTGAATGTTAAATCGCAAGGCAAGTATTCATAACCTCTTTTTTCAAGTATTCCTTTTGTAAGTTTAATTGCTTTGCCTATTTTATACTGGCTCGGGTTAAGTAATAGAGTTAGCAAAATATTTTTCATTTCACTATCCAAAATCGTATTATACTCACCCTGTCTCGTTGATTTATATTTTGGAATGAGACAATCCGCATTTTCATGTTTTCTGTAGGCTTGAATCCATCTGCGAAGTGTTCCGATTGAAATGGATCCCAGAAAATTATATGCTTTAGGTAAAAACAGTCCCGTGTTGTATAAGTCTAAAAAATCTGAATCCGACTCTTTTATTGTTTTGTAATTTTTTCGTTTTTCAAGAGCGGCTTTTACAATATTCATTCTATGATTTCGAGTAAGTTTGGCTTTATCTGTTACAAGTATTTCAGATTTGTAATTCAAAGGAACAAGTTCTGTTGATTTGTTTTCTGCTTCTCTAAGTTTTTGTTGAAGTTCTGGTTCTAAACTAGAAAACAAGATTTCATAAGAAGTTCCACCATTGACTTTTACTTCACGAGAGATATATTTGCTTTCAGGTTTATTAATCTCTAATCGTAAAGAACGAGTGCTTTTTAAACCTTTTGCCTCTGCTATTTCTTTTATATTTATATAACTATCTTTCATCAAGGAACACATTAGCTCCGAAGATGATAAATTGGAACACCACTTCCGAGCATTGTGTCCGTTTCGTATCAATTGAAAAATTTTTCAAAAAACTAAAATTCTCAAAATGGACTTTGCCGAAAATACTCATACCATTTGTCAAAAGCTCTTGTTTGGCTAAAACACAGGATACGCTTTACTTATACTCCATTTTACCCGAATAAATCACATCATCTGTCAAACCGACTTTTGTCCACTGTAAAAGAACACATGGTTTGATTATTTTGTACACATGGTTTGATTTTTTCGGCAATTTAGCTTTAAAAATTTAAAAAGATAAGCTGATTTTTTTCACAAAATCGTCAGTCGCTTTTTGTAAACTTGTTGTCAATTTATATTTTTGATACTAAATGTCTCTTTCTTTTGGAGGGAAAAGTCTATTAAACTTTTTACAATCTTGTTCTGTCGGTTGATAATTTTTTATGCTTTCATGATAAGTTTTAAGCCATATGTATTTAGGTTGTATTTTTTCATTGTTTTCATACTCTTTTATCTTGTCATCTATAAAGTTTTCAAGTGGAGTTCTACAATACATATCCACAAACTTTTCTCTTATTAAATAATTAATATAATATTTTGAATCTTGTTGGTCCTCTTTAACTAAGATATTGAATGGCTCTTGAATTTCATCAGCAACAATTTTATCTATTTCTATTCTTGGGTATTTTGTATTCCTTTCACCAGCAACAGCTCTTTGATATGCTTCGCCAACAATTAAGTTTTTCTTTTGGTCGTGAACGAAACACCCTTTTGTTAAGTATCCTCTTGTAACAATTCTTGCATTTGCCGCATCGTTATAAATCATATTACTTTGGTAATAATAAAGAAATATTAATAATGGAGCAAGCGTTTTAGATGATACGATTATGCAGTCAGATATAGTCGTGATTTCTAATTGGGACTCATTTTCGTATATCATTTCTACTAAAACTTTATGATAATAGTTATTGACAACATGGAATGCATCTTTTCCTGTACCATTAAATTTAAAATCATAATATTTATTAAATCTAAAGTTATTTACCATATCAGAAAAACCAAGCACATCAACGAAAGCAATGTATTTTTCTTTCAAGTATTCCTCTCTATCAATTATCATTTTTTTAATACCTTTCTGCTTAATGGTTATAGGTCAATTTTAAAATAGTGTTGATTTAATACATTGATGATATTTGAAGCATCTGTTATATTACTACTTTTGACAAGGTCAGAAAAATTCTTACCGTTCATATAAAAAATATCATATTTTGTTGTTTTATTTTTGTAATTTTCTAGTAATTCTCTTGCATCATCGTTAAAATCACTTGTAGTTATATAACCAAATTTGAATCTTGGCTGTTCAGTTGGTTTTAACGCTTTATACCAATCTCTTATAAAAGAAATCTTATCTAGGAATTTTTTAACTTCAGCTTGGTCTACCAAATGTGAACGCCCATAACCTTTGCACTCAATGTAATAATGTTCATTTCTGTTCGTCCTTAAGATAACATCAAATTCTTTTTCCTGACCATCGTATTTTATAACCCTACCTATATCTAAAGAACCACCTTCAATTTTTTTGTAACAATGCCCAACAACAAATTCAAATAAATCTCCTGCAAGATTTAATGAAGCCCCTTTTATTGCATCTAATTTATTAAAAAGTTCCATAAACTGTGCAAAATTTTCAGCCGCAATAGTTCCTGCATTAATCAGAACTTTAAATAAGTTTTCAAATAAGTTGGCAGTAGATAAACCAAACAAATTTGCGGGAGTTGTTGCAATTATTCCTTGTTGTTTTGCCAATTTCAAAGCTTCGGGAGTGAAATATTTGCCAAGAAGTATAGGTATAGCCTTTGGAACATTCTTAAGATTTTTAGTAATATTAATTTTATTTATAAAATATCTAATGGTATTCTCATCAATAGTATTATAAATTACATCAACAACAATGAATCCCGGTTTTTCATTTTTTCGTATAAAATATAAATAACTAGGTGCAGTTATATCCCACTTAAAACTGGCATATTCATCATTTTTCATTAACACACCTGAACTGGAAAAAGAATTCTTTACAATCCAGTCTTTTATCATTTCAATCAAGTGTTCTTCTATCTTTTCTTGAGCAAGGGCCGCAGTTCGATTGGTATTTATGGAGTAGTGAAGATATGGATTTTCATTGAAGATAACTTCTGAACATAAATTCAAATTCTTTAGATTTTCAATAATAGTATTGTAGCCAATATGTCCTTTTATTTTGGAGGGAGAACCTGATAAAATACAGGCTTTATTATATTTAATTACTCCGTTCGTACAATCAAATGCATTAAGAATATATGAATATACCGACCTTGTTTTATTTGCAGCATTTTTTAAATTGGTAAAAAATTCTTCATTAAACCCTTGAGATTTTAAATATATAAAATTTTCTTTATGAGGAAACTTTAAGTTTAAATGACCAAGTAAGGAGTCTTTTTTAGTACATTCACGTGAAATTTTTCGCCTTATAGTTGCATGATTTTCACCAGTTATTTTCGAAACTTCTTCTGCAATATCTGACGAAAGCATAGCTCCATTATTTTCTATTACTTTAATTATATTTTTCATGTCTCACTGCTCTATTTATAATAATACTTAATTTATTCTCAAGTATTAAAAAATTTTTAACCTGCCTTTTATTGATATAACTATCTTACCATAAAAAGGTTTGTTAATTATATCTGTCTCGAAGGTATAAACTGTGTTTATTTACTCTCATAAGTTTACCTCTTGTTTCTTAAACTGCATATCATAAAGAGCTTTGTATTGGCCATTTTCAATAGACATAAGCTCATCATGATTTCCGAGTTCTACAAGCTGCCCTTCGTTTATAACAGCAATTTTATCTGCATTTCTTACTGTAGATAATCTGTGTGCGATTACAAATACCGTTTTATCCTGCATCAAGTTATCAATTGCTTTTTGAACGATAGCTTCCGCTTTATTATCCAGTGCGGAAGTTGCCTCATCTAAGATAATAATCGGTGCATCTTTTAAGAATGCTCTTGCGATTGCTACACGCTGTTTTTGACCTCCGGATAAGAGAATTCCTCTTTCTCCGATTTGGGTATTCAAACCTTCTTGCAAGGATGCAATAAATTCATCAAGATAAGCCATTTTTACAGCTTGATTAATCTGTTCTTCTGTTGCATTCTCATTGCCAAGCAAAATGTTATCTCTTATTGTTCCTGAAAATAAGAAGTTATCTTGAAAAACAACTGCAATATTTTGCCTTAATGATTCCAAGGTATAATCTCTTATATCAATTCCATCAATACTAATTGAGCCGGATTTGATATCGTAAAATCTTGGCAAAAGGTTAACTATTGTTGTTTTACCTCCGCCGGAGTTTCCGACCAGTGCAATTGTTTCTCCTTGTTTTATTTGCAGGTTTATATTTTTTAGTACCGGAACATTTTCAACATATTCAAACCAAACATCTTTAAACTCAATATTTGTATGTTCTCTACCCATTACTACTGCATTTTCTTTATCTCTTATCTCAGGCACTGAGTCTAATACTTCAAAAATTCTCTCTATAGAGAAAAATGAGAATTGAACGGCGTTTAAATTATTTCCGAGATTTTTCACAGGCGTATAAAGCAGGATTAATGCTGTAATAAATGAAACAAAATTACCGCTTGTAATTTGTCCTGACATAATCAAATGCGAACCATAACCGATTGCAGCCGCAATACCCACAGATACAATAACGTGCATCATTGGAGAAAGCCACTGGGTTTTTTGAACCATTTTTATTCTTAAAGTAAAGATATTTTGTAAGATTGTAAAAAATTTGTTTGTTTCGTTTCTTTGCAGGTTATATGAAGTAATCGTTTTGTTACCGTTAAACACTTCATTGTATTCTGTAATAATCGAGGCATCCGCAAAAACTGTTTTTTCCATAACACCTTTTATTCTTTTCTGTAATTTTGCAACAGGAGCAAATGCACATCCAAGAACAACAACAGCGATTAATGCTAATTGCCAGGAATTATAGAAAAGTACACACACAAGAGAGATTGATGAGAAAATTCTCTGTGTAAAAACGCTTAGATTATCCAATAAACCATTACAGGCTAAATCTGCTTGATTATTGAATTGAAAGACAATATCTCCGGAGTTTTGCTTATCAAAGAATGAAGTCGGCAAAGTCAAAAGTTTTTTGAACATATCAAACTTAAGCCCGTTTGTAATTTTCCCTCCAACCCATGTTGAAAGATAAGCCGAAAGATATTTTAACCCGCCTTGAATAGAAGTAAAAGCCACAATACCAAGCGGAATATACCAAGGCGAGGCAATGGATTTTTCAACCATAACTAAATCCATATAAGGCTTGAGTGCTAATGCAATAACAGCATCCAAAGAGCCAATCGGAATACAAATTAGCATTGAGCATAATGCCCTGAACCACACAGGCTTTACATAGGGCCACATGCGACTGTAGTTGATATATACACGATTATTTTTTATTGTATTTATAAAATTATCATACGATATCATTTGTTTTGCTCCTTATTTGCACTTAATTGTTCTTTTATGACATCAATTAAGTAGCTTATAGCTGAAATGGGAATTCCTATAAATAATTGTTCAAGTTTTGCAGTAAGAGTTGTTGAAGAATCTGTTAATTTTGAGATATGTTTATATACTCTTAGTTTTGAATAACCAAGTTTTTCGTTTTCAAAAAAACTGTCTTTTGTTGTGATTTCGTAAGTATCATCACAATATTTTTTATATTCATTTTCGTACCGCCAAAAGTTATAGAGACCTATATATTGATCGCCTGAAAATTTCTCGTTTTTGCTGTATGGGTATTTATTGAGGTATATTCCGGATTGTTTAAATTCAAGAATAATAAAGTTATTCACAAGAGCCTGTCTGAATTTTTCCATCAGTTCTTCTGAATAATCTGCGGCATCTTCCATATAAATATCATCAAAATTTCTTGCAAAGCAGGAATATCCAAAATATTGTTCCGGTGCAAATTTAAATCTTGCTTTGCCATAAGGTGAAATTTTTTCTTGATTGCCTTCTAAATTAAAATATCTTGTAAATTCCGGCTCTTTAACCAATTCTGTGTCCATAAAATAGGTGTCTAAATCTTCTTTTAAACCAAACAGCCACCAGTCTGAGACATGAAAAGGAATTATAACTCTATTTTCGAATTTGCCTGTTTTGATATTAAACCTTGTAAATAAAACATCTGTCAGAATTTTATGTTTAAAAAGATTGTAATTATTTCCTCTTGCCTCGAATTTATTAAAATACTCTAAAAATCTGTCGCTTGTGAAAATCAAATCACTTCTTAATTTCATTGCATATTTGCGTGTAGCTTTTTTAAGACCTTCTTTTGTACTAACAAGTTGACGATTCATATTGTTATAGGTCTTTTTGTGTGTAAATTCCTCAATTAAGGTTGTTCCGGGATCTTCACATAAAACTAATATGTCATAGTCTAAATTTGAAATATCTGTTCCCTGCCAGGTTGATAGAATAATCTCAGCTTCAGGCAAAAATTTTCTAATGCTTTTCAGGCACTTAGGAGTTTCTTTTTTATTTATCGGGCCTTGCACAATTACAGAGATATCTTTAGAGTCAATCATTATTTTTTCCTCCATCCTGTAATTACAACTGCAAGAGAATAATATAAAACAGAAAATATTTCACTAAGCCAGCCTTTAGTTTTGTAGAAAGGTTGTATTAAACGTTTAAAGTGTTGATTTAATTTATATTTATAATTCTTTTTGTACTTATCAGGCTTATAAGAAATATCGCAGTAATGCTGATATTGTTCTTGGAAATGTTGATACGTAATTAAACCTTGTATATTATTTTTATCTCTTTCTGAAGATGAGTGTTTTTCTGAATATACTCCGGATTGTTCCAATCCCAGAAAGGCAAAATTGTTATAAATAATATTGTTAGAAAGTTCTATATTCTCAGGATTCCAATCGCTCCAGTCATCAAATTGCATATTAGGATAATATTTTTTAATCCAGTGAACACAGAAAAACTGTTCCGGTGCGAATCGCCATAAAGGTGTTATATATGGACATCTGGTTGGATATTTGAAGTTCCAATTAGAACCCTCTTCTTTATCTTGCAAAGGACAATTCCCGAAGTAATCTTTTAAGTCTTCCGTTAATCCAAAGAACCAAAAATCTGAAGGATGAAATGGTGTTGGAAATCCTGTACCGCTCTGACAGGAATACTCTCTTGAATAAATAGAACTGCATAAAACCCTATGCTTAAATATTTTGAATTCTTCATTCTGCTTATTAAACTTATCCCAGTATTTTAAGAAATTAGAATTATTAAGCTCTAAATCTGAACGAAGTTTCAAACAATATTGACGGCTTGCTTTGAATACCCCATTTCTTGCTGACACCAATTGCCTGTTAAAATTGTTCATTGAACGAGGTTTATTATATATAGCAAAATCATGCTTGAATCCGCCGGGATCTTGATTTAAAAGCAAAACATCATAGTCTAAACCTTCTGTTTGACTGTTTTCCCATGTTGAAAGTATTATTTCCGCATCAGGAAGATGTTTTCTTATGCTTTTTAAACATTTAGGTGTTAGTTTCCTATCTATTGCCCCTTGGACAACTACCGTAATATCATTAGATTTCATAGTCCTCTTTCTCATTTATGCAAATGCAGACGCCAAACCTGCATTAATAGTTTTAGTCGCTTTTCCTACCTGATAATATTCAAATCCTAATTTGTTTAAATTATTTTCGTCATATTGATTCCTGCCATCAAAAATTACAGGATTTTTTAATGAGGATTTTATTAAATCAAAATCAGGATTTCTAAATTCGTTCCATTCGGTTATTAGCAGTAAACAATCCGCACCTTTTAGAATTTCATATGCAGATTTACCATACTCTATTCGGTCACCGAATATTGGCATAGCACAGTCATAGGCTTTAGGATCATATGCTTTAACAGTCGCACCTTTTTCCAATAAGGCATTTATGATAGTAATTGCAGGTGCTTCTCTCATATCATTTGTTTTCGGTTTAAATGCCAACCCCCATACAGCAAAGGTTTTACCATTTAAGTCGTTCCGGAAACGTTTTAAAATTTTATCTATAAATAACTGTCTTTGTTTTCGATTAATTATATCAGCCGATTTAATAAGCTGACATTCGCAATCATTATCATTTGCAGTTTTAATAAGTGCTTTTACATCTTTAGGGAAACAACTGCCGCCGTAGCCTAATCCCGGATATAAAAATTTTGTACCGATTCTTGTATCTGCACACATTCCAATTCTTACTTTATTAATATCGGCTCCGACTTTTTCACAAATATTTGCGATTTCATTTATATATGATATTTTTACTGCAAGGAATGAATTGGAAGCGTATTTTACCATTTCAGCAGATTTTGTATCCATTGTAATAATAGGATTTTGATTTCTTACAAATGGGGCATATAAATTTTTCATAATTTCTAATGCCTTATCAGAATCAGCACCTATAACAACTCTGTCCGGCGCAGGATAAAGGCGTACAGAACCTTTGCCTCGTTGGACAAGGGCTTGAATGTGGGGGCTTCAAAGAGGAAATTCGGGAGCCGGGTGAAGCTGAACGCCTTTTCCGGCTGATGGATATAGATGGTATTTGTCATAGTGCGTTTTGTGGACGGTTAGAAGCCCGTTTTCCGGGGCGGGCGATACTTTATACCACCAGCCCCGGTTTGGGGCTTGCGAAGCCTGATAAATCAAGGCTTTTTTCGCTCCTAACTGTCCACAGCAGACCTCCTTTTCCGTTCACTTTCTGTTTTCTGCCGCCTGTGAACTCTGGCGGCACAGCCGGGGCAGTATTTTGCCCGGTTGGATTTGGGGACGAACACACCGCCGCAGACCTCACAGCGTTTCAAGTCCTTATCCCGGAAAATCTCCGCTTCCAGCGTCCCGTCCAGCGGCAAGACCGCCCAGCGGAACCACTTACAGCAGACCGAGAAAGAAATCGTCTGCGGACAGGTGCAGGTGTCCCCATCGTCAAGGACAATGCAGTTGCCGTCCTCACAGCAACAGCACTCCCGGCGTATCAGGCTGGCCGCCTGTTTTCTCTGCGCCGGGGTCATGCGGTAAAGGGAACCGTCCGGCCTGCGTTCCAGCGGCGGCAAGTCTTTATAGGGGTTATCTCTCATGCGTTCCCTCCATTTTGCTTTCCGTTGCCGTTCTCCCCGAAAAGGTTTCCTGCCCCATTCCTGCGGCGTGTTCCGGCGTTGGCACGCTCCTCGCAACTTCGGGACATTTTGTCCCGAAGTCCGACTCCTTGCGGTGCTTCCCCAGCCGGGGTATTCCTTTTCGGACGGTCATTCTGTTTTCAAGGTGCCGTCCATCGATGAACTACCCTAAGTCTACACGAAAAAAATGCAATTCCCGGAATATTGCGAGAATTGCATTTTGATGAAGTTTACACTTTGGATATTGCATTTTTGCAATCATTCTGTATAATGGAAGTATGCGGAGGAGGTGCGTATCTATGGCTTTACCCGGAACGCCCGGACAGCGGATTTCCGATTTATGCAACGGGAACCACATCACACAAAAGGAACTTGCGGAGAAGATAGGCGTTTCCGCTTCCCAGTTGAGCCGCATTGTCAGCGGCGAAACAAGAACGGTCAGCAGTGATATTCTCATAGGTGTGGCAAAGGAATTTAAGGTATCGACAGACTACATACTGGGCTTGTCTACCGTGAGCGTTCGTAAAAGCTACGATATTTCTGAATTAGGCTTGTCCGAGGGAGCCGTGAGGGGGCTTGTGACGGGTGCTGTTGATGTGCAAATCCTCAACCGCCTGTTGGAACACAGGAATTTTCCTAAGCTGATAGATTTGATACGGATTTATTTTCAGGATACGGCGGCAAAGGGCATAACAGCAAGAAACCAGCTTATCGAGATGGCAACGGCTTCCCTGTCCGACCTGATGAAAGAACACCCGGAACACCGGGCAGAAGCGAAGCAGGATTTACAGCTTTTGAACGCCCAAAAGATAGGGGAACATGAAGCGGAGATTGAAAAAATCAAAAATGTGTTCCTGGCTATCCTGCGGGACATTAAGAAAGACATTGACAACGGGGAACAGCCGGGAGAAGCTGTGACCGCCGCTATGTTCCAAGCCATGCGGGACACTATGGCGGAGCAGAAACAAAACCCGCTTTCCATTGACGATGTAACAGCGATGATAGCCGGACAGATCGGACAGCTTGCGCCGATGGACAAAGAAACTGCCGACCTGTTCCAGCAGTTGGCGAAGAAGATGATTGAGCAGGCAGGAAAATAAAACATAAAATTCAAAGGAGATACTTATGGCAACAAAAATATTTGTTCACGGCTCAGGACACAAAGCAACAAGTTGGGAAAAAACAATTTCATACATGACAAACAACGAAGATATTGTATGTCCAAATTTATCCTCCATCCTTGAAGGGAAAGAGGCAAGCTACGAAAATCTATATTCTTCATTTGTAAAATATTGTAACGAATTTGACGGACAAATTCATTTATGCGGTCTTTCATTAGGTGGTATTTTGGCTCTGAATTTTGCTTTGGATTTCCCGCAAAAAGTGAAAACATTAGTTTTAATCGGAACGCCATATAAAGTCCCGAAAGTAGCATTTAGTTTTCAAAATATAATTTTCAGATTTTTACCAAAATCTATTTTTGAAACTATGGCATTTGATAAAAAGAACACATTTGCTTTAGGGGACACTATGAAGAATTTAGATTTCAGTGATAGGGTGAAAAATATTAAGTGCCCCACTTTAATTCTTTGCGGAAAGAAAGACAGTGCAAATATGAAATCAGCGGATTACTTATCACAAAGTATTAGAAGCGCAGAATTGAAAATTATTGAGAATACAGGCCATGTTGTCAATGAAGAAAATCCAAAAGCCTTAGCAGATATATTGAATGAATACTATTTGAAAAATTCTTAAACAATTCTGAAAGAAACTCGAAAACTACAAGCATAAAAGTTTAGAAAATAAATAGCAAAGCCAGCCGAGCCAGTCAATGGTCAAGATGAACGGCGCATTTCATGCGCCGCCGTTGACAGTCCCGCCCGTCTTTGCTAAAGGGTAATCAAGGCGGGAAAGCCCTAAAATGGCTTCACACCTATTTCAATAATTGGAGGAGATAAAAATGAGATCAGAAAAGGAAGTTTATGATATTGTTTTGAATTTTGCAAAAACAGACAAACGCATTCGCATGGTTACTTTGGAAGGATCTAGAACAAATACAAATATTCCGCCTGATGATTTTCAGGATTTTGATATTACTTTTTTTGTTACGGATATGGACAGCTTCACAAGTGATGATAAATGGCTAGATATATTTGGTGAAAGGTTGATTCTGCAAAAGCCGGAAGATATGGAATTATTTCCAGCTGTAGAAAAGGGATTTTCATATTTAATGCTGTTTACTGATGATGTTAAGATAGATTTAACTTTGCTGCCGCTGGAACTGATAGACGAGTATTTTACATGGGATAAACTGGTAAAGTTACTGTTGGATAAAGACAACCGTATCGTAAAGCCGCCAATACCAACGGATATAGACTACCACTTGCAGAAGCCTACTCAAAGAATGTTTGACGATTGCTGTAATGAATTTTGGAATACTACAACATATGTAGTAAAGGGCTTATGCCGCAAAGAAATTCTTTTTGCTATTGACCATATGAATGATATAGTACGAAAAGAATTGCTTCGCATGATTTCCTGGCTGATTGGTATCAAACAGGGATTTCATTTCAGTTTGGGAAAAAACTATAAATTTATGAAGCAATATGTCCCAGAGGAATTGTGGGAACGACTTATGTCCACTTATAATATGGATTCCTATCCCCATATGTGGGAATCCTTTGAACAATGTATGGCATTGTTCCGGGAGGTTTCGTCAGAAGTGGCATGCCAGTTGGATTACCAGTATCCACTATATGATGAAAAAATCAGTAATTATGTGATTCGGCAAAAGAAAAAATATGGCATTGAAGATGATAACAAATAAAATTTTTTCAATCGAAAAAATTTATTTTGATTATTCAATTTTGAAAAACTGAATACCTCAAAATCAGAAAGAGAGCGGCCAAGCACTTTGAGGGATTGGCCGCCTTGTCCACCCATCCAGCGGGACAGCGGGCGGAGGTCAAGGCCGGGTGTAAACCCGTTCATTTCAGCCTTGACGGTTGCCCGTTGTCCTGCTACTTTTCCGGGAGTGTGGCCACAACTTCGGGACACTTTGTCCACAAGTTGGAGCGTAGGACGAGGAACTGGGGCTTTCATATACGCCCTGTCTGCTGATGAGTCCAGACCTGCGCTTGCGGCTCCACGCCACGCAAGCACAGCCCTGTTTTCCTGCCGCTTCAAATGCCCTTGCCCTCCCCGGCGGCAACGGCATTTTCACGGCAACGCCGGCAGAGCGTATAACACACTACACTTTGCTTCGCAAAGTCGTGTGCCAAATGGGGGCGTTGCCCCCTTTGGAAACCCCCACAAGAAAAGGCGGTACGCTACCCCTCCACGGGGCGCATACCGCCTTTTCTTGTTATCCAGCCCTCCGGCTGTATCGGTTGAGCAAAAGTCCGCGTGGGATTGATGTGGTATCTTTAACTTTGGGAAACTCCTGTCATCAATCGTGATATCCGCATTCGGTTTTCCAAAGAAAATCTCGTCATATTGGATTCCGTTTTCTTCCAGCCAATCAAGAGTGATTTTTCCCACATTTTTCATAACTTTGCCCACATTATGACCCTGTGTCTGCATATTGCGAGCAGTGTTTATAATAATCGTATGCCCGTCTGCTTTCAGGCTGTCAATAAACTCCTTCGCCCCGGGCATAACTTTTACATCCGCATAAGTTTCATCGGGTTTCTTTATCGTACAAATTGTACCGTCTAAATCTATACATATTCTGAGTTTCTTTTCTTCCATATCAACCCCTACTTCTAACCAGGGATAAAACTTTTTCATTATTTAATTTACCCCTGATTTTTACCGTATCATTCAAAAGCTCTATTGCCTTAAGATAAAACACTTTCTGCCTGCTGAAATTATCCTTATGCAGCGGTATCATCGATAAAAACAACAAACCTTCTATAAACTTTATTTCCTGCGGATTATAACCGTTTAATTCTGCATATTTATTGAATATCATCTCTAATATCGAATAATCCACAGAGGTCTTTATTTCGTATTCAAATCCTGTTTTATTCTCTTTCAGTCTGAAAAGTCCATGAACAATAAAATCATAAAAACCTGCAATACTATGGCGAAGTTTTGCAATATCATACCTTGGGTCGCCATATATAGTAGGTTCATTATTTAATCGACCTCTTGGATCTACCAGTTTGAAGTTATAATTACTTGAATCGAAAAGTATATTTGAAAAACAGTAATCGCCATGGATAACGGTTTCTTTTCCTGTTTTGCAGAGTTTTTGAACATAGATATCAATACCTGACTTCAATGAGGCTATTCCTCTGTATTTTTTGCCGTTTATATATTCAAACTCTCTATCTAAAACCTCATTCCAATAAGGGTTCTGTGCCCTTAAATCCGAAAGACGTTCTTTTGTTTTGTCATAATACAGCCATTTAATTGCATCCGGATTAGTTTCACCTTTAAATTTTTCAAATTTTTTGTGCAGGCTGAACAGTGATTTTATAATATAATTCCAGTCCTCAAGGTTAACCTCGCCTGATAAATACAGTTCCTGCAAAGACGGATAACCGTACAACTCCTGCGTCAAACTGGCTGAAGATTTATCTTTATCAAAACTTACAAGCCTCGGTGTAAAGATTTTCAACTCCTCCGGCAGATGAACATACCAGAAAGCCTCATCTTCAAGTTTCTGAACTTTTGTACTGGTTTTTGTGAGCAAACCGCATTCCGTATCAACAGATATCGAATTAAAACATCTGGCATTAAAGAGCATATTTTTTGCTTTAATCAACCCCGAAGTATGTCCTAAATCGTACCAGTCATCTATAATTCTTGTTTTAAGTCTGTACTTTTCCTGATACATGATTAACGCTGTTGAAATTTCTTTTTTCAGCATTAATCTAGCTTTAATGCAGCAATTTAAAAGATATTTTGTATCCGAAAAAGAATAATACCCGACAAGTGCCTCTTTATCAGATAAATCAACATTTTTCTCTTTGTCATAAAAATGCCCTGATTTATCTACAAGACACCAGTTATCCGACATTGTGATATCTTTTGAGGTAAAGATTACATCTTCTTCCTCATCAATACTTTTTGGAATCATTGTGTCACCGAGCAAAACCCTTGTCGGCAAATTCAAATCCGCTTTTTTAAGAGCGTATTTTAATGAACTTAAAATATTCTTTTTGCTATTCACCTGCACAAGTTTTATTTCAAACTTCTCGCTTAAAATATTCTTTATGTAATCCTGCAATTTATAATTATCATTGCAGACAACAATAATAAATTTATCTAGCCCGTACGAATCTTTGAGATTTTCAAGCTGCCTTAAAATAACGGATTTCCCTCTCAACGGCAGAAGTGCAAGGGAAGAATAAAATCCTACCGGCATGTTTTCGTTTTTAGTTTCGCCTCCAAACAGGAGGATATTGTTAAATTCTTGCACAATTTCCCCCTTTTAAATATTCCTGAAGCTGCTCTGGCGTTCCGACACAATCAAAATGTGCTATATCATAAATTCCGATTTTATCTGTTAATTTTTTCAGGTGATTATAGACATTAGACATGTAAAACTCACCTTTTTGTATATCGCTTTCCACAACCAGATCAATCACAGCATCTTTAAAATCTTCAAGATTTTTAAAATAGTACATGCCGCAAATTGCATGGTCTGAAATAACTTCTTTTTCTTTTGTTTCAATTAAAAGACCTTCGTTATTGACTTTTGCATAAGAAAAACAAGGATTAGCAGATTTAAAAGTCAATAATGCACCTTTTAAATTCCGGCTCCGTATTGATGCTACAAACTTCAAAACATCCTCATCATCAAAAATATTATCCGAATCTGCAAAAATAATGTCATATTCGGGATTTATTGCCTTATGGGCAGCAAGAGCGGTAATCGCAGCCCCCATAGTGAGTTTTGGAACAGTTACAATAGTTATTTTGTATTTTTCCTGTAATTTCTCAACCTGATTTTTTTGTTCTGAAAGAAACTTTTCCTGCATTATCAATGTAAAAACGGCATTTATACGTTTGAATGAGGCTAAAACGTGCTCAATCATCATTTTGCCTTCAAATTCAATAAAAGGTTTAGGAACATCATATCCGGCAACTGCAAATCTGCTGCCTGCTCCTGCCATGGGAATTACGATATTTATTGGTTTATATAATAGCTCATCATACGCTCTATATAGATTAACTCCCACTCTATTCCTTTCTTCTGTCAGAAAATTTTCTTTTTAACATCACTTCTGCAAATATTCTCTTAACTTTTTAGCCAAAAAGTTAAGAGGGGTGAAACTCTTGATTTTAAAAGGTTTTATAGGTGTATTTTTTTATAAAAAAAGGAACTCATAACATTTTTTAACAAATACAAAATTCCATTTTTGTTTGTGATAATATATGTTTTAGCAAGTGGCAAAAATTCAATCTTCACAAAATGGCTATACTGTTAAGATAATAAAATGTTAAGTTCCCTATTGTAAATAGAGCATTTGAGCCTATAAAATAAAGTTGTTATAGCTTTCGTCTATTTGATCCTGCTCAATACCGATATACCTTAAGGTTATATTCGGATTTGAATGATTAAAAATCTTTTGCAGCATGGCAACATCTTTAAATTTTTTGTAGTGATGATACCCGAAAGTTTTTCGCATTGTATGAGTACCAATCTTTTCCTGCAAGCCAACTGCTTGACAGGCAGTTTTTAAAATATAGTATGCACCGAATCTATCAAGCCGGTTTTTAAAAATGGAAACAAACAAAGCCTCGTCAGAGCGTTTGCCCTTTGTAAATTCTTCTATCATAGGTTTTAGCTTTGAATTAATCGGAAATTTTTTAAATTTACCTGTTTTCTTTTCTATGATTTGTATATGGCTTTTATTGCGAACATCACTTACGTTCAATGCGACAATATCTGAAATCCGTAATCCGCAATTCGTTCCGATGGTGAATAATAACAAATCTCTCGGGCTGTTTTTTGCAAAATACTTTTCTAATTTTTTGATGCTTTCAATATTTCTAATTGGTTCTACTGTAGTCATTTTAACCTCTCCTTTTTTAACCTAAAAACTACCCGGGGCTTATCCCCCTAAAAAATTTTCGGTCACACTAAGGATTTCTTCAAAATCTTCAGGGGTGAGTTGCAGGTAAGGACGTGCAGGAATTTCAACAGATTTATTCCGCCCTGCCTGTCCGCCAAATTGATGTATTGCTGCATAATCAAGGTTTGAACCAATAACCGCAGAATCATTGTCATAATAAGTATTAACAGAGGATGCAAGCTGCCCTGATATTTGTAAAATCATGCCGGGCCACTGTTTATTTTTAGTTCTCTGTTTTATTGTTGATTCAGATAATTCAGTCCATTTATCAGGTCTGCCCTCGTTTTTAAAGTTTTCTTCGGTAGAATATGCGAAAACACCTGCGATGTTTTTCATTAACGGCCGCAGGTTTTCGCTTCGTTTTGCTAAATCAAGTAATCTTGATTCAATCTCTTTATTATCAAGTTTTATTTCAATTGGTTCACTCATTTTTAAATAATTCTTTAATAGGATAATTAGCAATCAAAAGTTCTTTATAAACTTTATTAGCTCTGTTAGTGCCTTCTCTGTTGTTGATTCCGTTTTGTCTTTCAACTTCAATCATTTCGTATCCTTTATATAATTCTCGAACTTTTGGAGAATCATCGTATGAAAGCAGAAAACGACCTTTGATGTCTTTTAAAACATCTCTTAAACGTTCGTGGTCGAAATCAGTAGTTGATGTTACTTCATAACCACAACCTGAAGTATAAGGTGGGTCACAATAGAAAAATGCATCTTCAAAGTCATATTGTTTGATTAATTTCTCAAAATCTCGATTTTCTATCATAACTTTATCAAGGCGTTCATGAATTGCATCAATTTTAGTTAAAATATTGCGTTGAGATTTTGAAGCTCCACCACAAGATTTTTTTACAGTTCCAAAAGTATCACCACGACCACCAAAAGAACGTGTTATTAAAAACAAGAACTGTACTGCTTTTTGAATATCGGTAATAAAAGTGCCATTCAAAAATTGGAAGAACATTTCACGAGAGCCAAGAAGATATTTTAATTCTTCTTTTAAAGCATTCGGATGATATTTCACGATTCTAAAAAGATTAACTAATCTACCATCTAAGTCGTTATAGATTTCTAAATCTGCCCATCTATCCTTATAAAATAAAACCCAACCACCTCCACCGAATGGTTCAATATACGATTTTATATCTTTAGGAATAAGTGGAGCGATTGTTTTTCTTAGTAATCTTTTTCCACCAACCCAATTAATTAAGCACTTTCTATCTACAGTCATTTAATACTCCTTTTATACTTGTTTTAATAGTGTTCAAATATCATTCAAACCGCTGTCTTGGATTATTCGGGGTGTCGGAAAGTTCTCAGCTTCCCGACACCTTACGGGTTACGCTTCGCTTCACCCTTCCGAAAATCCGTTTGCGGGATTATGAGACCAACCAACATCCGGGGCAATTTTTTTACCGGTCAATGGATCTGTGTAAACTGTAACCGGTTTGTATTCTCCTGATTTTTTCGAGACGAGTCGCATCTCTTGAGAGAGTGTTCCTGTTGAATCACTTGGTTTTATATTCTTTTTTTGCAGGTTGTAATTAGACAAAGCATTTACTCTACATCTGCATCTCCAGCCGTTTGGTGGGTAAAAACTAGCCCAAAACGGGTCATCATACCTGTAAACCAATCCATGAAGTTGTGCATGTTCTGGTCGTGTTCTGTTATCTAAAACTGCGACATATTCCCAATAAGGACGATTGTCTGTATTATCCATTTGCGTTTTATATCGCCCTGTCATATATGAAGTTTGCATATTGACGGCATAGATTGTTTTTAGACGATACATTGAACCAAGTTGCACTTTTTCGGCATTGCCTTGAGTATCAACTACAATCTGTTCGCCCCACCAACCTTTTTTTTGCAGGGTAGGTTTAAGTTCTTTTTGAAACTCATGAAAAGTTTTTCCTTCTTCAAGAGCCTTATCTAATGCAGAACGAATATCTTTTAATATGTCTTCTCGCATAACTTTGGCAACTGTGAAAGTCTTTTTATGTGCATCTTGCCATAGCTCGTACCAATCCCAAGTATATGTTTGTCCTTTTTTCTTAAAATATTTTATTGCAGCAGCAGGAGCGAGTTTAAATAAACCTTTAAGTTGAACCATTTTCAACCTCTGCCGCTTGGTTGCTCGCATTAAACGGGTCTGCGGTCTTGGACTTCTCCAAGCCCTCCGTCCTCTGCTCGCAATCCGCAATTTTTCTTGCAACAGCTTCAGCAACATTTACAGTAATTGCATTTCCTGCCATCTTATATAATCTGCAATCAGCCAGACCAATATCTCTTGCGACTTTTACCATTTCATCGGGGAATCCCTGTAATCTAAAGCACTCAAGAGGTGTTAATCTTCTTATACGATAATCATCAATTGTTCCCATATTGCAATTTGTATCAAGAGTTTGCGAACAACCTTTACCGACACGTCCCCTTCTTGTTTTAGATTGAGGATAAGCTAAATTAATGCCATCACCAATGCAAGCCTCATCAAACCCTTTTTTAGTTCCGTTTCGAACTTTCATTAAGGGAGTATCTCCTGCAACTTTTAGAGTTTCAACAATATCTGACTGTTTATATTTATCAAATCTTGGCTTATTAATAAAATACAAACCTGTTTTTCCACCTTGTCCTCCACCATTTGATGTTAAACAGGTGCTTAATCCATCAGTAAAATAAACTCTATTTCCTTGAGAATTACCTATTGTCGGTGGGATTTGTTTTATTCTGACTTCGCTATAATTTTCTGAATTGCTTCCGGAGAGAGGAAATATTTTTCCGGTACATTCTTTTCCATAACATCCAACAATGTACACTCTTTCCCTGTTTTGAGGTACTCCGAAGAACTTAGAATTAAGTAATTGCCATTGTACGCTATACCCAATGTCGGAGAGAACTTTAAGTATTGTTTGGAAAGTTTTGCCTCCGTCGTGATTAAGTAAGCCTTTAACGTTTTCGAGAATAAAATATTTGGGTCGTTTGTCTTTAAGAATCCGTGCGACTTCAAAAAACATTGTACCTCTTGTGTCTTCAAATCCTCGTCTTTTTCCAGCAATTGAAAAAGATTGACAAGGAAATCCTGCACATAGGATATCGAAATCGGGGAGTTCTGATGTGTTGATTTTTCTGATGTCATCGTAAAATAATTCCTTATCATTTTTGAAATATGCTCGATATAGTTTATTCGCATACTCATCGTTATCGCAAAACCCTATACTCTTAAAACCAGCTCTTTCAAGTGCAATTTTAAAACCACCAATACCTGAGAATAAATCAAGAAAAGTTAATTGTTTATTCAAGACCATCACTCCTTCCTTGCAGTTCACACAAGAACAAAGCCTTTTGAAGAGTTTGCTCGAATTGTTTAGAGTGAAGGTTCTTATCTGTTAATAGCTCATAAATTTCGTTAAAATCCTCACAATCATCAATTAATGCAATTAAAGGAGAAATCATTTTTTGAGCTTGTTCAGATAATTTATTGTCTGAAATAAACTTGTATAAATCTTCAATTTGTTCTTGTCCGGGACCGGAAGCATCTTCTTTGAATTCACTAAACTGAGAATTTGTTGCAGGTATAATATCTTCTCGTATATCAAAATCCTCTTCTTCAAGACCGTATGCTTTTATGAAATATTCTTTTGTAAATTTAACTCCTGTTTCAGAAAGTATTTTATCTCTTTGTGCTAAAGTTAAATCAACATCTTCCGGTTCGTACATCTCAAACACCGGGACTTCTTGATTTGAAAAGTTTATTTCATAAATCCATTGAATCAGTTGATTTATTACACTTTCAACAAGTTTTCTATCTGCATCAACAATATCTTTCCTTATTGCAAAGTGTGTATTTGATGCAGCATAACTACCTGTTGAACCTATTTCAGTAGTTAGAGTTTGACCTAATATAGCTTTCGAAATTTCAGCATTCATTTTATCAATGAGCTTTTCATAAATTTCTGCTGAAGAAGATTTATTAGCCTCTTGAATTTCTACTGAAGAATCATCAGGAATTACTGCAATTGCATCCTGAACCATATCTTCTAACATATCTGCTAGAGTGTTCGTCTCATCCTTACTTGCCCCCCTTGGGTGTTTCCCTATTAAGTGAGGCATTCCGTATTTTTCTGTAAATACAACCCAAAACTTAAGTCCACCCTTTTTAAATGTTACAGACCAAAAAACACGAGAAAGAGTTCTTTCACCATATGGATTGTTGTAACTTGGATTATTTTGAGCAAGTAAAAATTTTTTATCCGGGACTATTTCTCCGTAATAATTATCTTTAGTTCTGAATTTAAGATTATTATCGTCATCAAAACAGAACCATTCAGGAGGTTTTGCAATAATCTTTGCAGGCAGAACGTGACCGGAAGAACTTTTCTTCCATATAATTTCAAGTGGCTGATAACCGAATGATGTAGCATCTAAAATATCAGAGATTAGTTTATGGATATTTATTTTTTTTAGTAATTCTTCTATCTCTACAGCATTCTTATCTTTATCTAATCCTCTGTTAATTTCCCAATCAAGAGATAAAACACCCGATTTTCTAGATTGAATACACGCAAAAACGTGTGGGTCACAAAGAAGTTCTTTGTAAATTCTAATATCTTTGCCTTGTTTGCGTAAAACAATGTCAGGATCAGGAAGAATATTAGCGAGCGAATAAAAATTCAAAGCTCGCTTGCGTGTTGCAATTTCTTCAGTCAATCCTTTTTTAGAATTGGCTTTTTTAAGTATAGTTTCTTCGGTCATTAAGCCCCCGTATTCTTTTTGAAAGTTGAGAGCATATCAACCATTCCAACTTTATAGATATTTTCAAGAACATCTATTTCAAAAATTTCTACACCGTCAACTACTAATTTTGCATAAGTAACTGACATTGTTGTTTCATATTCTGCATTTTCTTGAGGTTTTATATTTCCAAGCGGAAATTCTTTAAAAGTACCTATTAAAAATGCAGTAGCAGGAACTTCCTTAATTCTTCCTGTACCGTTGTATGTTTCTAAGTTTGCACGAACCTGAATCATCGTAGCTAAGAAAGGATTTGAACATACTGCCATAACAGCAGGATAAAGTGCATTCCATTTTATTTTGCACTCCATTTTATCAATCCCTGCGAAAAACTCAGCTGAACCAACCATACCAAGAGCTTTATGCTCAGCCATCTTATGTTTTATCTGTGGCAGTTGAACTTCTTCTGCTCTTCCTAATAAGTTAACACCATTCATATAAACATTGGCGTTAGTTAATTTATTAATTTCTATTTTTGACATATAAACTCCCTAAGATTTTTTAAATAGACCGCAGTCTCTAATCTCCACGTCTGAATAGTGCATAATAACGTATTCCTTGCTGATTGCTTGTATCAGCGGACATTTAAAGAGGTTTTTGCAGTTAAAACAAATATCTGCCTCATCTGTGTGAACCTCTAAGGCTCCTCGTTTATTAACAATTGCGTACATTAAGATGCTCCAAGTGATTTCAATAGTTCAATGTCAATAAATGACTCAAACGTAATTCTCTCAGCAGGAGTTGGAGGCATAAACTCAATATCGAAAGTTAAATGTCCGTTTGCAATTTCTGTTGCAGGGTTTTTATCTGCATTAAAAGAACATTTTCCATCAATCAATGCACCTCTTCCGATAAGTGTTCGAATAAATTGATTAACAGTTTCACAGATAGAATCAATTAAACCATTATCAATTGGATAATCCATAAACTGAAGCATTGAATATTCAACTGATTCATGAAGAATATCAGCAGTTCTTCTTACACAAATAAAGTTTGTAGGATTTGTAGATGTCGGGTAAGCAGCTGAACGGTTTCCCCAAGTTCTAAAACCTGAACCGTAAGAATTAAATACCGTTACAACTCCACATTCATTTAATGCGTTTACTTCAGAAGTCGGGTCGTTAATCATAGATGTTAGTTGTCTTTCGACTCCAACAATTCCTTGTATTTCTGTATTAGAAGACGACCAGTGATAACCTTTCTCAACATCTTTCGCAGCAATAACTCCTGCTAATCTTTGAGAATAAGGTTGCAATTTTATTGAATCGGATTCTGAATCATACACTTTTAAATGCGGATAACACAAAATCAAACGTTCTGAAGATGTATTAAAATTAATCGTGCCTTCTGGACCACGACCACTAATTACATCTTGAACAGTTGCTCCAACAGGTGCATCAACAATACCCATTGCTCGAATTTTATTGCAGAGAGTATTCATTTCAGTCATAACTGCTGCATCTTCACAATAAACAGGAGCAATGATTGTTTTAGGATAATAGCCAAACAAAGAATAACAATCTTCAAAGGCTTTCATTCCTGTTCGTTTACCGGTCTCTGCATCAATACCACCGTTTATATCACTAACGGCAACATCTTCAACAGATTCGTGTTTATCCGGGTCATAAACGTTTATAACAATCGCAATTCCTGCACCTTGGTCAAATATTGCTTTTAAGGCTTGAGGTATTGTGTATCCAGCCTTATGGTTACCAAAATATTTAACAGCTTCGACTTCATTTAATATTAAAGTCGGTGCATTTATTGTTTTATATTCTTCTTGTACATCTTCAATCGGTGCAGTTCCGACAATTCCAACGACAGCGGTTTTTACTGTTGAAATTGTTCTTGCACCTGTTGTTACTTCAATGGTTTCAACACCATGTAAAAAACTTGCAGGCATATAAACTCCTTGGGGTAAATTAAATATCTAAGTCTTGTATGTTAGGGGTGGTGAGCACAAAATTAATACCGTACTGCCAAATTCCACCATTTTCAGAAATGAAAAAATCTTTTGAGGCTGATAATTTAGAACATCCGTCAGGTTCAAAACCAGTTAAAACGGCTTTCACTTTATCAATATATTCATAAGCTCCTGCGTTGAAACGTAGGTTTCTTGTTACGACAGTGATTGAGAATTCTTTTTTGTTATCTTGAGAGATAAATCCAAGAGCATTGGTTGATGTGTAATTGCTTCCCTGATAATGAACCAACAAAGCTCCAATTGGATGGAGTAAGATAAATTCGGCAGGTTTATCCGGGAAACCTTGAACTAAAACTTCAGGGAATGATGTTTTTAATTTTTCAATAATTGAGTTTTCAATATCACGTATATTCAAATAAAGCTCCTGTGGTACTCGGACTTACGTCCTGCGTTCCTACGTCGCCATCGAACGGTTACGCCCTGCATCGTCTTTGCCTACGCAAAGCCGTTTCGGGCTTCACACACGGCTAACGCATTTAATATTCAAGCATTCTTTCCTTGCTAAAAAGCCTGTCAATTATATCTTTGTTGGTTTTATATTCCTCAGCATTAAAAGATGCGGTTTCAAGAGAATCATTTTCGCTTTGCAGGGTAATAACACCTTTTTGAATATCTCTTAAGGTAGCAATAGCATTTTTGTAATTATTTTCAATTACTTCAGGCATTTCATTTCGCATACGTCTTGTATAAAGTCTGTATATGCTTAAATCAATGGCAAGAATTCTCAGTAAAGGAAAATGGGTATCTAAGGGTAGAGTATATCTGCCACGCAGATACCCATCGATGAGCGTAGAAGAGTAAAGGATAGCTTCTTGAGCAACAACACGATCGACCTCTTCTTGCCCATCATCAGAAGTGAGCTGTATCAGAGTAGGGGTAGAAGTTTGTGTTTCAATATCTTCGATCGTGCAATAATCCGTCATTTACCAATTCTCCATGAATTTATGCATCTTGGATTATTCGGGTTGTCGCCGGAGTAACGTCCGGCTCCACCTTACGGGCTTGCTCGCTAACGCTCGGCATCGCCCTACCGAAAATCCGCTATATTCCTCGTACAATTCTGATTTCTTGACCTTCAGTTCCTGCATCTTTTGCATATCCGTTTGCTATTGCTGAATCAGCAACTTTAACGGCTCTACCTTCTCCATCGGATGCAATCGCATCCCCGACAGCAATAGTGCCACCGGCTTCAACGAGAAGAGTACCAAGAACAGCAACAGGAGCGTATTGTCCTTTTTCAGTTGTTACATCAACAACACCAAGTGCTTTAGCACCTGCTGTACAACAATTACCGTCAAAGCCTACAAATCTTTTTTGTTGCAGGTCTGCTGCTGCTAATACTGAATCAATCAAAATAGGTGTATAAGTTTTATTTGTTGTCATCAGTACCTCCAGCTTTTCCGTCTTTAACTTCTTCTGTTTTTACGGTTTCTGTTTTAGTTTGGGTTTTAGCTGTACCTGCTTTTGTTTGATTATTTGCAGGGGGATTGTTTTCAGTCTTCTTGGTGTTATTTTGAGACTGAGTTTTTGTTTTTGAAGGAGTCGATTGATTTGAAAGAAGTTGTACAAAATCTTCAAGACGTTTTGCATAATTATCTTCAAGTTCAATGGTTGCTCCTTCTTTGTAAAGTTTCCCATTGTGCATAATGGAGGTGTGTTTAACTTTGTATAATTTAGCCATTAACCTTCACCTCCCTTGTCTTGTTCTGGGTCATAAGCAGGGTCATTTACACTTGAAATCAAGTAGCCTGCTTCTGGACCAACAAGGAATGGTGTATAAATATCAGTAGCTCTGATATATTTAACCTTGTTACCTTCTTTCTGATACTCATCAACTTGAAGAGCATCTTTTTTTCGAACTGTATAACCATATGAAGGGTCATACTCTGTTCTTGAAGAGCCAAGTGCAGGAACATATGCTAAGACAATATTGTCTTGCCATACTCTGACAAAATTACCATCTTTGTCTGAGAAAATAGATTTTCCGATGATAATATTTTCAATTTCAAAGATTTCTTTTAATAAATTAAGAGTTACTAATTTATTTAAATTGTCAGAGATTAACCCTTTTAATTGAGGGTGTTTTCTTAGCAATTTCCAAGCTGACTGCCCAATAATCATAGTATTAGGGTCTTGAGCAATTTTAGCTGATACTGCATCTTTTGCATCTTCAATTACACCTTGAGGGTCTGAATCTTTCCAGTTGAAACAAGATTTTCCTGATAATATAACCTTGTTTTCATTTGGATATTTTGATTGGTCTTGAGCTAAATCTGCACATTGTTTCTCAAGTTTTAGTTTCAAACCTTCAGTTACAACATTTGTAGCGTGCAATTGCAACTTAACTTTTTCGGCTTCCTGTTCTTCACGATAATCAATCGGATAGGATAAGTCGTGTTCTGTTAAAGTAGTTGTATGCTTTTTGAAACCTTGCGGTGAAATAACATTTGAATTAGCTCGGATAGCACGTTCAGTATCATAAAGATTGAATGCTTCTTTGTTGAATTCAAAAATGTCAATTTTTTCTTTCTCAGAAGTGATTTCAGGGAATAAATATTGTGCAACAAATGCATTATTTTTGTACCCACGAGCGACCTCTGAGAGATACGCATTTATGCGTAATTCTTCAAGTCTTCCCATTTAAACTCCTTTATTAACTGTAAGGGTGATTTACTTGTTTAACTTTAGTAGTGCCTCTTTGAATGAGATGTTGTTTTTAGCTGCCAATGCTTTTGCTTCTTTAAACACTTGCAGGCTGTCCTCATCTGCATTTGCAAATTTTTCAACATCCTCATCTGTTGGGTCTACTTGCTTTTCTTTAGTAGCAAGCTCGCCATATTTAATTTGATTTGGTAAGGACTCGATAAAAGATTTGAAGTCAGTAATGACTGCTGAGTCCTCGCCAAATTTCTTGACATTGTCCAATTCCTGTAAAACAGATAAAACAACATTTTTATTTGCAGGGACTAATATTCCCTTATCAATCTGTTTTTCAATGAATTCTTCGAATTCTCTTTTCTTAATGGAATTTTTAATGTCAGATAATTCTTTTTCAATTTCTTCTTTGCCTTGAGCTTTTTCTTTAAATGTTGCTACTTCATCATTCAAAGCTGAAATTTTGTCCTTTAAAGATTTAATAGTTTCAAGTTTTTTGTTATTTTCCCTGAAATTAGCAACTTGTGTTTCCAAATCAGAAACTTGCTTTTTTAAATCTTCAATGTCTTGTTCCGAAAATTTTTCAGGCTCATTATCTTCATTTACCCCTTCGAATTCGTAAGTGTCAGATTCTGCCTCCATAAATTTAATTGCTTCTAAGCCCTTAACTTGTGGCATTGCAGCACCTAAGAATGAAACAGCTTTAAGGTATGCACCTTTACCATCTAAGTTTCTGTACAACTCTACAGATACTTTTTTGTATTTCCCATCATTGACAGCTTGCTCAAATTCTTTTGGAACTTCTTTAAAACTTACTTTAAGTTTTTCTCCGTCTGCTTTTACATCATCAACCCAACCATATGCCGGTCCGGATTGTTGATGGTCGATAGTAATTGGAGCTTCACAGAATGTTGGGTCATAATTTTTCGCAATTTGTGCGATTTCTTTTTTTGTGAACTTTCCTTGAGGATAAGTTCCTGCTTTAAAAACTTCAAAATACTTCATTTAAAAAACCTTTTTCTTTTGTATGACAACTTTAAAAATTGCCCTATACGAAATTCATATATTCACAGTCTAACCCTTGTGCGATATGGGTTTCAAAAGATATGTGCAAAAATTTTTTCTTTGCACAGTTCAAAGAATAAAAACTTGTATATATCTTTTGAAAAGCAGTCATAGAAAGATTTAGACTGCTATATATAAACAAAAAAGAAGGACACGGAGTCCTTTCTTTCGTTTCTTCTTTCTAATCAATAAATAAGGAGTTATATGGAATTTTTAAATCAACTTTCTCCATTTGTAGAAAATGTCGGTTTCCCGGCACTTATCTTCGCAATTTGGTATATTTATCACCAATCTCAAGTTAAGGCTTTTGAGAAGATTATTCAGAATAATTTTGAAATCTTAAAAGATTTACTTGAAACCAACCAATATCACGCAGCACTTCTTTCAAGAATTGAAAGTAAAATCGACAACAATCTCTGGTGTCCGATTTTAAAAAAGGAGGTTTCATAAATGAATCCTGAAATACTACAAATGAAAGGAATGCTTGCCGAAGCAAAAAAGAAATACCGCTCTCTTGACACAGAGGCATCAGGACTTGTTATTCTTATTCGCTCACTTTTAAATCCTTATGAAGAAATACAAAAACTTGATATGGATAAAGTACTTGTGTCTGTAAAAAGACTCAAAAGTGTAACTGTTGAAATGCAAGCTCTGAATGACAAAATTAAAAGATTGGAGTCAGAACTTGAATAAAAAGAAATACTTATATAATGAAGCCGAAAGGCTGTATATTTATAATTTTCTGACTATTGATGAGTTGGCAAGTAGACTCAATCTAAACAGAAAAACCATTATGGATTGGAAGGATAAAGGTGATTGGGAAAAACAAAAGAAAGATTTTCTAAGTTCTAAACAATCTTTCCATGAAGAAATGTATGAATTTGCACGCAAACTAATGTCAGGAATAATTGCAGATATGGAAGCCGGAGAAAAAGTCGATCCCGGAAGAATGTATGCTTTTTGCAGGATTATTCCAATGTTCACTAAAGTCAAAGATTATGAAGATGCTACTGCTAAAAAAGATGTTCCAATAAAACCTAAAGGTCTGACGGCTGAGTTAATAAGACAAATTGAACAAGAAGTTCTTGGAATTGTACCTAATGACGACAACGAAGAAGAATAAAACCCCATTTTTTCTACCGTATCAAATGCGGTGGATAAACGATAAATCAAAAGTAAAAATATGGGAGAAATCCCGAAGAATAGGAGCAACTTATGTACAAAGTTATGAAGATGTAAGAGATTGTGTTTACAAAACAGTTCCTGCTGTTTGGTTTTCATCAGCGGATGAGTCTGCTGCCAGAGAATATATTGATTATTGTAAGCAATGGGCAACTTTATTCAATATTGCAGCAAAAGACTTAGGCGAACAGATTCTTGATTCGGATAAGGATATAAAAGCATATGTTATAGCTTTTTCAAATGGTACTAAAATTCATGCACTATCTTCAAACCCTAAAGGTTTCAGAAGTAAAGGCGGAAAAGTTGTACTTGATGAATTTGCATTCCATAACAATCCTGAAGAGTTATGGAAAGCGGCCCGACCTTGTATTACTTGGGGTTATCCTTTAAGAATACTTTCTACACACAACGGTCAAAGCTGTTTATATTATAAATTCTTGGATCAGGTTCAAAAAGGTAAACTAAAATGGGCTCATCATAAAACACCAATACAACTTGCAGTTGAAGAAGGTCTGATTGATAAAATTTATGGCAGACCAACTACACCTGAAGAACGTGAAGAATGGCTGAATGAAGAACGCAAAAACTGTTTTGATGAATACACTTGGTTGCAGGAGTATTGCTGCGTTGCAATAGACGAAGCCTGTGCGTTTCTTCCTTATGATTTAATCTCTACCTGTGAGATGCCGGATGTTTTAAAATCTCTTGATGAGATAAAGGGCGATTTGTATGTTGGAATCGATATCGGAAGAAGAAAAGACTTAACAGTAATATGGTGCTTAGAACGATTTGAAAATTCCAAATATACACGAAAAGTTAAAGTTCTTGAAAAAACTCCATTTCACATTCAATACGAAATCATCTCGGAAATTCTTAAACATCCAAAATTAAGACGTTGTTGCATTGACTCAACAGGCTTGGGTATGCAGATAGCTGAAACAGCACAAAGAGACTTCGGACAATATCGAGTAGAAGCAGTTATGTTCACAAATAAATCAAAAGAGGAAATGGCATACAACCTAAGAACCAATTTTGAAAGTAAAACTGTATTTATTCCACAAGAACATGAAATAAGAGAAGACTTGCACTCAATAAGAAGAATTGCAACTAAGGCAGGAAATATAAGATTTGATGCAGAAAGTTCAGAAGTAAACGGACACGCTGACCGTTTTTGGGCTTTAGCACTCGCTCTGATTGCTTGTAGCATACCTTATAGCCCGGTAGAAATTGCAACAAGAAAAAGATATGAAACACTAAAACTTACAGAAGCCTTTTAAAGGGCTTTAAAATTCTTCAGATGATAATTAGTATTCCCCACACCCATAAAATTCAATACAGAGAAATTTAAACAACTTTTAAACAAGGTTAAAAATAATTTTAAAACACTAAAATTTATAGCTTTAAAAAAAGGAGAAAAAATTATGCCAAAAGAATTAGTTTTACCATCAGGAAAAATTGCAATTATTGAAAAGGGCAAAGGCAAGGATTTGTTGCAGGCTCAAATGAAAGCAAAGACTTCAGACGAGATTCCATACGCACTAATTGCCGAACTTGCTGAAATTGACGGACAAAAACTAGTGTATGAAGACATCTTAGAAATGGACTTAGAAGATGTAATTGCACTTCAGGGCGAAATTTCGGGAAAGTTGACGACAGGGAAAGCCAAAGAGGTTCCTGCGAAACAAGAAGAAAAGATGGAAGTAGTTACTCCAATAACAGAGACGATTACTGCTCTAGCCTCCCAGACAGCCAAAGCATAATTCATTTATGTAAGATAACGGGATGGCAGTATTCCGAACTGTGCGAAATGTCCATCCCTACCCTTGCATACTGGTGCAATCAAGCAATTAAGTACACGAACAATCGCAATGAGGAACTTGAAGAACAATGCTCGACACAATGATGAAAGTATCATTAACTCTTGTAGCCTTTGATAAAATGTCAAAGGTTATTCGTGATGCAGTCGACAAATCAAATGATGAGTTTGATAAACTTCAGCGAGAAATAAAAGATACATCTGAAATGCTTGACAGATTCGGTCAAAATATGACCAAAATTGGTGCAGGACTTACGGCAGTAGGCGGCGGTCTTGCATATAAATTAGGAATTACAGAGGCTATTCCCGAAGCCTTTCAGATGGAACACAGATTAAGAGAACTCGGCAATGTCGGACAATTATCCGCAAAACAATTAGAAGATATGGATAAACGTCTTGCTTCCATTTCAAGATACACAAACCAAATGCGACCTGAAATCGCAGAGGGTTTGAACGTTCTAGTTGCATCAGGTATTGACCCGCAAAAAGCCCTTGATTATATGAACGTAATAGGAAGAACTGCTACAGGTGAACAGGCAGCCATTGAAGATATTTCAAGAACAGCTTTTGCTGTAAGCGATAACTTAAAAGTTCCTATTGATGAGTTAGGAAAGTCAATGGACATACTTGCAATGTCAGGTAAGGAAGGACGATTTGAATTAAAGGATATGGCAGCAGCATTTCCAAGTTTAACCGCCGGTGCTGCTATGCTTGGAATGAAAGGCACACCTGCCGTTGCATCTTTAGGTGCTGCGTTGCAGGTTGCTATGAAAGGTGCCGGAGAAGCTTCTGAAGCTGCCAATAACTTAGAAAACTTTATCCAAAAGGTTACATCTCCGCTTGCTGTTAAAAACTTTGAAGAAGTATTTGGAGTTAATTTAAAACAGGTTCTTTTAGATGCAGCAGCTCAAGGGCGTGATCCTATTCTTGAAGTTATAGAAATGATGACACAACTCTCAGGAGGAGATGTTTTCAAAGTATCAGAAGTATTCCAAGACAAGCAGGTATTAAACTTTATTAAACCTATGATGCAAAATCTTGACGAATATAAAAGGATTAAAGCATCTGCTCTAAGTGCTGATGGTGTTGTAGATTCTGACTTTGAGAATATGATGCAAACTACAAACGAACAGTTTAAATTGCTCAAAATCAATATGAAAGAGCTTGTATTCCCTCATCTGCACGAACCGATTCAAAAAATTAATGAATTACTCACTAAAATAAACAATAATCCGCTACTTCAAAAAGGCTTGTTTGGTGCAATTATAGGGACAATCGGATTAGGAATACTTCTCACAACCCTCGGTACTGCTACGATAATTATAGGAAAATTTGTTGGAATGTACGGCAAATTTTTAGGATATGCTCGTGATTTAACACCTGTTCTTACTAAAAATGCAGTTCTGTTGTTACAAAATGCAGGATTAACAAGCACCTCTCACTCTCTTGATACAGCATTTAACGTCTTTAAATCGGGGAATAAACTTGGTTTAAATCTTCCGAAACATACTTTATTGGGCTTCGGTGCGGATATAAGGCGAATTGATAATGAGATGAGAAAAGGTCTAATAAGAACTTTCACTGAACTGCCTGCAAATATTTCAAAGTCAGCTATATCACTAAAGGATTGGACAGTTACATCATTAAAAGCACTGCCGACAAATTTTATAAGCGGTTTAAAGGCGTTCAAAACAGGTTTTCTGTCCATTCCCGGCATGATAAAAAATGCAATTGTTGCTTTTAGAGCTTTCTCTGTAACGCTTCTCACTTCTCCATTAGGTTGGATTGCCTTAGCAATTGGTGTTGTTGCTCTTGTAATTTACAAATACTGGAAACCAATTTCAGCTTTCTTTAAAGGTATGTGGCAAGGATTAAAAGAAGGTTTACAACCGTTAATGCCATTATTCCAACGCATCGGTAAGGCTATCTCTCCTATACTTGCACCTATCAAAGCAATTGTTGAGTGGTTCAAAAAACTTATAAAACCGGTTGATGATACAGGTGGGGCCGCAGAAAAAATGGGCGTTCGTTTTGGAAAAGCGATTGCAAATATAATCGTTAAATTAGTTGAACTTGTAACTAAAGCATTTGAATTTGGCAGTAAAATCACGACTATGCTTGCAAGCGGAATAATGTCAGGACTTGCAAAAGTAAAAGGTTGTATTGCAAAAGTTGCCCAAGTTATAAGAGACCACCTGCCACATTCACCTGCTAAAACAGGACCTTTAAAAGATTTGCACAAAGTAAAAATTATCGAGACTATTGCATCAACATTAAAACCGTTGCCACTTCAAAATGCGATGAACAAGACGTTGGGAGTCTTTTCAGGGGGATTAAAAGCCCACACAAGAGGAGTGAATAAATCAGCTTCTCCATCATTTGTCATTACCTACAACCCAACAATCACAATATCAGGAAGTGAATCTAAGGATGAGTTTCTGAAAATGCTTAAAAAACATAAAGATGAAGTTGTGAACATCATTAAAAGAGAATTTGAACGCAAGGAAAGGGTAGCTTATTAAGCTAACACAATAATTTTGGTACTACAAAATAATCAACAAAGAATGGTATAAAAAATGTTCGCTCAACTTGGAGATATAAAATTTGAATTAATCACTTACTTTAACGGTTTAAACGAAACTGTCTCATACAATTATGCTCAGCATGAGCGGATTGAAAACAAACCCATTCTTCAATTCTTAGGCAAGAATTTGCAGGAAGAAGATATTAAACTTAATTTTCATCGTTCTTTTTGTGTCCCTGAAGATGAAATAAAAAAGCTAAAAGATGTCGCAGATACAGCAACACCTTTGAAATTTATTAAAGGAAACGGTGAATATGTCGGAGTATTCATCATAGAAGAAATCGGACAAGCAGTAGAACAAGCCTCTTCAGAAGGTGATTTGATGTCTGTGCAGGTCGATGTCCGGTTAAGAGAATATACAGGAAAAGTCCCTGAAGATAAAAAAAATGAAAAAGGATTTAAGAAAAAATGACGGAATTTTATTCCTACATAACAAAAGACGGAGACCGTTGGGATAGTATCTCATACAAGTTTTATGATAACCCCAATCTTTATGAAGAGATTATAAAAGCGAATCCAACAGTACCCAAAGACCCCGTTATTGAATCAGGAATAAAACTAAAAATCCCAGTTTTAGATACTTCTCAGACTATACAATTTGAATTGCCCCCTTGGAAAAAATAATGCTAGTCCCAATTTTTGAGTTATTTTATGACAAAAAGAATATAACACGAGATGTCGCTCCATACGTTACTTCTATTGAATATACAGATGTTGAACATGGAGAATCTGACGAACTTGTAATTACTTTTGAAGATGCCGAAAAAATATGGCAAGGAGCTTGGATTCCAACTAAAGGGGATTCCTTGCGTGCATATATTGGTTATGAGGCAGAAAAACTTCTGAATTGCGGAGTATTTGAAATTGACGAACTTGAATACGACACTCCTCCGGACACAATTACGGTAAAAGGTCTTGCTACCGGAATAAAAAAGCCTTTAAGACAAAAAAATTCTGTCGGATATGAAAATAAAACTCTAAAACAAATTGCAAAAGAGATAGCAGATAAGCACGGATACACTCTCGTTGGAGAGATTGCAGATGTGCGAGTTGATAGGATAACGCAAAATCAAGAAAGAGACTTATCATTCCTCACAAAATTAGCAGAACAATACGGTTATATTTTCAAAATAGCTGAAAATAATCTTGTTTTCTATGATGTACAAAAACTTAAAGGTTCAAAATCAACACAAATATTCTACAAACAAGATTTAATTCACATAAACCTCAGAGAAAAAACATCACAAAAATACAAAGCTGTTCAAGTATCTTATTTTGATCCAAAGAAAAAGAAAACTGTTAAAGCAACTGCTAGGAATGAGAAAGTTGCAAAGGGTGATACTTTAAAAATCACAGCCCGTTGCTCTGACAGAAAACAAGCAATAGTAAAAGCAAAAGCAGCACTAGGAACTGCCGATGATAAAATCGAAGGTTCACTTGAGTTTATCGGAAATCCATATTTAATTGCAGGTACTAACATTGAACTCAAAGGAATTGGGCATTTTTCAGGCAAATATCACATAAAACAAGCTCGTCATGTTTATGACAGGTCAAATGGTTATAAAACATATTGCGAGGTGGAATCGTGCTAAGATTTGGAATTGTCTCTCAAATTAACGCTCTGAACGCTCAAGCTCGTGTAAGTTTTCAAGACGACGAATCGACTTCTTACTGGTTGCCAGTCCTGCAAACAAAAACACTCAAAGACAAATTTTATGTAATGCCAGATATTGGAGAATTAGTTGCATGTTTAATGGATGAAAATTCCGAAGACGGAGTCATTTTAGGAACAATTTATTCAACTGAAGATGTTCCAGTCACACAAAGTGAAAAAGAAATATCAATGAATCTTGAAGACGGCTCATACATAAACGCCAACAAGGAAAGTCAAACGCTTACCATAGCTTTTTCAACAATGAAACTTATTGGAAATATCGAACACGAAGGGACTTTCACAAATACCGCAGGAATAAAATCAAATGCTGACATTACGGATAAAACATCCTCTATGCAAGCAATGAGAGAAATATATAATCCTCATACCCACAAAGGAAATCAAGGAAGTCCGACATCTGCCCCTAATAAAACAATGTAATATCTATGACAAATTTAAATGAAATCACCTATGTTGATTGGCAATTAAAACTAAATTCAATCGGAGAAGTTGCAGAAGGTGTTGATGATATAAATCAATGCATCGCAATAATACTTCTGACTAAAAAAGGTACAGTTCCGCATCGTCCGACATTCGGCTCAGATATCTATAAATATATTGATTACCCTATCAATGAAGCAACCCCAAATATAGTCAGAGAAGCAACTGATGCAATCACGATGTGGGAAACACGAATAAAAATAAATTCTATAAAGGTCGAAATAGCAGAAACAAATTTAACAGTAAAGGTTGAATGGACATTGAAGAATACTAGCACAACAGGTATAGCGGAGGTTACTTATGACACAGCTGCCTGAACCTAATTTTATAGAACGAGACCCCGATATAATTACAAAAGAATGGATTACAGCTTATGAAGAAAAGAGCGGTAAAGTTCTTCAGCCTGCACAAATTGAACGGCTAATGATTGATGTAGGTGCGTATCGTGAAACCGTTTTAAGGATGAAAATACAAGAAACCGCAAAACAAAATCTCTTAAGTTATGCACCCCTTGATATTTTGGAACATATTGGAGAACCGCTTGGTGTAACTAAATTGTTGGCAAATAGTTCAACAACAACTCTAAAATTCTCTCTGGATGAGCCATTAGATTTTACTTGTAGCATCCAAAAGGGTTGTGAAGTAGAAACAAAAGACGGTCTTTTTATTTTTCAAACGCTCGAAGATGTCAAAATTCTTGCAGGAGAATTATCCGTAAGTGTGGATGCAATATGCGAAACACCCGGTAGTGCATCAAATAATTACACATTAGGTTCAATCAATAATTTAATCACGCCTTTAGATTATATCTCTACTGTAGAAAACACAACAGTAAGTTCTGGTGGTGTTGATGATGAAGAAGCGGACAGCTTAAGAGAAAGAATAAGACAGGCACCTGAGAAATTCTCAAACGCAGGAAGTCGTGGAGCATATCGCTATCATACATTGTCTGCACACCAATCAATAATTGATGTTGCAATAACATCTCCTTCTCCGGGTGTTGTTAATGTTTATCCTTTGACTAAAGATGGGAATCCAAGTCCTGAGATTATTAAATTAGTACAAACATATTTGAGTGATGAGAAAATCAGACCGCTTACCGATTATGTAAAAGTCATATCAGCAGAAAATGTTGATTTTTCAATTAGAGCACACATTATTCTTTATAAAGATGCTGATGAAACTTCAGTAAAAGAAACTCTTGCAGGGAGAATGAATGAGTATAAAGTCTCATTATCTGAAAAACTTGGAAAGAATGTAATTCAATCACAAATTACAGCCATTTTAAATTCTATTTATGGAGTGTTCAAGGTTGTATTAGAAGAACCTGAAGATATTGATATAAAGGAATATCAATGGGCGAATTTAACAAATTATGACATAACTATTGGAGGGTATGCTGATGAGTAGTTTAGCACCAATAGCTGATATTAACCTTAAATTATTTGATGAAATATGCGAAGAACAATATGCAAAAATCAATACAGATGTTTTAAATATCTCTAATATAGATACGTTACCCTCAGATGCATTACCTCATCTTGCTGAACAATATCATATTACAGGCGAAGAAGGTTGGATGTTTTGTAAAACGGATGAGGAAAAGCGAGCACTATTAAAAAATGCAATTAAACTTCATAAGTATCGAGGTACAAAATATGCAATTATTAGTGCACTAGAAGTATTAGAATTAAAAGCTGATATAGCAGAATGGTTTGAATATAATGGAGAACCATTTTTCTTCAAAGTGTTTATAGATTTGCAAACTAGCTTTGAATCTGAATTAGAATCACGCATTGTAAATATAATCAATGCACACAAAAATGTTCGTTCTTGGTTAGAAAGATTAACTATTTATCTGGCTCACACAGCAATTTTACCAATCGTAAGTTATACCTTAACAAGCGAGGAGGTTACAATATGACTTCTTTAATTGAAGAAATGAAATTTGATTCAATAATTACTGACATCGGTTTTGAAAAAATAAATACAGCTCTTATTACCGGAGAGAAATTGGACTTAAAGTATATAGCCGTCGGTGATTCTTGTGGTGAATATTATGAGATGCGACAAGACCAGAAAACACTGGTTAATGAACTTTATCGAGTAGAAACACAACAAGTTGACGGAGTTTCAGCTACGGCATTAATTCCTCATAATGTTGGAGGATTCTTTATCCGTGAAGTTGGCGTCTTTGATAGTTTAAATAATTTAATTTTGATTGCAAGACAGGCTTTAACCTATAAACCACAGGAAGAACAAGGTGGAATTAAAGATATATGGATTAAAGTCAGATTAAAAGGTATAAATCCTGATGCTATTCAAATAAAAATTGATCCCAGTATTCAGTATGCATCAGTTGAATTTGTAACTGATTTAATAAAAAACCACAAACATCCTGATTTAATGCCAATTTGGCTCTACGACACGAACGGGAATGGTGTAGTGGATTCTTGTGAATTTGTAGATGGGGGCTTATTTACAGATTCAGGAGATATTGAAATACCACAACCACCTGTTCTACCTGATTTAATAATGAACACGAGTATCTATGATAAAAACCAAAATGGCATTGTAGATGATGCTGAAAACATAGATGCAGGAGAATTTTAGAATAAAAGGAGATTTACACTATGGGAACAATTCAAATTAAACGTGGACTTAAAACTAATTTACCAAGCGAAGCAGCTGCCGGAGCTCTTTTATATACTACAGATGAAAAGAAGTTTTATATTGGAAATGGAGAGGGAAAAGCTCTAACATCTTTTGATAATGCACAACAGCTTGCAGATTATTTGGCAACAAAATCAGATGTCGGGCATACTCATACATCAGCAAATATAACAGACTTTTCAACTGCTGTGGACAATAGAATTGCACTGCAAAGAGGACAGAATAATGGATTAGCATCATTAGATGGAAATGGGAAAATCCCTACGACACAAATTCCTTCTGTGTTTAAAGATGCCTATGTTGTAGATGATATTGCAGCAAGAGATGCTTTGGAAAAATTTTCAGGGTTACACGCTTTAGTAATTGATGCAACGGCAGACGAAACTGTTGAAACCGGCGGAGCAGAATATGTTTGTGATGGCACACAGTGGATAAAAATATCTGAACTCAAAGATTTGGATATGGTAATAGATTGGGAAAATATTCAAGGGCGTCCGTTTGTTCCACAGAATTTTACAGACTTAGCAGATTGTCCGGGGGAATTAACAGGGAATAAAGGTAAAATCCTAGTTGTTAATGAAGCAGAGGATGGTTTGGAATTTACTGACGTTTACCAAGGAGATGTTGATGGAGGTACATTTTAATGGCAACTAGCATCCGAGTAAGGCGAGGCAATAAGGCAAATTTACCAGCATCAGCTCCTTCAGGAATGCTTCTTTGGTGTGAAGATACCAAAGAATTATATATGGGAACTGGTGATTCTGTTGTAAATCCCTCAACTGTAAACACCGATTTTGTAAAAAATATTGTTTCTCAAATGTTAGGGCAAGGGGTAAGTTTACAAGGAAACGGTTACATAAAAATTCCAGTTACCAGTGGAAAATCTGTAATATTTCAATGGGGTTGTGCTACAGGTTTTGGGTTTGGAACTTCAAGAGATATTTATTTTCCAATAGCATTTCCAACAACATGTGGAGCTTTAGCAGTGGCAGCAGGATACTATCAAGGTGCAGGTAATAAAGGCTCTACGGCTCAAGTTTATAGAGTTGCTGCAAATAGATTCCATATTACAAGTAGATTTGAGCAAGGAACAGCCAATATCGATTGGATTGCTATTGGTTGGTAAAGAGAGGATTATTATGAAATATTTTGGTTATAAAGAAAATATTGGTTATGGCTTTTATGATGAAAACTTTGCAGGAGCAATTCAACTATCCGATGAGGAATGGCAAACCCTTTTAACTGAACAATCAGCCGGAAAAGATATTGTAATGTTTGATGGTAAGGTTTTTTCTTCAAACCCCAATTTATATTATTTAGATTTAAATGGTCATTACCAAAAGTATTCAAGTGAAGAAATAAAAGAACTTGAAGAAATAAATAAAGTAGTAACAACAACCAATCAAGCATTAAGTTTCTTGAATGATACAGATTGGAAAGTCACAAGACATAGAGATCAGCAAGCACAAGGAATAGAAACATCTTTAACAGATGAAGAATATAATCAATTGCTTGTTGATAGACAAAATGCAAGAGATTCAGTAATAAGAGGAGAAAAATATGGCAACCTTGAATAAAATATGCTTACATTGGACCGCAGGAGCAAATTACCCTTGCAATGTTGATTTAAAAGCATACCACTATTGTATAGATAAGTATGGAAGAATTTTTGCAGGCACACATAAGCCTGAAGATAACTTGAACTGCTATGACGGCAATTATGCAATGCACTGTGGCGGTGGAAATACAGGTTGCATTGGTCTGTCAGTATGTGGAATGGCAGGTTTTACATCAGATAAAAAACAAACAAAATACCCATTAACACAAAAACAGATTGAAGCACTGTGCTGCTTAACAGGTTATTTGAGTGTCAAATATGGGATTTTAATATCTGAAAAATCAGTATTCACACATTATGAATTTGACCAAAAGCGTGCAAAACAAAAACGTGAAGGCAAAATAGACATCACTTATCTTCATTATTTGCCTCACTTGTCAGCAGATAGTGTCGGGAAGTACCTTCGACAAAAAATATCTTGGTATAGAGACAAGATAAAAGCCAACAAATACAAGTTCATTAAGAAAGGAGACTACTATGAGTTTATTCTCGTGGCTTAAAGATTGGAAAGTTTTGAATGAGCTATGGAATGTTATTGAGCCATTCGTAATAAATTTGGCTGAAAAGAATGTCCCAAAGTATATTACAAAACTCTATGAGAATCTTGCTAAGGTTGCTCAGCCTGCAATAGACAGCTTGTATAAGTTAAAGGAGAAAATTAAAACTTCTCCAAATGCATTGGACGATTATTGTTTTAATCAAGGAGTTAACGCAATAGAATCCTTTGCTAAACATCTTCTAGAGGCTGTTGAGAAGTTGAGAGCTTAATGCTTGGACTATCAGCTATAATCAAATCTTTTCTTGACTGTATTTCGCAATTTGCGAAATATGGTCAGGCTAAGATTGAAAATCAAGAAACAACAGAAATTATAGAAGATAAAGAAAACTTAGAAAAAGCCGAAAATATTGCAGAACAAATTATTGAAATAGCACAAAAATATAAATCCTCTATGTCAAAGAGGGATCAAAGAAAGTTAAAGTCATTAATAAAAAAATTTAATAAGGTAAATTAGTTATGTCTTGGAGAAATTTATTAAACGTACAAAATGTTGAAAAAGGTTTCTTTTCCTCCTCTAATTCCTATGGCATACCTGATATAAACAAGGATGAGTTCGAAGTTAAAGAACTCATCCCATATCGGGTAGATTCTAACAGAAATGGTACAGCCCACTTCTTTTTAGATGATTATCGGTTTGAAAGATGTTGGAAAAACGCTGATTCTCAAATTAAAGAATTAAAAAAATATGATGGAGTCTTATCTCCTGACTTTTCGATGTACACCAATTATCCTGAAGCATTCCAAATTTGGCAGGTTTACAGGAATCGTTGGTGTGCTCGTTACTGGCAAATGCTTGGTATTAAGGTTATTCCATCAATTAGTTGGTCTGATGAATCCAGTTATAAATATGCATTTTTAGGTGTTCCAAAGGGTTCAATTGTTGCAGTGGGGACTGTTGGAGTGCTTAATTCAGAAGATGCTAAAAGACTGTTCCTGCAAGGTTTTAAAGAAATGATAAAACAACTTGAACCAAAGCAGATTTTGATTTATGGAAATAAACTGCCCGAACTTGAGGGTTATAAAAACCTCAAGTGGTTTGAACCGTATATGAATAAATTTGAAAAGAAAGGTAGGTAAAAATGGGAGGACGTGGTTCAGGAGGCGGTAAAGGCGGCGGTGGTGCTGCTGCAAAAGCCCCTAAAAATATCGGAGAAGGCATTACCGATAAAAACGAACTTATAAGGTTGTATAACAGTATTTCAGGGAATCCTGCTTATAGTATAGACCAACGAGTTCGAGAGATGGAAGCAATAAGAAAACGAATAGATGAACTTGATGCTAAAAAAGCCGCAGATTTAAAGCAAAAACGTCTTGATGCTCTTGCTAAAGCTCGTGCTAAACGTGCAGAAAACCTCAAAAATGGTGTAAAACCTGAAAAGAAACCAAGAACACCAAAAGCCAAAATGTCTATGGATAGCACAGTTTCTAATTTGAAAGATGAATTAATAAGTAAAGTTTCAACTGATGGATACATTAGACGTAGCGACTTTAGGGTTGAAGATTACGGAGACTTTATAAACGTATCAGTCCGTAGCCTCGGAAAATGGAAAAATCCTTCTGATGCAAGAGGTGAGGAAGATTATGATTGGCAAGTCCTGCACAAATCGAGTCGTGCTCAAATCGACAAAGTAGTTAATAGAATAGCCAAAAAATCAGGAAGGAAACTTTCTTGGTCGCAAGAAGAGAAAAACTGGATTGGCGTAGATATTCCGAAAATGAAAGGAGATTAATATATGGGAGGACGTGGCTCAGGCGGTAGCAGAGGCGGAGGCGGAGCAAGTAAATCAATTAATGCTAAAACTGAGAACGAATTAAATTACTTGTTAAATAAATCATATAAATACGATGATGATGCCTACGAATTCTCAAGAAGAGCTGCCTCTGAACAAGCTATTGCGAGAAAGTATAAACAAGCCGGTAAAAAAGAACTGGCGGAGAAATATACACAATATGCAAAAGAGGCACAGGCAAAAGCTGATGAAGCAAAAGCTCAGTCTAAAAAATTTAAAACAGAAGCTTCAAAATTAGCAAGTAAAAAAGTACAAGATATTCCAAGGACATACCAATACAAGGGTGAAAATGGTGTAAGAACTGTATATAAGAGCCCTCAAAATGCACGAAAAGCCTACGATCAAGCAAGAGAAAATTTGGTTAGTACAGCATATAGAGACCACCCAAGTATAGTGAAATCTCCAAAAGGGGGATATAGTGTTGTTCCACATGGAATAGCAAAATTGAATAACTTAAAAGAAATCAGCCCATATAGCATTGATATGAGCGATTCTTAATTGTGTCAGAATGATACGGAATTGGAAGAAACGACTTCCAATTCTTCGTATTCAGAGTGATTAATGTGGTTGTAAAATAAAGGAGGTCAATATGACAGAAGCAATCACAGCACAAGAAGTTTTAAAAAGCAGACAAAACTTCAGCAATTACATTGAAAAATACAAAGATGATGTAATTACTGAATTACTTAAGGATTATCCAAATCGAGGCTTACACATTATTTGCCCTCAATTAACACAAAATGCAGATGGTTTAATAGAGGCAGTTGGCGAATTAAGAGGAAATCAAAAAGCCTATATATTTTGGTTTATCGCAAACGAGAAAGAAGATTTAATTAATATCGCTAAAACATTAAATCATTGTTTTAATCAGAATTATTGTGGACTTTTTGTAATTAAAACTATTTTGAACGGGGATAAAATAGAATTTAAACCTATTTTAAAACCCGAAATCCCAACAAAACAAGTTAGAAATAATAATACACCTGCAAAACAAATACAAAAAGAATACTGGGATAGATACTTTGAAGTCTGTGACGAATTACAAAGCGAAATGCAAATCAATCCTGCTCCACAGCATTATCAATATATTTCAATCGGTAAAAAAGGTGTGCAGATAATGCAAACCGTAAATACTAAAGATAAATATGTTGCAACTGAGCTTTTTATCAATAGCGATAAAGGCATTTTTAACAAATTACTTGAATCTAAAGATGAGCTTGAAACCAAATTAGGGTTCTTAGATTGGCAGGATTTAGAAGGTAAAAAATCTTCAAGAATTAGACAGGTTCTGCATTATGACATAACCGATACAAGCAATCTCGATGAAACTATAAAATCCCACATAAAAATGGCAGAAGATTTTAGAGAAACATTTAGAAATTATCTATAAGGGGCAATTAGCCCCTTTAATTTATAGGAGTATCAGAATGGCAAAATTAAGCAAAAAAGATATTGAAATCCTTGAAGAATTACAGGATGAAATCAAAGCAGATATAGAAATGCTAGAGGAATATTTTGGGCAAATAGAAGAACTCTTAAAAAAAGATAATATCCAAGAAAATGAACTTGGTGATGATATTGAAACAGCACTACATAGAAAAAAGAACCGTAATTTTGCACTTGCAACTGACATTATAAATTTAGAGACTGAATACAACATAAACATTGATTATAACGAAATAAACAGGTGCATTATTGGACTTAATTTAAAATAAACAATCGGGTAATAGACACAAGAGCAGTAAAGGACTAGGATTCAAATATGGAACAACGAATTATTGTAAAAGACAAAAGAACTCGTGAAAAACCGCATATGGAGACGGAACTTATAAAGATAATATATCAGGTCATGAATTCTGTGTTGATGCAGGGATTCTCGGTGTTGTAAATATGAAATATGCAAATCCTGATGCAAATAAAGATGGAATATTAAATAGACTTGGTAAGCTAATTTTCGTAAAAAAGTCACTTAAATTCGAATATGACCACGAGAAAGCCTTATTTAGTTATGAATACGATAATTCATACATAGAAATTCCAACAATGCTTTGATGACGAAGAAGACGACAGTGAAATTGATTGGTAAGAATTTATATGTGTCTGAATGATACAGAATTGGGAGCAATGACTTCCAATTCTCTGTATTCAGAGTGATTAATGTGGTTGTAAAACATAAAGGAGATAAATATGGCTAAGACAAACAAAGAACAACTAATCGAAAACATTAAGAATGCTTCAGCAGAAAGAGTTAAAGAACATTTATTAGAGCTTATTGAAGACTTAGTGGAAGACGAACAGATTGTCGCAGGAAATGATAATGGTTATATAGACAACGATGATGGTATCCCTTTACTTGATTTCTATGTAAGCAATTTTATGTTTACAAACTTTGCTGAATAATAACTTCAAAAGGAGCTAAAATGAAAAAGAAAAATTTGAAAGAATCAGCTATAAGATATGAAATTAATCTAAACTTAGACAAAGTCATTGAGGTTTTAGGTCGACTTAACTTTATAAATACATCCGAAGTTTGGTTTGAGAGTTTAGCTTACGATTGGATAGATAACGAACCTCCTGAAGAGGATTTGGATAGAGTTTTAAAAGAGTTGGGGTATTAAATCTCAACTCTTTTTTTATGTGTCTGAATGATACAGAATAGTCGCAATGACTTGAAATCCTTGCTATTGCAATCGATTAATGTCAGTACAAACAAACGAAAGGATTATATTATGGCAATGACAAATGAAGAAAAATACGAAAAGAACTATCAAGGCTTTATGAAAGAATTAACAAGAATTTCTAAAAAATACGGAATAGGAATTAATGCTTGCGGTTGCTTTGATTATTACGATTGGCTCTGTCACAACAAATGGTTGATTTTTGACGAGAAATAGCGTATAATAATAGTAAGAAACAGTACCACCGAAGGAGGTAATTGGATATGCCTACTATCAAAGACGCATTAGATATTATCGGTAAGTTGACTGTCGCAGAGCAGGAAAGCCTTAAAACAATGCTTTTAAGTCCTGCCTTTGTAAAGTCTTTGAATATTGAAGATTTCGTAGCAAAGGAACGCTTTGCAAATGGTCGTGTATGCCATCTTTGTGGCTGTATCCATGTGGTTCGCAATGGTCATCGTAAAGATGGCACACAGCGATATGTATGTAAGGATTGTGGCAAGTCCTTCGTGATTGCTACGAACTCCATTGTGTCTGGTACAAGAAAAGACTTGTCCGTGTGGGAGCAGTACATTGATTGTATGATGAATGGCTTATCCATTCGTAAGACTGCTGTTGCTTGTGGGATTCACAGAAACACCGCATTCCTTTGGAGACACAAGATTTTGGATGCACTTCAGAATATGGCAGACGATGTTACCCTTGACGGCATTATTGAGGCTGACGAAACTTTTTTCGCCATCTCGTACAAGGGCAATCATAGCAAGAGTAAGACATTTGCTATGCCACGCAAGGCTCATAAGCGTGGTCATTCTACACATATCAGAGGCTTGTCCCAAGAAAAGGTATGTGTTCCTTGTGCGGTTAATAGGAATGGCTTGTCTATCTCCAAGATTACGAATACTGGTAGAGTTTCTACAAGAGATTTACATCATATTTATGATGGTAGGATTAAGACCAATTCCACTCTTGTTACGGACAAGATGAACTCCTATGTGAGATTTACAAATGCCAATGGCATTGACCTTGTGCAGTTAAAGACTGGCAAAGCCAAGAAAGGCATTTATAATATCCAACATATCAATAGCTACCATAGCCAGCTAAAGAGGTTTATGCGTGGCTTTAACGGTGTTTCTACCAAGTATCTGAACAACTATCTTGTGTGGAATAACCTTGTAAATTACGCCAAAGAAAGCGACATGGAGAAAAGGAACATCTTCTTAACTTTCGTTTTGGCAACATTGAAAACTGCTAAATGCAGAGATTTATCAAACAGACCAGCAGTTCCTCTGGTCGCCTAATTAGAATTTGTGGAGATGATAAGATGGTCAATATAACAGATGTAAAACAGATTCTTCAATTTGCAATAGATGCGGAGATTAAAGTCTTTCTTGATGGTGGCTGGGGTGTAGATGCTCTTCTTGGATATCAGTCAAGAGCCCATAATGATATTGACATTTTTGTAGAAAAGAACGATTATCAGAACTTTATAGAAATAATGAAAGCTAATGGCTTTTATGAGATTAAGATGGAATATACAACATTGAACCATACTGTATGGGAAGATTTGAAAAACAGAATTATTGATTTGCATTGTTTTGAATATACGGACGAAGGTGAAATTCTTTATGATGGGGATTGTTTTCCGGTAGAAACTTTTTCGGGTAAAGGAAGAATTGAGGAAATAGAGGTTTCCTGTATTGAACCATATAGTCAAGTAATGTTCCATCTGGGATACGAGTTTGATGAAAATGATGCACATGATGTGAAGTTATTGTGTGAGACACTTCATATCGAAATTCCAAATGAGTATAGATAACTGCAAATAACAGTTTGTAGGGGAGTTCTGATACTCCCCTATAAAAATGGCTATTTATCAACTGTTTGTTGTGACATAGCCTTACGATTTAAACGGTTTTAAGGATATTGAATATTACGATGATTCTTCAAGTGGCGATATTAGAATCGCAGGAATTATTTACAGTGATGGTAAAGAAGCAGAATTATAAGGAATAAAAAATGATGGACGATTTAAAATTAAAAAAGTTTTTAGTTGTACACTCTGATGGGACAAGAGATATTGTAGAGGCAGTTAATGACGAATTTTTAGAAATTAGATACGAAGAAATTGACGAAAAAATTGAATCTATTGAAGAGATAAAAGTTCAAAAAATAAAAATTGTAAAATACGGTTCAATTCTATATGAAATCAAAAAAGAATACACTGATAATGAATTTAACGAAGTTGTGGACAAAATTCTTAATAATATAAGAAACATAACTTTTGATAAAAAATCAAACTCTTTTGTATGTGAAAAGAAAATTACAGCCGAATTAGCTTATTTCTTGTTTGATTCTAATACATTATAACAATGTGTCTGAATGATACAAAACATCAACAATAACTTGATGTTTAGACTATTCAGAGTGATTAATGTTTGTACAAAGCGGAAGTTAATAAGAGGTAAATTATGACAAACAAAGAATTTGAACAAGATTTAATTAAAAGATTAAAAAACGAAATTGAATACCTAGAGTTAAAACTTAAAGATTGTAGAAATTATGAAAAGGAATGCATTATCAAAAGTCAAATCAGTTATAAAAAAGGACAAATTAAATATTACATAGAAAACCCATTATAAGACATAAGGAGATAAAATTATGGCACTAAAAAACAAAAATGATATGTTGTTCGGAACTAAAATTTACAATCATAAAACTAATGAAATAGGGTTACTTATTTATACTTGGACAAATTCATTCGCTGATGGAGATATTGAGTTTGCAACCTGTGTTGATAAAAACGGAAAAAGATATAACATTGAAATGGACTTAATTACACCTGTTGATAATGAATAAAACAAACAATTTATTATATTTTTTGTAAACAATTTGCCTTAAATAAAATCCATAAGTATCATGTCTATGATTTAATTTGTCTGAAAAGAGTCTCTCCTCCAAATAAAAAGAGGCTCTTTATTTGTTTTCAAGATATTCTAAATATCTTCTGTAGCACATTGCAAAAACAGTGTCTTCAGCTAAAGCATTACTTGCTAGTCCACTTTTTACAACATCTTTCGGCATACTAAAATAATCTTGAGGATTATTCCCCAATCTTATTATAAGTGTTCCTTCTGATGAAAAAGAACGTTTTTTACAAAAATAATAATCCCTCATTTCATCAGAACCTAAATATAAACAATCATCACAATCGTGCTTATATAATGGTTTTTCAGCTTGTAATACAGGCATGTTTTTCTCCTATACATGTATTATACAAAAAAAACTTCAATAACATATTAGCCATTGAAGTAAAGAGTATCATAACGTTATTATAAGGATTTATCTTTATTTTGAAGGTGATTTTCAATAATTTTATAAATATATCGTTGAGAAAAACCACATTCTAAAGCAAGACGGTTTATCGTATATTTCCTGCCATCATACTGACTTATAATGTATCTTTTCTTCACCTCTGTAAATGCGTTTCTCGGTATTGAGACAGTTAACCCCGGAGTTAAAAATATTAAAGCCAAAGCAGAACGTATGCCAGCTGATTCAGCAATTGTCTTTAAATCGTCATTTGGCATATCTTCAGGTTTTATATAATCCATCCAAGGCTTATATTCCATAATCTCCTCATACTTATTTATTTGGTCTCATCAGTTAACGCATTACGTTAAGACGGTCAGCTTGCACCGTTAGCCGACCGTTTCGACCTGAATCTAATAGATAGAACATTCAATTTCTCTTTTAGACTGTAGTAATACTTCTAGTTGGTTTTCATATTTCCCCAAAGTTAAAAGTAATGGAGGCATTTTATCCATCTCATTTATTTTATCCATAAAATCACTAAAGTCGCATTGCATTAATGGCTTAGATTTATGTATTTTTATGAATAAATCTGCAATCTCGATTTTACATTGAGAAATTTTTTCCGTTACTTTTTTAATTTGTTGTTCTAATACAGCTGTAGCTTGTTGTTCCATTTTTTCTCCTTTACTTTTAAATTGGTCTCATCAGTTAGAGCCTTACTCTAAGACGGTCAGTTTTGCTGACCGTTTCGACCTGCGTTAATCTTAACAAGGTGGCATATTGCCAGGTGTTAACATATCCATCAAATCTCTTTCCATTTTTGTCAGAATTGCTATTTTACCTTCAAGGACTTTGCAATCCATTTCTCGTTCATATCTGCCGCTCCAATTGTCTTTTTCAAGAGCTACGTCTGCGTACTTCAATTTAGCAATCTTTAATTCTTCTTCAAGAACAATTATTTGATTTTTAATTAAACCCATCATTGCACATTCTTTTTTGTCATTTTCATCGTGAGTAATCTCTCCAAAGAATTGATTTTCTCTCATTTTTGACATTTCTTCATTTGTTTTTTCCATTGTTAACATAGTTTTTCTCCTTTACTTTCTCTTCTACTACTCAAGTGTGGCCGCACTTTTTTCTAATTTCTTTTTTATTGCCGTTATGCCCTGTATAACCTTGCAGGCTTTGGCTCTTGTTAAAAACATAATGTCGTCAACCCTAAATTTAGATTTTAAAAATTTTCTAAGAGATTTTTTCGCATATTCATCATTATTGAAATAGCAAATATCCCTCCATAGTCCTTCAATCATCCTTAATTGAGCATTGGTAGCCATTTCTACATCTCGATTTAAATTCTCATATTTTTTAGGTTGTTTAACCCATTTGTATGATGCAATGGCTCTTTCTTCGAGAATTTCTATAAAAATTCTGGCTTCTGTAAATGTTAGATTTTTTGAGCTTTGTACTTCAAAAGACATAAGCATTTCTCTGTACAAATCATCGTCCATACCTAATATATTTTTTAATGTATGTATTTTTCTAATCTGAAAAGTCGTAGCCATATTTAATTCTCATATCGTCAAGTTGTAATTCTCGACCGTGTTTAATACCGATTTGCACTCCCAAAATAAAAATGGCAAGAGCTATTAAAAAGATGTTTAACCATAATGAAGTGTCGGGTCGGAATTTCTTACCTTCTTGCATTTTAATACCTCCTTATGCCATTAATAATTTGGAAGTTTCTTGAATCACAGCACTATCGACCTCAGCCTTGTCGTTAAAACGAGCAATGCTAATGCTGTGTGTTATTAAATGTTCTAATCTTCTTGTATTTCCATCTGAATACTGAAGATATGTATCTGCTAAATCAGGATTTTGACCAACTGCTCGTAGAATGTCTTGAATATCTACAAGTTGAATTCTCTTAAGAATTTTTGTATATTTAACTCTTGAATAGAGTTGGTCATACTGATTGTTGTAGCCTTTTAAGTTCTCAAGTAGAATAGACCTCCCTACCAAAAGAACTCCAACACCAGTTTTATCGTGTATTCTACGAGCGATTTCTAAAGCTCTGTACGGTAAATTTTCAGCTTCATCAATAATCAAAAGTCTGCCAGATTGATTTAACTTTCTAACAACTTCGTCCATTAAATCATATACAGAGCCTTTACCTGCAAGACCTAAACGTCTGTGAATCTCTTTTAAAAGTGATTTTGCGGTATATCCTGAATCACTTTCGATTAAAATTGAATCCATAAACATTTTTGTATATCTTTTTACCGCAACTGTTTTTCCAAGTCCGGCACATCCAACGCAAACGCCAATTTTACCCTGTGTATGACACAATCTACCAATCTCATTTATATAACGAGAAGTTGAAATATCTACAAATGGTAGGTCATTATTACTAATGCGTTCACGTTCACGATTGATGAAATTATTTATAGCATCAGTGATTTTGTCATTTTTACCATTATAATTGTCATTAATCCACATACTTATTGTTGATTTAGCAAGACCTGTAGCAGTCGCAACAAAAGCAATACTGTAGTTTTTTGATTCCATTAACTCTTTTAATTCTGCTCTAATATCCATTTGCAACTCCTTTGGCTCTTTCTGCTAAAATTTTGTCTGTTTCGTATAAATAAAGTGGCTTTTCTTCCTTTTTCTCTTCATTAAGGAATATCGATAAATCATATTGTCCAAAAGCTTCCATTTCTTTATTTTTACGAATAGCTTTGTCCATATTTGTATTTGCAATCCTTGATATTTTAGGCTTGCATTCTTTTTCTACACTTGTATAAGCTGCCTTATAGTTTTCGCATTTTTCTTCGATACTTATATCTCGAGTTTGTTTAATATAAGATTTTGTAATCTTCAAACTACGTTTTTTAATTGCCATTGCTTCTTTAAAGGCATCTTTTGAAACTTCATCAGCGTGTAATGCTGCTACAGCTTTTACGGCTGTAACTTTACCGATAAACTCGTTATTTTCAGCATTAAATACCCAAGCATCTTTAAAATTATTGATGTCCCGGCGAAGATAAACTTTTAATCCGGTTTTAGATATTAACCAATCAGCCCAATATGTTATTCCTAGCTTGTTATCTTTAATACCATTTCGTTTAATTGTGTAATTCTTTGAAGTTCTCATGCAGAATAACTTTAATGCATCATTGCTAACTTCAATTTTTTCTTTAAATTCAACATTAAATAGTTGATCCGGGGATAATCCATTATGATTTTTGCCTTTAGAAGGTCTTTTATTCAAAATATTAACGATAAAATCATCAAATACTTTTTTGAATTGCTCAAAAGGTATAATTTTCCCTTCTTTAATTTCCTTTGCTAACTTCTCTGGTCTTTCAACAACATTGCCACCTCTATATCCTACGCAATGTTTTGAAAATAATTCTTTAACCTTTAAAAAATCTCTCTCAATTGGTTTTGTTTGAGCATTATACGGAAGAGCGAAATTTGCTTTTACTTTTAACTCAGAGAGCATACAAGTTGTTTTGAATTCATCTGTTTCAATTTTAAATTGTCTCCCTCCGGCAAAATCTTTTGAACGATAATCTTTACCATTATCAATAATGACATCTTTAGGCAGCCCAAATACTTCTGCAGCATAGTAAAAAGATTGAAATATGTGGTCAGAATTAGGATGTCCACATTGAAGTAACCAACCAAGCCATTTACCAGACTTATAGTCTCTCCAAGCAGTAACCCAAGGAAATACAACATCTCCATCTGGTGACAAACAAGCTACATCTATTTGTGCGTGGTCAGATACCCATACTTCTCCACAAACCACATTTGAATAATCTCTATCTATATAATTACCATATTTTTTATTCCAAGCAGTTTGTCCATATCTAGCTAAATATATGCTTGGTTCAGGAATTTCACGTTTTAATTTTCTTTTAAATGCTGCGTAACTTGGAAATTCGGAATTATTAATACCATATTGCCTAATTGCATAACCTCTTGTTATATCCCAACAACTTCTTAGGGATGGTGCTCCTTCAACTAAGTACAGGTTCTTAAAATACTCAAAATAGAGGTTATTTACTGTCGATTTTTCAGCATTATTTCCATATCTTGATAGTAATCCAATAATACCATTTTCATTGTATCTTCTACGCATTCTAATGACTGACGGATATGATGTTTTAAATTGTGGATTTTTAATATTCCAATCAATTATAAAATCCTTTAACTTTCCACCTTTTAAATATTCTGATTCTTGTATTATTCTAATGTATTTTTCTGCTTGAACTTTAGCCCAGTCAGGAGCTTCTGAATATTTGATTTTATTCTCAGAAGATTGTGGAACCACCTTGTATTTTGCAAAATTAGGCAAAGATTCAAAATGAATTAAATATTTATAACTTTTGTTATGAAGTTCTATTTTATAATTAATTTTTCCGTTTCTACAATAATCTTTAACTGTCTTCTCTGTTAAATTTAAGAGTTGACAGGCTTCTTGAATAGAAATCCATGTTGGTATATTACTTTTGTTTTTTAGATTTTCATCCATTTACGCTATAATCCTTTATTTTTATCCCAAATACTTGTTCAATAATATAAATATCAATTTCGGGACACTCTCTCTCGCCTGTCATATAACGGCTTACAACACTTTTTGAAATATTTAGTTGTGTCTGAATATCTTTTGACTTTAAATTCAAAAGTGAAATAACAAATTTTGTAAAAATAATTTTTTTGCACCAAACACAATTTTGCATAGATTTCAATTCCTCTCTTGATATAGTAAGTTGTCCTATATCAAGCTGTATTTGATCTTCATTTTTTTTGTATTCTCTAGTTGTCTATATTTTTTGCACAGCAGAATATTGCCTAGTAAGGCAATACGACTAGCTCTACAGGAAATACAGTTAACTTATAATTTCATTATATTCAAATTTCAAATATAAAAAAGAACTCGAAATTTAGTAGCGGGGAAATTTCCCCGCTTTAAAAATCTATAATTCAGTAATATCAATATTTTATTTTTTGAGAATAATTTTTAAATTTGTTTGAAATCTATATAAATAAATAGTTAGAAACTAATTTAAAAATCGGGGAAAAGTTTATTAAGAAATGTTAAGCAAATAACATCTTATTTAATGCTGAATATTCTTCCTCAAAAGACTTTCCATACTTCCATATCTCCTCAGCCAAGTGAAGGTGAAATTTATGAGCAAATGAACGGCTCAAAACCTTTCTATAACTTCGTAAATAAATATTTTTAATTTCTAGTCGCTCTTGCTCTTTATGTTTGCGAGCATCCTTATTTACAAGATACTTTTGAGATACATATAATTTATGATTGTATAAGTACAAATAAACCTTGGTGTTCATATAAACTCTCTCTTGTGGTAATTTCGGACATTTTTCAAAGTATTTTAAAAGCTCTTTGTATTGTTTGTTGTAGATTACTGTCCTAAAATAAGCATAAAAAGTATTCATAACATGGTTCGAAAGACCAAATAAATCAATCATTTTTAAGACTTCAACATTTGTGCAAAATCCTCTGATAATATATTCTATATCTTGCTTTTTGTGAAATTCAAAAAATAATGGTAATTTACTTGTTTGTTGTTTTTTACAAACTCTTTTATTGTAATAATAAGTTCCATCACAATATGTTAGCCGTTCTTCATGAATTAAACCATCAATTATGGGCTTAAGTTCTTCCGAATCAATTTCAGATATTGTCTCAATCTCATCCAACGAGAACTTGTTTAAACGTTTGCATAGTTTTAATATTCGTTCTTTCATTTAATAATCCTTTCATTGTGTATTCGTCTAATTCTTCAATTTGATTGGTTTTCATTAATTTTTCAATTCTATTGATAAGTTTAACTAATTGTCTGAATTGGTTTGTACGAGTCGCAAGGTATTCAATAGCATCATCCTTAAACTTCAAATCCGTTAACTCTGTGAGAATTTCTTTAATATCATCTGAATTAAATTTTTCGAATTTCAGCTTTTTATAAATCCGATCCATTAAATGTGGATAACGTGCAAGTTTCTTATCTACTGCTCCCATCCCAACTAGAACCACTGGGCAACCCGTTTTATCGTGTAAATCTCTTAAGGTTTCAATAATACTTTTATCGATTAAATAATCAACCTCATCAACAATAATTACCTTACTATTCTGCCTTAAATTATTCTCAATTAACGTAAAAGTTTCTTGGGAATGATAAAATGCCTCCTCTCCTAATTCTTCTGCGATTTCAGATAAAAGCCATCTGCTTGTCATTCCTTGTGTGGCTCTTACATAAACCGAATCGTTTTTGTCTGCCCACCATTGAATCGTCTGCGATTTTCCTAGCCCATGTTCTCCATAAACTAATGCCATTTTAGGTATATTAGGTGGCACTTTTTGTAATTCGTCCATCAACGATACAAATTGTTTGACATTTTTTGTCCTAATAAAAGTTTTTTTCATAATTTAATCTCCATATAAATTGTAGTATTCATCACTTCGAATGTAGTTTGTAAGCCATTTTCTATCTTCAGGATTAGTGCATCCATTTGTCATTAACCACTCGTATTTTTCATAATCTGTATTAAAAATAGGTCTATACATCTGAAGTTCACGAGGGCTTAATTTTCTTTCCCGTTTTGGTTTTTCAATTATTGGTTGCTCAGTCATAATCCTTTCTTGCGGTTCAATCTCAATAACTTCAGCCTGTTCTTTAGGGAAGTATTTCAAGAATTCTTTTTGAGCTTTTTTAAATTGTCTTTGTTGCTTTTGAATTTGTTGTTTGAATTGCTCCATATCCTTTACAGTGCCTAAATGATTTGCCATTGGGTGAACTTTTTCAACTTGTCTTGCGACACATAAAAACTCGCCTTTAGTTGAATAAACGTGTATTTTAGTTAAATCAAATAAGCTGTATCTAATGTAAACAGAATCTCTCAACCCTAAAATAGAATCACTTCTATAATGAAGTCCAAGAAATGTAATTCCATTTCGATTAATGGTTCTAACTTCAGTTTTCATCATTAAATCATTTAAAATATTTTTATCGATTTCTTGTTTTTGAACACTGTTTAAACATTGTTTAATTGATATTTGAGGAGCGTTCGGACAAGGTTTTGAATTGTGAAAATCTAACCAACAATCAATGTATTTTATTAATTCTTGTACAGTTGGTATGTAATTATTAGTGAGTTTTTTATGCATCTCTCTATGAAGTTTTTCTCCTCGTTTCATCCAAGCAGGTTTATTTTCAATACTTGTTCCAATGTAGCTTGGCATTAACTTCTCGAACTCTTCTTGAAATTCAAGGAAGAATCTTTCAATAACTTTTGCTCTAGCGTTATAGGGTTTAGCAAATACTGATTTGATACCGAGATTTGCATATACCCCATTAAACCCTTCTTCGTCAAAATCACAGGATTGAAAATACTTTGCTTTAAATGCCCTACCATTATCTTGGTAAACTACCTTCGGAATCATACCTAAATTAATGATGGCATTTCTTAATGCACTTGCTATACATTGAGTGTTTTCACTCATCATAATTTCATATCCGACTAATGCTGTTGATTTCCAATCTAAAAAACCGACCAAAGTTGCTCTGGTCGGTTTTCCTGTAAATGGATTAATTACTTGAAAGTTTAGAGTATGTCCATCAGCAATAAGTACATCACCGACTTCCAATTTTGAAATATCTCTTTCAATATATGCTTCCACTTTATCGTGGTATGCTTTTTCACCTTCTCTGAATAATATCCATCTTGAATAATTATTCTTTTTGTAGTGTTCTGCGTATCTTCTAAATGTAATAACGTGAGGAATATTTTCAATTCCTTTCTTTTCAAGTATATGTTGAGTTAATTTTATCGCTTTTGTAACACTGAATTTATTTGGATGTAGAAGAAATTTAATAAATATATCTTTCATTTCTTGAGTGAGGATTGTATTATATTCACCCTGTTTTGTATATTTGTAATTAGGTAAAAGCACTCTATAATCTTCGTTATCTTCATATGCCCAAATCCATCGATGAAGTGTGCCTATCGAAATACTACCCAAGAATTTATAAACCTTTGGTAGAAGCATTCCCGAATTATACAAATCCAAAAATACTGAGTCAGCCTCTTTTTTTGTCTTATATTTGGTTCTTATATTTTGAAGAGCTTTTACAATATCTACTCTAGCAAGTGCCGTTAATTTTGCACTCTCTGAAATAAATGTCGGGTATTTAGTTGTTGAGTTTAAAGGAACTAATGCGGTGCAATTTGATTGAGTTGCTTCTTTAATTAATTCATCTTGGAGTTTTTCCTGTATTTCTGGTTCTAGTGATGAGTATAATATCTCGTATGATTTACCTCCAAAAACTTTAACTTCACGAGCAATATATTTACCTTTTTGAATTGCCAATCTTAATGAACGGTTGCTTTTTAACCCTTTTAATTCTGCTATTTTATTAATATCTATATATTCTTCGTTTTTCATCGCAGACACACATTAGCTCGGAAGTAAATGTATTGGAACATCACTTCCGAGCTTTGTGTCGTTTTCGTATCAATTATGCTATATTTAACTTATGCAAATTAAAGAAATAACTACAAATAAAACTGATTATATGGATCTTCTATTAATAGGCGATGAAGATGAAAAAATGATTAATAAATACATAGATTATTCAATAATCTTTGCATTATATGAGAATAATATATTAACCTCTCTTTGTGCTGTTATAACAATAGATAATGAAACAATAGAAATAAAAAATCTTGCAACATATCCTGAATTCCAAAATAGAGGCTATGCATCAGCATTGATTAATTTTGTATGTAATAAATATAAAACAAATTATAAATATTTAATTCTAGGCACTGGAGAAAATAACAAAATATTAGAATTTTACAAAAAACGAGGCTTCCAAGAATCTCATAGGCTACAAAACTTTTTTATAAATAACTATGAACATCCAATTTTTGAAGAAGGAAAACAACTGATAGATATGATTTATTTAAAGAAAATTTTATAAGATTCTACCCTTTAATAAAAATTTTTGACTAAATATTTAAATATAAATAATAATTGTTTTTTGTAAAAAAAAATTTACAAATTCCTTAAAAAGGATGTAAAAGAACAACCAGTTCAGGAATTTTGGGACAAATAAATTTAAAACAATAGCATATAAACTTTTTATAAAAATAACTCGGGAGTTTAGAATATAATAAATCTCCCGAGTATTTTTCATTTTTTATAATAAAAATATTTTAATAAATAGTTTTATTTAGAAGTAATTAACAAAGTTCAGCATCATCCATTGCAAATTGCTCTAACGAGCCTGTTTTTGCTTGAATACAGATATATATAGTATCTGTATCTGTTTCCATTGTTCTTTTAACTTGCGGTAAAACTTTAATGCAACTGCCTTCTTTAAAGTTTATGGTTGTGTCATCAAGAACCATTCTTCCTTCGCCTTTTACAAAAATATAGATTTCTTCATTTTGTTTGTGTTTATGACTGAACGGCAGTTTTGTATTTTTCTTCATTGTGTTTAGCGAAATTTCACATGAAGTTAAATTTAATGCATCATGCAAAAATGCTTTTCCATTTTGATAGCTGGTTTCTAGGTTTTCCAGTTTTCCAAGTTCTGATTTTGTGTAATTTGTCATAAGTCCTCCTTTTTTGGTTCGATGTCTAACTATTACTATAAAAATTTTTATAGGTTTTTTAACATTTTTTCTAACAAATAATCTAATTGTTTTGCTTCATCTTCAGTAAAATTTTTATACAGCATTGTATTTAAATCATTTGAGATAATTTCAAATATCGGTTTAAATTCAAGCCCCTTTTCGGATAGACTAATATAAGTGATTCTATTATCATCTGAAGCTTTTTCTCTTTTTACAAGCCCATTTTTTTCAAGTTTGTCTATCAACACTGTAACTGTAGCTTTTGTTCTACCTATTTTTTCAGCTATATTTTTCATTGTTATTTTTTTATACTTATACAGGACAACGAGAATATCACCATGCGAAGGTGCTAAATTCCCATAGTTGTATTCTTTTAATTTGGATATAATGAATGCATTTCCTGCTTCTGAAATTTTTGATGTTAATGAAAGTGCTTTGTACATAATAATATTATAGTTAGATGTCTAACTAATGTCAATATATTTTTTTTTGATTTATTTAAAAATTTTATAGGATTCCGACTTTATTTGATAAAACTTCCAACTTATATAATTTAAATTTTATTAAATTTCATTAAATTTTGTTTAATTTTTATTTAAAAAGCTCTTCTTAAATTTCAACAAATTTTCAACACTGTCCTGTCCCAAAAATCCTGAACAGTGCCTAAATTCCCGCCATTTAAGGTTTTGAGACACTGTCCTATTTTAGACATTGACGGACAGTAATCGGACTTTTTTGACAGTTCAGGAATCTTCTTTTTAGCAAATTCCGACTAAAAGAATCAAGATATATTTGAAACACAGCCCTAATGGTTCAAAAAAATCAAATTCCGACAATGTCTGTTCAATGGCAAAGGAGGAACCAAAATTTTAATTATTTGCGGAACTGGACTTTACCAAAATAATCATTTTATCCGTACACTTCAAAATTGGTGCGTAATTCAGCTATATTAAGAAAATCTCAATCTATCCGTACAGTCCGAAAAAAGTCCAGTTCGGCAGTTTGATTTTTTTGGAATACTTAAAATTCCGACCTAAAAAAGCCCACACAAAGCGGGCTTTCCAAAAATATCAATCTATCCGTACAAATCAATCCGGACGTGAAATTACATCCACTTTGACCGTTTTGAATGACAAATGGTTTGATTACTTCCAACCCCTCAAACGCACTAATAATGCCAATTACCCAAAATAATCGCACCATCTGTTATAACCAAACCACTCGATAAAATACAGTTTGTTTGAAGATTTAATCTTTTCAGTTAGAGAAACAGGCATTAAAAAAGGGCTTGAAACCAATTCTTGCCCTAATAATAGAAAAAACTCCCCAGGCTGGACTCGAACCAGCAACCCTTCGATTAACAGTCGAATGCTCCGCCATTGAGCTACTGAGGATTATGTAATTAGTGTATAACAAAAAAAAATTATTGTAAAGTCCTTTTTCAAAAAAATTTTTAGAACAATTGAGATTTTTATTTTATATGCTAATATGTGAGTGATTTAGAGGATATTTATAAGAAAGGAGCTTAATATGGCTAATCCTGTTTTAGGAGAAAGAAGTTTTAAATCAACTTTCGATAACGGACTTGAACTTGAGCATGTCATGACAATCAATGGAACAATTATAAAAACCTGCATGCTTGGTTTATTTTTAGCATTGACTTTTGCGTACACTTGGTATTTACAACTTGCCGGTTTTGCAGATAAAGTTGCAATTCTTCGAAATGTCGGAACTTTCGGAGGTTTAATTTTATGCTTAATAATCTGTTTTGCACCAAAAAATAAAATGCTTGCAATAACAACTCCACTATATGCAATGTGTGAGGGATTATTCTTAGGGAGTTATTCTGCTTTGCTTAACCAATATTTCCCAGGAATCGCTTCTCAAGCAGCTATGGGGACAGTTTTTGCATTATTTGGCATGTTCTTGTTGTACAAAACTAAAGTGATTAAATGTACTGATAAGTTCAGAATGGTTATATTTAACTCTACCCTAGCAGTTTTTGGAATTTACATGCTTCAACTCATTTTGTCATTCTTCCATATCTCAATCCCAGGATTATTCTCAAATTCATTACTAGGAATTGGTTTCAGTGTGGTTGTTGTAGCAATTGCATCTTTCAATCTAATTGTTGATTTCGACTTCATTGAAAAATTTGCAGGCAACGTTGATAAATATTTTGAATGGTACGGCGGATTTGCTTTAATGGTTACAATCGTTTGGTTGTATATTGAAATTCTTAACCTACTTGCAAAAATACAAAGCAGAAATAATTAATCTAAAAAAAATTCATTAAAAAAACTCAAAATCCGACAGGCATTATGTTTGTCGGATTTTTTAATATAGAAAATACTCCAACCATCTAGTACAAATGTATGAGAAATTCTTCCATGTATTAAAGATATAAAATTTACCCACGACATGTCATGTAAATCTATATAGTATATTGGAGCTTCAAAATGTCAGAACAAGTTTTAATGCCAATGATAGGCACAGACAGTTTAGAAAATAAAGAAAGAGCGCAGAACTCATTAGAAAAAGCAAGAATTGCTCACGAAAAATATCTAATCGGGCAAAGAAATTATGACCTGCAAGAAGCAATCGAACATTATGTCGATGCGGTTAAATATGACCCGACTATACCTGAAACTTACTATCGTTTGGCGACTTTAATGTGGGAACAAGGACAAATCAGCATAAATACAGCAATTGAGCAATGCAAAACTGCGATATCTCTTTCCCCAAGAAATAAAGATGCACACCTTTATACAGGCTATTTCATGCAATTAGCTCAAGATTTTCAGTCTGCAGAAAAAGAATTCAAATCTGCAATCGACATGAACAAGTTGAATTCCGGCCGTCCGAGAATGATTCTGTCTCAATCTATTTTGCAAAAAATCAATTCTCAAAATGGAACTTTAAAAGATTATGCAGGATTTTTGTACTATTTCTTAACTGGAAGTATCATGCTTGCATGGGACAGACCAACAATGAAAATGTTCTACAAGAACATGTCGAATGATGTTTCAATCTTTTCTTACAACACTGTTGGAAAATTTTTTGAAAAATTCAAGATGTTTGACAAAGCAGAAGAAGTTTACAAAGACGCAATAGAAAAAACGACTAATACTGAATACTATTACAACAAAATTGGTGATATTGCTCTTCAAAATAAAAACATTGATACAACTGTTGATTGTTACAGAAAAGTTTTGGAGGCAAATCCACTAAATCGCGCAGTATTAGTGAAACTTGCAACAATTCTTCAAACCTATTTCCCTGAAAATACAAATGAAGCAATTGATTGCTACGAAAAATTATTAGAATTTGATGTTGATACCGCTCAAATTTATTATGAACTTGGACACTTATACATGTCTAAAAATGATAAATTGAATTCAGTAAGCGCATTCAAGCTTGCAGTTGAAAAAGAACCAGATAATCCGTTCTTTAACAATTCATTAGGATATGCTTATGCAAAAGCAGAACTTTATGACGATGCAATTGAACATTACCAAAAAGCGATTTCAATAAATCCGGATCCTGAGTGGACATCTATTGTGTGCCAAGCTTTAGGCTCTATTTTTGCAGAGAACAAAGGAAACGCAGAAGCAGCAATCTCCACATATCAAGCAGGAATTATTCTTGACCCTAAAAACTATGACTTGTATATCGCACTAGGTGATATATATATGGCAGATTATGATTTAGATAAAGCTATTCGTTCATACTGTGATGCAATCACACTAAATCCTGAAGATTTTAGAGCATATTCAAAAGTCGGTATAGCTCTTTGGGAAAAGGATTACCTTGAAGAAGCTCTTGTTGCTTACCATAAAGCCGTAGAATTGAATCCGGAAAACGAATATGCTCAGAACAATTTAGGAATTCTATACCTTGACGGACTTGCAGATGCAGAAGAAGCATTAGAATACTTTGAAGAAGCAATTGCACTAAATCCGAACTACACTCTTGCATATTTTAACGCAGGGAGAGCGAGTCAAGAAATGGGCTTCACAAACGATGCCGCCAACTATTACCAGATGGCAATCGACTTAAACCGATTAACAGAAGAACTTGACGAAGAAGACATTCAAGAACGACTTCACAGTTTATTCGAAATCTAAGGATATATTTATTCACATTATATTAAAGAGGTAATTTAGTGCTTGGTAATATCAAGCACTTTTCTTTTTGGGGCAAAAATTACAACATAATTTTAAAAAGAAAAATCAAAAAGTTCCTTTAATTCAACATCAAGAGCATTTGCAAGAATGCGCATAGTCTTAATTGTCACATTAGCCTCCCCCCGCTCAATTTGTCCGATATAATTAAAATTCATATCAACAAGTTCAGCAAGCTTTATTTGTGAAAATTTTCTTGATTTTCTAACATACGCAAGCTTTGCACCAAATCGCTTCTCTACATCGAAATTCTTTTCCATAACCATATTATATGGTTTGTTTTATCTAAATTCTAATAGTTATAAGATATGATTTAATAGCTAATAACTATTAATTTTTGTAACAAATTTACTCAAATACATCAATTAATCAAAATAAAAACACTTTATTAACATGTAATAACCGGTTGATAAACAGTAAATACAAGATATTAGAAAGAGGTAAACAATGACAATTGATGCATTAAAAGGACAAAACGGAATTACTTCAACAACACAAACTTCAGCTCCAAAGAAATCAAACAAAACAAAAGAAAAATCTACACAACTAAGTGAAGCATTAGCAGGAAAAACGAAAAATAATACATTATCCGAAAATGGGAAAAAAGAATTGATAAAATACTATCAAGACAATGGATATACTAGATCAGAAGCAGAAAAATTATTTAACTCTAAAGCAGATAAACTAGATAAAATGTCTAGAAAAGAAGCTAAAGCTTGGTGTAAAGATTATATAGAAAAGAATGGTTGTTCGAAAAAAGAAGCCAAAGAAGCATTTAAACAAGAGCATGGATATAGTGTTCCATTAAACGGATTTCAAAAAATAGGAAGAATGTTTGCATTGTTAAATCCTATCGGAACAGTCGCAATAATAGCAGATGAAGCATCAAGTGGAAAACTTGGGGTTAAGAAATTTGTAACCGGTCAAGGAAACAACGATGCAAAATACATTGCAAAAGAATAACAAGATTTTATAACCATAGTAAAAGCCGGATAACTCCGGCTTTTTTGCTATAAATTTTCTATAATTTTTGAAGTAAAATCTGTGGTTGACAAATTACCGCCTAAATCCTGAGTTTTATCACCATTTGCTAATGTTTTAAATAAAGCATGCTCAATCTTCACCGCATAAGAATTTTCATTAATATATCGGAGCATTTCAACAGCAGATAGAATCAATGCCGTAGGATTAGCCTTGTTTTGTCCTTTTATATCAGGGGCAGAACCATGAACCGGTTCAAATACTGCACAATCATTTCCGATATTTGCACCTTGTGCAACACCCAATCCCCCGATTAGTCCTGCTGTTAAATCAGAAACAATATCTCCATACAAATTAGGAAGAACTAAAACATCAAATTTTGTCGGATCTTGAACAAGTTGCATGCAAAGATTATCAACCAAAATTTCTCTTGTTTTTATTTGTGGATAATTCTGAGCAACATTTCTATAACATTCTAAAAATAATCCATCAGATAACTTCATAATATTTGCTTTCGTAACAACACAAACCTCATGCCTGTCGTTTTTTACAGCATAATCAAAGGCAAACTTACAAATTCTTTCTGAAGCTTTTCGAGTAATGATTTTAATACTATGTGCAGTATTATCATCAATTTTTTCTTCTACACCTGCATACAAATCTTCAGTATTTTCTCTAACGACAACTAAGTTCACATTATCAAATCGAGTTTTTACACCGGTTAGGTTTTTACAAGGTCTTATATTTGCAAACAAGTCCAAGTTTTTTCTAAGTTGGACATTCACAGACCTGAAACCTTTTCCAATCGGTGTTGTAACAGGAGCTTTAAGAGCAACTTTATTTTGTCTTACAGAGTCTAAAACTCTTTGTGGTAATGGAGTTCCCTCAGTTTGAATAACATCTGCACCGGCAGTTTGAATATCCCAATCTATCTTCAAACCTGCAGCTTCAATTATTTTCATCACACTTTCAGAAATTTCCGGTCCGATACCATCACCATTAATCAAAGTTACTCTATGCATAATAAAAACCTCCATTTGATAGTTAAATTATACTATAAAGTGGAGGGAAAAATTTGTAGGGGAAAAATATATTTATAAGTCTTAATGAGATTTTCTATGAGAATGTTTTGAATGATCTATCAATGTTTTTACTCAATGCACTCTTGATTGAATCGTATTCTGTTTGTAAAGCAGTATGTTCTGTATCAAGATTTTTTATTTTTGCTTGATATTTTTCATCTTTTGCATTGATTTCTTGAGTTTTTCTTTCATATTCAGCTTCTGCTCTCGCAATTGCTTGATCATCATCTTTTTGAGTTAAATCTGAACAAGAGGAGAATAATGTTGCTTTCCAGCTTATTCCTTTCAAGTTATAAACGGTCGGATTATTTAAATCCGGAATCGTATTTTTAGAATCCTCAGCCTTTGAGGCAACTTCAATAGTAATCGCCCCTTGTGTAATTGCATCTTGAATCCATGTTGTACTATCTGCTAATTTTGTATTCAATACGGTATAATTTGATTTGCTCTTTTCTGATTTTTCAGAAGATTCGCCGTTCAATCTGTACCACAAATTTGTGTACCATTGAGCTTTTGTAGCATCATCATAAGTATATAAATCTGTAATTGTTGAACCATAATCCTCTGCTTCTGCATTGTATTCAGCAAGGACAGGATTGTACTTATCTTGCATATTCAAATATTCGCTATTCAATCTATTCGTAACATTATTACTTGAGTCCAAATATGCAGCCTTAGTTTTAACCCAATCATCATAAGTGAGACAACTGCTATATTTCGTTTTTGCTTCTGACAAAGCTTTAATAGCATTGCTCAATTCAACTTGATTATTAATACCTGCACTTGCCTTTGCAACTTCGTTATTATATGTTGCAAGTACTTCATTATAGTTGCTGAAAGCTTCACCTTGTTCTTTTTCCCAAGCTTTATCAGATGATAAATTACTCTCAGTTACAAGAACTCCATCTTTGTGATAAGAAACAGAATAATCTTTTTTATCAATAGCCGCTTGAACTTTTTCGTCCCATGCTTTTCTATAATTTTCAAATTCAGCACTTTCCAATTTGTTATAATTTGATTCTAATGTAGTTGATTTCCATTGTTTCTTTAATCCGTAAGATTCTAGAAATTCATCTAAATTACTTGCTTCTTGGAACTTATGAGCATCTTCTTGTTGCAACAAAACTTGACCAGATGTATTTGTAAGTAGATATTGATTTTTCATATCTGCATACTGATACATTGCATTTGCCGTTAATCTTTCTGCTGTAGAATTACCCTTTTCATCATAAGTTGTATAAAGAACTTGTTGAGAATTTAGGGCATTAATATAATCATCACTAGCTGCCTGAGATTGAGTAGCCAATCTCATTTTTGCATTGGAAATCTGTTGAGATTCATACTCATTTGATGTTAATCTCGCAGTTATTGATAATAATCGACCTTGTGATGATGACAATCCCATTGTATCAACATTCCTTTCATAACTTTTATACTCTGTTAATCGGCATAGTTTTGTGGATTCTTTAACTTTTTGAAATGTTTATTAAGTTATGTAACAAAATTTATATATTTTGAATATAAAAAGTCAATAAATTTTTAAAGAAAGTTTTTATATATATGTAAGAGATAAATAAAGAAAAAGAAAAAAGTTTTAAAAGTTTCAAATAAAAAGAGAGGATATAAAAATGGCTACAATGCTATTATTTTCTGATGCTGTGACATCTGCATATAAAAATACTTCAAAAGCAATTAGCGAAGTTGATTTAAACGATAAAAAAGTTGTGAAAAAGACTTTGACTCAAATGATGAAACAATCTTTCTTCCACGGAGCAAACAGATTTGGAACAAACTTTATAGCATAAATTTTACGAACATCGTTGGAAATTAGGAAAAGCAAAAAGGAAACATTTTTAAAAAGATTTAGGATAGGATAACAATTCAGAACCGGTCATTACCGGTTCTTTTTTTGAGTTGTTATAATCCTTTACAATATGGCAATTTTATTTTTTATGTGACTTTACTCTTTCTGAAAGGCATAAAAAATGGCAGATATCAGTTTTACATCTTATATCAAACCTGTAAATAGCAAAACATTTTCAGAAGTCACAAGCAATATCCCTAAAATAAACTTTGCTGATTTTCCTTGGAGTCTGGAGCAAACAGTGCAAGGTAAAGATGTTTTTACAAGAAATATTTGTGATTGTACGTCATGTCTTTTGACAAATGGCAAAGAAGCCTTACTAATGCATATAAACCCAAACGATGGGGCAAACCACAATTTTAGTACTTTTATTCCTTATTTGAGGGATAAAATAAATTTAGCCGACAATAATTTGCAAGGAATCCTTGTTGGCTCTAAAGATACCAAAAAGAGTCTTAATATTTATAACAAATTTAAAGAACTCTTAAACAAACTCGACATTCCTTTTTCTGAAATAAGAAACGGAAAAAGTCCGACAAATATTGCATACAAAACAGATAAAGACGAAATTTATATTTCAAACGCACACATAGATAGAGCATTGAAAAAGAGGTTAAGTCCGGAAGAAGCTTTAAATAAATCTTTTGAAGAAATTAAAATTGCAGATTTTGATGAAATTAGCTAAACTTTAGAGTTTTGCATTTTTATATATGCATTTTTTAGTATAGATAAAATTCTTTTGCAATAATTAAAAGGTGAAAATTTTCCCGAAGAAACATTCTTAGAAGCTCTTGTTTTATATGCTTTATGCCCCAAATGGAAATCCGCAGTATGTTCTGCCCATAATGCAGTATCCGGGTGCTTTTTAGATTCTTTAACCGTCAAATGAATAATATCATCATCTGTTCCAATATTTTTAGCTATTGCCTTTAGAGTATTTGAATCTTCTTTTGATAATAATTTAGCTTGCGCAATCACAGATATCTTCGCTGTAAAAACCGGTTGAGAACTTATACTTAGAGAAGAATTCATCACGTATCTCCTTTGTTTAGAAATATTTTTAGATTTTTTTGTACTTATTTTTATTTATTTCTTCAGCTCGAATTTTAGAATAACAAGACTTCAAATGTTCACCACTATAAGAATTACATTGTTCCAAAGACTCCTCAAACTGAACTCGTCTGTTATACCAATAATTCTGCGTAGAATTAAACCTTGAAGATTTCGAACTAATGTATTCAGAAGGACAAAACTCACTCCACTGAGGAGAAAAAACAACATCTGCCCACACCATAGGTGCCAAAACCACAGATAAGATTGTTAGCAATAAAACTTTTTTCACCCTTTGCATAAAATCCTTTCTTCTACAAAGTTTATGACTTAGTATAAAATACGAAAATTAATATTTTTGATATATTATTAAAAATATTTACAAAACTATTCAAAAGCTTCTGGAGGAAGTTTGGCCGCCTCAACTTCTGCAATTACAGAATAAATATCTTCAACCTCTTTAGTTGACATACCTTGTTCACAACGAGCAGAATAATATCCGCTTTCTGCACCAAAATACATCACATAAATCTTATCCCCGTCTTTTCGGACATTTATTTCTACACCATTATCTAGTACTAGTGTTGAATTTTCAGGATACTTTGTATAATCCCCGCTATTATCTCCGCCGTTAATTTCTTCTATGCTTTTTCTTACCGTAACATCACGATGCTCATCTAACTGATACGTAACCTCTACCATTCCTTTCATTGCTCTTACAGTATAATTTGAAAGATGCAACGGCATGTTAAATCCGGCAATTTTAACCGCACAAGAATAGCTATCATTACAATCAGTCCAAGGGTTAGACGTGCCTATTGGCATTGTTTTATATGTGCAACCGCAAGCAAATAACATAATTGTACATACAATAACAGATAACAAGTATTTATATTTTATAATCATAATCGTCCTACTTTCGAGTTGGTTTATAAATTTCTTTTCCACTGTTTACATAATCTTGAAGAATTCTTTCTCCTGCCTGTTGTTCAATATTCCCATAAACAGTTATGCCTCTTTTCTTGAATTCATTTATCCAATTCGGTTTAAATCCCTCATCAAAACCGGTAATTTTTTCAACACTCTTAGATGGAACACCAAAATATACTGTTTTGACTCCAGACCACATAATTGCACCGGCACACATTATGCAAGGTTCAGCATTAACATAAATTGTCAAATCTTTAGGTGCTAAATTGTACTGCTTATAATACGAATGAGCCTTTTTCAAGGTATTAACCTCCGCATGATAAATTGAACAATTATCTTCGACTACACTATTAGAAGATGCAGCAATTAATTTCCCGTTTTTATCATAAATTTCAGCATAAAATGGGCCTTTACCTTGTTTTACACCATCAGAAGTCTTTTCATATACACCCAACATAATCTTTTGAGCCTTTAGCAATTCTTCTTTTGATATAGAGGAATTTGCATCAATATTCATCTTTTTCAAATCTTTAATAGAATAAGTTTCTCCGGCAAAAACAATTGATGCAGAAGAAAGTAATAAACACATCAAAATTAAAATTCTTTTCATAACAACCTCCCTACTTCCCAATTGTACCAATTAGATGTTTTATAGCATTAAATACTTGCATTTGATTATACAAACCTGTTAATTTCAATCTTCTATTGCCTGTTGCTCCACTCTTGCCACATTGTCTCTATTTCTTTTCTTCGACAACAATAACTTACTGATAGCAAGATTTTAAATCATTGTTAGTATAAGCAATACCTTATCCTTGAAAAATTGTAACATAAAAATTTTATAAACTTATTTTGTAAATTTTTCAGGATTGCATAAAAACTGGCACGCTAATTTAAACTTTTCATTAAAAGTCATAACATCATCGGGAGTACTAAATTTATATAAAAAATTTCCATCTCTGTCAACCGCATAACGAGAAATTTCATGAGGATAAGTAGAATCTTTCACGCGAACAAAATATGTCCCATTTTCATTGAATGGCGATAACTGAACGCGAGTATCTCCGGTTGTTTTATCTTTATAAAAAGTTACTCCTCTTGAATCTTTTACCCTTGTAACTTCATCATTAGTAATACCCAATTTTTGAAAAATATATTCATTTATAGGTCTACGATAATTTGCTTTTTGTTTCATTCTATTACTCGTTACAAAATCAATTAAATCTTTAATTTTTGTAATAATTCTAGGTTTGTTTTCTAATATATACTTTTCAGCATCTTCCAAATATTCAAAACTTGCTTTTGTATTAATATCCGGCATATATTTAAAACGTTTATTATTTGCCTTTAAAAACATTGCAGCATCATAATCTTTGCTATCTTTCAATACATATAAAGTTGTGTCTTTTTTCCCGCCAAAACCGTCAAATATCAACCTTTTATGTTTTCCGATTGCATGCTCAAAGCCCTCACGCATTCCAGAAATTGAGTTTTTATAATTTACAACAAACGTGCCTTTAAAATTAACCTTATTATTAGATATAGTATTCATTATATTTTCCTTTACTTATTGAGTTTATAATCCTCTCAAGATGAAATTTTGCTAAAGTTTAACATAATCGTTACAAAAGAAATTAAAACCTCTTGACAAAGTTAGATATCTAACTATAATATCATTATATGAGTGCTATATTATCTCTAATATCTAAAATTCATGAAAAAGGAAACCGTTTTATTATAGAAGAATTAAAAAATAACGGTGTAGAGGGGCTTGTTCCAAGTCATGGAGATATTCTTGTATGTCTTTACAAAAACAATAAAATGACAATGAAAGATATTGCGAATTGCATTCATAGAACAAAACCGACGGTTACGGTCTTGGTTGATAAACTAGAGAAACTAGGATATTTAAAAAGAGCAGCTTCAGATAAAGATAGCCGCTCTACTTATGTAATTTTGACTCAAAAAGGTGAAGACTTTAAAGCAACTTTTGACCAAATTTCAAATAATTTAAACAAAATGTTAAACAAAAATTTATCAGAAAATGAAGTTAAACTTTTAGAAGAACTTTTGAAAAAAATGTAAGCAAAAATTTTTACGGTAATAGTTAGACATCTAACAAAAGGAGAAAATATTATGACAAACTTTAAAAAAGAAGAAATTGGAAAAATTAGTGAAGTAGGCAAAAATTATGAAAATGGCAAAGCATTTTTGCATGATTTGCTAGGATTAACAAGTTGTGAAATTTCAGTCAGTGCAATGCCTGCAGGAGTGAAATTGCCATTCAATCACAAACACAAACAGAATGAAGAAGTTTATATTTTCTTAAAGGGTGAAGGTTCAATGACTTTAGATAATGAAGTTGTTGAGATTAAAGAAGGAACTTGTATTAAAGTTCTTCCAAATACCGTAAGAACAATGAAATCAAAAACAGATTTGGAATATATCTGTGTTCAAGCAAAATCAAACAGCTTGGAACAATTCGGACTTAGCGATGCTGAATTGTGTTAAAATTGAAAGGGGCAATCTTGCCCCTTTTTAATCAGGAATAAAATATAAAATGATAATTAACACAGGTTCAAGAACAGATACAGTTCAATATTATTCAGATTGGCTTTTGAAAAGATTCGAAGAAGGTTTTGTTTATTCACGAAATCCAATGTTTCAAAACAAAGTAACAAAATACGAACTAGACCCAAAAGTCCTTGATTGCGTTGTATTTTGTTCCAAAAATTATGAACCGATTTTAAACAGATTAAGAGAAATTACTGATAAGTTTAACACATATTTTCACTATACAATTACGGCTTATGGCAAGGACATTGAACCTAATGTGCCAAGTATAGACGAAAGCATTGAAACTCTTATTAAATTATCTAAAATTGTCGATAAACAAAGAATTGCATGGCGATATGACCCAATTCTTTTGACAGAAAAATACACTAAAAATGTTCATTATGAAACTTTTGATTATATGTCTGAAAAACTTTCACCATATATTGACAGATGTATTTTTAGTTTTGTTGAAATGTATAAGAAACTAAAAACGAACATGCCTGAAATCATTACGTTGACTGACGTTGATAAAAATGAAATCGCAAAAAATATCGGAGCGATAGCGAAGAAACACAATATAATAATTCAAACTTGTGCAACAGTTGAAAATATTGAACAATATGGAATTCTGCAATCGGGGTGTATGACATCTGAAATTTTAGGCAAAGCAAATGATATTACATTCAAAAAGGTACGACATTCAGGTAACAGACAAGGCTGTCGTTGTATGGAGAATAGAAATATTGGAGATTATGACACTTGTCCAAATGGTTGTAAATATTGTTATGCCAATAAAAATCCACAAATAGCTCAAGAAAACTATAGAAAACACAACTCAAATGATTTGATGATTTTAGGAAATCTTAAACCGACAGATGAAATTCAACAAAGCAACCAAAAATCTTTTTTAGAAAAAAAAGTGCAACAGAAATTATTTTAATTCCTTTAGCAAGTAAAAAACTGTTTGCCAGGGCATTCAAAAATAACAACAACTCAACGATATGCAGCCTTTCTTTTTTATACCACACTCGCTACTTTTGTGTGTCCACTTTTTAGGGTACAGTTCAATAATGTAAAATTGTAATCCCACCTTATTGGTGGGATTTTTTATGCTATTATTCATAAAAAGATTGGGAGATTTTATGACTGTATTATGGAATTTTGAGGATTTAATTAAAGAATATAGTAATTATAGTAAAAGTTTATTATTAGGTAATGGATTTAGTATTGCTTGTAGTAACATTTTTAGTTACGATTCAATTCTTCAAAAATCTTCTTTCTGCAATTCAGACCTATTTTGTAATACTTCTGATTATGAAAAAGTTATTGAAGATTTGAATTTTAAGAAAGAAGTATATCAATTAGCTTATGGAGAATATGAAATTGCACAAATGTATGAAAGTTGGAGTGAAGAAATAAAATGGGATTTAGTAAAGACTTTAACAAAACTTCATGATAAAATTTATACATCTGATAAAGATAATCATAATACGTTTTTATTTTTGTCAAATTTTAGTAATATATTCACTCTAAATTATGATTTATTACTATATTGGGTAATAATTTATGGTGTAAGATTGTACCAAAATAACAATGATGATTATAAAAACTTAGTTAACTATAATAATTTTTATCCACGTGATGGATTTGATAGAAATGAAAACGGAGATGATTGTATATGGTGTCTAGATAAATGGAAACAAAATATATATTACTTGCATGGTGGATTACATTTATTCTACGATACAAAAAATACATATAAATTAACTTATAATGATAATAATAATCAAACAATAATAGACAAAACAAGATATTGGTTAGAACTAGGAACTTCTCCTTTGGTTATTGCAGAAGGCAATAGTGATGATAAATTAAAATGGATTAGAGGTAATCATTATCTTAACTATTGCTATGAACAGCTTTTTCAAATACAAGGAGTTTTATTTATACATGGTCATTCTCTTGATAATAAAGATAAACATATATTTGATGCGATAAATGCAAATCTTAACATTAAAGCCGTTTATATAAGTATTTTTGACCCTATAACAAATGAAGAAAATATGAGACAAAAAGCCAATAAATTATTTTCAGAAAGAATAAAAAATAAATCTTTAGTTGTTGATTTTTATGATGCCGCAAGTGTTAATATTTGGTAATTAGTTGCATAATTCCCGTACAAGTTGAGTTTATAAAATTACCCACATGTAAAGAAACAGGTGATTTGATTATTTTTAACAGAGAGTTTGAGTACTCTAGTATATTAAGATTCTTTAATAAAAAAAGCAATTTTGGGGTTATAAAATACTTTATATTAATATCAGAGGAAATTAAAGGGGTTTATATGGGATTTGGAAAAGTTGGAATAAATTTAGCAGAAAGAACTGTTTCTTGGGTAAAAACTGTAGGTAAAACTAGTGTTTTACAAACAAAACCAACTAAACCTGCTAAGTTAAACGGACTAAAATATGCATCTGAACTAAAAACAGATACCTTTGTAAAAAAAGTTGAATCATGGTGGAGCCCACCGCCAGCAGGCTATGTTAGACCATATTGCAAAAATGGAAAAACTGAGGTAATCGGTCATCATGATTTTCATGCGGTTAATGGTTTTTATAATGATACATTAGAAAGCCGTCTTAAAGGCATAGAGCACTTTAAAGAGAAAAATCCCAACAAATATAAAGAACTCTATGATAAGAGAGTGGCATATTATAATGAACAAATTATAGATTTACTGGATATTAATGTAAATTTTACAAAACTAACTCCACAACCAAGAGATTGTGTTGCTTATAGAGGGGTAGTGCGACGCATAGGAACTGCAAGACAAGATTTTGATGTAATAAATGCGGCTAAAATTGGTGATACAATAGTTCCAACAAGAGGTTTCGCTTACGCTGCTCACGATAAATTAGGAACTAAGCAATATCTTTGCACTCCATATAATGTTGAAGGAAAGATTGCATTTGAGCCTATGTTAATAGAATATAGAATACCTAAAGGTTCGCAAATATCATCAAATATGGAACATGGTGGAGAAGTTGTATTTCCGGCATTATCTAAATATAAGTTAATATCAAAAGATACGAGATTCCTTGAAAAACTAGATTATCTGACAGGTAATGTTATTGGCTCTTTCCCATATAAACATGTTGTGCTTGAATATATTCCTAAAATACCGCTTTAAAAGAGGAAATATCCACAAAATCTCCGCTTTCGACCATTTTGACTTATATATAGTTTGATGTTTCATAACCGTAAAACGCGCTCATAAAGCAAATTTACAAAAAACATCTCCACTGTTATTGTAAAATAACACATGGTTTGATTATTTCCGCCCCCTCAAACTCGCACACAAAGCCAATTACCCGAAAAAATCGCACCATCTGTTATAACCAAACCACTCAATAAAATACACCACATATTACACACAAAAAATTTGCACTAAAAAAGAGACTCTTAAAAGTCTCTTTAAATGGCGGGAACGACGAGCGGATTTACGGACGGACGACACGAAGTTAGTCCGGATAGCGAGAAGATGGAGCAAACTGCAACTGTGTTGCTATTGCGGAACTCTGGGAGCGTGGAGCAAATCCAAGACAGGTGTAAAAGTAGTCCCATAACAAGATATAATTAACTATGAGATGGAGATGAGTTTCACAAAATTAGTGTTTCAAGTTTATTTTTTAGTTGACTCCAATCTTTGCATTTTGATTCCAGCAAATTATAAAACTCTTTGTTATGTGAAAAATGCAGACTGTGACATAATTCGTGATAAATAACATAATCAATACAGTCTTTATTTGCTTTTATAGTTTCAATATTCATGGTTATTGTATTGCTGTTTTTGTTATAACTGCCCCATCGCTTTGTTAATTTGCGAATTTTCAGATTTGGCTTGGCTAACCCATAAGTAGTAAACTGCTGAAAACATTTATCCAATTCTTTTTTATATGTAGATATTGCTTTATCTTTGTACCATTTATTTATTAATTTTGCCGGAGTTTTTAAACAATATTCAACTACTAAGTATCCATTTTTTAACTTAACGGAATCTGCATTTGATTTAATGACTTTTAATCGATACTGTTTTCCCAAATATCTAAAACTTTCACCGCTGACATATTTTTTTTCATCAGGTTTTTTGTAATTATCAACGAAGTATCGTTTCTGCCTTGTAATCCATTTTGCTTTATTTTGAATTTTTTTTATAATATCTTGTTTGTTTTTATTTTCCGGAGCTTTGACTTTAATCTTAGTGGTAGGCAAAACTTCAATAGATAAAGTCTTTCTATCTTCTTGTAGTAATTCAAATTCTATTATTTCTTTTCCGTATTCAATTTTTTCTGTTGTAGCAATCATTTTGCATACCTTCTCTTCGCAATTTTCATTGATTCGTCAATTATAAAATCAATGTCATCAAATGTAATATCAATCTTATTTGTATCTTTAAATTCAAATAAAACATCTTCAATATCATTGATAATTTTATTTTGTAAATCAGTATTTTTTATCCAATCAACGTACTGATTATCCAATATTATCTTATCTATTTTTAGTGCAAGTTCTGCGGCAGAATCTTTTGTAGCATCATATTTTTTGATTTTTTCAAAAACAACACCATAAAAGGCTTTTGCAACTTCGTTATTCAAAATAGAAATCGGAATATCATCACCAGTTCTTGTTCTTGCCATTGTTAATATTTCAGTAACCCTATTTAAATAAGCATTATCATTTTTCAGTCTTTCTGCCTCATCCATTATTTGTTTTGAATATTTAGCGATAGCTTCCTTTAAAAGTTCAGATAACTTTTTATAAAAAATCGGATCGTCATCCCACTTTTCGGATATCGTACGAGAAATTCTATAAGCTATTGTATCTGCTTTTGATCTTGTGCTAACCTTCTTTTCAACTTCTGCTTTGAATTTTTCTGTATCAAAAATATCAACAGGTTCTGTCACTTGAATTATTTCATCTGACGTAACATAAGTATCTATTAATTTTTGAATTTTTGCTTCGTATTCTTTTCTATCAATAGATTCTGCATAACGAGATTTCAAAGAAACACGTAAATTTAAAAAGAATTTTAAGTCATTTTTATATGTAACAATTTTCTTTTCAGAAGTTTTCTCCAAAAACTTAAAATTGCCTAACGCAAGTTGTAAAACTTTTGAATATTGACTTAATTTATCATAGAACTTATCTCTGTCATCTTCATATTTTAAATGTTGCTCGTATGCTTCAATATCATATTTATTTATTCCATTAAATATTTCCCACAAATCAGAATGTAATTGCGGCAACTTTTTAATTTCCTCTTGCGCAGATATTAGTGCATCTTGAATATCTTCTTCATCAAAATCACCAATATTACTATATGTTAAAAGTGCCTCGTCTAATTCCGTTAAAAGCCCATAGTAGTCAATAATATCACCATAATCTTTACCTTCTTCAAGACGGTTTACTCTCGCTATTGCCTGTAATAACCCATGTTCTTTTAATGAACGTGCAATATAAAGAACTGAATTTTTTGGAGCATCAAAACCTGTTAGTAATTTATCTACAACAATAAGGAGTTCAGGCTCCGGCGCATTTTTGAATTGATTAATAATTTGAGCATTATACTCTGATTCATTGCCAAATCTATCCATCATTCGCTTCCAAAACTGATTTACCTCACTTGAATTTTCTTCGTAAATATCATCATTTCCTTCTCTTGTATCGGGTGCCGAAATAACGACTTCCGAAGTTACCATTCCAAGTTCATCCAAGTATTTTTTATATTTTAAAGCAATAGCTTTTGAGGGTACGGTTAATTGACCTTTAAAACCTGTTCCTTTATATTTGTGTTCAAAGTGCTGACTGATATCAAGAGCAACATTAGCAATTTTTTGTTCAGCCTCATTTAAAATTCTTCTTGTACTAAACTTTTTCTTTAAATCAGCTTTTTGTTTATCGGTTAAGTCTCTTGATATAATGTCAAAATATTTATCAATACTATTTTGTGTAACATTTTGAACGGCTAATCTGCTTTCGTAATACAAAGGTAATACGGCTTCATCTTCTACAGCTTGGTTGATTGTATATGGAGTACCTATAATTCCACCAAACTTAACAGCAGTACTTTTTTCTTTTTTCATCAAAGGTGTACCCGTAAAACCAATATAACAAGCATTTGGAAATACTTTTTGCATAAGAGCATTAGCACTACCATATTGGCTTCGGTGGCTTTCATCAACAAGAACAAATACGTTTTTAGAATTATCAATAACCTTTTTCTTACGTAATGCTGCTTGGAATTTATTAATGACCGTTGTGATGATTGTTTCTTTGTTATCCGCAATAATGTTTCCTAAATCTTCGCCACTTGTCGCTTTTTTTACTACTTTACCACAAGATTTAAATGTATCTGAAATCTGTTTATCAAGGTCAATTCTATCGGTTACAATAATAACTTTTGGGTTAATAATTTCGGGCTCAAGCGAAATTGCCTTAGCAAGCATAACCATAGTGAGAGATTTCCCGCTACCTTGGGTATGCCATATTACACCACCTTGTCTGCGTTCATCTCTAATAATTTTTATTCTTTCTAATGTATCCTGAATAGCAAAATATTGTTGATAACGAGCAATTTTCTTAATACCGGCATCATATACAATGTACTTATACATAAGTTCCAATAGTCTTTGAGGTTGGCATAATGAATAAAGCAATTTGTCTTGTTCTGTAACAAGTCGTCCTTCGGCTTCTATGTTATCAAAATATTTTCTTACATATTTAAATCTGTCTGCAAAAAGTTTGTCTTTTTGTTCATCAGATAATGGCTTATTAACCAACTCTTGCAAATCAGTTTCTTTAAGTTTTTGTTCTTTCCAAGTAGCCCAGAATTTTCTTGGCGTTCCTGTTGTTGCATATTGAACTTTATTAGATGTTAATGCAAGCAATATTTGAGAATATTTATATAAATGCGGAATCCCATCTTCCTGCTGATTTCTTAAATGTTGCGATTTTGCCTCTTCCAAAGGTTCTTTTATATCTGGTCTTTTACATTCAATAATGCACAACGGAATGCCGTTTACAAAAAGAACAATATCAGGGCGATATTTTTTATCGCTCGAAGTTCTGTTTACTTCAAATTCTTCTGCAACATGGAATACATTGTTTTCAATATTGTTCCAGTCTATATAGTTTATAGTAAAACTTTTTCTATCGTTTCCGATTGATTCTTCGAAGCTTTTACCTAGAGTTAATAAATCATAGATTTTTGAATTAGTTGTAACTAAACCATCAAACATAGGAACATTTTTTATAGCATCAATTGCACCACGAATACTCGCAGGAGAAAATGGGTAAATTTTACCTTTGAATTGAATCTTGTTAAATTTAAGAAGTTGCTGCTCTAAAATATCTTCCAGAATTACATTGCTCAATTTATCCTGACGTTCTTTTAAAACTTCTTCAGGAGTCAAATAAGTGTAACCTAAATTCTGCAACAACTGTAGAGCAGGTATTTGGGATATATGATCTTCTATAAATGATGGAGTTTGCATTGTTATACCTCTACCAAACAACTCTTACGGGTTGAACTTCTTTACCATTACTAACTTTATTCTGACAAACAGGACATTCATACGTATATGGATTATTTTTCATTCTGACTGGAATATTTGATTTGTCCCAGCAAGCAGAACAAAATGGTCCTTCTTTTTTGCCATCTTTAACATTCCAATAGGCATCTTTTTCAAAAATCATATTATAATCAGTTTTCTTTGCTAACTCTGCTTTTAATTTTTGATTTTCTTCCTTTAACTCAAGAATTTCTTCTTTTAAATCAACAATAAGTGATTTTAATTCAATATTTTGAGTACTATCAGCAATCTCCTTTATTGCTTTAATATTATCTAATGTTGTTTTTATATCCATATATTACTCCTTACTTTTTATCTTTAGGTGGACAAGGATCATTTCCATGACTATCTGATTGAGATATCTTTCCGTCTTTATTATGTATTTTTAATTCAGTTCCTTGATTTTTGCTTATTTCACGAGTTTTCTTAACCACTTCACTTTTTGTATCACCAACAACTGAAGCTCTTTCTGCACCAGCCCTCTTACCTTGCCATTGATTAGTTTCTTTGTTAAATGTTACATGGTGAGAATTTGTTTTTCGTTTGTCAGCCATTTTTACCTCCTTTATACTTTTACCCTAATTTGACCAGTGAGAAGTTTTTGCATTAAACCTTTTTTCTGCTCCTTTAACTTCTCTAATTTAGAATTTAATAATTGTATTTCTTTATCACTTTTATTTAATATTTCTGCAATTTTTTGTTGTTCTTTTGAATCTTTTGGATGGTATAGTAGCATATTAAAGAAATCTTCTGTTGCCATATTTAATAAGCCGTGATTTCTTGCACCTTCTTGTGCTATCATTTTTATTTCACGATTCAACATTCCTGCTTTAAAATAATATTTCCAAAAATCAGAACAATTGTCTGAATTATTTAGTTTAAAGCAAATGTATAAGCTTGAAACAACCCCTTTTTCATACAGGTCAAGTCTTTTTGCACCTAATGGATAACCGTTTGAATAACTCTTATTATATGCAAATTCGCCATTATTTAATAAGATATATTTTGAAGTATCTACACTTGCAATTCTTTTATTATAAAAATCTTTTTGACTAATTAAACCATTTTGTGCAGATATCGTTAAAATATTGCTGTTTAATTCTTCATTTTTACGAGTAATGCGTTCAAATATACTATTGAATTTGGAATGAGTCCATTTGCTGTTATATCCAGAAAGTCTTATTTTACCTATTAATAAATTTTTCATAAGAGCTTTATGGAAAATTTCTTTTTGCTCAATGAGTTTTTCGAAAGCTTCAATTCCGTCATCCCAAACGGATAATATCTCCGCAATTTTTTCTTGTTCATTTTTGGATGTTGGGTAAGCAATACTATATTTTTGAACTTGAGGAACTGTTAATTGAGGAACTCCCGTAGATTCATTTCTAAATTTAATTTGTGTTATAAAAAAACTTAGAGCTTTTGTATCAATATTTTTTTTTGCAATAGCTGTTACTAAACGACCTATTGGTGTAAAAAATGGTTCGTGAAAAAATACTCGCCCTATATCTCCTCGCCCAGTTATTGTTATGGCTTCTTGATCAATAGTATATTTCGAGCTATATCCATACAAACCTTTTTTTTCAATAGAATTTGAATAAATTGGGTAACAATGTGTTTTTGTTTTATTTCTTGAAAATATAGTTTTATTCACGTCACCACCAGCTGTAAAATTAAACAGTTCGAAAAGTTTTGCGACTTCCCAATCTTCAGGAATCCAGCCAAGTTTTGTTTTCTTATAACCTTTTTTATTTTTTATTAGCACATTATTGCTCATTGTACGTTCCTCTTATAAATTCAAACATCTTGTCAAATGCTTCTTGTTTGGAATTACATAACAAGTTCTCGAATTTTCTATTATTTTTCTTTACTACAACACCCCATTTCTTTAATCTGGGACGATTAGTTATTTCTATTTTGTATGTATATTTTGCACCAACTCCATTCCATTCAAGACCATTTTTTGCTGGAGTCCAGTCATATATAATATTTAATTTTGATAATGCATTCTTAAACTCAGTAATTGATTTATAACGTTTATTCGGATCTTTATTTGTTGCTTTATTTATTATTCGCATCAATTTATCAGGAACCCATGGCATAAAGCCTATTTTAGATACGAGTTTACCACAAATTAAATCTTTATTATTAATTTTTGAATCTTTAATTATTTGTGACCAATTTGCATAGTTATTAATGATTCTATAAAGAGTTATACCTGCCGCATAAATATCCGTTTGCACATTACTTTGCATAGTTTGAAACCATTCTGACGCTAAATGTGTAGTATATCCATTTGGATTTTTCAAACACTCTTCAAATGTATTGCTTAATCCGAAGTCAGAAAGTTTAGGATTATAGCTTTCATCCAATAATATATTATCGGGTTTAATATCTCTGTGTAAATATCCTTGACCATGCATATACTCCAATGCGAATAATATTTTTATAAATAAGTCAATTGAATTTTTTACAGATATAAAATGTGTTTTCATAAATGAACCTAATGTACCATTGGACATATATTCCATGGCAATATAAATATATAAATTTTTGTCTGATTCATATTTATCAACATCATATACTTTTACAATATTGTCGTTTTCAAATTGTACTTGAACTTGAGCCTCAGTCAATACTTTTTGTATTTCTTCAACACTATTCATTTTTTTACTAAATTTTAATGCCCATACTTGGTCAAGACCGGTATGCAAAACTTGATATGTTTCACCGAATGAGCCTGCGCCTTTATATGATATTATTTGAAATTTATTTACATATTCTTGCTCTTGAAATAACAATTTTAATTCCTTTCCTTTAGAATTATCGTACCGATTGCAAATATTTTTCTGCTTTCGGTATTTTTATATTTACTGTTTGAATACATATTTTTTATGAGATTAATAGCAGCATTACCTCTTTCTTTTGAAACAAGACCTAATCTTTTAGCAGTGACATTTGCAGTATATTTGCGATCCGTAATAATGTTTTTATTTGCACAACAATAATTTAAGATCCCAAGTCCCATAGCAATTAACGGAGATTCTTTATTAAAATCACACCAGAATACAACTTTGTCTATAGAATCACTTTGTGCAAGTATATTGTCGAAAGTTTCTTTTAAATATTTCATTAATTCCGGCATTGTTTTATTTTGAGGAATTGCTTGCTTATCATCTTTTTCTAAAATAATATTTCCTCCATCCTGTTTGAACATTACAGCATAGTAAATTTCTGTTTTGTTGACTTTAATTGATATTATTCGCATTTTCAGTTCCTTTATTTGTTGATTCAAATTCTTTTCCTGCTTTTACAAAACCGTATTTTGCATTGATTAGTACTGCATCCAGTTCTGAAACTAAATTCGTAAATTTACGAAGTGCCGCAATCTGTTCTTCCGGATTTATTATATTTGCATTTAGGTAGGTATATATGAATACCGACAATTTTTTGTATGAATTTATATCTTTGTTATTTAACAATGCACCAAAGATACTTGCATTTGATACTAACCAAGTCCTGACAATTTTGGCTTCTTCTTTATCTCCTAAGAATTGTGCCGCAACTTCATCAAGTTTGCTCGCAAGTTCAAGTCGTTTTATCCTGATATTTTGCATGTTTTGTTGATATGCAAGCAGGCATTGAACAGCGGTAAATCCGACTATTGCTATTGCACACATCCATTCTGCATTCTGTTGTAAAAATTTTAATATCGTCATTATACCACCCTTTGATAACTATAACCTTTTAAGTAGTAATGTATAAATCTGCCTTTAGACGGAGCATTTAAGAAATTTCTAAAAACGTATTCATTCGTGCCAAAATATTGATATATGCTGCCATCAGTAAATTCTACTTCAATAACGCCATTCGCATAACCGATACTACTAACATTTGTAGAAACAACAGGTGTTCTTTGCATAACTACTCCTTATCTTTATTAGTTATTCTTTTAATTTCTTCAATTTGTTTATCAAAATCAGATACATAGTTTTGATCTTGAATGATTTTATATTTTTTAAATTCGACTATTGCAAGAGATTCTGCAACTTCATGCGTTACTTTTCCTGCATTAGTCAAAATTTCCACCTCATTAAATTTTAAAAATGCATCTAATTTTTTAACCCAATCTTTCATATACATTGGCTGTCTCTTTATTGCTTGCATTTCCGCATAATCTAAGTACATTGATACGATTCTGTTAAGATAATCAAGTTCATCTTTTTGTAAATAATTCTTTGCTATTATTACATCGCTTTGTAATATTTTGCCGTCTGGTCCTTTTCTCCAAGAAGTTAAACCCATATGCGGTTTTGTGCTATCTGCTCTGTCTTTTATAATTTCAGCAGCCGTTTTTCCTGTAATCGCAAAATGAAGTTTATTTTGAACAGTCGCAAAAAATTGTTTTGAGAGTTCTGTTTTAGGGGAATAATCCACAGATGTTGCATATATATCTGTTATTTTTTGATAAGCCATTCGTTCACTTGAGCGAATATCTCTAATTTCTTCTAATAAATCATCAAAAAAACGTGTACTAAATTTTGAACCGTATTTAAAACGATAATTATCTAAAACATACCCTTTATGAATATATTTCTGTAAAATAGAAGTTGCCCATTGCCTAAATTGAGTACCTCTTTCTGATTTTACCCTATAACCTACAGCTATAATTGCATCTAGTGAATAATAAGTTAAACTTCTTGAAACCTTTCTAGAACCTTCGTTTCGAACTTGTAAGTAATCCTTACAAGTTGATTTTTTTTCTAACTCGTTTTCTTCATAAATATGTTTTAAATGCAAAGTAATATTTTGGGGGGTAGTTTCAAATAATTCAGCCATTTTCTTTTGGGTAAGCCAAATATTTTCTTCTGCATATAAAACTTCGATAGTAACTCTTCCATCAGGAGAATTATAAAATGTTATTTCGTTTTCAAGTTCTTTCTTATCCATTTATCCCAAGCTCCTTTAAGTACCCTTTCATTTTCAATTGAACATCAGCCAACTGTTTTTCAAGGTTTTCAATTTCCTTTTGTGTAGCCTGAATATCAATTTCCGCTTCTTCTTCAAAAGTATCAACATAACGAGGAATATTTAGATTATATTCGTTTTCTTTGATTTCGTCTAAAGTTGCAAGATAAGAATATTTATCAATTGTTTCACGCTTTTTATAGGTTTGAACAATTTTTTCAATATCCAAATCTCGTAATATATTCTGATTTTTACCTGATTCATATTCTCTTGAAGCATCTATAAACAAGATATCACTATTTTTTCTGTTTTTCTTGAATATTAAAATTGCAGCCGGAATTCCTGTACCATAGAATAAATTTTGCGGCAAACCAATTACAGCATCTAAGAAATTATCATTTTCAATAAATTGTTTCCTGATTTTACCTTCCGCACCTTCTCTGAATAAAACTCCATGAGGAACAACAACTCCGACTTTACCACCATCTGCAACTGCTGTTTCAATCATATGAGAAATAAATGCATAATCTCCTCTGTTTTTAGGTGGTACACCCCTCCAAAAACGATGAAATCTATCAGAGTTAGCATTTTCAGCACCCCACTTGTCTAGTGAGAATGGAGGATTTGCAACAACTACATCAAATTTCATTGTTGTATCGCCTTCTATAAGTTTTGGGTTATTTAGGGTATCACCCCACTCAATTTGTGCGTTATCTTTGCTGTGCAAAAACATATTCATTTTACATAAAGCCCAAGTACTGCCGTTGCTCTCCTGCCCATATAAAGAGTAATTATCTGAACCAACTTCATTTGCCGCCTTTATCAAAAGTAAACCTGAACCGCAAGCCGGATCGCAAATCCTATCACCTTCTTTTGGTTCAACCAATTTTGAAAGCAAAACAGATACCTGTGATGGTGTGTAAAATTCTCCGCCCTTTTTACCTGCGCCGGCAGCGAATCTTGCAATTAAATATTCATAAACATTACCGATAATGTCTGATTTGCCGACTTTTGAAGGTCTTAAATCTAATCTTGGGTCAGAGAAATCTTCAATAAGATTTTTTAAACGAGCGTTTCTTTCTTTGGTTTCACCTAATTGCATATCAGAATTGAAGTCAATATTTCGGAATACGCCTTCAAGTTTAGCTTTGTTATCTTCTTCGATTTTTTCTAATGCTTGATTTATTAACTGTCCGATTTGGTTATCGTTTCTATGTTGGAACAAATAATCGTAAGTGCAGGTTTCATCTAACCTGAATCTTTCTCTTTCAAGACGTCTTTTTATTCTTTCGGTATCATTACCGAATTCTTTCTTTAGTTCTTCATACTTATCTTTCCATACATCACTGATGTATTTGATAAATAAGAATACCAAAATGTAATTTTTGTATTCGGAAGGATCTACTACACCCCTAAAAGTGTCGCATGCTTTCCATACAATGTTATTAATTTCATCTTGATTGATTATTGCCATGTTTTATCTCCTAATATTTTTGTAATTCTTTTTCAATAATTGCACGATTTAACATCTCTTTTTTCTCTGCGATTTTTAATAGTAGTTCTTTTTCTTGTTTTGAACATTCTTCTATTTCAGAAATGAGTTTTTGATTCTTTAATGGAAGCAATGGGATTTCTAACGTTTCAAGTGTTGCTTTGCTGACGTTTGCAATTGTAACTCCCGTTGCTTGACCAGCTCCTTTTGAAAAATGATTTTTTGCTGCGGCACTATTTAACCATGAGCAGACATATTCTGGTAAGAAATTTTTGTCTACAACTCTTATAATATGACATGAAGCTGTAACGGTTGTATTTGAAGGAATACTACCAATTAGCACAGCGGTATTATTAAGCCCTTTTGCTTTAAACAAAATGTCACCCGGCATAATAATTTCCTCCGGTTTAATATCGTCAAGCTGTATTTTTTTTATATTTTCTTCTGAAATACGGACTATACCAGCAGTAGAAATAGCATCCATATTCAATAAATTTATATTTCCGTCAGTATTATAGGGTATCTTTCTTCTAAAAACATGCCCTGTTATAATATTAGATATATTTTTAAAGTGAAAGACCATGCTTTACTCCTAAAAACTATAGTCGTAAGTTATTATACTCATAATATACCATGTAAAAGTGGTATTTGTCAAGATTATTTTTATCGTAAGTTGTTATACTCATAATTTCATTTAGTTGACTTTTGCCTTAAATTCTTTTCCTAAAAGGATTTTAGCCCATACTAATTTGTTAAGTTTTATAAAGTTCATTTGGTAATTTATAAACTTTGAGTGATGAATACGACACGTTAAAGGATGTCGTATGGAAAAAGTCTGATTAAATATCACTTTAAAAGAGTTTAAACAGTTAAGGAAATGGACGGAAAATATTTATAACACTGCAATTGTTATTGATTATTTTGTCGCGAATCAGCCGAGAATAGAATAATTTTACTATCTTGTAACAGTTGTTATGCATCTATACAATGATACTAATTATTGAATGCATTTTTTATAGACCACGAAAAATAAATCAATCACAATTCATTTCTAAGCTGTTTCTGCTCTTCAATAATTCTTTCTGCATCTTTTGCATAAGAATCAGCTAAGTCTTTCAATAACGTTGCTAATCGAGCCAATCCCTTCGTTTCTGTTTCTTTTGCTAAGTTATTATATTTTGCTTCTAATTCTTTTTCGGGTTTTGCTTCCGGATCAACCCAATGAACGCCACGAGAATTTCTAGTTTTAATATAAAAACCTCGTCGCATATCCTCATTTTCTTTTTTATTTAATAATGCTGCAATATCTTTATTTATCCAAAAGCCATCAGAATCTGTTGGGACATTATATAAAATTTCACCAATATTATATAATGCAACTTTCACGTGCCCAGTTTTTTTTAGTTCACAAGTAACATAATCAAACCATTCTTTAAATTTGTCATAGCTGTAAGTCCCGTCTGCTAAATACCCTGGAGGAGTCTTCCATTTTTTTAGAAGGCTCCATGCGTGCTCGGCAATTTTTTGTTTATCTTTATCAAAAATTACATCTTTTTTCTCATCATTTTCTGACTTATAAATTAGCTGAATGATTTCACAAAAAATTGCAGGATTGGAAGCTAATTCCATATTTAAGGCAATAGGATGATGACCATCATAATCATTTAGCCAATTTAAATATATCCACTCAATGTTTGCCAACTCGGTTCTATCTACGGATTTATCTTTTTGTAATATTTCAATTAAAGAAACTGTTTGGAATGAGTCTAATCTGGTTGCAGGTTCTATTTTGCTTTCAGACATATTAAGAACTTCTATAATTTTATTTGTGTCAACTTCATCCTCTTTTTTAAAGACGTGGTATTTAAAATATAAACATTCTATTGCAGTATTTTTTCGTTTGTAAATAATCATTTTGTTGATTATTTCGTCTATTATATCTTTAACTATGTATGGATTTATATTTACATATTGCCAATAATTATCTTTTATTTCCTTATCAAGTTGTTCTACCATTTCTAATGTTTTTGGGTTAATAGATAAATACTGATATAATTTAGAAATTTCAATTAGAGACCAATTATTTTTATCTATACTTTCTACCCAATCAAAATTATTGTTAACATATTTCAACTTTTTATAATGAAATTTTGCACCAATATAACCTGCTATAAACTGTAATTCATTTCGTTTGTTCGTTGTTAATAATTTAGGTAAAAAATCCTTATCCAAATTAATATTAGTTATTTTTCCGACAGCAAGACCAAAGTCATAAGGATTTTCTATTTTTTCTAATAATAAAATCAAATTAATAGATTTTTCGAGTTTCAAAAGATTTCTGACTTTTTTATGCTGAAATTTTCTTAATTCTTTTGTATGATCAAGTTCTTCGTTTTTATTTGTTTTTCTTAATTCGTAATCCAAGAGAGCTGCATTTGAAAATAATCTTATACATTGATATATGTGATTGGGTTTCAAAATTTTTATTATTTTTTTTATTTTATTTATTCGTTGATTTTTCATTGCCCATTTTGTTTGGGAATATTTTATATGATGATTAACTAAAGTCTTCAATTCATTCCATAGCTGATATTTTTTATCATCAGAAGAATTAATAACTTCTTGTTCGGATAAGTATTTAATGATTTTATTGAATAAATTGTCTGGCATTTTAGGAATAATATCAATTATTTTTAGTAGCTTATCAATATTATATCGTGATTGTTCAATCAAAAAATTAGCATAATAAAAGCATATATCAGTATATTCTTTATTAGTTATTTTATATTTCCAGTCTTTGTCTATTAAATTTCTATATTTAGGTTTAGCAGTGCCAGTTGCATACTGATGTTCATCAGGAAGAATGCTTATTAGTACATCCCACGCTGTTTTAGGATATTCATTATTTAAGCATTTTATAGCATTTTTTTGATCTTCAATGGTTGCTAATGTTTGTACATGCCAAGGTATAAATATTTCTTTTATAGAGTTAATAGGTCTATTTCCATGATTGCCACCTGGATCTATACTTGATAAATATCCTAAAAATATAGTTATTTCACTCAAATATTTTTTATCCCATGCTATAGTCTCAAGAGCTCTTAATATTCCCAAAATATAGTTTCTTCCAGTTAATCCATCCCCTTCTTGAGCATATAATTCTTTAAATACACTTTCATTTTCATTGTTCAAAATTGAAATAAACTCTTTGGGTGAGGCTTCGGCTAATAATGGTAAATAATCTGATAGAGTTGCCCATAATTGCCAAGAAGAATTTTCAAATATTGTTCTCAGTATGCTTATTATAGTATTAATAATTTTGTCTTTAGAACAATTTTTTATTTTATTTTCATATGAACCAATAATCGCCAATGCCTCTGCAAGTCCAGAACGCAAAGCGTGAGAATATTTACACTTTTTATCAAATATCGCAGCACAAAATCGCTGTTCTTTATCTAATTCATATTGTGGATCGACTTCGTTTAGGACACTAATAGCAAGTTTTTTAGTGCATTAATATCTTCGTCATAAATACAAGTCTTTAATTCTTCAAATACATCTTGTTTATCTTTAATATCCCAGACTCCATTGTTTAAAAATATTGGACCATTATCTTCTTGTATTATATTTCTTAAATTTGATATCCATTCATTATATTCCATACGAATGAAAGTTTTAACAATCTCAACGTCATTTTCATTATTTTCATTAAAACTACCTAACAAAAATAACAATGATATATCGCGAATATGCTTATTCTTTGTGATTATTGAAGTTGGCTCAGTATTGTTTGATTTAATTGCATACATATTATTGTTTTTACTATTAAAGTATGATTTTATTTCATCTGGAATATTTGATAATTCAATACTACCAGCTTTACTATTAACATTTGAGACAAAATCTTTTATTAAGCACCAAACAACATGAGAATTATTTGGAGAATGTATTTCTAATATTGTATGTAAAAGAGAAGAACAAATTCCCCTAATATGTAAATCATAAATAAACACTCGAAAACATTTAAAAAATTCCCAGACTTTTTCTTGAGAAACTATGTTATCACCGTTAGCTTCTCTGAGCATATCTTCAATAATTTCAAATTTTTTTATTTTATTTTTTGATGAAAAGTTTGTTCTGTTAATTCTGTCATAAAAGTCCTGAAAATTATTTGCTGCTTGTGCTTGATCTAATATAAAATAAATCGCATCGCAGTCATTTGTACTTAAAGCAGAAGTAATTAATGCAAGAAGGTCTCGATTTACGTTAAATAGTTCAGAATTATTAAAATCATCCCAGGCTGCTTTTATAACTTCTTTAAAATCATCGTCACTTTTTTTAATTGATATATGACGTTTAATTTGTGTCATCATTTTATATGGTGCATTATTCAACATACTTTTAGCATGAACAACCAGGTCATCAAGCTCATAGCCCTTTCTTTTTGCTTGTAAGTCGATTTTTTCAATAATGGCATCATTGCTGATTGGATTAAAAACCCCTTTTGATAACATTAATAATATGAAGGAACTTTGGACTTCATTTTCAAATAGTACTCCTGCTCCTCCTGTTGATATTGGATTACTTAATTTTTTTGCTTTTATCGACTTTGACAAAAAGTTACCTCCAGTAAGAACTTTACTATTTTATTATACATAATTGAATAAATTTATTTGGGAATTAGTTAATTTATATTAACAATAATTTAAATGCCGTTTAAAAGGGTTTTAATGCCTGTTTAAATAGCGTTCAAAAGTTTTTATGTCGAAATGATACGATTTTGACACATATAGTTGATGTTTGCATCTAAAAGAGTAATGAATAGTGTAGCTTGAAATGAGTATAGCATGGTAGAAAAAGATTACAAATTATACGGAACAAAGATTTTGAACTTAAAAACACAGGAAATTGGTTTATTGATTTGTTTATGGGAAAACAAGTTTACTGATAAAACCGTTGATTTTGCCACATGCGTCGATAAAACAGGCAAGCGTTACAATATAGAACTAGATAATATCAGAGGGTTTGAAGATGATTTTGAAAAATAAAAGAACTCGTGAAACTTTGGAAATTGAGTTCTCAGAATTTAGAAAAAAGTTTGCCAAAGAAATACAAATAGCCTTTGAAAGTTTTCGCAAAACCGAACTAAATAAGCCATTTTACAATTACAAAGACGATAATTCAATGAAATTTAATTTCTATTTCCAACTCCAATGGAACTTCAACCATTTTGGCAACTCGGTTTGGTATATCGAAAGACTATAAATTATTTTTAATCATTTTCTTAACTTCATCTACAGAATAGACTTCATTTTTGCCTTTAGAATGTAAAATCATATGACAATTAGGACAAACAGGAATTAAATCTTTTATGGGGTCTATTTCATATTCTTCACCAATTTCTGCGATAGGTTTTATATGGTGTACATGAATTTTATTTTCAAAAATTGCTCCATACTTTTCAGAAAATTTAAATCCGCATATTTGACATTGTGTACCAAAATATTCAATACATTTTTTCTTCGCAATTGGGTTTCTTTCGTATTTATTTACTAGAACAGATTTAACCGTACCCTCTTGATATTTTTCACTTACTTCTTCGGGAAAAACACTTTCAAATTTTGATAAATCATTATTATTTATACTAACACTGTTTGTTTTATTTTCTGTTTTAGAATTTTCTTTAGGAGTAACAATACCTTCTATTTCAATATCAAGATATTCTGATAATTTATACCAATCACCACAATTTAAAATAGCTTTTTTAACTTCATTTCTAATTTTTTCTTCAAAATATTTATTACTAACATATTTTGTGCCATTTAGTTCATCATATAATTTATAAAAACCAATCCCTGGTAATTGAGTTTCTTTATTTACAACAATACAAGATATCATTGGTAAATTTATTGAATGACAAATTTTTGAGATATCTCCAATAAGAATAGGTAATTCTGTGTGAGGGTTAACTATAATGCCATATTTCTTTTTTATACGTTCTGATAATTCATTATATTCAATCCTTACCTGTCCACTTATTACGATTTTTAGCATCTCTGTTGCAATAAGTTTCTGAATATTTGTAAGATTGGATTTTTTTAAAACAGACTTTTGGTTAGGCTCTAACAAAAATTCCATATAATGTTTAATTGCACGAAGGTACATATTATGACCTTTTGTATTAGCTTGCATAAAGTCTTTATTGTTTTTTAATTCTAATATAATAGATTGAACTTCTTGTGCTGAAGCTATTTTAAATAAATCAAACTTCAAAAAACGCTCAGATATAGCATTTATACCACTAATATAATTTGAACCAGAATTTGCAGAAGAAGGTCTTGATTCAATATATTCCAAAAATTGATCTCGCATAAGTCAACCCTTTTTTCTTTATCCGATCATAAAAATATTAATTTTTATAACCGCTGTAATAACTATAAACACTTGAAAAGCTCGAAAATATGTTATAATGGTAGTATGAATTATAGACAATATGAAAATTTTGAATACCAAAACGCAGTTGCACAAGATCTGAGAAATTGGGCAATCAAATTTGCTTTATCCAAATTCATTGTAGCTTCAGTTCCTCAACAAGATAGAACGCAAGTTGAGGCTATTTGTGATGGAGTGACTGGAACTTTAGATTTAATCAATCCTCCTAAAACTCGTGAAGGTCAAGCTTTAGCTTTTGGCACTAATACATACAATTTATCAAAATATTTATAATTACTCTATCCCAAAGAATTCTTTTTTAATTTGTTTAACAAAATCTTCGGAGAGTTGGCCGCTTGGTTTTGGGGTTTCGGTTTGTTGTTTGAGTTCCATTTTTACCAAGTCTGGCAAATATTTTAGCAAATTTGTCAAAGTATAATACTCGGACTGATTAACGGGCTTTTTTGTTTTGCATATCCATAGTTAATTTTGCCATTAGTTTTTCAACAAAACCCTGCAGTTCTTTTGAAAAGTCCTCTTTATTTGCTAATTTTTCAGCTTTTTTCTGTCCCATTCATACTTCGTTCGCCAATAAAAAATCGTACGGCGAGAAACGTTCAAGTTTTTACAAATCTCGTCGATTGACAAATTGTCTTGTAAAAACAGAGTTTCAGCTTGTTTATAATATTTCATTTTACTCATTTTTAATCCTTGAAAATTATTCTGTTCATACTAAATTCATTCTTCTCATTAAGCCTCTTAACCTGAAAGCTACAGCATTTTGAGACCAAGCCTTGTGATTTACAATATTTCAAAAGTTGGTTAAGTTGCGTTAGCGTGTTTTTCAGCTGTCTATGTCCTAAATTCCGAGTTTTACAACTCACATAAAACACTTTTATATCGTCAATTGTGATTTCTTGAATAATTTTGCCCCTAAAAAATGGCAAAATATTTATCCTAAAAATCGACTCATAAGTCTCGTAAGTCCTTTTAGTGCAAGTAGTTTTGGCATATTTTTCTAAAAAGAATTTTACTGCCGTTTCAAAGTTCAAAGATTCATCATCCGATGCTTCAGCCGAAAAGATCGCATAATCGATTATTTCTACCTTTTCAACGTATTTGTAGCTACCTTGTTCAAATGCTATTTTACCCTCGTTCAAAAGCCGTTCAAGCTCCGTTTCAACGTTAGCTTCGGCTATCATTTCGATTTCATCGAGTGTAAACTCCTTCAGTCGTTTCGCTAATTTTTCTATGTTCATAATAAACCTCGAATCGTTTCTAGCGTGTATTCCGTTATTCCATTGTCCTTTGCGTAGATTTCAAGCTGATTTATAAGTTGGACGATTTGTCTAAAACGATTGTATTTTGGGTGGATATATTCAATGCTTTCGGTTGTAAATTGAATTTCTGAAAGGCCATCAAAAATCTGCTTTAAATCAGCCACACCAAAGGATTCAAACTTCACGATTTCAGAAAACCTATCATATAAATGTTTATAGCGTTCGAGCTTTTTATGCACCAAGCTCATCCCCACAAACACAATTGGGCATTCGGTTTTGTCGTGAATATCTCTGAGTGTTTCGATAGTTTTATAGTTATTCATCAGGTAATCAATTTCATCGATAAAAATTATCTGCGGATTCTTTTTTAACTTTTTGACAACGATATTAAAATTATCCGAAGTCAGGAATCTTGGAATTTCATCAAGTTCCTTAACCCCTTCTTCAAGCAGCCATCTACCGGTCATAAGATTTGATGCCCGAAGATATATTCCGTCATACTTGCACGCAAGCCATAATGCTGTTTGAGATTTTCCTAACCCTGGTTCGCCATATATTAACCCCATTTTAGGAATATTCTTTGGTTTGTTAATTAAGTTTTCAACTAAACCAATAAAATTTTTCACGTTTTGAGTTTTTATAAAATTATGTTTCATTTAGTCCTTTCTTGGTTGCTCGCATTAAACGGGTCTACGATTGAATGTTTCATAAATTTCATTTATTCACATTCAAGTCTTCGCCCTCTGCTCGCAATCCGCTATTCATACAATAATTTATACTCCTTAGTTTGTTTAAAATTCTCAATCCATTTATCATCAGGATTAGTCTTTATTAAATATTCATATTTTTCTGAATTATTCTTAAAAACTTTTTGAACACATTTTGAACGCTCTTTGAACTCTTTTTGAATAGGGTTTGAATTTTCTTCAAGCATTTTTGTTTCTAAATATTTAACTTCATCGTTAGATAAATATTCTCTAACTGAATTTATGGTTTTCTTATGTAATTTTCTCTGTTTTACAATTTTTTGTTTGTAATCTTCAAAATCAGTAACAGCACCCAACAATTTTGCCATTGGGTGAGTTTCAGTAACTCGTTCTGCCGTACATAAATATTCACCTTTTGTGGTAAAAACTTTAATACTCGTCAAGTCAAACAAATTGTATTTAATTAGAACCTTACTTTTAAATCCATAAAGGCGTTCATCAAAATAATCACAATTTAAAAACCTGATTCCGTTTCTCTGTATAGTCTTAACTTCAGTTGCAAGCATCAAATTGTCAAGTAAATTAATATCTACATTTTGTTGCTTTCTACTTTCTAAAACTTCTGCTATTGTTTTATTTGGTGCATTCGGACAAGGTTGAGAATTTTTAAAATTCAGCCACATATCAATCATTTTTATTGTTTCCTCTAAAGTCGGAATAAAATCATTATGTAATTGCTTGTGTAACTTTTCATTTCTCATCAGGTAAGCAGGTTTATTATCTATACTTGAACCTACATAACTTGGTAATAATTTTTCAAAACCTTCTTGAAACTCTTTAAAAAATCTTTCAATAACTTTTGCTCTTGCATTATATGGTCTTGCAAATACTGTTTCTATACCTAATTTTGAATATAGTCCATTAAATCCTAACTCGCTAAATCCTCTATCATCATTAAAGTATTTTGCCCTAAATGCTCTACCATTATCTTGATACACAATTTTAGGTATCATATCTAAATTAATAATGGCATTTCTTAATGCACTTGCTATACATTGGGTATTTTCCTCTAACATAATTTCATAACCAACGAGGGCTGTTGATTTCCAATCAAGAAAACCAACTAATGTTGCTCTTGAGGGTTTACCTGTAAACGGATTAATTACATTGAATGCTAATTTATGACCATCAGCGACTAAAATATCTCCAACTTCAAGCAAACTTGCATCTCTTTTAATATATGGTTCAACTTTATCTGACAGAGCTTTTTCACCATCACGTGCTAAAACCCATTTGTCATAATTGTTTTTCTTAAACCAATTCGCATATTTTCTAAAAGTAATATCTGCTGGAATGTAACTTTGTCCTTGTTCTTTTAATTTATATTTTGTAAGTGCTATGGCTTTACCGATACAAAGTCTATTTGGGTGGAGTAATAATCCCATAAATATTTTAATTTCTTCATCTGTTAAACAAGTTCGGTATTCATCTACTTTTGCATATTTGTATTGTGGGATAAGTTTTGTATAATCTTCTGTTCCGTTAAGTATATTTTTCCAACGGTGGAGTGTACCACGAGATATTTTACCTAATATCTCAAAAAGATATGAGTTAGAAGTATTATGTAAGTTTACAAAATCATAATCAGCTTGGAGTTTATTATTTGATTTTTTGCGAAATTCTTTCCATTGATTGAGCAAATCTAATCTTGCTAAGGCTATTTTCTTTGATTTTTCTGGAGTAAATATAATTGAATATTCTATCATCAATTTAGCCTTTCAATATACCAATCGCTCATACCAAAATGATTAAAATTCCATTGAAGATCAAAATAAAAATCAGATTCAAAATTTTTATTAAATTTAAAAGTTTGTTTATTATTTTGAGTTCTAATATAACTATCTAATTCAACTTGTATTTCTTTTGAAAACCTTGTTTTAAAGTCATTATAAGAAATATTTATGATTTCTTTTGTTAATTTATTTTTCAAAATCATCTTCGAATCCTCTAATATTATCTAGTTCAATATTGTATCTTTTACCTTGCTTATCTACACAAGTTGCATAATCAATTTCGCCATCAGCAAATTTATTTTTCCAAATACAAATCAATAAACCTATTTCTTGAGTTTTAAGGTTTAAAATCTTTGTTCCATATAGTTGGTAATATTTTTGCATATGCACCTCCTTCGGTTGCATACACATCTATCACTCTTTGTCTCAAAGAAATCAACTCCTTGTCTCAATCTCAGAGACAATTCGACACAATTTTATATTTCAAAACAAAGTTAAAGAAATATTAAGTGGTTAAAACTCAATAAAATACATAGTTTAGGTTACTTGCAAATTTTGCAAGTAACCTCTTTTTAATTTAAAAATATAGTGAAAAATTTAGACTTTAAACTCTTCCATTCCAACCTAATATTTTGCTATTAATTTCTTCAATAATATCTAGTGATAGGAATTTTGCAGATTTCTTTTTATGTGAAAAATTATCCAAGTTCTTTGTTTGTTCTCTTTCTTCTCTATTTATGATTTTGATAATATTTTCTAATGCACAAATTTCATGTTTATTCAAAATTCTATTGTTATCTATATCATCATTTAATTTTGTAAGAAGTTTCACGCCAACGTTATAAATATTATCAGCAAATTGTTTTGAAAAATCTTTTATTTTAACAATATGATTGTCCCATTTGTATTTCTTTTTCCAGTTAAAAATAGTTCTGCGTGAAACATTTAATTTTTTAGCAATTATTTCTGGAGTTAAATTTTCAACACTGTATAATTTTTCTGCTTCGTGAAGTAAGTGTAATTTGTTCATTTAAAACCCTTTTAAATCTTGTTTAAAGACCTTTTACAATGACATTAATTACTCTTGTTTCAATAGAAGTCAAGTGTTTTCATCTCAATCTCAGAGATAATTCTGCATATCTCAAATTAGAAAATACTTTTTTGTTTGCACTAAATATACATGGCTAAAGCGTAAATATATTGCTAACTTTCGGAGTTTGATTTTGAAATTGATGTGATTTTAATGCAGATAATATATAAAAAAGTGCAGATAAAATCCAATTAGTGCAAGTACATCTCATTCTGTTAAAATCACCATATAAGCCATTATATTTACCTCTTGGCTAAAATGTACCCATCTCACACTTGCACTTTATTTACAACAGGCGAGAAGAGCCAAGTCGTTTAAAAACAAAAAAAGAACCCTCAAAGGGTTCTTTTATAATGGCGGGAACGACGAGGCTCGAACTCGCGACCTCATGCGTGACAGGCATGCGCTCTAACCAAACTGAGCTACGCTCCCAGATATTTTGGCTACTTCTTTATTATATGTGCTAAAAAAAAAATTGCAAGAACTTTTTTGAAAAATTTTCATTAATATTTGTAAATATAGTCGCAAATTCAATCAATTATTATTTTTAGCTTTCTTTATCAATCTATGGAACTTAGAAACACAACAAGTCAAAGTTTTACCTCCCGTTGTTCTCAAATCAAAGATGCTCAATGGGTTTCTCACATTGTCAATTCAACATTCCCACACTTCTCGACAACTAAACATCAAGAGGGTATCATTTCTTATTTGAAAAACAATAATTTATGTTCTACCCGTCCTAACAATCTTGAACAAGTAATGGTTTTACTTGAACAAACACCCGCAATTAACAAGCGTCGTTCTCCCAAAACGATGTTAAAAAAAGTTGAAGATTTCGTCCATTACTTATTTCTCTCTAAAGAAAATAAAAAGAAATTCAAAATAAAAAAACATATTTATGACAAAATTTATCAATTGATAGAACTCAGAAAAAACTGTTTTAAAAAAGAAAACCTTAAAAAAGATTCTCCAACAATGGAATTGCTTAGTTACTTAGAGAAAGAAAAAATAGGTAATTGTCTAGAAGATGCAATGCTTTCCGAAATTGTTCTTAAATTGAATGGAGTTAAAAATGTGTCTAGAATTCACATGTACAATCTCGTAAATGGAAAAGAAAAAACAATAGACCATTCAGTTTGTCTTATAAATCCACCTAATGTTCCAATTGAAAAAGGATATTTTCACCCAAAATCAATCATTGTTGATGCGTGGAGTGGAAAATGTGATTTTGCCGAAAACATGCTTCGAGATTACAGAAACACAAGAGGTAAATTCTTTAGAGTAAAAGGGAACAAAAAAACTATTTACGAACCTGCAAAAGAAATTTCTATTAGTAATGAAGACTTAGAAAAGATAATAAATAAATATCCGCAACTTATTTACCCAAACAAAAACCGGAAATTTCTTGATTTAAAATAAAAAGCCTCAGCTTTTTGAACCAAGGCTTGTAAAATGAATTGTAAAATATTATTTATGTCTAATCTTTATATAAAGGTGCTAACTTTTTAGATTGTTGCGGAATTACACCTTCTTCAATTGATTGATATACACGATAATCAATCACAGGGAAGCAGTTATCAATGCTTTCAATTTTTTCCAATTCAGCATTATCAATATTACCGCTTTCAATCATGTCAGCAATCTCTTCAAATCTATCAACATGTTCTCTAAATCTGTCTGTTGCATAGTCTTTAGCCTGCCATGTGGTAATCAAGAATGGCCAATCTGAACTTTGCAATAGTAGATTTTCTCTAGCTAATTGATTCAATGCTCTATGCAATAATTTATCATCTGGAATATTTGGATATTTATCTGCAATAGATGTAATACGTTTTTCACAAGAGTGGATAATCGGCCACATCCATTCAGTTAAGTGGTTATTCCATACATAGAAGTGTCCACCTTGCCCCCAAGAAGATTCCGGAATTTGAATTGCTTCTGTAGGAGGGTGAGCATGCAAATATTCACCTGCAGTCATTCTTTCAACTTGTGGAAGATATTGATTAAACTTTTTAATAACTTGTTTAATAAATTCAATACCCTCAAACCACCAGTGACCGAATAACTCGGTGTCAAACGATACCATAATCAAGCCCTCTTTACCGTTGTGAGAATTTTTGTAGTCATTCAACAAGTGGTAAAGCATTGTAGTATAGTGATCCGAATTTTCATTAATTTTATTCAATGCCAAAACCGGGTCATAAAGCATTTTATCTCCCAAATCAGTTTTAGGTGAAGTAATTCTCCAATAATTCATACCGGATTTGTCATCTTTTTTGTGGAATTCCCTGAAACAACCATCTCCTGGGTAACCATCAGCAGCAGACCAAACTTGGTAACCAGCTCTGTCATTCCTACCCATAACAGCAACCTGTGCATCAGGTAACCAGTAAGCAGAATATGTATCATATCCGGTTGGTTCCCTATCAGGTAATGGAATATATTCAATATTTCCGTAAACACCAACTACACGGCGACAACCGATTGAATTTCCACCCTCAATAACATGAGATTCTGTAAAGAAGTATTCAATGTCATTGTTTTGAAGAGTAACCTCAATCGCCGGTCTCCAATGTTTTTGACCATCTTTACCAATATATTCATAACCTTGACGATATGCACATTCTGGCAACCAACAACCTTTTGCCTTTTTGCCAAATAATCTTTTTGTTGTATCAGAACCAATTTTGAATTGAGCATTTAAATTGTTATCTGTTGCAAGTAATGGAGAAAAACCGTGTGTAGCACCGGAAGTTGTGATTTCTATACATCCCAAATCTTGGAACTTCTTGAATGCTGAAATCAAATCCATATGATATTTGTTAACAAAAGAATCTTTAATATTGTTAAACCAATCAAAGTAATATTTTGCTAAATATTTCAAATGTTGAGAATGAGGAACTTTTGGATCAGGATATCTGTCCAAATCTTTAGATACACTTTTAATTCTGGAATCTAAGTATTCAACAAACCCTTGTTTCAAGTGTTCATCATTCAACTGTTCAGCCAAAATAGGTGTAATACCTACAGTTAATTTCGCTTTTATGCCTTCATCATATAATTCTGAAATTGCATTAAGAAGCGGAACGTATGTTTCTGCCATACATTCATAAAGGTTTTCTTCACCGAACGGCCACATGCCTGCTTTTCTATAGTAAGGTAGGTGACTGTGTAACATAAAAACGAATTGACCTACTGCCATTTTTTCCTCCAATCTACTGAACTATAATAAATATAATATAATTCATTTATGTACAATTTATATATACCACAAATGGGTAAAAAATATAATACTATTTAACTAGTCCTAGTGAATAATTTTACAAATATTAACAGAATAAAAATAAGAAATTTTTGAGATTAATTTACTAAAATATTTTTTACAATATATTATTAAACAAGGCTTTGCCGTATTTTTAAGGTACAAAATTATAATAAAAATATAAACATTTGGCAAAAAATAGATGAGTCATAAGGCTCATCTATTTTTAACATTCATAACCAAAAATTAAATTGCAACTGATTGAGATTTAAGTTCACCTTCCATAGGCATTGCTTTAATCATTTGAGCGTTAACCTTTCTAGCTTCTTCAAATCTAGAAACCGGTAATGGAGCTGACTTCACCGGAGCTTTAGCAACCATCTTAGCTGCACCTGCCGGAACCTTTGGAGTTTGAACTGCAACTACAGTACGGTTAGCAACCGGTGTTGGTTTTTTAACTGCAATCATTGCAGGATCTGGATGAGCTTTAAAATGATTGTAATCAGCCATAATACCGGCTACAAATCTTTTTGTTTCCTTATAAGGAGGAACTGCACGATATTTTTTAACATTTGCAGGACCTGCATTATAAGCTGCTAAAGCTAATTCCATTGATCCAAACATTTTGTACATTGACTTGTAATACATGATTCCACCTTTGATGTTATCATCAAGAGAATATGGGTTTAATCCCATTCTTCTTGCAGTGGAAGGCATAAGTTGAAAGACACCTACAGCACCGTGAGAACTTCTTGCTTCGTGTCTAAAACCTGATTCTGTTTTCGCAATACTTAGAGTAATTGCTGGATCTACACCCATTTCGATAGAATGTTTTACTATCGCTGCCTTTACTGTATTTACATTGGCCGCCTGCACTTGTGTACAACACATGAACACTAATGCAATAGTGAATAGTAATAATTTTTTCAAAATGTAATCCTCTAGTTGTAAATTGAAAATTCTCAAAAACTACTTTTTGCTCTTACGTTTTTATAAGACTTTCGTTTTTTCGAATGTTTTATACACCCATTATATTACAAAAATTTAAAATTTCAACCCCTAGGTTACTTTTTGAGATTTTTACAACCTACAAAACACTTGATATGAGGGGATTTGAGTTGCTTAACAATTAGTGTAAAATTTACGATAATTATGTCAAGTTTTAATGTTTTTCTAATATCATTTTGAATAAAAATTTTCTCGGAATTGATATCTTTTATCATGGGTATCATAAGAATAAATTTTGTATTCATTGCCATCAGTCATAATTTTTATAGAATTAAGCAAATCCGTTCTTAAAATATCCGTATTGCGCAAAATATCTAGAGTTCCTTTATTGGGGTGCCCAAAATAATTTATACCGGTAGAAATCAGTGATACTCTATTCCCGAGATGTTCTAACATTTGAGAATCAACAACTCTCGGACCACCATGATGACCAACTTTTAGAACTTCTACATTATGAGGAATATCTTTTTGTAACTGACTGAAAGACGTAACACCGGCATCACCCATAAATAGCATATCAAATTTCCCATAACTCAATAAAGTGACAGTTGAACATTCATTGCTTCGATTTTTTCCACCAATTTTTGCTTTATATGTTTTTAAGGTTAAATTAGGTTCAAAATAAATGATGTCTTCATTTTTCACAATTCTAACATTTTGTTTTAATTTTTTAACCGCATTAAAAATATCCTTTGCAGTTTGAGTTTCTTTTTCTGTTGAATTAAGATACAAAGTTTTTATATTCGTATTTTCAATAAAATCAACAGTTCCACCGGAATGGTCATTATCAAAATGGGTAACAATTACCCCTTCTAAATCCTTAATTCCTCGGTCTTTCAAGTATTTAAGCATTATAATTTTTGCTTGCGAATTTCCACTTTTATAAGGAGCTTTACCGGTATCAATAAAAAAATACTTATTTTGAGGTGTTTTAATAAGAAATGAGTCCGCATTTTGCACATCAAATGCAATAATTTCTAATTTATGCGAAACCGGACGAATAGTTGTTCCGAGAATTATTACTACCCCAATTATCGTAACAAGTATGGACTCTTTATATTTTTCATATTTGACAAGAAATGTTACCGTTAACAAAACAGAATAATAAAATAGTAATTGTAACAAATTAGGATGAGTTGTTTGTAACACACAATGCGGAAGATTTGCAAAGAAATCTGAAATCCAAACTAAGATATTCAAAAGATAATTTAAACCAAAATCAAAAATCCTACATGTAATATCTGCAAGAGGAGTAATTACTGAAATAACCGAACTTACAAAACCACAAAAACTTATCACACTTAATAAACACACCGTTGAAATATTCGCAAATATTGAATATAAACTAAACGTATTAAAATAAAACATTTGAATTGGAGCAATCCATATTTGAGCGACTAATGGTATAAGAATAGGTACTTTCAACCAATCTGGAACTTTATCCAATTTTTGAGAAAAAATCGTTGCAGTTGTAATTAAACCAAAAGTCACAAGGAATGATAGTTGAAAACTTACATTATTCAAATATGCAGGGTTATAAATCAGCATCAACACTGCAACCAAAGATAGAAGCGAAACACTATGAGTATCTCTATCTAATAATTTTCCGGTCAAAACAAACAGCAACATTAATGCAGCACGAACTACAGATGGCCCAAGCCCTGTCATTAATGTATAGAGAATGATTAAGAGCATGCCTGACAAAACTCTTGGCTTATAAGGAACCTTTAAAAATCTTAATATTACAAACCAAAACGAAAAAATAAATGCCACATTCATGCCAGAAGCCGCTAAAATGTGTAACAAGCCGGAATTAATAAAAGATGTTTTTATATAATCTGGAGGTGCAACAGCATCATCACCAAAGACAATTCCACCAAGGATTTCAAGATTTGGACTTTTCAAAAATTTTGAATGAGTTTTTAGAATTTTATTTCTAGTATCATTTAATCTCTGCAAAAATTTCCATTTTACAGACGGTTTATCTTCTAAAAACTTCAACCCCTCACCATTAGAATATAAAACAGTAAAAGCATTAAAATTTCTAAGATACACACTATAATCAAATTGTGAGGGATTTGAAGCTGAAAATGGTCTTCTTAAATTTCCGTTTATTGAAATTTTTTCTCCAATGTTTAACAGTTCAATAACTTCTGGATTCGTAGAGATTGTAACAAAAGTTTTTCCTGCAACATTTTTTCCTGCGACATTATCAACTTGCATAAAAAATCTTACTTTATCTTTTTCCGGAGAATTCGGAATACTGACAATTCGTCCGGTAAAAGTTGTATTTAATGGTGCAAGCGGTAACAAATCATCATAATTTTTTATTTTAACAAAACTTATAAAAAATCCAAAATAAAAAACAAATATTAAAAATAATACTCTCTTAAAGCTAAACAAATTCAAATACAAACAAGTAAGCAATCCAACTGTAACTAAAGCAGCAAAAAGAATTGCCGGTCCATAAAAATATGAACTAACCCCTGCAATAAAAATTAACGACGTCAAAAACATCACAAAATTTTTATTTTGCAGTGTATCCCTAATATTTTCAATATTTATCATAATTCCAACATCTGAATGATACCATGCACAATAAACTTGTGCAAAACTAAAAAAAATGATATACTGTATTATGTTAAATTAAGAGGACTGTATGAGCGCAAATAACGATTTTTATATAGAAGATTTTTTAAGACAAGCAGTATCAGTTGGAGCTTCAGATGCTCACATCTGCGAGGGAGAAAGACCTGCTATTAGGGTTTCTGGACAAATCATGAGGATTAATCTTCCACCTTTAACAAGTGAAGACATGGAATTTGTTATCAGAACAGTTGCTCCTCAACACTTGAAAGACAGAATTACAAGATTCTTTGATATCGACTTTTCTTATGAAATTCCAGGGTGTTCTCGTTTCCGTATCAATATGAGTAGGCAACTTGGTAAAACTGCAATGGTTATTCGTGCAATTCCTTATTATATCAAGACTTTTGAGGAATTATATCTCCCTAAAACATTAGAAGAATTCGCCAAATTTAACAACGGATTGGTTCTTGTAACCGGTCCTACAGGATCAGGTAAATCAACAACAATTGCATCTTTGATTGATTACATCAACGCATCATCATCAAAACACATTGTTACAATTGAAGACCCTGTCGAATTTATTTTCTCAAACAAAAAATCAATCGTTTCTCAAAGACAATTGCTTATTGATACTCCATCATTCTCAGATGGTGTTAAATATGCTTTGAGACAAGACCCAGATGTTATCTTCATCGGTGAAATTCGTGACAGAGAAACAGTTGAATCAGCTCTTAAAGCAGCTGAAACAGGTCACCTTGTTGTATCAACAATCCACACAAACGACTCTGTTCAAACAGTTGCCAGAATTATCAACTTATTTGACCCTAATGAAAGACCTTTCGTTAGAAGCCAAATAGCAAACACTTTAAGGGGTACAATCTCTCAAAAACTTGTACCTGCAGCAGAGGGAGGTTCAAGACTTCCTGCGACAGAAATTCTTGTTGTAACTCCAACGGTTAAAGACTTTATTCAAAAAGATGAGCTTGAACAAATCTATGAACTTGTTAAGAATGGTTCATTTAACAATATGACAACAATGAACATGTCATTATATAAGTTGTATAATGAAAACAAAATTACCAAAGAAGTTGCTCTTGAATATTCTGATAACAGATCTGAACTTGAACAACTTATGAGAGGTATTTACCGAGGAACCGGCATGAACAAAACAATTGCATAAAATTTTTGCAATTATATAGTATTTTAATATAAAGGGACAATGCAAAATAATTTTGTAACAGACGCAATCAATCTAAAGTCCTACAATTTGAGTGAATCAGACAAAATTATTGTTATGTATTCAAAAGATAAAGGACTAATCAGGGGAGTAGCTAAGGGAGTAAAAAAGCCCAAGAGTAAGTTAGGTGCTCGCATGGATTTGCTTGTCGCAAACACATTGATGTTACACAAAGGGAAAAACCTTGATACAATTTGCCAAGCAGAAGTTCTAAATACTTTTAACAAAACAAGACAAGATATTGATAAAATATTTTACTCTATGTATGTAACGGAAGTTGTTAATAATTTTGGACTTGAAGAAGACCCCAGCTCTGAGCTTATTTATAACCTTTTATATAAAACTCTAAATGCAATTTCAACTTCAAACTCAAAAGTTGAAATAATGATTGCAGTTATTAAATTTCAACTAAAAATGATGATTGAATCAGGTTTTTCTATTGAACTTGACTCTTGTCTATGTTGCCACGACAAAATTGGGGAAGAAACAATGTACTTTGTACCAAATTTAGGTGGAATTATTTGTAAAGATTGCGCAGAAAAAGTTCACTATTTAAAAAAACAAATGCCTTATAAATTGAGAGATTTCTTTAAACAAATGGCAATTAATGATTTTGATGAAAAAGGAGAATTTGAAACAAAAGCAAATGAAAAAGTTTGTGCTGTAACTTTTGAAGCTTTGAAAGAATACATTTCTCTAAAATCACCTAAAAAATTCAAATCAACCGACATCTTACAAGAAATGCCTATTACCTAAAAAGCTAATCTCATAAGGGATATCTTTTTAACGGTTTTATTATATAATTATTTCAAAAGAGAGGTTTTATAATGAAAAAATTTATACTGGTTGCAGCAATAATGATTTGTGGAAACATTGTTTGGGGTGCAAGTGTTCAAACATACAAACTTGATAACGGACAAACCGTAGTTATCCAACAAGTTAAAAGTAATCCAATTGTAACAATTGACACTTGGATTAAAACAGGCTCAATTGATGAAGATGATTCTAACAATGGTGTCGCGCACTTTTTAGAACATTTATTCTTCAAAGGAACATCAAATCATGCCCCAGGGGAATTTGACAAAATTCTTGAAACAAAAGGAGCAATAACAAATGCCGCAACAAGTAAAGATTTTACGCATTATTATGTAACAATTCCATCTAAGGATTTTGACCTAGCAATGGATTTACATGCTGATATGATGATGCACCCGCTTATTCCTCGAAATGAAATGGAAAAAGAAAGAAAAGTTGTATTAGAAGAAATTAGCAAAGACTTGAATGCACCATCAAAAATTCTCCAAGATAACCTTAATGATATGATGTACACAAATCACCCGTACAAAAGAAGAGTTATCGGAAGAAGTGATGTAATTGAAACAATTACACGTGACCAAATTCTTAGTTTTTATAATGCTCACTACTCTCCATCAAATATGATTACAATCGTAATTGGTGATGTTGCCCCAGAACATGCAATTTCAAAAATTAAAGAAGATTTTAATGTTGGATATAAAAAACAAATAAAAAATGTGTACCCCAAAGAAGAACAATTAACAAAACAAGTAAAAAAAGTTGAATATCTACCAAACACCGAATCAGGTTACATGCTTGTAGGGTTTAGAGGCACACCTATAGAAGATAAAGACTCTTATGCTTTGGATGTTCTTGCTACAATTTTAGGTGATGGGAGATCATCAGTATTAAATCAAGTAATGAAAGAAAAGAAAAGAATTGCATTCTCAGTTGATGCAGGGAATTCCACATACCGTGATGATGGAATTTTTTACATTTCAGCGAACTTTGAACCAGAAAAATGCAAAGTAGTTCAAGATACAATCTTTGATGAAATCAAAAAAATTCAAACAAACGGTATCACAGATGAACAACTCAGTCTTGCCAAAAATATAATCGAAAGAAGTACATTCTATTCTAGAGAATCAATTACAAACATTGCAACAGAAATCGGCTACACAATGGCTTTGACAAATGATATCAAATTTTATGATAACTATCTTACAAATATCAAAGCAGTTACAAAAGATGATGTAAAAAAAGCGGCAGATAAATATTTAGGCGAAAACAAAAGTGCAATTTCAATAGTTCTTCCGGAAAGTGCTAAAAATATTCCTGTTGCAAATATAAAAAAAGATACAGGAAGTGCAGAATTAGTGAGTGAAAATTCACAATCTCAAAAATACAAATTATCTGACGGTGCAACGTTACTTTATACCCCAAATTCATCAAATGATATTATCGCAATCAGTATATATGCAAAAGGGGGACAGCTATTAGAAAAAACTCATGGAACAGCAAACCTTGTCGCATCATTAATGATGAAAGGAACTAAAAATTATTCATCGCTAGAACTTTCTCAAATTTTAGAAGATAATGGAATAAAAATTGCACCTGTTGCAAGTGCTGATGCCTTTGCAATTTCAGTGCTAACAACAAAAGATGAATATGACAAGACATTAGAACTTTTGAATGAAGTTGTAAATAATGCAACTTTCGATAACTTTGAAATAGAAAAAGTTAAATCCGACAAAATGAGTTCAATAAAAAGGAATAAAGATATTCCAATCCAAAGAGCAATTGAAGAATATAGAGATTTAATTTATCAAAACACACCATATTCAATTTCGTCTAAAGTTTTAGAAAAAAATATTCCAAACATATCAAAAGAAGAAATGGTTGAATACTATAATAAGGTGTTTAATCCTGAAAATATGGTAATTTCTATAAACGGAAATGTTGATAAAGATAAAACAATTCAAGAATTAAATAAAATTTTCCCTAAAAAAGAGAATGGCAAAAAATTCGATTATCAAACATATTCCTCAAAAATTCCAACTGTCTCAGCTCCACGTAAAACAATTCAAAATATGCCACAAACTCAAACGGCATGGATTATGCTTGGTTGGCAAACAAATGGTGTTTTGAACAAAAAAGATTATGCGACATTGCAAGTTATTGATTCTATCCTAGGAACAGGAATGAGTTCAAGACTATTCAAAGACCTGAGAGAGCAAGAAGGATTAGCTTACCAACTAGGTACAAGTTACTCCCCAAATATTCTTAGAGGAAGCTTCTTGTTATATATTGGAACGAATCCGGAAACACTTGAAAAATCTAAACAAGGATTGTTTGAAGAAATCAAACGTCTAAAAACAGAATATGTGGGCGATAAAGAATTAAAAGATGCAAAAGATAAACTCTTAGGCAATTACGTAATCGGTCTTGAAACAAACCTTGATAAAGCATCAAATCTTGGTTGGTACGAAGCATCTACAAGAGGCTATGAATTCAAAGACAAATACGAACAACTTATTAACAGTGTGACAGATTCAGATATCATTGAAGTTGCTAACAAGTATTTCAATGATAATTATATTTTATCAATCGTTACAAAATAAAAAGACAAATACAAAAAATTAAAGGTTGGTATTACTACCAACCTTTAAAATTACCAATTTGTACGAGTTAAAACTTGTTTGCCATTTTTGTCGTACATTTTATCTTTATACCAAATACCTTGGAACTCTTTATCAGGCCCAAACATGTATTGCAAATCTTTTGATGCAAAATAAATTGCACTCTTTAATTGTCCTTTTTGATCATATTGCATTGATGTGTATGGGAAATTCGGATATTCATCAGACATCAAATCTGTATATCTCAAACCACCAAATGCGGTGTAATAAAAAGCTTTATTCGGAGTATTTTTGTATTGAATCGCATACAAGACCAGTGTTTTTTTCTTATAGAAAAATGCGCAATATTTTGCATCTTCATCTTCTGTAACTCCGTTATTTGTTAACATATAGTGAAGTTTAAAATCTTTGTCTTTATAATATTTTGCAAATTCTTTTTTGAATTCATCTTTTGTAAAATAGATATGACTGGAATTATTTGCAAATAACAAATCTTTGTAATGTTGAATTTGATTTTCTCTTTGTGCTAAATCAATATCTAACCAATCAAAAGAAACTGTAGCCTCTAATGGCGCATTAACATTTGTTACTTGAACTTCTTCGTTTTGAACAGGTGCAACATCATCAAGACTATAAATATTTTCTATCGCATTAACTTTCGCATTAAAGCCAATTAAACCTATTAACATCAAAGAAACTAAAATATTTTTCATAGAAATTTAATCCCCTAACTAGCTATTCAACATTTTGTATGCAACTCGTAACTTCACGGAAAATAAATTATCTTCCGCTTCAAACAAGTTATTCTCATTAACAGCATACTCTTCCGGTGTAATAATTCCATTAATTTCAAATCCAATAAAATTTTTATTTGAATCCCTCTTTGATTTTGTAGAAAGAGCATAAATAAAAGCAGCCATATCGTGCTTATCAATCAAATTATCCCCTTGCTGTTCGCCATGAGCAGAAATTTTTTTAAAAGCATTTTTTATCTGAACTTTAACCTTTGATAAATACTCTGGCTTATTCATTATATCATATCTTCCAAATCGATATTTGAGCATATACATTTCATACTGTGCATAATCAAGTTTTCCGGTAAGATTTCTTGTTTCTCGAGCCATAAATAAAAGATAAGATTCTGCAAGCGATTGAATTTCTTCTTTAAAAGACAAATCTAATTTTTTAATATCATCAGGAGTTTTTTCTGGCTTAGCAGCAAGCTTCCTCCAAGAATCAGGAACGACATCAAAAGGCTCAGACTCAGGATTTGTAATACCACTTTGTACAACCATATCACTAAGAATAAGGGCAAAAGCCTCTCCAAGTTCAACGTTACCGTTGGACAATTCTGTAAGAATTGATGTCCTTGATAAATTTTTTTGAGGATTTTGCCCAAAATTCTGCATATATATTTTTTATCCTAGCTTATATCCCAACGACCACAAGTACCGCCCCATCTTGCAATGATATTACCTTTAACATCTTTAATTTTCTCAACGTGTTGAACTTCATTTACTCCCTCAACGATTGTAATAACTTCACAATTGTTTGAGCAACCGGTACAACCGCAAGTAATTGATGTAAAGTGCATATCTGCGACATTCCAACCTTTGAATTTAGTTGGGGTTTCCGTGTATTGGTGATTTTCCATAGCAAGCAACGCAGCACCAATTGCCCCCATTGTTTGGTGATTTTCAGGGACAACAATTTTTGTATTCAAAGCTTCTTCAAAAGCCTTAACCATGCCTGTATTTGTTGCAACACCACCTTGGAATGAAACAGTTGGTAAAAGTTCTTTGCCCAAAGCAAGGTTACTCAAATAGTTACGAACTAAAGCTTGGCAAAGCCCATATAACAAGTCTTCAACAGGATAACCTAATTGTTGTTTGTGAATCAAATCACTTTCCGCAAATACACCACAACGACCTGCAATTCTAGCAGGATTAGTTGAGCGAAGAGCTGTTTCACCAAATTCTTCAATCGGAACATTCAATCTTTGTGCTTGGTGGTCTAGGAAACTACCTGTACCGGCTGCACAAACGGTATTCATAGCAAAATCTGTTACAATACCATCTCGCAAAATAATAATTTTACTATCTTGCCCTCCGATTTCCAAAATAGTCTGAACCCCTGGAACATTGGTACTTGCGGCAACTGCGTGAGCCGTAATTTCGTTTTTTACAATATCGGCGCCAACAAGTGAACCTGCTAAAGCACGTCCGGAACCCGTTGTACCAACACCCATAACATCATATTCCGTTAATCGTTTTTCATATAATCTGTTTAAACCTGTTTGGACAGCAACGACAGGCTTTCCTGCCGTTTTCAACATAACACTGTCAACATACTTACCTGTCTCATCAACTAAAGCTAATTTAGTTGTAACAGAACCAACATCTATCCCTAAATATACTGTTAAACTCATGTCTTTTTCCTTTTCTATAACAGTATAATGATAGCATGAAAAATCAATTAATAGAACTTTTTAAATAAAAATACTTAACACTAAAATCAGTGCATAATATCAGCCCTGTTCAAATCTCCAATATAATTAACAGGATTAGTATTAGGCATATCTTCCAATGCATCAGATAAAACTTTTTCAATCTTTGAAAATTTCAATGCCTCAATCACTGATTTTATCTTATTATCCATTAAATTTAATGAAATAGTATTTTGTTTTAATGCTATGTCCATAATCTTAAATATCCTCCGGCTAATCTTAATACTCTTTATATACCCATTTCTAGAGTAATAATTACACTATTTTAAGAAATGTTAATGTGTTTTTAATCTCCATTATTTATACTATTAAATTTTCCAGATTTTTCAACTATACTGTAATGTATGAAAAAGATAGTATTAACATTATTATTAACAGCTTTAATCATACCTGCAGTAAATTCTCAAGCAGAAGCATCTCTAATTTCAAATAGAAGTTACAGAATTGAACAGAATAAAGAAAATAAACAAGCTATTAAACAAATTAAAAGCTTGTTTGAAATTCATAACACTTTTGCAAACAAACATGGTTTAACACAATTAAAAAACTTGTATGCAGATAATTATATTAACAATGACGGGTTTAATAAAGATGCCTATTTCAAAAGCATTGAAGAAACCTGGAAAGCTTGCGAAGACTTGACTTATTCTACAAAAATAGAATCAATAAGTGTAAATGGAGACAACGCAAGTGTACAAGTAATTGAAACCGCAAGTGGAACAATCCATGACACGATGGATTTCATGCCCGTATCCGGAGAAATTCATTCAACATCAACAGGTATTTATCATTTGGTAAAAGTTAATGACAGATGGCTAATTTCAGGAGAAACATCATTAACAGACGAATCATCTCTCCTTTACGGAGATGCAAGATTTATGAATATTGAAATTCAGGCACCGGCTCAAGTTAGCTCCGGAGAAACTTATACAACGACAGTGAAAGTTGATGGTGAAAATAATGATAATACATTCATTGTCGGTTCAATTGACCATGACCCGGTATCATATCCTGCTTCAACTCCAAAAACGGAATTAAGAGCTTTACCACAAACACAAGTTCTTGAAAGACTTATAAAAGCTAATACTGATAATGTAAATGAGTATGCAATAGCATCTTTAGCAATCTCAAAAGCAAGAAATGTGAATGATGGACATTTTCAAGTTTATATGTCAGGACTAGCTTGCGTAATGAAAAGGGTTAACGTTGTACCTAAAAACAACTTGATTAAAATAGAGGATTAATATGAAAAATTCAATCGGGAAATACATATTTTTTATAGGCTGTTTTATTTTTTGGTTATTCCTAGCTTTGTTTTCTTCAAAGCTAATTGTTGATAACTTAACATCAGGTCACCATTATTCTAATGCAGTTTTCCAATTGCATTATTTAAAAAATGCTGGAGCAGCATTCAGCCTATTACAAAACGCAAGAGAATTCCTAATAATCGTGTCAATCGTTGCAATTACAATGCTATTTATGTATGTTCATAATCATATTAAAAACATTCATTTCATTTCAATATCATTCATTGCTTTGTTATGCTCAGGAATTGCAAGTAATTGCCACGAAAGAATTATTTTAGGTTATGTAAGAGATTATATCCAATTGAATTTTGTAAACTTCCCTATTTTCAATGTTGCAGATATTTTCATAACTATTGGAGTTATTGCACTTGTCGTAATTTTACTTTGCTACAAGGGAAGATAATATGATTTTAACAATTGATGAAAACTCCGAAGATTTAAGACTGGATTCATATTTATCAGAATTATATGAGGGCATTTCTCGTTCAAAAATTCAAACAGCAATTAAAAAAGGAAAAGTTCTTGTTAACGGAACAGAGAAAAAACCATCTTACACCTTAAAAGATGGGGATAAAATTGAGTTTGAAGACCTTGTAGAGGAAAGTATTCTGAAAGTTGAACCGGAAAATATTCCATTAGAAGTTATCTGGGAAGATGAGAATATGGCTGTAATAAACAAGCCGTCAGGAATGCTCTCTCACCCAACATTTATTGAAACTTCAGGAACATTAGTAAATGCATTGCTATATAAATACGGTCAAAATTTGTCTGATGTTAACGGAGAATTCAGAAGAGGAATTGTTCACCGACTGGATAGAAACACTTCCGGACTTTTGATGATTGCAAAAAACAACAAAACTCACGAATATCTTGCAAATATCATTAAAGAACATAATCTTACAAAAAAATATCATGCCATTTTGGTTGGGAATTATCCACGAGATAATGACGTAATTACAGACCCAATAGGAAGAAACAATCTTAATCCTAAAAAAATGGCAGTAAGACCGGACGGGAGACCGAGTGTTACAAAGTTAAAAGTAATTGAACGATTTGGCAACGAAGCAACTTACGTAGAACTAACTCTTGTAACCGGAAGAACTCATCAAATCAGAGTTCATACAAGCAATAAACGTCACCCTGTGTATAATGACACATTATATGGTGCAGGACAAGGAAAAGTCAAAACTCAAGAACAAGTTTTGCAATCATTCTATCTAAAATTTGCAAAACCGTTTTCAGCACAGATAATTGAACTTGAACTGAAACCGGACGAAAAACTAGAAAAAGTTCTAAATTATTTTAGAAACAGGAGAGTTTAATAATGAAAAAAGTATTCTTAATTTTAAGTGTAATAATTTTACTTTGTTTTATATATTTAGCAATAATAAATTTTGGGAACTATTCAAGTATCAATTTTCTAAACAGAAATTTGACAGATATACAAATTCAAAACGGCTGGATTATCCAAGGGGTTTATATTGCAAAAGCCGTTAGAATTTCAACATTTCTTGTATTAACCCTTATATCCGGAATTTTTGTTGGCGCAGGAACTGTTTATATGTTCTTGGAAGCTACAAAAATCAAAGTTAAAGCCTATGAAAGAGAATTAGAAAAAACATCAATTTCCGGTACAAACAATGCCTCAAAAGTTGAAGTTTTAGAAGCAAAAATTAAAACACTGGAAAAGGCTTTCAATACGGTAATTGATGAAAGAACAAAACTTGAAGTTCAAATCAAAACTTTGAATGTTGAAATTGATAATTTGAACAAAAAGAATTAATCCTGAAATTTATCATATTCAAATAAAGAATCAAGATAATCATTTGCAAGTTTTAGTCGTTGTTCTTTATTTGGATTTTGAGAAATTTTTTCAAGATTATGCAATACTTCACCATAAGGATTATCCATTCCGCAAAGTTCATTCACAACATTTTTCCAACTGGAAAGATTCTCGGTAGAATGTTTACTGCGCATTGGCAAACCCGCTTTCATACCGGCAAGGACAATCTTTTTGAACAACTTTTTCCTTGTTGTTTCACTATACAGTGAATACTGAACAGGTGTATTTAGGAAAGACTTCTCCAGAAAAACATTAAACAAATTTGCAACACTATTATCTTCTGATGATTTTAAAACATTTATATCATCAATAATCCTAATTTTGTCATTAACAATTACAAAATTATTAGGATTTATATAATCAAAAGTGTAATGAGTTTTATTTTTTGCCCCGAGTTCATTTAGACGTTGACAATCTTCAGCCACCGCATCGAAACTTTTCTGAGGGAGATCACTCAATCTTGGAAGGGCAATACATTGATAATATACAAAATTTTCATCTGAAGAATTATTTATAGCAAATTTTTGAGGAACCCCAACAGGAATATGCTCCCCATCTGGTGAAACATTTTTCAAAATAGCAACATCATCAAAATCTGCAACCTTGCTACCATAATATGTTTTTAACCCTTTAAAGCCATTTTCGGGAAGCTCGCCCATCTTTTTGGCTCTGGGTTTTGTTCCAATATCGAATTTCATACAGAAATCGTCATCTATTTTATAAACCGAACCATGTGCACCTTCTCCAAGCAATCTATCCGGAGATAATTTTTCGCTGATAAACTTTTGAATTTCTCCCAAAAGACTTTTCTTTTCAACTTCGGTCGGATAGCCTCTATCAATTGCACTATGCAAAGTTTTACCAAAGCGAGAAGTGTAACCTCTAAACACAGGTGTCCTTGCTTGCATTTGAGAATTATAATTTGAATATGTTGAAAATCCTTGAACTTGCATACCACAAATAAAATCCGTGAAAATTTAGATTGCTTTAAACTCGAAAAATCTTTGCAATTCTTAAAAGTTTTTCTTTATCTGTTTGGTCTAAAGAATCAAAAACCCTTATCAAATCAGCCTTTAAATCATCTTCACAAACTTTATGATCGTAATAAAAAAAGTCTTCTAATTCAATACCCAATTTAATAGCAATTTTATCAAGATTTGATAGTAACGGAAAATTTTTACCAGATTCAATTTTACTTATTGATTGAGGTTCTATTCCCGCAATTTCCGCCATCTTATCTTGTGTATAGCCAAACTTTTTTCTAATCGCTTTGAATCGCTTCCCAAAGAGTTGTTTTTTGTTCATATATTCCTTTATTTAAACGAAAATACTAGATATTTTTTAACAATAATAATACTAATTCCTTAAATTTTGCTTTTACTTTGTCTGTTGTTTCAATTACTTCTTCATGGCTCAATTTCTTTGTAGAAACACCGGTTGCATAATTTGAAATACAACTAATACCGATTACTTCAATACCACAATAATTAGCAACAATTGCCTCCGGAACAGTAGACATACCGATAGCATCAGCGCCCATAAATCTTGCCATTTTGATTTCGGCAGGGGTTTCATAACTTGGTCCTGTTGTTGCCATATAAACACCATGTTTTAAGTCTAATTTTAATAATCTACCGGCAGCATCAACTATTTTAATCAAGTTTTTACTATAAACTTCGGACATATCAGGAAATCTTACCCCAAAATTCTCATCATTTCGACCAATCAATGGATTTGTACCCATAAAATTGATATGGTCGGTTATAACCATCAAATCAGCAGGTCTGAAACTTTTATTAACAGCTCCGGCAGCATTTGTAAGAATAAGAGTTTTAACCCCTAATTTTTTCATCACTTTTATCGGATAAGTAACATCACTCATTGAATGACCTTCATAAAAATGATTTCTGCCTTGCATCATAACAACTTTTCTGCCATTGATATCTGCAAATACTAACTGACCTTTATGACCTTGAACAGTAGATTTTGCAAAGTGAGGGATATTTGAATATGGAATAGCAATATCACAATACTTATCTGCTAAATCACCAAGTCCGGAACCCAAAACAATACCTATTTCAGGCTCAAAATTGTCTGTGTATTCATTAATGTAATCCAAAGTCTCTTCTATCATAATATACCCCAAATAATTATTACTCATAAAAATGCACAAAAACCTTAAAGTCTTTGTGCATTCCTTAAACTTTATTACCCAACTAATCTGTTGTCATCAGCTTCAGATGCTTTAACCATCAAAGCATGCTCAACAGGGTTTTCTTTAGAATAACTAGTTTCATGAGATTCATCAAAACCGAAATCTTCACGAGCTTTTCTTGCTTGATTTTCATCTACAATTTTTTTAGCAAGTTCAGCAATCTCATAAACTAATTTATATCTGTTATCGGTATTTTCATTCAAATCCCATGCTACTTTAATAATCTGTTCCATCAATAAACCTCACTTTTTTAAGTATATTCTAATAATATAATACAAATGATTTTTTCGCAAGTAGGAAAAGAAATTAAAAAGAACCTACTTACCGGTTATTTCATGGTACATATTCATATATTCTTTAGAACTACGTTTCCAAGAAAAATCAGCTTCCATTGCAGATTTTCTCATTGCATTGAATACATATTTATCACCATAAACATACAATGCGCATTTGATAGCATTTAGCATATCCCAACCGTTGTAACTCCAGAACTTAAAGCCATTTGAATTATCTAATGGATAACCGGTAACAGTATCTTCTAAACCGCCTGTTGCTCTAACAATTGGTAAACTTCCATATCTCATTGCGATAAGTTGACTTAATCCGCAAGGTTCAAATTTTGATGGCATCAAGAAGAAATCCGAACCAGCATAAACTAAATTAGCAAGTTTTGAATCATATCCGACATAAGTTCTTATATTGTTTGTATTATTAGAAAGCCAGATAAATAAATTTTCATAATTTTTATCGCCACTACCCATAAATACAAAATCAGCATTCAAATTTTGTAATTCATATTGCATATCGCGGATTAAATCAATACCTTTTTGACCTACCAATCTTGAAATCAAAACAATCAACGGTCTATCGGGGTTATATTTCAATCCAAAATATTCACAGACCTCTTTTTTATTTGCCTCTTTTTTATGCAAAGATTTTACGTCATAATTTTTTACTAAAGCTTTATCTTTTTTAGGATTAAATACGGTATAGTCAATACCATTCAAAATCCCTTTTAATTTGTATTGAACACCCCGAAGAGTATAATCCATGTTTTCGCCATATTCAGGTGTTAAAATTTCTTTTGCATAAGTTGGAGAAACAGCAACAACCCTATCAGAATAATTTATTGCCCCTTTCATCCAATTTACACGGTTATAATGTTCACAACCCCATTGGTTATAAACAATATCTTTTCTCATATTTGCAAAATCCAGAACGTCTTCAAACCAAATTCCTTGATATGCAAGGTTATGGATTTCAAACACACATTTTGTATTCGCCCAGAATTCATCAAACTTGTAATTTGAATGAAGATAAAGAGGAAGCATTGCAGTATGCCAATCGTTTGCATGAATTACGTCAGCTCGAAAATTCAATGCCTTTGCGTATTCCATAACAGCAAGAGAAAATGAAATATATCTTTCGTGTTCATAACGAGGGTCTAAATATTTTGGATAAACTTCTTTAAAGCAAGAAAAATACCAATCATTTTTGATAAAAAACACATTGATTTTTGTATCCGGAAGTTTGGTCATATAAAGATTAAATTTATGTGGTTGATTTCCGAAAGTTAGCCACATTTCAGAATTTTCAATTTCTTTAATCCCATATTTTTCTTTATCAATACACCCATGAAGAGGAGTAAAAATTGCAATTTCTGCATCTTTTTCAAGTTCTTTAGGTAAACTGCCAACAACATCGGCCAACCCACCAGCCTTTGAAAATGGTGCTACTTCAGCTGATGCAAATAAAATTTTCATTATTCCTCTCTTTCTGAACCCTATTAATTATCAGAGAAGAAATCTTCAGGATTAACGACTTCACCGTCAACATCAGAATCATTCTCTACTGGCTCTCTTGTACTCTCATTCTCTTCAACCGGACTATGTAACGGATTATTCACCGGCTGAACATATCTATTTGAATTCTCGGACATAAGTTCTCTGATGTCAACATTTAAGTTAAAATTAAGTTCATATTTTTGTACAATATCGGTTGCTTGATTCAAGCAAATCTCTGCTTTATCTTTAGCTTGAGTACACATCAAAACTTTGTACATATTAAATTTATTTAACATTGTTAAATATTCGCTAATACCACCAATTTTTTCCATTTGAATGTTTGAATTATTTAAAATACCATAAGCAATATCGTATTTACCTTGTTTAATATTCAAAATACTTAAAATATACCAAGTTAAATGAACAATAGAAACCATTCCTTTTTCTTCAGCAGTTTTTATAATTTTGTAGCACATAGTATTGGCTTTTCTAAATGAATTCAACTGAATATAAGAATAGGCAATCAATACATCAGCAAACAATTCAAACTTGAACAGATACATTGCTTTCGCTAACAGTTTTGCTTTATAAACTTCTTGAGCAAAAGCAACAGCATCATTTTTGTGCGAAACAAATGCATTTATCAAATGATAAATAATATTTGGGAAAACATTATCGCCTTTTAAATTAGGAGTAAGTAAAACTTTTTGTCCTTTAATAAGATTTTGTAATTGTGAAAATATTGCAAATTCTTTTGGAATAAAATTGAATAATTTATTCGAAATATCCAAAAATTCATTTACATCTTCTTTCAATGAAATAACATCAACAAGAGCAATATCTGCAATACATTCAACAAGTATCAACTTGAATTCCTCTTTTGAAATGCCAACATAACGAATATTATCAATTTTTGAAGAATCCAAAACATTCAAAACATTGTACCCAATATCTAAACAATCATCATACGCTCCAGTATTGAAAAGAATTTTGACATGAATCATCGACATAACTAAATAGTTCAAATCAAAATTTTCTGCAGCGGGATCAATAGAAACACCGTCCATTGCAGATAAGACCTTGTGTGTAAGCCCTAGTGCATACATATAATCTCCGTGCAGCAAGGAACCTTGTACCATTTTTGTACACAACGATACAAAACCGGTAACATTTCCTGTTCTTTGAAGACTTATTAAAGTCTTTTCTGCGATATCACGAGTTTTTTCAGGGTCATATTCAAACATATTATTTGAAATATTGTCATAAATAGAAGCTTTATATTGTTCCAAGTCCGCAGCAGACCAAGTGTCTGAATACTTGTCTAAGGAATTAATAATTTCATCTGAGCAATTCAAATATGCTGAAAAATCGCCCATTGAAAGATTTATATTTGCCAATTTTTCCCATTCGAAAATAACTTTTTCTTTATCTTCAAAATACCCATATAAAAATGCTTTGACAGGACTTGGCATATCTTCAACAAATACCAAATTAAACAAATCTTTGGCTAATATTTGGATTTTTTCTTCTGACAGAACTTCCAAAATATTTTTTCTCAACAAATTGTAATTTGAAAAATACATACAATCATTATAAAAATACAAATATCCCATGCCGGCAAGTTTATCGGCAATTGGACGCCAATTTGCAAAACCAAGAGCTTCAAGAGTTTTAACATCAACTCTTGTACCTAAAAGAACCGCCATTGCAAGGAATTTTATCGCTCTTTCATCATCTTTCAACAAGTTCAATCTTCTTTTAATCAATTGAGATAAACTTGACGGAATAATTATTGTTTTCGGATTAACCATTACAATTGAGTATTCGGTATAAGAATAAACACCTGACTCAATAAGATATTGAATAGCAAAATCAAGGAACAACGTACTTCCACAAGCATATTTCGCAATTCTTTGAAAGTAGAAATCGTCCATAATATTTTTGTAAAACGCCATATCCGCAGCAATAATATCTTCAAACGGGGTTGGTTTGAGTGTTATTTCCGTATAATAAGGTCTTGATAATAAGAAATGACAATTTTTGTGTAATGAATATTCTTTGCCATACGAAATTAAATAACTAATATTCAACTCGTCAAAATTATCAAACAGTTGTTCCAAAATATACATTGAACTTGAATCAATTTTTTCAAAGTTCTCAATATAGATTAAACTTTCCGGAATAGATTGTAACAAATCCAGAAAGACCTGGAAGTATTTATCTCTTGTATCTTCAAGATTTTCCATTGGTCTTTGGGTAAGACTAATCAAATCTTTTACCATATCAGAAGAATTTATTCCGGCAAAAGCTGAAAAACTATTTGAGCTAAACAACTGTTGAGAAACAGTGTACTGAAAAACAGAAGATATCAATTCTCTAAAAAATGCATAAGGAGAATATTTCATATCATCACTGCAAGTAATTGGAATAATATTTTGATAAATTCCGGTTTCATCAACAACAGACAACAATTTCAATGTATATGGCTGATAAATTTCAGAAGCTTTTATAGCAATAATTCCTTTAGGTACATCTTGCAGAACAGTTGCAATATTATCAAGTACTGCTGCACTTTCAGTTTTATAAAAGACACAATTAATTTCTTGAAAATTAATCATCTCTCCATCATACAACTCATCATCAGAAATTAAATTTTCATCATCTAAAGTTTTCTTAGTAATTTCTTCTTGCTCATTCATCATTGATTGAACAAAATTAGGAACTTCAATTTCTTCGGCATCTCTATCTTTTGCAGCTTCTCCTTCAAGGATTTCGGACATCTTTACAAGCGGTTTTGCATCAATTTCATAAAATCTTTTCATTTTACCATCAACTAATGCAGAATTAAGAGCCTCTAATTTGTAATTATCTTTGTACAAATCATACAAATCTTCATCTGTCATTACCTGAAACAAATCAAGGGCTTTCATCTCTTTTAAAGCCGAACCCTGCGAAACCATATTTGCTTGAAATCCTGAATCTATATCATAAGGATTTTTATCCGCATCACGTTTCATTATGGTAAAATTACACTTTAACCCAATATTTTTTTTCTTTAAAAGTCTAACATTTATTCTGGTAATAAGATTTACCAATTCAGTAACAGCTTTCATTGCAGATGCTGAAGAAGAGGACAATGTATAATCCTTATTAAATCTTATTATATAAATATCATTATTTATAATTTGTCGTCTAACCTTGAATTCTTTTAAACTGTTCAAAATCATATTGTCAAAATTTGAACGGAATTTTGTAAATAATTTATTTGAACCTAAAGCGGATTTTACAAGGTCACTATTTGGGAAATCAATCCTAACCAGAGCAAAAGTATCTAAATTAGACTCGGATTGAACAGCACTAATCTCTGTAGAGAAACCACATTTGACACATTTTTTATTTTTAGTTTGATTGATTTTTCCACATCTGGAACATTTTGTGACAAGAATTTCACCACATTTTCGACAAACATTTTTGGTGTTAACCGTTCTGCAAACAGGACAAACTATTTTTAGCACCTTTTTGCAATTAGGACACACCATCGCATTTTTATCAATTTCTGCACCGCATTTAGGACATTCCATATTAAAAATTATAACATAGTAAGGTCATTTTAAACTAATTCAAACAGATGATATTCACCATTTTTCAAAAGGTAAAATTTGTGATATTATTTATACAAAGAGGAAATTTTTGCAATGAGCATTATCGCAGACGATAACGATTTTGAATACAAGAAAGAACAAAAGAAAAATCCGGTAGTAAAACCGGAAGCAATTGATTGCGATAAAAATTTTGAAAATTGCATAAGACCAAAATCTTTTGACACTTATATTGGACAATCAGCACTAAAAGATACCCTAAAAATTACAATTCAAGCAGCAAAGAAAAGAGAACAACCCCTTGACCATTTGCTATTTTACGGACCACCGGGGCTTGGTAAAACAACACTTGCAGGAGTAATTGCTCAAGAAATGGGTGTAGATATAAAAATTACATCAGCTCCGGCTCTAGAAAGACCAAGAGATATAATCGGAATTTTAATGTCCCTCCAAGGTGGAGAAATTTTATTTATTGATGAAATCCACAGACTTAATAAAGTTGCAGAAGAAATTTTATATCCTGCAATGGAAGATTTTTATCTTGATATGACAACAGGGAAAAGCCAAACTGTAAAGACTTTGAGAGTTCCATTGCCAAAATTTACACTAATCGGGGCAACTACAAAAGCCGGCGAACTCTCCGGACCTTTGAGAGATAGATTTGGTATTATTCACCGATTGGAATTCTATACAAACGAAGAACTTGCACAGGTAATCAAAAGAACGGCAGGGATTTTAGATATTGAAATTGATGACAAAGGTGCGCTTGCAATCGCAAGACGTTCTCGCGGAACTCCTCGTATTGCAAATAGACTTATTAAAAGAGTAAGTGATTACGCACTAGTTAAACATGATGGGAAAATTACAGAAGATATAGCAAATCAATCTCTGGATATTCTAAAAATTGATGAGTACGGTTTAGATACAACAGATAGAAATCTTTTAAAGCTTATCATCGAAAAATACGATGGAGGACCTGTTGGAATTGAAACAATTGCAGCTGCAATTGGTGAAGATGTTCGAACAATTGAAGATGTTTGCGAGCCATTTTTGTTACAAGTAGGATTACTCCAAAGAACACCTCGAGGGAGAAAAGTTTCTCCTGCTACTTATAGACATTTAGGCTATCTGACAAAACGAAATAACTCAATTCAACAAAATTTATTTTAAAAAAAATTAAAATTTTTAACATTTTTTTCTAAAAATCACATAATTAATAAGAACAAAGAAAATATTACATTGTTCCTTAATATTAAAATTGTATTCAACATATTCTTGATGTAAAATCATAACTATGGTTGAAAATCTTGAAAAAATTAAAGCTGCTATTGATATTGAGGTAAAATACCGTTACATTGATATCCATGGTAAAACGCAAAAATTTTCAAGTTTCATTAAAAAAGAAGCTCAAAAAAATTACAAACTATCTAAAAAAAATCCACGCTGGGAAGTCGTAATTGAATCTTTTGAACACTATCCTTATGCTTCTATCACAGAGAGAAGAAAGGCAATTGAACACTTAATCAGAGTGATAAGAGCGGATATTCAAACGCAAAACCAAGAGCAACAGGAAGAAAAAGAAAGACAAATCCAACGCACTAAACACCCGTCAGAAGTTGATGTTATGTATATCAAAGGTGTTGGTCCAAAAGTTGCATATAAATTAAATAAATTAGGAATATTTACAGCTCAAGATTTGATGATGTATTTTCCGAAAAAACACATTGATTATTCTTCCAGAACTTTAATCAGAGATTTGAAAGAGGGACAAACAACAACAGTTTTCGGATTTATAAAATCAGTTTCATCATTCAACACAAGGAATAATTTATCAGTCACAAGAGTTGTTATCGGAGATGAAAGCGGAAGATTCGAACTCAGCTTTTTCAATGCAAAAGGAAACCGCTATTTGCTTCAAAGAATGAAAACTCAATTTCCACAAAATGCAGGTATTATGGTGTCCGGAGTTGTAAAAATGAACAACTATTCAGGTCAACTTACAATGGATAAACCGACATACTCAATTATGACAGGAGAATTCAAAGAAGATGCAAATTCAAACTTAAATATCGCAAGAATTGTTCCGATTTATACCATTTGTGAAGATTTGAGCATCAAGACATTACGCAAAGCAATTTTCAACGCAATTGAACTTTACAAAAATGATATTAAAAATATAGTGCCGGATTTTATTAGGGAAAGACTTGGCATTATGAACAAAAAAGATGCCGTTAAACAAATTCACTTTCCTGAAACAATGAATGATCTGGAACATGCCAGATTTTCACTAATCTTTGAAGAACTGTTTTTAATCCAATTAAAACTTATCAGACTTCGAGAGAACACCGCAAAAACGACTTCTGCATACAACTTACAAGTTCATAAAGACGGACTAGTGCAAAAGTTCATTGCAGGATTACCGTTTGAATTGACTTCCGGACAAAAACAAGCAGTTAATGAAATCTTGCAAGATATGAATTCTGATGCTCCAATGCAAAGACTTTTGCAAGGTGACGTTGGTAGCGGGAAAACCGTCGTTGCAACGATTATGTTACTTGCGGCCGTTGAAAACGGATATCAAGGAGCTTTGATGGCACCAACAGAAATTTTGGCTCAACAACACTACAACAACCTCGTTCAATGGTTAACCCCACTAGGTTTAAGTGTCGGGCTATTTTTAGGAAGCCATGGGAAAAAAGTTCGACAAAAATTCGAAACAGATTTGAAAAACGGTCAAATGAATATCGCTGTCGGAACTCATGCTCTTATTCAAGAGAATGTAGATTTCAACAATCTTGGCGCAATTGTTGTCGACGAGCAACACAGATTCGGAGTTAAACAAAGAAACATCTTAAAGAGAAAATCACAAAATCCGCAAATGCTTACTATGACAGCAACTCCAATACCAAGAACATTAGCACTTACCGTTCATGGGGATTTAGATTTGACGGTAATAAATGAACTGCCAAAAGGTAGAAAACCAATCAAAACAATCCTTACAGGCTCGCATAGACAGGTTTGGGATTTGATTAAACAAGAAGTTGAATCAGGCAGACAAGCTTATATTGTTTATCCGTTGATTGATGAAAGTGAAACACTTTCGGCTAAAGCAGCCACAATTGAAGCCGAAAAACTGCAACAAGAAATTTTTCCTCAATTCAAAATCGGATTATTACACGGGAAACTTAAAAATGACGAAAAAGAAGAAGTAATGAAAGACTTTAAAGACGGGAAATATGATATTTTGGTGTCAACAACAGTTGTAGAAGTTGGGGTAGATGTTCCAAATGCAACAGTAATGGTCATTGAAAATGCCGAACGATTTGGACTTTCACAACTTCACCAATTACGTGGACGTGTTGGAAGAAGTTCATTACAATCATATTGCGTATTAATCACTTCTTCCCGTTCTCAAGAAACTCGAGAACGATTAGGAATTATGACCGAAACAAATGACGGTTTTGTCATAGCTGAAAAAGATTTGCAATTACGAGGTCCAGGGGAATTTTTAGGAACGAGACAATCCGGTTTACCGGATTTGATAATTTCTGATATTGTAAGAGATGCAAAAATTCTTGAAATAGCGAGAAACGAAGCAATAGATTTTGTTAAAAACTATAATATTGATGACTTTCCAATGCTCAAAAACGTAACTTCACTTGAAATGTTCACAGGACTTGATATATAAAATTTTGTTAATTCAGTTTCAGGGGCTCAAAAAGTTATGATCTTTTAGCCATTGAACATGAGGTAACAATTCTTTCATTTTAAAATCTCGTCTATCTTTTTTATTGAAAATCTTTTCAGTCATCAAAATATCTCGCTCAGTCAATGAGAGAAAAACAGAAAAAATATTATTTTTCTTATTTCTTTTAACAAGCCTTGAACCACCGACATTCGGATCTATATGTTTTAGAACCAGTAAATCTTTACCTGTTTCTGCATCTTTATTAATAGAAAGCATAAACTCATCACTGCCAAATTGCAAAATGTCATCAATTTTTTTAATAAGCCCAACTTTCAACTCTCGACGAGTTTCCTTGTTATTCAAACACTCAGTAAGTTTTTCCTGCAAAACAGGCGATAACTTTGTCCCAAAATTTATACTCAAATTATTTTTTACTAAATCCATAAAAACTCCTTTTACGAATTTAAAAACAGGTAAAAATAATTTTTGCTAATTTACTTTTTTAATAAAACAAGTTATAAATTAGTACACAATTTGTACATTAACTTTTCTTGCTCGAGCCTTGTTATCAAAATCAATCAACACAACTTGTTGCCACTGACCAAGTTGTAAAACTCCATCAATCAAAGGTATATGAGTAGAATTTCCAACAATTGAGGCTCTAACATGGGCATATCCATTACCGTCGTGCCACATTTCATCATGATGATAAGTCGCATCAACAGGTGCTATTCTCTCCAATGCTTCGGGCAAATCAACCAACAAACCAGGTTCAAATTCAATATTTGTAATAGAAACTGTACTACCTTGTGCATAAACATATACAACTGCATTCTGCAAAACATGATTATACACAACATTTCTAATTTGTGGTGTAATATCAATTATATCAGTATGTCCTTTTGTATGGACAGTGAAAACATCATTCAAAATAGTCATAATTAAAACATATACCCCTTTGTTGAGTATATCGTACTAAGAACACACTTTGTTTTCAATGAAAAATAAATGAATATTACAAGTGTTTAATAACTATCAAGTTACGTGTAATTTTTTCACCAAGTGGCAAATCATATTCAATAATATCTACAATCTTTGAATTATACTTCTTTAAAATATTTTTCGCTTCCTCAATTTCTTCCGGAGTTTTGCGAGATTTATATGCAACAAAATAGCCCCCTTTGTAGAGCTTTGGAAGTGCATATTCACAAATATTTTTTAATGAAGATACCGCACGTGAAGTAACCAAATCAAACTTACCATCTGTATTTTCAACTCTATCACAGACTGCTACTAGATTTTTCAAGCCCAATTTGTCTTTCATTGATTGTACAGCTCGAATTTTCTTTGCAATACTATCAATTGCCGTAACCTTGATTTCAGGATATGTCAACGAAACAGGTAAGGCAGGAAAACCTCCACCTGTACCTATATCAAGCATCGTTTTCGGTTTTTCGTATTTATCAAAAAACTTCTCTAAAGCCAGAGAATCAAAAATATGTTTTTCCCACAAATATTTTTCATCATTTTTCGAAATCAAATTCACTTTAGAATTTTCTTCCAAAAATATTTTCATATAATCGTTATAAAATTCTTTATTTTCCATATTTTTCCTGCAATTTTTTAAAATCTTGTTCATTTAAACGATGCTTAATATCATCAATCCTTGATTGAATCTTATTTAAATTATCCTTGGTAAATGATTTTTTTGCAACATTATATGCTAAAATAAAATACCTATAAGCACCATCAACATCGCGTCTTAACATATAATAATCACCCAGTTCAAGAGATGCTCCAGCAATATAGAACGGCTCATTCAACTGTTTTGCATAAGACAGAGCTTGCATCATAAAATCCAACGACTTATTTGTATCTTGAGCTGAGTAAATTTCAGCCAAATGAATTGCCGAATAATACAAACCACTATAATTCTTGGTTATATTATCAATTTTCATGCTCTGATTATAATATTTTATAGCAAGAGCTGAACTTCCGGCTTCGTCAAACAATTCGGCCAAATTTGCCAATGCTCTTGATAAAAACCTATTAGTCTTTGGATTTGAATCCAATTCAATGCATTTTTTATAATATTCAACAGCAGTTTTAGTATTGTTACGTTCATCACTCATGCCGGCAAATTTATAATATAATTCAGAAATCAAAGATTTCTTTGTTTCGTAATTAATCAAAGGAAGAGATTTTTTGTAATATTCATATTCTTCCTGCGGATTGTCACACAATTTTGCAAGAGCCAAATTTACACGAATTTTAATATCATTCGGCAAATCTGAACTGTTATTTAATTCATTTAGAATAAATTTTGCATTATCGTGTTTGTACATGATGTAATAAATATTTGCAATTTCAAGCTTGATTTCTGCAACTTTATCCAAATTTGAAGCATTATAATAAAAATCCTGAGCTTGTGTATAATACTCCAAAGCCTCATACCAATCAGAAGTATTCTTATAAGCTTCCGCTAATTTCACATAAATTGTCGGTAAGAATTTTAAGAAATTATCATCATCTTTTTTTGTCAAAGCATTCTGATATAGTGAAATAACAACTTTATAATTATAATTTTGTTCCTCTTGTCTTGCAGAATTCAACAATTGAGTAAGTGAAAGTTTACTATTCTGCTCTGCGATTTTGGTATTTTCAACCTTTTCTGAAACAAAATCTTTAATTGAATCTGCTATATTGTCTAAAATTGCATTATCTTCAATTATAAAACTGATTTTATCAAGTTTTTCTTCTTTTGTCTCAATATGTGGCTCTTCTTTAGGTTGTTCAAGTTCTTTATGTTCAACTTTCTTTTCAATAGATTGAAGAGTTTCAGGAACCACCTCAACAACAGGATTAACGTCAATAACTTGAACATTTTGAGGGTTTATTTCCGGTTTTCTTGGTATAAACATTGAATGATATTCAATTTCATTACGCATTGTTTGACGAGATAATCTCAAATCTCTTTCTAAGGGTTTTAGCGGTAATTGAGTATTATACAAATCAACGCAAGCGCTATGGAGTTTTATCATAACATTTTCCGGTATTTGATGTTCAATAATTTCTCTAAAAGAATCTTTCAAATACAAACTCTCACCATCAACCGACAACAAAGAATTCATAACAAAAAACATTACTCGTTCTTCATTATACAAATGCAAAGATTTTATCAAATTGATATGAATAGGAATCCTCATAACGGTGAGCAATCTGAACAAATGTGCACTCACCGGATCAACAAGGGAAAGAGCTTCTCTCAACACAAATTCTGAAAATGGCATATAACTCTTTGAAAAAGATTCCAAAAACTTCACAAGTGAAAGTTGGCGCAAATTCATAATTTTTACAGACAAATTCAAATATCCATAGTAACCTTTTGATTGCTTGTAGAGTTCTGTCGACAACACACCAATATTCTTTATCCCATTTGCTTTTAAATATTTTTCAAAAATCGGTTGTGACATTGCAAGCAAAGTTGTTGAAGAATATTCAATATCTTCAAAATCATCAAAAGTTGCGCCTCGTGATGTTATTATTATTTTCACATTAGAGAACTTATTCAAATGTTTTACAAAATTCAAAATATCAGCTTTGTTAGTTTTTAAAACAGCTTCAAATGAATTCAAAATAATACATACAGGACGACCGATTGAATTAAAATACGAATTAATTTTTTGAGAAAAATTTTCTGTTTTAATTCTTGGTGGAATAATTTTTCCTTGAAGAGTATATGTTCTAAAATTATCAAAAAAACCTAAAAGCAAATCGTCTAAAATTGTGGTTTCTAAAAAATTATATTTTAAAACTAAAACATCACTATTTAAATACATTGAAACAAAATCAACAATTGAAGTTTTGCCTGTTCCTTTAAACCCATTGACAAGCATTAAATGATTTTTATCTTCCATTAGAAAATCGCAAATTTGTTCAATTTGCTTTTCATTGTTCTCAACCAAAAAAGTATCAATCGGACAATCTTTAGAAATTTCTTTAATATTTATAGGTTTTTCAAGAAAATCTGTTATCATATAATTTTAGTTAACTCTATTTCTTCCATTCTCTTTTGCGTGATATAATCTTTTGTCAGCAGATGCAATAAGTTCAGTCGGTGTCAATCCGTCCTCTTCGCCATAAGTAGAAACTCCTAAACTAATTGTTACATTGCTTTCTTTTCCATTAGCAAGCTTACATTTCTTAGTTCCAATTATGGTACACAATTTATTTGCAATTGCAACGGCTTCTTCGTTTTTGGTATTTGGGAGAATAATACTCATTTCTTCTCCACCATATCTACAAACTATATCGGTTGCTCTGACATTTTTCTTTAATGCAAATGCAACTTGTCTTAACACGGCATCACCTGATTGGTGTCCAAAATTGTCATTAAATTTTTTGAAAAAGTCAATATCAATAATAATCAAAGAAAACACCGTATTATATCTATCAGAATGAGATACAAATCTTTGCATTTGTTCTTGGAAATATCTATGATTATAAAGTTCAGTCAACCCATCTGTTGTTGCAAGTTTGTACTGAGTATCAAAGTCACGAGATTTAATCAAGTATTTAACAATTACCGCGAGAATAAATGCAAATAATACAATAGATAGTGGGGAAACAATTTTTATCCAATAATACTTGAACCTCATAAGTTCATACGCAAACATAACATAAAATGCAGAAATCGTTACAGAAAGTCCAAAAGCAGTCGGCATTGATTGAATTTTCATAACAAAAATCACAGTTAGTAATGCCAATAACAACCCCGCTAAAATATTTACATACTCAGGACATTGTTTGATTAAACTACCATCAAGCAGATTATTTACATAAGTTGCTTGAACTTCTACCCCCGGATAAACCTTATCAACGGGAACCGTTTTAATATCAAACAAACTAGCTGCAGTTGCGCCAAAATAAACAATTTTATTATGAAAATCAAAAGCCTTAATATCGTTATTTTCGACAGCTTTTAATAATTTGTACATTGAAATATTTTCAAAAGTTCCTGCCGGACCGTACCAATTCAAAATAACACTAGCATCTTCATTTGGTTGAACATTTTTTACATTCCCAGATGCCAAAGCTACACGATACCCTAATTGCGGATAATATTTACCATTATATTTTAAATATAATGGCATTTCACGAAGCACTCCGTCATCAGAACGAGAAACATTTATCATACCTATGTTGGAGGTTGCATCTAAAATTCCTTGCAAAATCACACGACAATTAGAATATTCAATAGTATCTTTTACATTAGGGTAAGGCTTTACAGTCAACTTTTCAGGTAGTTGAGGAGGAATTCTCAAATCTTCCGGTTGATTATCCAAATTCATTGAGGTGTAAACATTATCATATTTTTTAAACACATTAATCAATGCATTATCAGATTCAATATCACTTTTCATTGATTTTACAAACATCAAATCAAAAGCAACTGTTTTAGGTTGTTGCGCCTCAATATAATCAACCATTTTGGCATACATATCACGTCTTAGTGGCCATTCTCCATATTTATCCAAAATATATTCATAGCTGCCATCATCAATTGCAACAATTACAATATCTTTATTGTGATGACGAACACCGGAATTTGCACTCAAATTTTGGCGGATATCAAAAGTTCTATTCTCCATTGAACCTATAAACGAGAAAAAACTTCCATTTTTGACACTGAAGAACAACAGCACAGCAAAAATAGAAATCCACAAAATATATAAAAACTTTTTCAACATAACCTAAAAAACCTTGTTACTTAACGTTTTCTGTATAATTTAACACGGAAATATTCGCAAGGATATTTTTCACAACAAATTTCTGCTCCAAAATTTTGTTATTTAATTTTAAAACTTCTGTAGCATAAGACAATTCATCTGGATGCTTTAAATATCTAAGTAAACATTGCTCGTGTAAATTCATGATACTCTTCCTATAACGGGTGATAACATTATGATTATGGCAAATTTTCACCTAAATTAAATCAACCTTTTATAGAATTTGAACAAAGATTTCTAATACAGTTAAAGGATATTAATAAAGGAATGCGACAGATTTTTATTAAAATCTGTCGCATTCCAAACCTTATAACAAAGCTTATTACATTTACTTAGATACTACGTAATTTCCACTTGCCAAACTCTGAGCAACTTCAATTGCTTTTTTCAATTGAGCATCATCTTTGTTTTTGATATTTTCTTCTGTCAAATCCACAATAATATCCGGAGTAATACCTTTTTTATGAATATCTGTGCCGTTTGGAGTCAAATATTTTTGAATTGTGATGTTAATGCCTGAATTATTCGGAAGTTTATTAATTTCTTGAACAAGACCTTTACCAAAAGACTGAGTTCCCACTAGAACTGCTCTTTTGTTGTCTTTCATCGCTCCGGAGAAGATTTCACTAGCTGAAGCAGAACCCTTGTTCAACAAAATTACAACCGGTTTTGTTGTTAAAACACCACGAGTAGCTTTTTGGGTTTCTTTGTAACCGTCACGGTCAACAGTACTAACAATTGCACCACCATCAAGGAACATATCTGAGATGTAAATTGCATTACTTAACAATCCCCCAGGATTTGAGCGCAAATCCACAATGAATGCTTTTTTGTTTTGAGAATTATTCAAAATATCTGCGAATTCTTTAGATGCATTCCTGCTGATAAAAGAACTCAATCTGATATAAGAAATGTCAGATGGTATTTTGATATTATCAGGAACTTTTTGAGATACAGATTTAATCTCGATTTCTGCACGAGTAATTGTGTATTCTTTAGGCTCCATATCTTTACGTTTAATTAAAAGTGTAACTTGAGTACCCTCTTCACCTCGAATTTGATCAGCGGCTTTATCAACAGTTATACCCTTTGTACTTTTGCCATCAATTGAAAGAATTTCATCATCAGCCATCAAGCCTGCTTTTTCAGCCGGAGTATCTTCAATTGGTGCAATAACCATCAATTTACCGTCTTTAACTCCGATTTGAATTCCAATACCTTTTAATGAACCCTTGATTGAACCTGTTTCATCTGCAAATTCTTTTGGATTTAAGAATTTTGTATAAGGGTCGTTCAAACTTGCAACCATTGTGTCTATTGCAACATAAGCATCATCTTCAGATTTAATAACATTGTCATATTTGTGACGCCATTTACCCCAATCTTGTTCATTGTTTGTCTGGTCAACATATTTTGTATTGATTAATCTCCAAACATTGTCATACAACTCAATAGGAGTCGAAGCTTGAACATTAGATTTAATCACCCAGCCAAACATCACAAGGAATAATCCAAGGAATATTATACTTTTCTTCATTATTTTTCTCATTCTTATTTAAAACCTCCAATAATTCCCTTTTTAACTATGACGAAAATAAAGTCAAAATGTTTCCGCCTAAAAGGGTTATTACTGAGGATATTCTAACACATATAAAAAAAAATGTGAATAATCTAGTTATTTATGCTCAAATTGTAAAAGTTTGAAACCCGCCATTTTTGATTTTTTCTTAACATCAGGGAGTTCATAACATTTTATACATCTTGCTTCGTAAGTTTCATCTCCGCCAATCATAATTAGTGGAGAATTTTTATCTGCAGGTTTTCCGTCAATCAAACGTTGAGTACGAGTAGCATGCTCGCAACCGCACTTCATACAAACGGCATGCAACTTATCAACTTGAGTTGCAATACACATCAATTCCGGCATACAACCAAAAGGTTCTGCTTTAAAATCTAATTCCAAGCCTGTACCGATAACCTTTTTACCCTCATTCATCAATTGAGTAATTACTTTTGCAATATTTGAATCAAAGAATTGTAATTCATCAATAGCAACAACTTCTGCATCTTTTACTAAACTCAAAATTTGAATAGAATGTTTAACTTTAACTGCATCAAGCCAGAGACCATTTCTTGATTCAATATAATCGCCTTTTGCCCTTGTATCAACATCAGGGGAAATCACTTTAACCTTCTTTTTAGCAATAATACAACGTCTGATACGACGTAAAAGCTCTTCTGTTTTCCCGCAACTCATAGGTCCGGTGATTAATTCAAAACTATATCCTTCCATTTTCCCCTTTTCTTCTCCCAAAATATTTGTTCAAACTATATGCATGATTATAGAACTTAATATGCGAATTTTAAAGTAAATAATTATTAAAAAAAAAGCATGCCGAACACTACTTTTTTGGAAAAATCTTTTCTCGAAGTTTCTTGAAACCTCTACCATAGAAGTATTTAAGTTGTTCTGGGAATTGTTTATTAATATCTAATAAATACATATCATGAACAATAAAACTTCTTAACAAATTTGCAATATCAGAATTTTTAGTCCATACAACTTTTGACTCCACATGCCCGAAAACACTCTCACATTCATCAGCCAAAAGATAAACCAAACGAGAAGAAGCGGAATGGTCAAATCCCTCATGACTATACATCATTCCAAATGGAGAAGTGATTACATCGTACCCCGCAACTTTTATATCAATGCCTTTGTCATACGCAACTTCTAAAATCGACTCAATTTGTTTGAAATCAACATTCCAAATCTGCAAATATATTGATTTTTCGGCATTTTGAATAATTTCTTTAACCTTGTTTAAAATATTATCGTAACCATAAATATTATGAATAGGTTCGTTATAATCCTCTTTGACATTAGGAAGTTTCTTTTCTAAATAATCAATAGTTGAAGACATTTTTCTTTTAAAACGCTGAGTCAATTCCTTTGGCGCAATCGGGGAGTACTTTTGAGGTTTGTCATCACTTGAAAAAACTACCTTTTTAACAACAAGTGACTTCAAGGTGTCATAAGCTCTTGCTTGCGGGATATCAGCAATTTGCGACACTTCATAGCCTGTTGCGGGATATTTTTTCAAAAGAGCAACATAAACCTTAGCTTCGTAAGAATTAAACCCCAAATCTTTTAACTTTTCGATAACATCTTCCATAACTGAAATTTTAGCAAATTTGACCTGTTGTTGCAAGTATTTACACTATATTTTGCACGGTAAAAGTTGCAATTATTACGATTTGTAAACAGGGTAAAACTTAATAATGACAAGTGTTTTTAAGATTAAAGAGCTAAAAAATTTTAAAAGTATTAAAGTTCAAATACATGAATGACGACAATAGAAGTATGTAAAAGGTTACGAGTAAATTTTGAAAGGTAGAAGATGACACATTCAAACATTAGAAGTAAGCCATTAATCTAAAAAATTTGTAGGTAAAGCTTAGTATGTTAACATTTCTTTACAGTCTAAAACATACGATATATTTGGGTTTTATCTATTTTGTATATACAAAGTGTATATTTTGAGTAAATTTTTGAACTCTAAAAACGTTTATAAAGACATAGTGAAACATAATACCAATTTTCGATAAGAAAGAAAGGACTAGAAAAATGGGTACAAATGGTGTGAATGGTGCAAAACCTCCAGTTACCGAAGCATTGCTTTTACAAAAATTACAAGAAGCAAAAGCATCTGGAGATCAAACCAAAATTAATGAAGCAAAAGTAGCTCTTTTCGATTTTAGAGAGACTCAACCGAAAGGCGGCACAGAAGTAGAGCACGCAGGAACTCAACCTTTGACAGCAGAACAGCAAGCAACTAAAAAAGCTGCACAACAAAATGCAAATGAAGAAATTGCTCAAATGAAAGCTGCTGCAACTGCAAAAGATGTATATGAAGAAGCTAATGCTAAAAATGCAGGAACATTAACAAAAGACAACATTGGAATTTTAAAACGTGAAGACCTTGAAAGCAAAAAAGGAGCACAAGATGCAGGTTTTAAACATGCTAGAAAAGTCTCAAAAATTGCTAAAAGAATAAATAAACGTGTTGATTCTTTTACTGCACTTGAAAAAATTTATACAAATAAAAGTGAATATGAAGCAGCAGTAAAAGCAGCTAAAGCCGATGGTTCTTGGAATAAAGAGGCCCCTAAATATACTCTACTTGATGGTAAAGCTTTAGAAGGTGCTAAACACATGCAACAAGAAGCGGCTAAAAAAGTTGCACAATCTTTAGAAACTTATAATAAAAATAAACCAGCTTACGAAAACCCTGCAACTCCAGCAGATAAAAAAGCTGCGGAAAGAGAAATGATTAATGCAGCTAGGATATTGAGTGAAAACTACAATGCTTCTCAAATGATTGATGAAAAAGGTAATATTAATAAAGATTACTATCAAAAAGCAATGTTACAATATGCAGGTGCAGATTTGAAAGCTAACTTAGATGAAAGAAAGGCATTAAAAGAATCCGCAGACGTATCAAAACGTAAAGCAAATAAGATGATTGATGCTGCAAACATTGATAAAGAAAGAGATTATACTACCGCAATGAAAGTCGGAGCACTAACAGGAGGATTAGGAGTTGGCGCTTTGACTGGAGTCCTTGGGGGTGGACTGGTAGCTCAAGCAATTGCAACGGCAACAGCAACGGCTACTGCTACTGCTACTGCTACTGCTACCGCAACAAATCATTGGACAGCATCAAACGGAGAAGAATTCTTTGACCAAGCAGAAGCATCAGATTCTCAAACAGCTACCGCAGCGGCTTCAAAAACAGCAAGTGCAGTGGATAGAATTTCAAAAGGAGAAATGGCTCTCAGAGGTTTAATTGGAGCAGCTCCTGCGGCAATTTTGAGTGCAGTATTAGCAAAAGACCATGGTAAAGCTGATAGATTCAATGGCTTGACTGCAGAACAAGTATTGTCAAATGCAAAACAAGTTAAAGGAAAAACCGCAAGAGAATATGTTCAAAAAATCATTGATTTACCTAATCTAAGCGTAACTCAAAAAGCAGATATTATTGAGGAAGCATTCGGAAATAAAACAGCGAAAAAAGTTAATGATGAAGAACTACACTCTGCTTGGGTAGCTGCAGACTACTGGAATAAAAATTCAGATAAAGTAACAGCAAAAGCTTCTGATAAGCCACAAGCAACTCCTCCGACTACAACTCCACCGGAAGAGGGACCACAAACTACTCCTCCAACTGCAACTCCACCAGAAGAAGAACCATGTACTAAAAAAGAGGAACGTTCTTCTCACGGACCAACTATCGCATCAAGCAAAGTTAGAGGTCACGGCCAATCACCATACTGGATTGCTAAAGCTTATGTAACTCCTGATGGCAAAGAATTAACAGCAGCTCAACGTAAAGACTTGCAAAGACAATTAGGCAGAGCTGGAAATAAACAAGTTCAGGTTCGTGAAAACGGACATATCGGATACAAATACAAAAATGAAATTACTCTATCTGATGGAACAAAAGTAAATCTTGCTGACAATGCAGCTGATCGTATCGGAACCGGTCAAATGAAAAAAACTAGAACAGTTTTCAAAAACGGTAAAGAAGTAAGACAAATTAGAAAAGTTCTTTGTGAACCAGACAAAAATGGTAATCCAATACCGGTTGACGGACCAGAAGGTCAATGGCAAGATGTTAAATAAAAACTAAATAGTTATTTGACAGGGTGAAATCAAATGATTTCACCCTGCTTTTTGTTGTTATAAGTTTCACTAACCTCATCATTGTTGGTAGCAAGCACCCTAACTCCAAATGGAATTGCCCTAAGTCCATTTTGAATCCAATAACCATCTTCTTGCTCAAACTCTTCCGTCAAAGAAAAATAAGTCGAACCGGAACCTGTCATCATTGATTTAGGATACTTATTCTTTATAAACTGCAATTGCGGGTAATCCTCAATCACCGCCCATTCTAAATCATTTTCAAAATTATCTCTTGTTTTTAAAGCTTTACTATTATTTTTAAGTTCTGCAAACTTCGTATATGCCTCTTTAGCTGAAATTCCGAGTGCTTTAGGCTTAATTAAATTTACATTGAACTCTTCAAATTCTAATGGTTCTGTAACCTCCCCACGACCTGTTGCAAGGATTCGTCCGCCATTCAAACATACATTCAAATCAGAACCCAACACAGCACACAAATAATTCAACTCATCACGAGTCAAAATATCTTTAAAAATTTTATTTAAGCCATAAAGAGTTCCGGCAGCATTAGTACTTCCACCCGCAAGCCCAGCAGATACAGGAATAGATTTATCAATATATATTGAGATTTTTTTGTTTTGCAAGTTCGTTTTATCTAAAAATAATTTTGCGGCTTTATAAACAAGGTTCTTTTCATTATACGGAATTTCTTTATTATTTCCATCAAGTAGAATTTCAGATGTTGAATAATTTTCAATATTTATTGTCAAATAATCAAACAAATCTATAGTCTGCATAATGCTTTCTATATTATGAAACCCATCTTCTCTTTTATTCAAAACTTTCAACAACAAATTGATTTTTGCAGGACATTGAATTTTTATACATTGCATAATATTAAAATTTATCCTTTTTGCAACTCTTCAGACAATTTACCAAACATTTCAATTGACAACTTTTCACCTCTTGTGTTTTCATCAATTCCAAGATTTGATAAGGCTTTTATAACTATTTCTTTAGGGAATGCAGCATTCATCAAACAGTTTTTGATATTTTTACGACGTTGTGCAAATGCAGCTTTAATTACTCGTCTGAAATATGAATAATCAGTCAATTGAAGTTTTGGAGTTTGTTTTACATCTAATTTTACTAGTGCCGAGTTCACTTTTGGTGCAGGATAAAAACATTTTCGGCCAACAAGACGAAGAATCTTAACATCTGCCCAAAACTGAGAAAGAATCGTTAACAAGCCATACTGTTTTGACGGAGAATCAGGAGTTGCAACCATTCTACGAGCAACTTCTTCTTGCACCATAAGAATAATATCTTTAATTTGACTTCTGTTTTTATTAGCCAAATCATCAATTTCGCCCAACAAATGAGCAATAATCGGGCTTGTAATATAGTATGGAATATTGGCAACCACTTTAAACTTTTCATTTGTTAAATTTGACAAATCTGTTTTCAAAACATCATTATGAATAATTTCCAAATTTGGAGCTTCAAGTTTTTTAAGTTCTGCAATTGCTTCTTCATCAAGTTCAATTGCAATAACCTTTTTAGCATGTTTAACTAACTGCTCTGTCACAAAACCAACCCCAGGACCGATTTCAAGAACGGTATCATCAGGAGTGATTTGTGCAAAATCAATGATATCCTGAATAACTTCCCCATCTACAAGGAAATTTTGTCCAAGACGTTTTTTAGTTCTAAAGTATCTTGTTCTATCGAAGTAGTTCATCTTACTAATTATAATACCACACATGGATAAATGTTTACAAAGTTTTATTTGATATTTTAAAGAATGTTATAATATTATGGGGACGAGGATAATAACATGATTAAACTTGGACAAAGAAATGAGCTATTAAAAGAAGACATCTTAAAGCTTTACACAAAAGGTTTTACAAGACCCGAAGATTTTACAATAGGGATTGAGTATGAGAGATTACCCATCTCGGCAACGTCGTATAAATCGATTGACTATTGGACAGAATACGGAATTAAAAATCTTTTAGAAGAATTTGCAAAAGAGAACTCTTGGGATTACATACTAGATGAAAAAAATGTAATAGGACTGCAAAAAAATCATGATACCATTACTCTTGAACCGGGGTGTCAAATCGAAATTAGCGCCAAACCGGAAAAAACAATTATACAACTCAAAAACAAAATTGATGCTATAAATTCAAAACTTGATTCAATTTTGGAAAGCATGAATATAAATCTATTAAATTATGGTGTTTCGCCTTATTCAACTCACAAATCAATAAATTTGATACCAAAACAAAGATATAAAATCATGGCTCGATATTTGTGGGGGATTTTATCTGATGTTATGATGAGAGAAACCGCAGGAATTCAATGCTGTATCGACTTCAAATCAGAAGAAGATGCAATGAGAAAATTTAAACTTGCAAATAAACTAAGCCCTTTCATGACCGCAATGTTTGCGAATTCGCCAATCCGGGGCGGAGTTGACACCGGTTATAAAACATTTAGAGGACTTAGTTGGCTTAATACCGACAACGATAGATGCGGATTTTCCGGAAAAATTAGTGAAGAATTCTCATTTGAGGATTATATTGACTGCGTGATGAAAACTCCGATGATATTTATTCATCGAGACAATTTAAATATTGAACTGAATGGAGATATAACATTTGAAGAGTTTATTAAAAACGGATTTCACGGAGAATCTGCAACACTTGGAGATTATGAGCTTCAAGCAAATCTCTATTTCCCGGAAGTTCGATTGAGAAACTTTATCGAAATCAGAAACCATGACTGCGTTGGTGGAAATTTAAAATATGCAATCCTTGCAATCTACAAAGGAATCATGTATGACAATTGCGCAATGGACGAGTGCGAAGAACTGTTCAAACATCTTCAATACAAAGATTTTTCAGAACTTAGATACAATGTTCCAAAACTTGCACTTCAAGCAAACATCAAACGAGCAAAAGCAGTAGATTATGCTAAAGAAATCATTAAAATTGCAGAAAAATCTCTCCGTAGAAACCAAACAGGTGATACACTATTTCTTGATGAAATCAAAGAATATACCGAAAAAGGACTATCTCCGGCAGACATTATCCAAAAGAATTGGAACGGTTCTTGGAACAAAGATTTACGAAAACTCATCAAGTATTTAAATTCTAAAAACTAAAATTTATCAGGTTCCAAATGAATACTTGAAGTTACATCACCCAAGCGATTTTTCAATTCTCTCTCAACAGAGTCACAAATTGTATGACAATTAAAAATTGTCATATCTTTAGGGAAAATAAGAGTTAAAGTTATACTTTTTTGAGGACCTAATCTTCTTGCCCTCAAATCTTTATAACCCACAATCCCTTGAGCTTTATCTAAAATATCATCAATAGCTTTCAAATCGGATTCAGGCAATGAACAATCTAACAAATTGTTCATTGTGCTTTTTGAAATTGAAAAACCTGCTCTAAAAATTACCAATGCAACAATTATTGCAACAATAGGGTCTAACAAATGTATTTCGGTCAATTTTATGAGTAGCAAACCAAGAAATACACCAACAGATGATAAAATATCTGTTCTTAAATGTTCTGCATCTGCGTACAATGAAACAGATTCAGATTTTTTTGCAACTTTAAATAATACCGTACTTACAACAAAGTTTGCAACAACAGAAAAACCCATTACGTACAATCCAATTGTTGTATCAACAGAAGCTGTTGCAGGGTTAAATATTTTTTTTAAAGCTTCATAAACAATAAAAGCTGCTGCAAATATAATCAAACCACCCTCAATAAATCCGGACATATCTTCATATTTTCCATGCCCGAATGGGTGAGTTTTATCTGCGGGTTCAGAAGATTTCATAACAGAGAAAAATGTCAAAACAGATGCTAAAAAGTCACTCAATGAATGTATAGCTTCTGAAATAATACTTATACTGCCAGAAATATGCCCTGCAATAAGTTTTAAAATAATTATTACAGAATTAGAAAAAATAGATAATCCTGCTGCGAATTTTTTTTCTGTCTCAATCTTCATAACAGTTTCATTATACACTTCGACAAGAAAAATGCAAATTATTAGACCAAAGATTTTCTCTAACAAGATATTTTCAAAAATCACAAAAACTGATACAATGAAGAAAACCGAAAAAAGGTAAATTTAAATGAAAAAATTTCTTCTACTTTTATGTTTAATATTCGTTTCAACAAGCATTGTAATTTCTGAAAATGGGTTTTATTCTTCAAACTATATTAATAATCTCGAGAATTGTTCAATATTTATGAGTAAATCTGATATAGAAATTCCGCAAACAGATATTGCACCACTCCACATGCAAATAACAGAAAGTATTTCCGGCTGGAAAAATGGCAAGTGTATAACTAACGGAAAAATATACAGCAAAGAATTAAAGCAAGATATTTTGACAACACATTGCGAATTTGACGAAAAACAACTTGCACAAATCGTGAAAGACATGGAAAAAGCAAACAAGGGGACTTTTGAAGATTATAAAAAAGTCCAAGAAAAAATGTATGCAAAGAAAAGCACAATTTGTACCGCAACAGATTTAATTAAAGCAAAATAATTTTTATTGCACTCTAAAATGCATCAAAAGAATCATCTTTAATAGGGTTTTTGAATTTCGTAATATTGCCTTGGAATAACAATTTGATTGTTCCGACAGGACCGTTTCTGTGTTTTGCAATTATGACTTCTGACAAACCTTTAGATGAAGCTTTGATATTTTCTTCTTCTTCTGATTCACCTTTGTTATAGTAATCTTCACGGTAAATAAACATTACGATGTCGGCATCTTGTTCAATAGAACCGGATTCACGCAAATCGGACAACATCGGACGTTTATCGTTACGACCTTCAACTGCACGTGACAACTGAGATAGTGTAATAATCGGAACATCAAGTTCTTTTGCAAGGATTTTCAAACCTCTTGAAATTGCAGAAATTTGTTGCAAACGGTCATCTTTTCCGCCACCTTCCATCAATTGCAAATAGTCTATTACAATCAAGCCCAAATCTTTTTGTTGAGTTTTCAATCTTCGACACTTTGTTCGGATATCTGTTAAAGTACAACCACTTGTATCATCAATATAAATAGGTGCTTGGCTAAAATCATTCATAGCCATAGCCAATTTATCCAAATCTTGTTGTAACATATTACCTGTTTTTAATCTTTGAGAATCCACCTCCGCATAAGAACACAACATTCTCTGTACCAACTGAGAGGCTGACATTTCAAGAGAAAATATACAAACAGGAACTTTTTCATTTATGGCAACATTTTGCGCAATGTTCAATGCGAATGCAGTTTTTCCCATCGCAGGACGAGCAGCAAGAATTATCAAATCCGATTTGTGCAACCCACTCATCATAGTATCCATTTCATAAAAACCGGTACTCAATCCAGATAGCTCATCTTTGTGATTAAATCTGTATTCAATACTATCCCACGTATCTAATACCAAGTCTTTAACATGCTTCAAATCAGCAGTGGCTTTACTTGATCCAATATCGAAAATTAATTTTTCAGCCTGCTCTAAAGATCTGTCGCTCGGTTCTAAATCATAACCGTGACTTACGATTTCTGAACCCGCATTGATTAAGGCTCTTTTTACGGATTTTTCTTGAATAATTTTTGCATAATATGAAATATTTGTTGTTGTAATTGTATTTTCAGCCAAATCATTAATATATGCTCTACCGCCAACAGCATCAAGTTTCCCGCTATAATTCAAAACTTCTGAAACAGTTACAATATCAATATTATCATTGTTATTAAACAATTGAAGCATCGCTTCATAAATATATCTGTGAGCCGGCTTATAAAAACTCTTAGGAAGCAATGTATCAGAAACTTTTGCTAAAGTCTCCGGATTAACTAAAATCGCACCAAGAACTGCTTCTTCAGCTTCTACATTCTGTGGAATTAATGACTCATCAACTTTTCGTCTTGTTTCTTTTGAAGTTACAGGCATATATTTTATTTCCTCTTTTATAATAATTCTATTACATAAAAGATTTCATTACCTGTTTGATTACATAATTTTTACAAAAAATTTAAGCAAAATTTTCAAAACGCGGTTGAGCCTTAATTCTACACATAAGAAGTGTAATATATTCTCTGTTTCCTTTTTCACCGGTTCGTCTGAATATATCTTGGGCAGATTTTAACTTTTTCAAAGCCAAATCAGGTTCTTTTTTCCAGATTAACTTACTCAATTCTGTTTGAATATAAGCAAGCATCGTTTCGTAATCTTTTCTAGGAGCCGGAGGTCGAGAAATTGTATGGAATTGACCAACAACTTTATCATAAGATGATGTAATAGTTTTCAAACATCTTTCTTGCTCAAACAAAATGTTTACATAATCATGCAATCTTGCCGGTTGACAATAAATAAGACGCCTGATATCATTCAACCTTGCAAGCATGTGTATCGGGTCATTATTGCGTTGAGCTGCTTTATAACCTTTATAAGCATAATATTCTAATTCTTTAGGGAATGGTTCTGTAATTTTTGCAAGCAAGCTATAAACAATACCTGCAAAATTTCGATTTTGTCCGGATTCCAATTGTTCTGCCAATCTATCTGCTCTTTGGCAAAATAATTGACGCTCATTTGCAAGCATATAGTCATTCTTAATTGAGCGAAGTTCTGTAGCAAAGAAGTTCGGTGTTATTTTTTTCTGATTTGAGAATATGAACTTTGAAAATTTTCTAAAATCAGGTAAATTCTTAACTATCCCTGTTGGAATTTTTACCATATGTTTATATTTTCCCCTGTATTATAATAAAGTATTTTTACAAAGGAAAATTGCTTAAATCTTAATATAAAATTAGGGCGGAGTTTTTAAAAACTCCGCCCTAATTGAATTTCTATTTAATTGCTTCAACACAATCCGGACAAATACCGTCAGAATTTAGTTCTCTATATTTCCAACATCTTGTACATTTTTCACCGCGAGCCTTTGTAACCCAAACAGTATAACCGTCTTCAACATATTCATTCAAAACATCTTCCGGTTTTTCTTTTGCCAAATTAGCTTGAGAAACAATATAAATATCAGCCAAATCTTTTTCATTTGCTTTTAATATTGCATCATTTTCGGCTTTAATCCATACTGCGACTTCTAAAGAACTACCTACTTTTTTGTCTGCTCTCAAAGGTTCAATTGCACGAGAAACAACTTCTCTGGATTTCAAAATTTTCGTAAAATCTTCTTCTAGTTGTGGGTTGTTCCATTTTTCATTAACAACCGGCCAATCTGAAAGCAAGATGCTAATCAATCCACCACGTTGAACTTCCGGAACATTTTGCCAGATATCTTCTGCTTGGTGAGGCATTACAGGAGCCAAAATCTTAACTAATGCCATCAAATTTTCAAATAAAACAGTTTGACAAGCTCGACGTGATAATGATTTTTTGCCTGCAGTGTATAATCTGTCTTTTACAATATCCAAGTAGAATGAACTCAAATCAACTGCTGCAAAATTTTGCAATGATTGGAAATACTTGTAAAATTCATAGTTTTCAAAAGATACCGTAACTTCCTCAATCAATTTGTTTAATTTATGAAGTGCAAACTTATCAATATTTTTAAGTTCATCATATTCAACGTAATCAGTTTCAGGATTGAAATCAAACAAGTTTCCAATCAAAAATCTTGCAGTATTTCTTGTTTTCTTAAAAATTTCAACCAATTGACCAACAATATTATTACCGATTTTAATATCGTTTCTGTAATCAACTGAAGCCGCCCACAATCGCAAAATATCTGCACCATACTTTTTGATAATATCATCTGGGCGAATAAAATTACCTAAAGATTTAGACATCTTACGTCCGTCTTCTCCGAATACAAATCCGTGAGTAAGAACTTGTTTATAAGGAGCTTTGCCTTGAGTTGCAACAGAAGTCAATAATGAAGACTGAAACCAACCTCTGTGTTGATCAGAACCTTCAAGATACATATCAACAGGAGTATGACCTAATTCCTCGCTTCTTTTTTCAACAACAGCTCTCCAAGAAACACCTGAATCAAACCATACGTCCATAATATCTTTTTCTTTTCTAAAATGTTTTTTACCACATTTAGGACATACAAAACCCTCCGGCAAAAGTTCTTCTGCGGAATATTTAACCCACGCATCAGAGCTTTCTTTTTCAAACATTTTAGCAACATTCTCAATCGTTGAATCATTACAGATAACTTCTCCACAATCTTCACAGTAGAAGATAGGAATTGGAACGCCCCAAGCACGTTGTCTTGAAATACACCAATCCGTACGGCTTTCAACCATATTACCAATACGATTTTCACCACTTGCAGGAATCCATTTTACACCATGAACCGCTTCTAGTGCTTTATCTCTAAATTTATCAACTTTAACAAACCATTGCGGAGTTGCTCTATAAATTACAGGTTTTTTACATCTCCAACAATGAGGATAACTGTGTTGAATATCTTGTTGTTTTAATAATGCACCACAGTTTTGAAGCATTTCAATAACCATTGAATTTCCTTTATAATAAGGAACATCAACAAGTTCATCAATACCAACAGTATCTGTCCAAACTCCACGACCATCTAATGGTGAAAATACTTCAATTCCATATTTGCAACCAACTTCGTAATCTTCCAAACCATGACCAGGAGCGGTATGAACAGAACCGGTACCTGCATCTAATGTTACGTGTTCGCCCAAAATAATTGGAGATTTTCTATTTAGTAATGGGTGTTTTGTATTCAATAATTCTAAGTCTTGACCGGAACATGAACCCAATACTTTAATATCAGCTTCGTCCCACTCAACATCATTCAAGAATGAATTCAATAATTCTTCTGCAACAACATAAATATCATTTTTGTATTCAAAGAATGTATAAACAAATCTTGGGTGCATTGAAATTGCCATATTTGATGGAATTGTCCAAGGAGTTGTTGTCCAAATAATTGCATAAATATCTTTATCAGTTTTTGAACCCAAAATATTTTCAATTTTTTGAACTGCATCATCTTCAAACTTAAATCTTACATAGATAGAAGTAGATGTATGATCAGCATACTCAACTTCCGCTTCAGCTAAAGCAGTTTCACAGGCAGCGCACCAATAAACAGGTTTTAGACCTTTTTCAATGTAACCTTTTTTATACATTTCTCCAAAAACTCTAACCTGTTCAGCTTCATATTCAGGATTGATAGTCAAATATGGGTGCTCCCAATTACCCAAAACACCTAAACGTTTGAATTCACTCTCTTGACCTTTCAAATTTTTATGAGCAAATTCTCTACATTTTGCACGTAATTCAGCTTCTGAAATAGAGTGACGTCCACCTTTAAGTGTTTTAACAACCGCATTTTCAATAGGTAATCCATGCCCGTCATACCCCGGAACATACGGAGCATAAAAACCTCTTTGTGATTTATATTTAATAAGAATATCTTTTAAAATTTTATTTAAAGCCGTACCAACGTGAATTTTTTCAGAACTCAAATACGGAGGTCCATCGTGAAGTACGAAAGAATTAGTTTTGTCTCGTTCACCAATCATTTTTTCGTAAATATTATTTTCTACCCAAAATTTTTGGATTTCTAATTCTCTAACAGTTGCATTTGCTCTCATTGGTAAAGTTGTTTGAGGCAAATTCAGTGTGTCTTTAAATTCTGTTTTAGTACTTTCTGCCATTTTTATTTATCCTCTGTTTCACTGGTTGTAACTTTTTCACAAATAACTTTTTTCGGTGCAGAAAATTTCCAATCTTGTTTTTCTGCATCACATTGTTTTATAAATAAATCCATTTTGTTATAATCAAAAGCATTTTCCCATCTTGCAATAACAACAGTAGCAACACAATTACCGACAAGGTTAACTGTTGTTCTACCCATATCTAAAATTTGGTCAATACCGAGAAGAATTGCAACACCTATTAATGGGATATTGAAACTTGCTAAAGTTCCTGCAAGAACAACAAGTGAAACCCTTGGAACCCCTGCAACACCTTTACTTGTCAGCATAAGTGCAAGCATCATCAAAATTTGTTGATTCAACCCCAAACTAATACCACAAATTTGAGATGAAAAAATTACTGCCATTGCAAGGTATAATGTACTTCCATCAAGGTTAAACGTATAGCCCGTTGGCATTACAAAACTAACAATGTTTTGCGGAACACCAAATCTTTCCATAATTTCTAAAGCTTTAGGAAAAGCCGCCTCTGAACTTGCAGTAGTAAATGCCAAAATTGCAGGTTCTTGTATTGCTTTTAACAAATTACGAAGAGATATTCTTGCATACTTACAAGCAATAAATAAAACCAACAAAACAAAAACTGCAAGAGCTGTATATAATGAGAAAATTATTTTTGCATAATTTTTAAGAATTGAAAGCCCGTTCATACCAACAGTAGAAGCCATTGCACCAAAAATACCCAGAGGAGCAAAATACATTACATATTCAGTAAATTTGAACATAATTTGAGAAACAGAATGTAATAAATCCATAACCGGCTTAGCTTTTTTACCAACTGTACAACAGGCAACCGCCATAAAGATTGAAAAAACAACAATCTGCAACAAATTTCCCTCAGCCATTGACTGAACAATACTTGTAGGGAAGATATTCATAACCATTTCGGAAATTGAAGTGTGCGGAGTTGTAACAGCCATCAAACCTGCTTCTTTTAGAAGTTCAGGGTTCGCAACAGTGCCGGAAATAAACCCTTTTCCGGGGTTGAAAATATTTCCCATTGTTAAACCAATAACCAAAGCTAATGTCGTAACAACTTCAAAATAAACAATTGTTTTGACGCCAATTTTACCAAGTTGTTTAACATCACCATGCCCCGCAATACCAGTCACCAAAGTTGCGAACAACAATGGGGCAATAATCATTTTTACCATACGCAAAAATATAACGGCAAACGTTCTCATTTTAACCGCAATATGGGGGCAAAAATGACCAAATAACATACCCAAAACAAGGGCAATAAATATCAATAATGTAAGTCGTGAATGTTTCAATTCTAACCTCTTGGTTTTGATTATAAAACAAACATGCCAGACATTGCACAGTTGGGTAATATTTTGTAAAATTTCTTGAAGTTTATTTGTCCGAGATTGAAAAAGATTCGCTCTTTTTGTTTTCCTAGACAAAAAAAAAGAAGACAATTGTACAAAAATTACACCCAAATTTCCTAAACTTTTGCTTGAAAAAATCATTTTTATAACATATAATCTTCGTGTAAAAATGGTTGTAGAATGAAAGGAGAGTTTATTATGTGGGAAAAAGATATTAATATCCACGACGTAAAAGAAATTCGTACAAGAACCAGTGTATTCTTTGGAGTTGGAGCAATTCAAAAAATCCATGATATTGCAAAAGATATCAAATCTAAAGGAATCGACAAAGTTATTGTTATGTCCGGAAAACATGCATACAAATCAACTGGAGCTTGGGACGTTGTTGAAGCAGCTTTGAAAGAAAACAGTATTGGTTACATCAATTTTGACCAAGTTACACCAAACCCTAACACTCATCACGTTAATGATGCTGCAAAAATGGCTAGAGAATTCGGAGCAAAAGCAGTTATCTCTATCGGTGGAGGTTCTCCAACTGATGCTGGTAAATCTGTTGCTATTTTGCTTGAATATCCTGACAAAAACGCAGACGATATTTATGAATTCAAATTCACACCAACAAAAGCTGCTCCGGTTATTTCAATCAATTTGACTCACGGTACAGGTTCTGAAACTAACAGATTTGCAGTTGTAACAAACCTTGAAAAGAACTTCAAACCTGCAATTGCTTACGATTGTATTTATCCGACTTATGCAATTGATGACCCTCAATTGATGACAAAATTATCTCCAAAACAAACAAGATATGTATCAATTGATGCTGTTAACCACGTTGTAGAAGCTGCAACTTCAACAGTTGCTTCTCCTTATTCAATTTCTTTAGCAAAAGAAGTCATTGAACTGGTTGCAAAATATCTACCAAAAGCTATTGCAAATCCGGAAGATTTAGAAGCCAGATATTTCTTATGCTACGCAGCTATGATGGGTGGTGTAAGCTTTGATAACGGATTGTTGCACTATACACACGCACTTGAACACCCATTGAGTGCAGTAAAACCTGACTTATCTCACGGTTTTGGTTTAGCAATCTTATTGCCATCTGTAATCAAAACAATCTACAAAGATAAAGCAGCAACTTTGGCTGACATCTTAGCTCCAATCGTTCCTGATTTGAAAGGTGAAGCTTCTGAAGCTGAAAAAGCAGCTAATGGTGTTTATGCATGGTTAAAATCAGTTGATGTTCCTGAAAAACTTACAGATATCGGATTTGCAGAAGCTGATGTTGATAAATTAACAGATTTGGTATTTACAACTCCATCTCTAGCTGGTTTGATTGACATCGGTCCAAGCGGTAATTCAAGAGAAGTTGTTCGTGCAATCTACGAAGATGCTCTAAAAGCTTAGAGAAAAGAGCTGAAAGTAGATCAGCATTGACCACAATCAACAAATAAAAATTATAACAGTGCGGATTCAATTGAACCCGCACTGTTTCATATTAATATGATATTAAAATAATATAAAGTTATCCCAATAAACATTCATTTGTACTATAATTGATATAACGGACAGTTAAGAAGAGGGAAAAACATGATTGATAAAACAGCGATTATTCACCCATCAGCAAAAATTGCAGAAGATGCAATTATCGGACCTTATGTAGTAATCGGCGAGGGTGTAACAATTGGAAGCGGAACTAGAGTAATTTCTAATGCTCACATTGAACACGCAGAAATTGGTAAAAATTGTACAATTTCACCATTCGCAACAATTGGTTCTGAGCCACAAGACTTAGGTTACAAAGGTGAAGACACAAAGGTTGTAATCGGAGATGAAACAATTATCAAAGAAAACGTAACAATTCACAGAGGTGCAGCTTGCGGAGATTATACAACAAGAATCGGTAACAAATGTTTATTAATGGTTGGTTCACACGTAGCCCACAACTGCGTTTTAGCGGATCAAGTAATTTTAGCAAACCTTGTAACTTTAGGTGGACACGTTCACGTTGGATTTGGTGCTTTCGTAGGCGGAATGAGTGTATTCCACCAAAACATTAGAATTGGTGATATGGCAATTATCAGCGGTTTCTCAGCATCTCGTCAAGATATCTTGCCTTACTCTAAAGGAGAAGGCAGACCTCCTGTTCCACGTGGAATTAACGTAATCGCAATGAAAAGACGTGGAGTTCCGTTGGAAATCAGAACTGCAACAAATGAGGCATTTAAACTGTTAATTTCTGATGAATACAATACATCACAAGCGATTGAAAAGATTAAAGCAGAAATTCCAATGAACGAGTATATTGAAAAAATGATTGAATTCATTCAAACGTCAAAAAGAGGTGTTCTTTTAAAATCACACAAAAAAGGACATGAATGTTTGTCTGATGAAGATTAATCTTTTATAAAAATCTAATAATTTTTTCAAATGACAGATTTTATATCTGTCATTTGTTTTATTTCAGAGAATGCTCCAGATTTATCATTAAAAATGTAAAATTAAAAGACATACATTACTGTATGTCTTTTAAATGGCTGGGACGGAAGGATTCGAACCTCCGAGATGGCTGGACCAAAACCAGCTGCCTTACCACTTGGCGACGTCCCAATATTCACCTGTCTATATCTATATTCTATTCCCTAAAAAATTATTGTCAATAACTATTTCTAATTTTTTAGGCAAAATGAATAATTTTACCCTAAACTCTTTTGATTGCTCTAAGTGAATTTAACACCGCAAGCAAAGTTACACCAACATCTGCAAATACAGCACCCCACATGGATATAAAACCATAAGCTCCGCAAATTAAAAACAAAATCTTAATCCCAATTGCAAAAATAATGTTTTGTTTAACAATTGTCATTGTACGTTTTGCAATTGTTATTCCGGCTTGAATTTTTGGAAGTTTGTCGTCCATAATAACAACATCAGCAGCTTCAATTGCGGCATCTGCACCAATTCCGCCCATCGCAATCCCAATATCCGCCCTTGTCAAAACCGGAGCATCATTGATTCCATCTCCTACAAAAATAACTGTTTTATTTTTGTCTTTTTGAGTAATTATTTCTTCTAACTTCTCAACTTTATCTTTAGGCAACAATTGAGAATAAACCTCTGCAATACCTAATTTAGTTGCAACAGTTTTTGCTGTTTTTGAATTATCACCTGTAAGCATAACCGTTTTGATTTTATTCTTGTTAAGAGAAGAAATTGTTTCTTTTGCATAATCTTTTATTGTATCTGAAATTACGATAAAACCCAAATACGTGAAATTCTGTGCGATATAAATTATTGTTCCGGTTTCATTTACAGGAATATAATCAATTCCGAATTTATTCATAAGTTTTTCATTTCCAACAATAATTGTATTCCCAGAAATATTTGCCTTTACTCCATTTCCGGCAATTTCTTCTACATTTGTTATTTCTGATTGAATAATTTGATTTGAATATTTTTCTTTAATTGATGTAGCAATTGGGTGATTTGAATAACTTTCTGCATAAGCCGTAAGTTTCAAAAGTTCATCTTCGCCAATTCCAGATTGTGGAACTATTTTCACAACTTGAAATTTCCCTTTTGTAAGAGTTCCGGTTTTATCAAAAACTACAGCATAAGGTTTTGACAAACCTTCAAGATAAGCACTCCCCTTGATTAAGATTCCTTGACACGAAGCGCCACCAATTCCTGCAAAAAAACCTAATGGAACAGAAATTACAATTGCGCACGGACATGAAATTACTAAGAAAGTCAAAGCTCTGCTAAACCAAATACTGAAAGTACCATTAAAAATAATAGGCGGAATAATTGCAAGTAAGACTGCCAAAATCACAACTGCAGGGGTGTAAATTCTTGCAAATTTTGTGATAAAGTTTTCTGCTTTGGCTTTTTTAGAACTTGCATGTTCAACCAATTCCAAAATTTTAGATACTGTTGATTGAGAATAAATTTTATCAACCTTGATTTTAATAAGCCCATTTGTATTGATACAACCACTGATTGCAGAATTTCCAACAGACAAATTTTGAGGAACAGATTCTCCCGTTAGAGCTGAAGTATCAATAATTGCACTTCCGTCTGTTATAACACCATCTAGTGGAATTTTTTCACCGGCTTTTACAATAATTGTTTCACCTATATTTATTTCTTGCGGAGATTTTTTAACGATTTCGCCATTAATTTCGACATTCGCATAATCCGGTCGAATATCCATCAAATCAGAAATTGACTTTTTTGATTTTTCAACAGCTTTATCTTGGAAATACTCTCCGATTTGGTATAAAACCATAACCATTACTGCTTCTGGATATTCTTTGATGGAAAAAGCTCCAATTGTAGCCAAACTCATAAGAAAGTTTTCATCAAAAACTTCACCCTTTATGATATTTTTAATTGCGGTTAGTATTATGTCGCAACCTACAATGATATATGCAACAAAAAAGACTAAAAATTTAGACAGTCCTTGCAAATTACAAAATAATCCGCATAACAAAATACAAAATCCGATAGTAATCTTCAATAGTCTTTGTTTTTCGTTTTTTTCTTCATATTCGTGGTGATGTTCATGTTCGCACATAATCTATAACCTTATTTGAATAATTGTTCAACTATACTACTATTATAATTGAACAACTATTCAATTGTCAACCCCAAAACACGTCCATCTTTACAAATTTTACACAGTTGAACAACTATTCAATTTATGGTATTTTGGCTTTATAAAGGAATTCTCAAAAAATGGAAATCAAACATTCTGATTGTGATGCAATAAACATTGATATAGTTGATAAAGTAAAACCGAACATGCCTGATATGAATCTTTTATATGAACTTTCTGACTTTTTCAAGGTTATGGGCGATAGTACAAGAATTCAATTACTATGGGCTTTAGAAGAAAGTGAAATGTGCGTTGGTGATTTAGCAGTACTATTAAACATGACAAAATCTGCAGTATCACATCAATTGAAAGTTCTTAGAACTGCAAAACTTGTGCGTTCTCAAAAGAAAGGAAAGAACGTTTATTATTCACTAAATGATGCGCATGTCAAAGATATTTTAGAAAAAGCATTAGAGCATGTTTGTGAATAAATTAAACAGTAATATCATTTAACTGAAATTTGATGAGCTTAGACAATTCGTCCAGGCTCATTTCTACTTGATAGCCAATTTTTCCGGCACTAAAAATTATTGTATCAAAATCCTTGGCAGACTCATCTATTGTAGTTGTAAAAAATTTTTTCATACCTAAAGGAGAACAGCCACCATGAATATACCCAGTAAGTGGCAAAAGTTCTTTAGATTTAATCATTTCGACAGATTTTTCACCAACAGAATGAGCGGCTTTTTTCAAATCTAATTCATGTTCAACTGGAAGCATGAAAACATAATATTTCTTTGACTTTCCCTCTGTAACAAGAGTTTTAAAAACTTGTTTAGGATTTTGATTTAAAACACTTGCAACTTCAAGACCACTAATCGCCTCAGTATTGACATAAGAATAATGGTTGTAATTTATTTTATGTTTATCCAACATACGCATAACATTTGTTTTATATTCCATAACTTAACCTATTTGTCTTTTTATCCATTCCATAATCAATCCAACAATATAATCCTGTTGCTCTTGAGTCAATTCAACATCTTTTGGGATTTTATGCCATTTATTAATACAACCTCTGCAACAAGTTGCAGTAGCATGTTGAGCAATGAAAACAGGGTGACCTTTCATAGGTGTTTGTTTCCCATCATTTGGAATAATTGACGGAGAAACCCTATCTCTAATAAAATCTTCGGCATGAGATTTTATTCTATCTAAACCTTTTTGTTCTATATATTGTTTTTCTTTATCTCTTAATTTAAAACGAACTCTAAAAGTTGATTTAGAAAGTCTTTCCAAAATATCATCATACATATTCATCTAAGCCTTTTCAACTTGAATTCTAGCATAAAAAAAGATAAGCTTTTTGCTTATCTTTTTTTATCTTATATAATTTTTTTCCCTGTAATTTTTTCAAACAATTTTTTTAAATAAGGATTTTTTCTAATTTCTTCAAAACTTGGAAAGACTTGATTCATAACGGGAAGTTCACCTGAAGTATGTTCTCCATAAACAAGAACTCTTAAACCCTTTGCAGGATTACCGGGTTCGTTATATTTTACTTTAATCTCATTTCTACCGCCATACAAAACATTTACGGCATCTTTCAAATCAGGATTCTTTTTAGTACCTAAATTAGTTAAATTCCTAATAAATGTGTATGGATAATCCGGATCAATATTTTGAGTTGTTTTATTAATATATGTATCACCTTTATACACGGTAATTCTTTTGTGACCGTCATAATGTTTTAATGCTTGTCTAGAGTTTCTAGGTAAACTTTTGAACAAAGAATTAAGTAGTCTTATTTCATCATTTTGTATTGCCATTACAGATTATTCCTTTCAAAATCAAGTAGTTTAAATAAGAGTTTTTAGAAGTTGTAATTATAATAATCGTAAATATCTTTTTTTGCTATTCTTTTAGTAAAAATTTTACAAACTCGTAATATTTTACTATTTTTATAGTACAAAAAGAATTATCATCTGTGCTATGATAAATTTATTATGATTAAAGAAGAGTTAAAGAAGTTATTTAATGCAGATGTTCAACCTTTTGAAAAAAATGACATTACAACACCAGTTCTAAGTGATTTTGATAATTTAATATTGGATTTGATTGATGAAGAAAAATTTTCATCTGAAGTTTTAGATGTTTATAAAAGATTTGTTGTGATGAAACAAGAAGCGCCGGACTCAATGAAAGTAAACTTATTCACAACTATTCGAAATTTTGCAAAAGACTTAATTTCAAACAAGATTTTTATTGAAGCTTTTGTTTTATACAGATTTTTGATTGTTAAATCTGAACTTATTCCAGATGATTATTCCACAATTGCAGAAAACTTGGTAAAAATTAATGCTCCAAAACTTGCCAAAAACTTTATGACAATTTATGCCACAAAAGAGCAAAACAAAGTTTTGATGTTTTTAACTCTTGCTAATTTTTATAACTTGCAAATCGGAGATTACAGAAAAGCAATCAAATATTACGAAAAATATGTTGAAATAGACAAAACAAAAGCCGTGATTTATTCAATTTTAGGAAATCTTTATTCAAAAGTTTATGGAGACTCTTCAATTTCAGAACAAATTTTCTACTTTGAAAAGGCCTATAAACTAAACCCTACAAGCAGATTAGTACTACATGCTCTAGCTTTTGCCTATGAAAAAAACAGGAATCAGGATAAAGCAGATAAATTTTACAAAGAAATCTTAAACAACAATCCAACAGAAATAGATTATTACAACTACGGTTCATTTTTAATCAGTTGCGGGAATTTTGTACAAGGACACAAATATTTTCGTTATAGATTTTTGATTGATGATGAAAACCTGAAATACCCGATAGATAATTCATTTTCTAAAAAATGGGATTTGGTATCTGATATCTCGGATAAAACTCTTCTTGTTCACTATGAGCAAGGATTTGGAGATACTTTTATGTATTGCAGATTTATTCCGTTATTGAAAAAATTTGCACGTAAAATTATTTTCGTTGTTCAAGATAATCTGTTTGACCTAATTAAAAATTCACCAATAATTTCAGATGGAATTGAGGTTCTATCTGATAAAACTTCTGTTAGAAATATCTATTATGACTATGATATGGCTCTGTTAGATGCACCTTTCGTCTTAAAGACTACAACAACTTCAATACCATACCCACAGGGCTATTTAACAGTAAATGCACCCGAAGTCAAAACTTATGCTTCAAAATATCTAAAAAACAAATCTAACTTGAAAATCGGAATTGCCTACAGCGGAGATAAAAATGCAAATTATTCCGGTCGAGATATTGATTTGAAAAAATTCAACATAATAACCAACCTAGAAAATGTTAATGTGTATTCTCTACAAGTCGGTTCTGAAATTGAAAATCCTAAAATTATTGATTTAGGTAATACTTTCAACGACTTTACTGACACGGCCTGCGCAATAAAAAATATGGATATTGTTATCTCTACAGACAATGTGATTTTGAATTTAGCCGGTGCATTAGGTGTAAAAACATTAGGATTATTCAATAAACAAACCAACTTTCGATGGTTTAAAACAACAGGGGAGAATGTCGGCTGGTACAACAGTGTAAAACCTTTACAAGCATGCGTTCAAGATGATTGGACAACAGTTTTTCCACAAGTTGTTAATATTTTATCTGAATACCACTCATAATTTTAACATGCTATAATCTGAGTTATGAATGAGAAATTGAAAGAAAGTTTAAAACTTTTACCATCATTACCGGGGTGTTATATTTATTACAATTCGGATAATGAAATCATTTATGTCGGAAAAGCAAAAATCCTTAAACGTCGTGTAAAGTCATATTTCAACAGAAAACATCACGATAGTGTAAAAGTTAATATTTTAGTTTCTCAAATTGACCATTTGGAATATATTATTACAAATACCGAGGTTGAAGCTTTAATTTTAGAGAGCCACTTGATAAAAAAGCACAAACCTCGTTACAATATTTTATTGAAAGATGACAAAAAATATCCGTATTTTCTTATCACAGATGAAGATTTTCCACGAATTCAAATAGTTCGAAAACGAAATATCAATCCGGAAAAAGGAAAATATTACGGACCATATACAAATATTAGAGCAATGCATTCGACTTTAGATTTTTTAAAGAAAATTTTTCCTCTAAGACAATGCAAAACACCTAAATTCAAAAACAGACCTTGTCTTTATTACCATATAGGAAAATGTCTTGCACCTTGCCAAAATATGGTAACAAGTAAAGAATACAAAGCAATTGTTCAACAAGCAGAGTTGTTTTTATCCGGCAAGCAAACGGAACTTATGAAACAATTGATGGAACAAATTCAAAAATACTCTGACACGGAACAATTTGAAAAAGCCGCACGATTAAGAGATAGTTATTTCGATTTACAAAAAACACTTGAGAAACAAAAAGTTGTCTATGAAAATACAAAACTTAACGAAGACATCATCTCTCTTCAACATGAAGACGGAATTTTAGCTATAGTCATAATGATGATTAGAGAAGGACGTTTGATTGATAAAAAAGATTTCACCTACGAAGTTGAAGAAGAAGACAAGACCGAATTTTTTGAAACATTTTTCAAAGAATACTACAATACTTTGTCTTTGGAATTTCCAGATAGAATTGTTTCAAACGAGCTTGAAGCCGTTGGTAATAAGGCTTTGTATGAAGAATGGCTCGAAATAATTTCCGGTAAAAAAGTTAAAATAAGCTACGGAAAATCTGTTCAGGGTAAAGAACTCCAAAGTTTAGCGGATAAAAATGCTCAAGTAATTTTAGATAATGCAAAACTATCTAAAATGTCTAAAATTCGAGATGATTTCAACCAAATCGGCTCATATTTGAAAGAGAAATTAAAACTTAACAATTTCCCCTACCGAATGGAGTGCTATGATATTTCGCATATTCAAGGGACAAATACGGTCGCCTCTATGGTTACATTTATAAATGGTTTGAGCAAAAAATCCGAATACAGAAAATTCAAAGTTAAATCAACCGAGGGAAAACCGGACGACTTTTTATCTATGAAAGAAGTTTTGACAAGACGACTTTCAAGATTAGGCGAAAAAGGTTGGGATAAACCGGATTTGATTATCATTGATGGTGGTAAAGGGCAATTATCAAGTGTTATGCAAATTGTTGAAGAAATGGGCATTACCGGAATTGATTTTGTCAGCCTTGCAAAACGACAAGAAGAAGTATTTTTGCCTCATTGCTCTAAATCTATCCTTCTTCCTCGGGAATCAAGTGCACTATTTTTAATCCAAAGAATAAGAGATGAAGCGCACAGATTTGCCATAACTTATCATAGAAATTTACGCTCAAAAAACAGTTTGATTGACAAAAAATAGACTACTTTCTGCGAAACATTGATTTCAAAAAATCTTTCAAATCTTTCTTCACATTATCGACCGTTTCCATACCTGTATCATTATTTTTTTCAGTATGAGAATGAACAGTCCTATTATGAACTTCTTCAGATAAAGAAATCATTTGTTCAGATTTAGAGACTTCTTCAATTGGAGAGTCAGAATTCATCATAGGAAGACCACCCTCTAGTATCTTTTTAAATGCTGTTTTCTTACGAGGAGCCTCTCTTTTTACTTCGTCTGCTTCACCCTCTTGAGAAATTTCTTTTGCAACATCTTCGGCCTTAATAAGGTCACTCAATGCTGCATAAATTTCTTTCAAATCTGCAGCAATAGTACTTGTACCCATCCACTTTCTTACATATTTTTCATCTGGTCCTAAGCCGCCATCAGTTTTTGTACAATCTTCAATATTGAAAATTGCCTCAGAAATACCGATAGACACAATAATGTGAGGGTAATGGTATTTTGTGCTCATTTTTATCTTCAAATTGTTGTATTTATTAACATTTAATGTTGAAGAGTTGTGAGCATCATCTTGTTGTTTAATAATGGATTCTTGAAGTTTTACAGCCATTTCATTTAGCGTTTTCATCGTTATTAATCCTTAATATTGTTCTTATTTCTCTTTTCTTCCAGTGATTTTTTGAATTGAGCAAATCGTTGTTTTTTCTTTTCGATTTCTTTTCTCTTACCTCTGTTCAAACCTGTACCTGTCATATCAACGTTAAGGTCTTCGTTTGAAGCTCTACGCATTCTAATAACAGCCATCGCACGTCTTTGGGCATCTTCTTCACCCATTTCAGTGATAAATGCTTCTTTTACAAGTTTCCAGTGATTTTTTAACTCTTTATTAATGTTAACACGTTCAGCCCATCGTTTCACATAAGTTTCTTCGTTTCCGAGTCCACCCTCAATTTTTTTACCGTCTTCAATAGAGAAAACTGCTTCCGAAATACCAATCATAACAATAAAATGCGGGTCAGAAATCCTACTCGGATTCATATAAACTTTCAGATTGTTATATCTGTATCTGAAAGATTGAGCATCGCCATATTTGTCAATCATGACATCAACAAGGTAATCCATTAAACTGTTTGCAAATTTTGCTATTGATTGTCCACTCGGTACTGCCATTGTTTTTAATTCTCCTTAATTGTTCAAACTATGAATTGGGGCAGGAATTCGACCGCCTCTTTTAACAAATTTTGCTGAAGATAACTCTTTTACAGGCATAATAGGAGCTTCGCCTAGGAGACCGCCGTAAGAAATTCTATCACCAACATCTTTTCCTGCAGCCGGAATAATTCTAACTGCCGTTGTCTTTTTGTTTATCATACCAATTGCCATTTCATCTGCAATAATTCCTGCGATTGTATCAGCAGGTGTTTTCCCGGGGATTGCAATCATATCAAGTCCAACAGAACAAACTGATGTCATTGCCTCAAGCTTGTTAAATGTCAAATAACCTTTTGTCGCAGCTTCAATCATGCCGGCATCTTCTGAAACAGGAATAAAAGCACCTGACAACCCTCCAACGTGAGAACTTGCCATAATTCCGCCCTTTTTAACAGCATCATTCAACATTGCAAGAGCAGCAGTTGTTCCATGTGCGCCTGCGTGTTCCAGACCCATTGCTTGAAAAATTCCAGCTACACTATCACCTGCTGCCGGCGTTGGAGCTAAAGACAAATCAATCACCCCAAACGGAATATCTAATTTTTTTGCAAGTTTTCGTCCTACAAGTTCACCAGTTGAGGTTATTTTGTAGGCAATTTCTTTAATCTTGTTTGCAAGTTCGCTCATATCGGCATCTTCCGGTAATGCTTCGACTGCAGCTCTCACAACCCCAGGGCCTGAGACTCCAACATTCAATGCACATTCAGGTTCACCAATCCCGCAAAATGCACCTGCCATAAATGGATTATCCCCCGGAACATTACAGAACACAACAAGTTTTGCGGCTCCAATTCCGTCAGACTCTTTTGTCAATTCTGCGGCTTTTTTAATCGTTTCAGACATCTTCAAAACTGCGTCCATATTTATACCTGCTTTTGAAGACGCAACATTTACAGATGAACAAACTCTCTCTGTCTTTGCTAAAGCCTCCGGAATACTTTCAATTAATAACTTATCGCCTTTTGTAAATCCTTTTTCTACAAGTGCAGAAAAACCACCCACAAAGTTAACCCCAACTTCTTTTGCTGCCTTATCCAAAACTTGCGCAATTCTGACATAATCAGGTTCTTTACAAGCTTCTCCAATCAAAGAAATAGGAGTTACAGCAATTCTTTTATTAATAATTGGAATTGAATACTCGTCTGCCAATTCATCAGCATAAGCAACCAAATTCTTTGCATATTTTTTTATTTTGTTATAAATATTATCACAAACTTTATCAATATCCTCTGAAACACAATCCCTCAAACTCAATGCCAAAGTCACTGTTCTGATATCCAGATTGTACAATCTAATCATATTTATAGTTTCTAATATATTATTTTCATCAATCATCTTTAATTTTTCCTCAAACCTAATGCCGTTGATACATTCCAATCTTTTATTTTTAATTTCAATTCAACACGTCTGCTTTTGTTGTAATCTTCCTTACCGTTTACAAGAACAGGTTCATTGAAACTCTTTCCCTCAACAACAAGTTTTTTTCTAAAGGCATCAGCATATTTTTTATCATATCCGGTATTGAAGATATACTCAGCAACAGCATTTGCCCTTTTCAAACTCAAATCCATATTTCTCATAAACTGCTGGTCTTTAGAATTTACCCCAGCAAACATCTGTGAATCAGTATGCCCCTGAATAACTATATTATCAATTTGTCCAGCCAATTCTTTATCGGCAAAAATTGTATTAATATATATAGGAGCAAGTTTATCTAACAATTTTTTCCCCTCAGGAGTTAAGACATAGCTATTAAGTTCAAATAATTCTCCATCAGAAATTTTCAAATCACCCGTCATTTTATCTATATCGGCATCAATGTCTGATTTCTTTAATTCCTCGCTAATTTTTTTAGATACGTCCATTTGAACTTTTTGTTGCTCAATATTTTGTTGAGAAAAACCAGTCATAGCAAGTACAAACATAGTAATAAAGATAATTGCCAAACCTAACATTAGGTCTGACATTGTCGTCCAGAAAACATTATTATTGTCTCCATCATCGCTACTTATTTTACCTCTATATCGTATTGCCATTTTACCCTCTTTTAGAACAAATCATCTACATCATCGCCGGAAGATTTGCTTGCTTTTGCAACTTCTTTCATTTGTTTATTCAACTGATTTAACCCGAAAATCAAATTTTCCAAATAAGGAACTAAATTGCTTGCCATACTCGCATTGAATGCAGTCTTAAATTGAGATGGAATATTTGTCATCAAATTTGAAGCAGAATTGTTTTGGATTTTTGTTTCTCTTAGCAACTCATACAAGAATTTTTCAGACGAAATACTTGCAAATAACGAGCCCATAATTTCTTGAATTTTTACTAATGGAGCCTTACACATTTTACTGTATAAAATTCTCTCAATCATAATATAAATCAATGATGAACCTACAGCTACAACTGAAACCAAAGCCGCAGTCTGCATACTCGTCATAAAGCTTGAAATTGATGCAATTGTTTTTTCTTGAGAAGTAAAATCAAGTTTACCGAACGCAATCGCGATATTCAAAAAAGTGAACAATGGACCAAAACCTGTCAAAACAGTAGGAATAGTTTGAATCATTTTGAAGTTAAATTTTGAAGTAATCAAGGTTTCTTCATTGAAGAAATACAATGGATCCATTGTGGTTTGAATATTTTGAACGGTTGAAGATACGTCTTGATATGTCAAATTTGTATCATTTGTCTTTAATGCAACAGATTCGGAGAAAACAAGAGTATTCTTAAACTCTGTCCATACTGCAGAGACGTAAGGATTTGACTTCATCCAATTGTCAATTTCTTTGAATCTGAAATTCAAATCATTTCTTTTAAATGGAGCCATAAAGCCCAATAATATATTCAAGTTTCTACTGGTTGCAACATATTTTGAAAAACAATAAACCGTAGAAATGATAAAAACCAAAATAACGATTAAAATAGGTACATCTGCAATAAATTTCATAACTTCACCGTCCTTAGTGGTCATTGTAGCACATTTTGTACTTTCAGGCAAGATTATTCCATAATAAACTTAGTCACAGAGTGAAAATATTTACCCATAAGAATTAACACAAAACTACCAACAAAATCATAAACTATTTTCAATCCGCTCTGCGCTGAAATCCAACCCTCAATAAATGAACTCCCGTCACGTTTAATAAGTGCAATTAAAATCATATATAAAATTCCACAAAGATGAATCGTTAACACTCCGGAAAATGCAGCCAAAAACATATTTTTAAAAGAATAAACCTTTCTCAATGCTCCACCCGCAATCATAACCGCCGGAACGAAACCTAGAATATAACCAAAGCTATACTCTGTTACATAATGAATTCCACCACCAAGTGCAAACACCGGAGCAAAAAACAATCCGCCTAAAATATATAAAATAATACTAGTTAATGCCATTCTCCGTCCTAAAAAAGAACAAATAAACATCACAATTGGAATTTGCGGAATTATACAAAAACTTTTTATATAATCATCTGGAGTTAAAGTCTTGTCAGAGAAAAATTCCAACGGTAAATAATAATGCTTGATATTAATATTTACAAAAGTTGCGCCAACTAACAGCATTGTACAAAAAATTATGACAACAAGATTCAGCAAAGGAATTCTTATTTTTCTTTGCCTTTTATCAATCCTCTTCATTTTTGGAATTAGGACTTCTTGTGTCATTTTATAATTATTTTTTCCTCCAAATCTTTAACAATTTTTTCATAAGGAATTTTAAATTCGTCAAAGAAAATATTTTTTGTCCACATTATCATTGCATCTTCGTTATTATCTTGATAATACCCTTTTCGTGTACCAAAAGAGGTAAATCCGTATTTAGAATACAAATTTATCGCAGGAGTATTGCTTACTCGAACTTCTAATGTTATGTATTTAATTTTTTCTTTGTAGCAATCGTCAATTATACGTTTCAAAAGAGCTTCGCCATATTTCCTGCGTCTAAAATCCGTAGAAATCGCAATATTTGTAATGTGAGCTTCGTCTAAGATATGCCAACTTCCTGCATAACCAACTAAAATGCCCTCACTATTAAAAAGCACATAATAATACGCAAGTTCATTGTTCAATTCATTTAGAAATGACTCTTTGGACCAATGATGATCGCCGTATGCTTTCTCTTCGATTGCAATAATCCCATCGACATCTTGTGGCTCCATTCTTCTGATTGTAATTGTTTCTAACTCTGATTGCATAACTTTATATTATCACGAGAAAATAATAAAGTCTATGTAATTTTGGAAGTAAGCAAATTCCATTACATTATCAAAATTACTCTTAACTTTAACCCTATCTTGCAAAGCTTTAAAAAATTTAGTATAATGAAGATACAAAAGTCAATGAGTTAAGTATAACAAAAGAAAGGAAGTATGAACATGTCAAAACGCAGTCATAGAGCGACTTTCGGGGGGGGGGTACCGCTAAAAGCCTCTCAAGGCAAGGATTTACGACGTACTGATAAAGATTTACGTCATGCTGAGGGAGTGTTTGGTTTCCGCTTATCTGCATTCGGATCGTATGATGCGTGGAAAGAGAATCAAAAGGCAGGTATGGACAGAATGACTCTGTATGGAGGCGGACGGGCAGAAGTGATGTTGAATCCTTTTGTGTTGTTCAAGAAAGAAGCGCGTTCTATGCGGTGGGGAGTTGTCCCGATGTTCGGTGTCGAGTTGGGGATGATGAAGAAACAGGATGAGCAGGAGGTTATTTCTAAAACATATACGGGATGGACAGGTGGAGTACAGTTTAAGTATTATCCGATAGAGAACTTGGCTTTCTTCGTAGAACCACGTATGTCCTTCGTACCTTATACCTTTACAGAGAAGACGATTTCCGGAAAAGTGAATGAGTATTCTTTTATGGATAAGCTGATGAATATTAGTGTAGGGGTCGAATTGCGTCGTCCTACTCGTCCGCAATGGCAGCAGTTAGCCAAACTTAGGGGAGATTTTACTCCTTATTATTATACTTCTTATGCTGTCGGCATGACAATGCCGCAACAGTTGAACCGGCCTACTTCACGCCGTCCGGGTTTCATTACCGGAGCTGCGGTCGGACGGCAGTTTAGTCCGCTTTCCGGATTCCGTTTAGGACTTGACTTCAACAATGCGGCTACCCGTTTGGCGGATGCTAAGGTTGACCGTTACACTTTTACGAGCCTTTCTTTGGATTATATGTTTGATATATCCAATTGGGTAATCGGTTATGATCCGGAACGTAAGTTTGGTACGGAAGTTTTTGCCGGTCCGGTCATTACCCATCGCTTTGAACCGGGAAAGACCTATTTGGGAGGAGAAGGCGGTGTACGTCCTTATTGGAGGCTAGGTGAGCAATTTGATGTTTTTGCTGAGTCTAAATTGCGACTGTATACGCAACGTTATATTAATTCGCGTGAGGGTAAGGGAACTCCTTTACAGCTCTCTTTTGCGGTGGGTACTTCGTATCGATTCAGCCCTTCTTATCGTAAGAGATTGTTAGAAAGCGGTTTTGGTGATGGAACATTCTGGGGAAATACTTTCATCAGTGGAGGGGTCGGCTTTCAGTTCCTGAGTGGCTCGGGACGTTCTATGGGGGCTTTAGCTTCGGTAGGGCCTACTATGAGTGTATCTGCCGGTAAATGGTTTCTACCTTTCTGGGGATTACGTTTCTCCGGTTTTGCAGGTATAAGTAGTTGGGGGCAGGCTGCGCGTGAAGATGGAACTCTTGCTGACAAGCGAACGATGCAAGGAGGAGTCCGGATAGAGAGTATGTTGAATCTTCTTTCTTTCTGGCAGCATGATAATGAACAACG
>ERZ772861.25-NODE-25-length-183691-cov-90.166863_pt1 | contig 183691 bp, 155 predicted proteins | sample MGYA00512135_ERZ772861 | MGnify/ENA primary metagenome ERZ772861 (study PRJEB29015, sample SAMEA2737700) | human gut metagenome | biome: human gut; feature: human-associated habitat; material: faeces | place: China | collected 2012 ...
ATCCTTGGTATGTTAAATGTTGTAGGAGCCAGAATCATCGTTAAATGTCTGGCAGCTAATAAAGGTTTTAAAAATATGCTTGAACAGTATAATGTTCAGTAGATTTTTTACATATTTTTTGTTTTTTAAATAACCCTTTTCCCCCCAAATATGAGGCAGGATTCTGCCTCTTTACAATCAAAGCGGACTTGCCGGTCCGCTTTTTTTGTTTTGATAAAACTCCGGCGTTTTTCCGATATTTGGGTAGAGATTTCCGGACGGTGGCTGCGGGATTCTCTACCTTTTTCGGCAGATTTCCGCATTTTGGGTAGAGATTTTCGGACGGTGGCTGCGGGATTCTCTACCTTTTTCGGCAGATTTTCGCTTTTGAGGTAGAGATTTCCAACCGGCGACTACAGGATTCTCTACCTTTTTCCGGAATTTCCGACTTTTGGGTAGAGATTTACGGATGGTGGCTACAGGATTCTCTACCTTTTTCCCGGGTTTTCCGCCTTTTGGGCAGAGATTTTCTAACGGTGGCTACAGGAATCTCTACCTTTTCGACCGAATTTCACTTTTTGGGTAGAGATTTCCAACCGGCGACTACAGGAATCTCTACCTTTTCGACCGAATTTCACTTTTGGGGTAGAGATTCACGGACGGCAGCTACAGGATTCTCTACCTATTTCCGGGATTTCCGACTTTTGGGTAGAGATTCACGGACGGCGGCTACAGGATTCTCTACCTTTTTCCCGGGTTTTCCGCCTTTTGGGTAGAGATTTCCAACCGGCGACTACAGGATTCTCTACCTTTTCGGCCAATTTTCGCTATTTGGGTAGAGATTTCCGGATGGCGGCTACAGGATTCTCTACCTTTTTCCCGGGTTTTCCGCCTTTTGGGTAGAGATTTCCGGACGGCGGATCTTGGATTCTCTACCTTTTTCCCAGGAGTTCCAACCGGCGGCTCTGGGTTTCTCTACCCTTTCGACTGATTTCCCCCATTTGGGTAGAGATTTCCGATCGGCGGCACTGGGTTTCTCTACCCTTTTCGACTGGTTTCCCCGATTTGGGTAGAGATTTCCGACCGGCAGCTCTGGATTTCTCTACCCTTTTCGGCTGATTTTCCCGATTTGGGTAGAGATTTCCTAACGGTGGCTACAGGATTCTCTACCTCTTTCCGGGTTTTCCGATATTTGGGTAGAGATTCACGGACGGCGGTAATGGGAATCTCTACCTTTTCACCTGCACATCCATTTGTGCAAAAAATAGTCTGAGGCACAATGTACCACCTACTGATACACCATGCCTCAGACCACAAGGTTTTATATCCAGTGACCCACAGTAACCCACTTTTAAATTGCGGAGGTCTCTGTTTTAGGGCATAAAAAAAGTGCGAGACGGGGTGAGACGGCATAAGGAAAAGGTCCGGTGGACCTTTTACCCGTCAAACCGACCGAAGGCGACTTTAGGAGCCTGAGATCCGAACCTCTTATTTCATAAGAGGTTTGAGAGGTGCTTGAACCTCTCTTTGCAAAAACATAGGTCCTACTCACAAAATGACATACAATGCAAATTGCAAACAGGACCTATATTTTTGCAAAAAAATAAGCGCGAGACGGGGATCGAACCCGCGACCTTCTCCTTGGCAAGGAGACGCTCCACCACTGAGCCACTCGCGCATTATTACTTGCGTCACTCACAACGCAAGTAAGACTATACCACATTGTTATTTGCTTGTCAACATTTTTTCTTCAATTGATTTAATAAGTTTGTAAATCATCCTGTGTCCGGGAACATCGATGCCATTTCGTCTCGCAAGACTTATAATACATCCGTTTAATGTATCTATTTCCGTTTTCTGGCCTTTTTCAATATCCTGCAGCGTGGATGACCTGTGCTTATAAGTATCCGGAACAAGTTTTTCATAAAAAACCTTCCCGTATTCCTCAGGTGTGCTCCAGAATGTCTCAAGATGCTCTGCTAAAAGTACGGAATATGTCTCGTCAATAAGCTGATTCATAATGTCACAGGCACTCTCTGACTCCGAAAGTTCACCATAAGATGAATTAAGAATTGCTCCAAGTGGATTGAGTGTTGTATTAAAAAGCATTTTAGCCCACAAAGCTTTGCCTATGTCAGCCGATACTTCGGACGGAATACCGGAATTATTGATTGCGGCAGCTAAAGGCTCCATGCAGGAATTATCCGCGCCGTAAAGAGAACCCAGCAGAATAGGTGCAGTATGTACGGTAACCTTGCTGTTTTCCGGAGTAACACGCTCAAATCCGGTTATTATTCTCGCATTGTATACCTCATTCTTATCAAAATATTTTAAAAATACTTCATCATTGCCCCAGCCGTTCTGAAAGATAACAATTTTTCCCTCCGGTGCAATTATTTTTCTGTTGTTATTAAGGGACTTTGCAATCTCTTCGTCAGCCATGGTTTTTGCACTGATAATTATATAATCATATGCCTGACATGCCTCACCATAATTTCTTATTACCTTTACCTTGCCTGCGGGTACTGATATCTCCTTAAATATACCGCATCTTTTTACACCATTCTCCTCGATACAGTCCGCAGTGTGGCTTTTTGAATATACCGTAACATCCATCCCTTCTTCCGAAAGAGAGGCTGCCATTGCAACACCTACCGCTCCTGCGCCGATAATCAAAACCTTGTAACTCATATTAAACACTTTCTTTCTATGTATATTGTTCCGTAAATAAATCAACTATCATATTGTAAAGTTTATTCACAATTGGTGTTTTCCTCGTACTTTCAAATGCACTTATACCGATTACGCGATATGCCTCAGGGTAAATAGGATAAACATCAACATTGGCATTATACGACTCAACAGTCATTTTGGGAAGAATACATACACCTATTCCCGACTGTACCATCGTTAAAATAGACATATCATCAACAACATGACACGTTGACTGTGCCACAAAGCCACTGTTTTCAAAAAGCATCTGGCTGTCCGCATCGCAATTTTCCGCAGGCTGCACAAAGTCACATTCTTTAAGCTCGTCTATCGTAATAAAGCCATCATTACGGGTTTTAAACGTCTTTGGCACCGCACACATAAGTCGGTCATTATATAAAGGTGTTATGGGAATTTTGCCGGCACTTGATACCGATAAAAAGCCTAAATCTATTGTTCCATTCTCAATCCACTTCACAATATCGTTATAAGTTCCCTGAAAAAGTTCTATTTTGATTCCGGGATATTTGTCGGAAAAATTTTTGACAAGTTTGGGAATCCAGCTTATGCAAACACTGTTAAAACAGCCAAGCTTTACCGTTCCCTTTTCAAAACCCTGTATCTCGGCAATTGCCTGATTGACTGCATTTTCGCTTAAAAGAAGCTGTTTTATATAAGGAAGAAGTGACTTGGCATCGCCGGTAAGACTGATTTTATTGTTTTTTCTGATAAATAACGGAAAACCCAGTTCTTCTTCCATACCACTTACGCAGTGGCTTACCGCAGACGGTGTGAGATTAAGTTCTTCCGCTGCTTTTCTGAAATTCATATGTTCTACAATGGTCACAAAAACCTTATATGAAAATAGTGTCATATCGTTCCCTCTTGTGGTGAATTTTTTTCATCATCTTCGTGAAAAAAATGAATTTTACTAATTATAACATGTATGTTATATTAAATCTACAATAAATGAGACGCACTTGAGCAATGCGTTTCATAGAACAAATTGTTTCTATCTCCTGTATAAAGAGTTCAGCTGCATGAACTCTTTATTTTTTTTAAAACAGGCACCTGTCAGGATGCCTGTCAAATTTCTTATTATTTTATAATCCGGATATCATAATCACTTGCAAAGTCTTCTGCTATTCCTGATGTAACATAAGCTGTATTCCCGGACAAAGCAATAAAATCAAATTCTGATTTATGGTTATGCCAGTATTCTATGGTCTTATCAAGTCCCATAACATAGCAGGCTGTAGAAAGTCCGTCTGCCAGAGTTCCATCAACACTTACAATAGTTATTGAATCCATATCAGACTCTACAGGATATCCTGTGTGAGGGTCTATGATATGGCAGTATTTTTTTCCCGTGACATCATCCACAAAGTACCGCTCATATCCCCCGGACGTAATTACGGCTTTCTCACTAACGTTAATTGATCCTGCGTAATCTTTTTTACCATTGGGGTCAGCAATTGCAATTTTAAAATCATTGCCGTCAGGTTTTCTTCCATAGCACTGTACATTTCCTCCGAGAGAAACTACTGCATATTCAATATCAAATTCATTGAAAATAGCCATAAGCCTGTCTGAAGTATATCCCTTCGCTATTCCGCCAAAATCAAGTCCCATACCTGATTCCATCGTTATAGTCTCATAATCCATTTTAATTTTGTCAAAACCGCACAGCGCAAGTTTATCTTTTATCTCATCATCTCCCGGAACATACAGGCGGCCGGATTCAAAACCCCACAGCTCAACTAACGGTCTTATTGTAACATCAAAAGCTCCGTCCGTAGTGCCATATATATACCGGCATTTTTCGAGTATTTTTATTGTATCTTCCGATAAAAGATTGTCTGTTCCATTGTTGATTCTGTAGATTTCACTGTCCTTATTGCTTACAGACCATAACTCATCAAGCCTTTTTATCTCATACTCGGCAAGCTCCAAGGCTTCATCCGCCTCCCTGCCGTAACAGGTTATGCTCATGTAGGTATCCATGGCAGTAAGGTTAAGCGTTCTTTCTTTTTTGCCCTTATAACCGCCACAGGCTGTGAGCAAAATGCCCACAGCCATAGTTGTAAATAATAATATAAGCCTGTTAATTTTTTTCATAATCAGCCTATCATTCCCTTTAAAAGTGATACTGCATTATTAATGCCGATTGTAGAACTGTTTATTACAACGTCATAATTATGGTAATCATCCCATCTGAGACCTGTATTAGCTTTGTAATAATTACTTCTCTTCTTGTTGAATTTCTTCATTGTACTGTCAATTTCGTTGTCTGCAATTCCGTATTCACGGCTGATGCGCTCTCTTTTATTATCTTCGTCACCATAAATAAATACCCGCAGTACATTCTGTCTGTCACTAAGTGCCTCATAGGCACAATGACCTAAAAATATGGCAGGACCTTCATTAGCAAATTCTTTAATAATCTTCTGCTCAGCAATATATACTTTACCTTTTAAGTCGGTATAATCGGTATCACCTGACTGAACCTTTGTCATTACATATAATGAATACAGAAAACTTCCTGTAGCATCCTCTTCATACTGTTCAAGCTTCTCAACAGACATTCCAGCCTTTCTTGAAAGCTCCTCAAGTATTTCTCTGCCATAGCATGGGATTTCACATTCTTTTGAAAGTTTTTTTGCAATTTCTGTTCCTGCACTTCCGTATTCTCTTTCAATTGTAACATATCTGTACATAACCTAGCCCCTTTCCGCTTTTTATGAAGCCTGTTCAAACTGGCTGTTATAAAGGTCTGCATAGAAGCCTTTCTTTGCAAGAAGTTCTTCATGTGTACCTTTTTCAATAATGTCTCCATCTTTCATTACAAGGATAAGGTCTGCATTCTTAATTGTAGATAATCTGTGGGCAATTACAAAAGATGTCCTGTCTGCCATGAGTTTATCCATTGCATCCTGAATCTGTAACTCAGTTCTTGTATCAACGGAACTTGTTGCTTCATCAAGTATTAACATCGGCTTATCCGCAATCATTGCTCTCGCTATTGTAAGCTGCTGTTTCTGTCCCTGTGAAAGATTTACCTGGTCATTAAGTATTGTATCATATCCGTGGGATAATGTCTTTATAAAATGATCAAGTCCCACCGCACGACATGCTTCTTTTACCTTTTCATCGGAGACACCCTCTGTACAATATACAAGGTTCTCTCTTACTGTTCCTTCAAAAATCCATGTGTCCTGTAATACCATACAGAACAATGAATGGACGTCCTCACGCTTCATGTCTTTTGTAGAAACGCCGTCAATCCTGATAACGCCGTCATTAATCTCATGGAATCTCATAAGAAGGTTCACAAGTGTTGTCTTTCCGGCCCCTGTAGGTCCTACAATCGCTATCTTCTGTCCCGGTTTTACATTAACGGAAAAATCTTTAATGACAATCTTATCTGAGCCTTTATAGCCGAATTTTACATGTTCAAAGTCCACATAACCTTTAACATTTTCAACCTTTCCGGTCTTGTCATCTTCATTTTCCATTTCTTCTGCTTCAACAAACTCAAATACACGTTCTGCTGCCGCCGCTGCTGACTGCATTGACTGCATAGCCTGTGCAATCTGGGATAAAGGCTGTGTGAAAAGACGGATATATATCATAAATGCAACAATTACACCAAATGATATTTTTCCGTTCATGGCAAGTACAGCACCGACGATACATACTGCGACATATCCGAAGTTACCGATAAAATTCATAATAGGCATCATAAGGCCTGATAAACACTGTGCCTTAAAAGCGCTGTCACGAAGATTTTCATTCATTCTGTTAAATTCTTCTGCTGCCTTTTCTTCTCCGTTGTATGCTTTGACAACTGTGTGCCCTGTGTATATTTCTTCAATCTGTCCATTAATTTCTCCGAGATGCTTCTGCTGTCTCTTGAAATACTTCTGTGATTTGCCCATAATTATCATCATAATGGCAAATCCGAATAAAGACGACAGTATTGCTGTTACGGTCATAAGAACATTGGTCTTAAACATCATAAATACAGAACCTAAAAGCAAGGTAACGGATGATATAAGCATACCTACGCTCATATTAAGGGACTGTCCTATCATATCTACATCATTGGTTACTCTCGAAAGGATATCACCTGTCGATGTTGTATTGTAATACCACATAGGAAGTCTGTTGATTTTTTCAGAAATCTCATTACGAAGGTTCTTACTTATCTTCTGTGTAACAACTGCCATTATCTGTCCCTGAAGTATTGAAAGAACAGTACCGGAGGCATACAAAATCACAAGTGTTATACCAATGTTAAATACTTTATCCATATCCACACCGGTCATAAATCCTGCGGTAATTGTATTGGTAAGGTCCTTTAACTTATCCGGACCGATAAGTGTAAATATCGTAGCAGCTACCGAAAAAATAACGGCACAAAGCATTGCATACGACAACTTTTTATTATATTTTAAAATTTTAATCCATGTTCCCTTAAAATCCTTGGATTTCTCCACAGGTCTGCCGGCTCCGTGTCCTCCACGTCTAGGAGGATTGTTATATTGTCTGTTTTCTTCCATATCAGAGTTCCTCCTTTGATAACTGCGAATATGCTATCTGTCTGTATACTTCACAATTTTTCATAAGCTCATCATGCTTACCCATTCCTGCAATGGTACCATTTTCCAAAACAATTATCTTATCTGCATCTCTTATCGTGCCGATTCTCTGTGCAACAATAATCTTTGTAGCATCAGCACATTCTTTTTTAAGTGCAGAACGTAAAGCTCTGTCGGTTCTGTAATCAAGTGCCGAGAATGAATCATCAAAAATAAATATCTCCGGATGACGGCACACGGCTCTTGCTATTGAAAGTCTCTGTTTCTGGCCTCCTGAAAGATTACCTCCGCCTTGTGCTATATAAGAATCATATCCTTCATCCATTTTTTCAACAAATTCGGATGCCTGTGCGACATATACAGAATCCACAATATCAGATTCCATAAAGCCGTCTTTTCCATTATCGCCGTATGCAATGTTACTTTTAACCGTTCCTCCGAATAATGTAGCTTTCTGCGAAACATATCCGATTTTGTTACGAAGTTCTTTCTGTTTGTAATCTTTTACATTTACGCCGTCTACCAAAACTTCGCCTTCAGTGACATCATAGAATCTTGGAATGAGATTAATAACGGTACTCTTACCACACCCGGTAGCTCCTATAATCGCCAATGTCTCACCTTTTTTAACAGAGAAGCTGATATCTGACAATACATAATCTTCTGCATCAGGATATTTAAAATTAACATTCTTAAATTCAATTTCACCTCTGATGCCTGAATCTTTAATATCCTTGTCTCCATCTTCTATAGTAGCTTCCGTATCAAGCACTTCATTAATACGCTTAGCTGCTACGGATGCTCTCGGCAGAATAATAAATACCATTACCATCATCATAAATGCCATTACTATCTGCATTGCATAAGAAGAAAATGTTACCATATCGGAAAATAAAGTCATTTTGCTCATCATATCGGCTTTATTAATGAGATATGCCCCTATCCAGTATATGGCAAGAGGGAGTCCGCTCATTATAAGCTGGATACCCGGCATCATAAACGACATTGTCCTTGATGTAAAAAGTTGTGTCTTTGTAAGGTTATTATTAGCGGTTTCAAATTTACTTTCCTGATATTTCTCGGCATTATATGCTCTTACAACATTGATACCTGTAATATTTTCCCTGGTAACCCTGTTGATATCATCTGTAAGTTCCTGAAGTTTTTTGAACTTAGGAAGTGCTATTGATACGCAAAGACCTACTATGATAAGTAATACCGCAACAGCAACACCTGTTGAAAATGTCCACTGCCAGCTCTTTGCTGATATTTTGCACACCGCCCATATTGCAAGAATAGGAGCTTTAACCAATACCTGAAAGCCCATTGTTACAAACATCTGTACCTGTGTGACATCGTTGGTTGAACGTGTAATAAGACTCGCAGTAGAGAATCTTCCAATTTCCTCCATTGAAAATCCCTGGACCTTATTAAAAAGTTTTGCCCTTAATACGGCTGAAAAATCTGAAGCTATTCTTGAAGAAATAATAGCTACAACAACCGTAGCCGCAAGACTTCCGAATGCACAAAGCAGCATTTTTCCGCCTGCTGCCATAATATCTGCCATCTTGCTTCCGTCGGTCTGGACAAGTGCCGTAATGTCTGCCATATAGTCAGGTATCGTTAAGTCAAGCCATACCTGGAGAACTACAAAACCTATGGCAAAAAACATCATAAGCCAATTTCTCTTTGGCAGGTTTTTAAGTAATTTAATCATCTTCTGTCTACTCCTTTCGACTGTATGACTGTTAATATATACCACTTTTCTAAACTCAATCTAAACTAATAATAAACATAATATTAACTTTATTCATAATATAACCGTAAATGTATTGATATTCTTGTCGCTGTTCACCTCAATTCTTCCCTTATGGAGTTCAATAATCCTGCTTACAAGTGCAAGTCCTATGCCCGTTCCTTCGGTGGAATGTGATGAATCCGACTGATAGAATTTTCTAAAAATTTTATTAATTTCCTCATCTTCAATGTGAGGTCCCTTACCGGAAATACTAACATAAATATGTTCGTTTTTATTAGATATCCTTATGGAAATTTCTTCACCTTCAGGAGAAAATTTGATGGCATTATCTAGGAGATTAATCCATACCTGCTTCATCATCTCCTCATTGGCATTGATTGTATACTCGCCAAAATCAATATTCATATTAATATTTCTGGCTGTCCATTTACTTTCAAGAAGAAGCACCGTAAGGCGTATCTGTTCTGAAAGATTATATTCCGTAACATTAGTAAGTATACTCTGGTTCTCAACCTTTGTAAGGTTAAGTATACCGTTCGCCATTGTATATAATCTTTTCATTTCCTCTTCTATTATGCCAAGATATTCTTCTCTTTCTTCATCCGTTAAAATATTTTTTCTGAGAAGTTTTGTAAATCCAAGGATAGAAACAAGAGGAGTCTTAAATTCATGGGAAAAATCATTGATAAAATTGCTGCTTAACAGTTCGGTATTCTGAAGTTCTTCTGCCATCTTATTGAAGCTGTGTTCCACTTTCTTAAGTCCCGGATTTTTGTTGAATTTAATTCTTACAGAATAATCTCCGTCTGCAAGCCTGTCCATGCCCTTTATAAGCTCGTCCAACGGCTTCATTGGTATCCTTGTGAATATTATTGAAACAATAAAACCTATAAGTATGCTGGCCCCCAATATGCAGCAGATAACCATAATTACCCGCGTTTTACTTGATCCTTTAATAGTAATAATTCCCGAATGGATAAGAATTGTGGATATGGTACCCACAATTAACATAGAAACCGTCTGTATCAGAAATACAATAAACGATGATATTAATACTAATTTCTTTTTCATATATGCTTTTATACCTTTTTAACAGCCTTGTATCCAAGACCTCTTACCGATACTATCTCAAATTCCTTTATATTTTCAAATCTTTTTCTTAATCTGCCTATATGCACCGTTACAGTCTCCCAGCCTGTATCCGTATCCGTACCCCATATCTCATCCATAAGCTGGATTCTTGTATATATTCTTCCGGGATTGGACAAAAGAAGATAAAGTAACTTAAATTCTTTCTGTGGCAGAAGAATCTCCTCACCATTTACATTTACGGTAAAAGAATCATAATCAAGAACCACACTGCCAATTGTTATCTTTCTGTCACCGGCAATTTTCAGTCTGCGCTCTATTGCTTTTATATGAAGAAGCAATTCTTCTTCATCCACCGGTTTTACAAGATAATCATCAATTCCTGCTTTAAACCCTTTTTTCCTGTCATCCGCCAGTTCCTTTGCTGATACCATAATTATCGGAATGTCCTGATTGCTTTTCCTGAGTATCTTTGTAAATTCGTAGCCATCAAGATTGGGCATCATTATATCAACTATAACCATATCCACATGATGTGTATTATATATTTCAAGTGCCTTTTCCCCATCCTCTGCAAGAACCGGCGTATAGCCGGCTCCAAGAAGTATGGCATTCATAAGTCTGCGTGTGTTTTTATCATCATCTATAACAAGAATTTCAAACATTTATCTAACCTTCATACATAAAATAACGTTGGTTGTTGATATAGTCTTCCTTTGAAGCAAGACATTTTTTTATCTTATCGCCTATCTTAACAAATTCATCCACAAGAGCAGGGTCAAAACTCGTTCCTCTTCCCGCAATAATCATTTTCATTGATTTTTCATGGGAATATGGTTCCTTATATGGTCTTTTGGAAGTAAGTGCATCATATACATCAACTATGCTCATAATTCTGGCAACAAGCGGAATCTGCTCTCCCTTAAGGCCTTCCGGATATCCGGAACCATCCCATTTTTCATGATGATATCTTGAGACCTGTTCCGCAATTTCACCAAACTGCTTATCCTCTATCCTGCTTGAAAGAAAATGGAAAATATCGCCGCCTATCACGGCATGTTTTTTCATTTTTTCAAATTCTTCTCCACTTAATGCAGAAGATTTTCTTAAAACAGCATCCTCAATGGCAATTTTACCCACATCATGGAGAGGTGCCGAACGGCAGGCCTTTTTAACGACAACCGGAGTCAATACATCTGAATACACAGGCAGTGTTACAAGATAATCTATAAAACACTTGTAATATATGGCGGTATTCTTTAAATGTCCGCCGGTTATACCGTCCCTTGATTCGACAAGTCCGGCAAAACTAATTGCCATAATATCATACATGTCCTCAATTTCGCTGACTTTTTCCTCTACAAGCTCCTCTAACTTATGCTCATATTTTGCAAGCTTAATCTGTGTCTCAATTCGCTTTCTGACAACCTTTGGAACAAAAGGTTTGGTAATATAGTCCACACTTCCCATATCAAAGGCCCTGACCTCAAAATCAGGATTATCAAGTGGTGTTATAAAAATAACCGGTATATGGCTTGATTTATCATTTGTCTTAAGAAATTCCAGTATGTCAAATCCATCCTTTGCTGACATAGTGGAATCAATAAGAATCAGCTCCGGTATTATATCACGTATTATAAGCAGTGCATCTTCAAAACTGCCGGCTGTACATATTCTGTAGCTGTCAGAAAGGATATTCATAATTTCCTGAATACCATCCACATCTACATCAATAACCAGAATTGTATCCTTAACCATCTTATCATCTTCCTTACTAAATTGTACAAATACGCATTGTATCATCATCAGACTCAAGGTCTGACGCAAGTATCACAACAATATTATCTCCACGCTTTACAAGTCTGCTTTCTACTGCTTTAGAAACAGCATACTCAACAAACTTATCTGCACTATCAAGGTTCTCTGCTGCAACAGGAGTAATACCCCATACAAGGTTAAGCTGGTTGCGTCCTCTTTCGGAAATTGTAGCTGCAATTACAGGACATTCCGGATGAAAACGGGATAAAATATTAGCTGTAGCACCGCTTCTTGTAAGAACGACGATTGCTTTGGCATCAAGATATTTTGCCGCATTGTATGCTGAGGCACAGATGGCATTTTTAAGATTAGGTTCCATGTCTGCACTACTATCCACATACTTTTCATAATAATTAATGGTATTTTCTGCATTAACGGCAATATTAGCCATTGTTCTTACAGCTTCCACCGGATGCCTGCCTGCTGCAGATTCGCCTGAAAGCATAATTACCGTAGTTCCATCATAAATTGCATTGGCAACATCGGATACCTCTGCCCTTGTAGGTCTTGGATTCTCTGTCATGGACTCCAACATCTGTGTAGCGGTAACAACAATCTTACCCTCTCTGTTACATTTCTCAATCATCATCTTCTGGATTGCGGGAATCTTTTCAAAATTAATCTCAACACCCATGTCTCCTCTCGCAACCATAATTCCGTCACTGAGTTCAAGTATCTCGTCAAAATTGTTAATACCCTGTCCATTTTCGATTTTACTGATAACCTTAATATCCTGTCCGCCGTTATCCTTAAGGAATTTACGAAGTTTCTTAAGGTCATCTGCACATCTTACAAAAGAAGCGGCAATATATTCAACATTATGTTCTATACCGAAAAGAAGATCTGATTTATCAACATCATTGAGATAAGGCATAGGTATCTCAACATTAGGAATATTAATACTCTTATGGTTGCTTAACTTTCCGCCTGTTACAACCTTACAGATAACTTTACTGCCTTTAATTGCCGTAACCTTAAGATCTATCTTACCGTCATCCACAAGTATTCTTGTACCAACTTCAACATTCTTTGCCAGTTTGTCATAGGTAAGGCCTATTCTTTCCCTGGTTCCCGGAGTTTCTTTATCAGTATCAAAAGTAAATAAACTTCCTTTTTCAACAATAACAGATCCGCCTTCAAAATCCTTAAGTCTGATTTCCGGTCCCTTGGTATCAAGAAGTATAGGAATATGCCTGTTAAGTTCCCCCGCGATTCTTCTTACCCTGTTAAGTCTCACTTCCTGCTCTTCATGTGTTCCGTGAGAAAAATTAAGTCTTGCACAGTCCATTCCTGCATTAATGATCTGTGTAATACGTTCGTCACTGTCTACTGCAGGTCCGAGTGTACATATAATTTTGGTTTTTCGCATACATGCTCCTCCATACAAAATTAATAATAATATTTTACCACATATGCAGGTGTTTTTTAACTATTATTTTAGTTTTTTTGATTTTTTGATTTTTTTAACATTACTGAAGTTATCAGTGAAGTAAACGGAACGGTAAGCACTATTCCCATAGTTCCGGCTATTCCCTTCATAATCTCAATTCCAATGGAATACATATTAATAATCTGATGCATCTGGTAGGAATAAGCATAAATTATCATTACAAGATTAATGCTTCCGCCCGCATAGGCAAGTATAAGGGTATTTGCCATTGTTCCTATCATGTCCCTGCCGATTGTTATTCCTGACCTGAACAATTCTTTTTGCGTAATATCAGGTATTTTGTTATTGATTTCGTTAAGTGATGAGGATACAGACATTGCCACATCCATAACTGCACCCATTGACGATATCAGTATTCCGGAAAACAGCATGCCTCCGATATCAAGTTTTGAATTCTGTCCCACATACATAAGTGTCTCTATTTCATTTACATTCATACCCGTTATATGTGATGTTTTACCGAATACAACAGCTATCAGACCTGCAATAACAACACCCGCTATCGTTCCTGCCATTGCGGCAATGGATTTTAATTCAAAATCAGCAATCAGTATATGTGTAACAACGGTAACCATAATCACCGTAATTATTGCTGCCAGAAAAGGAGATACACCGGCATACATCATGGGAACATATAAAAATATAACCACAATAAATGTAAATATAAGCGCTATAAGCGAATTAATTCCTCTTTTTCCGCCTACCATCCACATAACTGCCGCAAAAGCACATAATAAAAGTGCAACCGGAAGTTCCCTGTCATAATTATATACATTAGCGGTAAGGACGCCGTCATGTTCACTTATATTATCGATAACCTTTGTTCCGATTTTACAATCTGCACCATACAGATAACCATTAAGGCTGTATGCCTCCACATATTCCCCCTTATGTTCTCCTGAAGTGATACTTTTTTTATTGTTTTATTAAAAGCAAACACTAATATCACTATTCCGAGAACTGCAAGGTACTTCCCATATCGTGATACTATTTTTCCCAATTGCTTTCTTTCCTTCCCATATAGATTACAAGACCTGCAAGACCTGCTACAAGTAGTGTTCCTCCGATTGCAACAGCTACCATTGAACTGTCTCCAGCCTTAGGATTGCTGTCGTTGCCGTCATTGCTGCCATTACTGTCATTGTTTTCTTTGTTATTATCAGGAGTTGTGACAGTTTCGGTATCTTTAAGTTTCAATGCTTCTATGCCTGCAAGAACCTTGTCGGCTGCTTCATTAAGCATATCGGCATTTACAACAGGAAGTATTGCGTCCGTAATCACGTTACCGCCTTCAATCTGACGATAAATTGTTTTATCAAGAATAGTTGAAAGATCTTTTCTTAATCTGTTTGCCTTGCTTCCGCTTGCAAGAACGTCTTTGTCATCATCATTTTTTACGGAACCATAGCCTTTGATTGGATCATCTGCTGTATTGTAAAGTGCAGATAATGTATCAATATAATTATCTTTGTCGGTTGTATATGCTTTTCTGATATTCTTTAATGCATCAAGACTTAATTTTAAAGCATTAAGACTTTCATCTGTATATATTTCTCCATCTGATACAAGTTTTTCCGCATTATCAATAATTTCATCTATAGTAAGCGAAGCAGATGTTTTTCTGATTGTAAAATCATCGGCATACTTTGCACCTGTGTAATCATAAGTCTTGATTGTCAGTTCACTGTCTGAAAAATCAATTGTTGAGAAAGAAGGAAGCATTGCATTAGTTCTTTCTGCAATATAGTATGGTGTATAATTGAGGAGATTGTAATATTTTGAACCTGAGCCGGAACCTGTTGTTATATAAAGAGTTCCCTCAGGATCGGTTACACTTCCTGATGAAATATCATAATCAATTACATTACCGTCAAGTACCTGATATGATCTTGAATAAGTATGGTCATGACCTGTGAGACAGACATCTATATCAAATTCGTCCATAAGAGGTGCAAATATAACTCTGTTGGTTGCTGCATCCGTATCTGCATGAGGCTGACCTGAACCATATATGTCACTATGGAAAATCACAACTTTCCACTTAGCATTTTCATTTGAGGCAATAGCCTTTTTCATAAGCTCCCTGTGTTCTGCCTGATTTCTATTGTTACTGTTAAGTGATATAAAAAGCACATTGCCATATGAAAAATAGTAATCCGAACCAGCATTGGTTGCTCCCAGGCTGTCACCGGTATTAGGATTATTGAAATGTGCACTATAATCCGAACCTGCCGTATCGTGGTTACCGATTGTAGATGCTATCGGAAGGCTTCTGAATACTTCCGGATAAAGATAACCCGCATATTCGCTTTCCCTTGTTTTTAAATCATTACTCTTTGATGCTCCGGACTTATCAATCTGGTCTCCTGCGGATAAAAGAAATGCTGCATCAGGACATACCTGTTTTGCCATACTCATTGTTTTGTTCCAGTTATATGTATCCCTTGCTACAGAAGAATCTGTTGCTGAATAATCATCACCTGAACCTGAAGCACCAATCTGTGGATCCCCTATAAGTATAACCGAATAGTCCGATGAACTGCCGATCTTATACGAGTAAGCTGCTGACCATACGGTCGATTGTCCGTTATAATTATCTGTATAACAATATTCATATTCTGTATTGTCTTCAAAATAACCTTCTACAGATACCTTATTTGCAGTCTGATAATTCTTTCCCTGCCAGTTATTGGCATCTACTGTGCTGCCTGTTCCTTCAAAAACCTTCGCCTGTGATCTTGCTCCGTTTTTCCATACCATAACTGCCGGTTTAGATGTATTTTCTGAATACCATGCGAAATTAAGATCTTTTTCTGTCTTACCCGGTGTAAGCGCTACTTTAGCTGAATCATCATAATTTCCGGCTGTTCTCCATACGCTGTCTCTCCATGTAAGAAACTCATTGCTTCCGTCTGTCTGACTTGCCGTACTTCCTGCCTGGTATTCTCCGTAACCATAGGCTACAGTTCCAAATCCTGTAACTGTTACAGCTGCTACAGCCATAAGGCATGCTGCCTTTTTCAACAATTTCTTCCTAATCATATTGTTTTCCTTCCTTTTTGTAATTATTTCTTACAAGAAAAAATTATCAAAAAGAAAGTAAACTAACTATCTCACTAAAATATTATTTATGTAAAATTAAAGTATAATTTTTTTACCGCATTTAGGGCAAAAACCAAATCCTTTTTCCAGTTGTCTGCCGCAATACGGACAAAAATTCACATCCGTTCCTCCGGCATTACTGCCCCTGTCATATTCTTCTTTTTTTCTTCCGTATTTCTCATTCAATGGGTCCTTTTCCTCATTTTCGTCAACAATATCAAGAATCGAATATCTGTCCTTTGCTGTTGCATTATGATACGAATACACCGCCATGGCAATTGCGATTACTATAAAAATAATTCCGAATGGCAGCATAAACCAGCCCCCGATTGCAACCGCAAACACGCACCAGAATACCCCAAACACTGCTGCTCCTATGGCACTTACCATATTAAGTTTAGACGGACCTCGTCCCGGTTTAATACTTTTCATTATAAAACCCTCCTTATCTGTTAATTTTCTAAAATAAATCCAGCATATTATTAAGATAAATCGCTTCCCTGACTTTTAAGTGGCATTCGGGCTTAGTCATATAATACAGCAAAAATTCCAGAATAAGGGCACTTCCCAGTCCCCGTCCTTCTATTTTAAATTCCGAAAAGCCCATCGGCATATAAACTTTTTTAATGTCCTCTACACCTATAAATCCCGGATTTAACATCGCTTTTGAAAAAATATATCCATCTTCTGCATCAGGTGATGTGCAATAATGCTCTGTACATGTCTCCCCAAGGGATTTGCGGCTGACACTCTCATAGCATTTTTTTCTGTCGGCACATCCGAAATTACAACATTCATTGCAAAGAAACTCTGTTTTTTTCTTTTGTTCTTCTGATAATGTGCTTAATCTGTCAAATCTCTTATTAAGTCTGAAATCAGGTACAACATATCTAAACTCTTCTCTGTCGGTTTCATTTTTAAATTCATCAAAATCTGTAATTACTTTAGTTGTGGAAGACACATAATAGAACTTAGGATAGTTTTTTTGGATATATTTCATTAATAAATCGGAATAAATTATAATTCCGTTTTGGGAATCGTGAAACAAACTGCATAACCTGTTGCATTTTCTGTCCGACAGATGTTCCTCCCTAAGCAATGAATTGCTGAACGTAAGTCTTGCAGAGATTCCGTATTCCTTAAGAAGTGCATACACCTCATCTGCATTCTCTTCCCCAAAACCGACACGTCCTCCGCCCCAGACACAATCCGGGGGTGCCCCGTATACGGAGCCTATATCACACCATTCGTAAAAATATTCCCTATGTTCATAAAAAAGAGGCAGGAACACCTTGTACAATTCATAAAATTCAAATAATCCCGGCAGGTGGTAATGTGCTTTATTATTAATTTCAGTCATTGCAAAACTTCCACACATAAATTAAAGTACTCTTTGTCTTCTTCGTATTCTTCGTCTTCGTCTTTTTTTATTTACACTGCGCACATAATCAATAATCCAATAGGCTGATACCAATACTACTAACCATATTAAACAGGCTATCCACACTTTAACAAGTTCCGGTGAATCTTTTTCAAGAAATAATAAAGGAACTGCATTTCCTATTAAAAATACAGATGCTATATACCACAAAACAGATATTGCATTATTGTATTTTTTGATACTATCTACTTCCGGCTTCTTAATTAAAGTATAATAGCCTGCCGGCTTGTCTGATTTACGTATATTAATTCCCATTACAAGAAAGCCAATCGATACACCTATACAAACTAAAAATGGTAAAATCATATATTATCCTCCACGATACTTAAATTCTCTGTCTTTCAAGTATTTCTTCTAATGTTTTTCTCGGTCTTTTCTGTGGCGCTTCATCCGCATAAAAGACCGCTACGGCACATATCCGCTGACCTTGGCAGCAGTCTGTTATCCCGCTGTTCCTCATTAAGTCCTTCCTCCATTGCCTCAGGCAACCTGTCTTTTTCCTTGCCGGTATACACAATGTATTTCCATGGCTGGCGGTTCTTCGCCGATGGTGCAAGTGCCGCCGCTTCCACTAACATTCCGTTTCATAATCATAATCCTTACTCTTTCTATTTTATACTTCTGAAAATTAATGTCAATTAATATTTAGCGGGGTATGTTAGTTAGCGTAGTTTTTTATGTTTGGGCAGGTGGGGTTTTCCGCCTTTTGGGTAGAGATTTCCGGACGGCGGCTGTGGGTTTCTCTACCCTTTTTCCCGGTTTTCGCATTTTGGGTAGAGATTTCTGGACGGGTGAACTGGGAATCTCTACCTTTTTCCGAGATTTCCGCATTTTGGGTAGAGATTTCCGAACGGCGGTTGCGAGATTCTCTACCTTTTTCCGAGATTTCCGCATTTTGGGTAGAGATTTCCAACCAGCAGCTACAGGAATCTCTACCTTTTTCCGGGGTTTCCGCCTTTTGGGTAGAGATTTCCAATCGGCGGTTGCGGGATTCTCTACCTATTTCCGGGGTTTCCACCTTTTGGGTAGAGATTTCCAACCAGCAGCTACAGGAATCTCTACCTTTTTCCGGGATTTCCGCTGTTTGGGTAGAGATTTCCGAACGGCGGCTACAGGAATCTCTACCTTTTTCCGGGATTTCCGCTTTTTGGGTAGAGATTTCCGAACGGCGGCTACAGGAATCTCTACCTTTTTCGCCTGTTTTCCGCTATTTGGGTAGAGATTTCCGAACGGCGGTTGCGGGACTCTCTACCTATTTCCTGATTTTCCGCCATTTGGGTAGAGATTTCCGGGCGGCGGTGCTTGGAATCTTTACCTTTTCGGCAGATTTCCGGTCAGCAAAAAGTGTGGTGGCTTCATTTTGCAGCCACGTCATCACCTGCACATCCATTTGCACAAAAATAGTCTGAGGCACAATGTACCACCTACTGATACACCATTCCTCAGACCACGGGGTCTTATATCCAGTGACCCACTTTTAAATTGCGAAAAGTCCCTGTTTTAGGGCATAAAAATAAGCGCGAGACGGGATGAGACGGCATAAGAAAAAGGTCCGGTGGACCTTTTTCCCGTCGAACCGACCGAAGGCGACTTTAGGAGCCTGAGATCCGAACCTCTTATTTCATAAGAGGTTTGAGAGGTGCTTGAACCTCTCTTTGCAAAAACATAGGTCCTACTCACAAAATGACATACAATGCAAATTGCAAACAGGACCTATATTTTTGCAAAAAAATAAGCGCGAGACGGGGATCGAACCCGCGACCTTCTCCTTGGCAAGGAGACGCTCCACCACTGAGCCACTCGCGCATTATTACTTGCGTCACTCACAACGCAAGTAGAACTATACCACATTGTTATTTTTCTGTCAATATATTTATAATAGTTTTTTGTATTTTTTCATTAATCACGGAATATGTAACTTTTGGCTGTTTGACATGTATATACCTGCGTTTTATAATATGAAATATGAAGAAAAAAGAAAAAATTACCATAATATTTTTAGTAGTTTCTCTTATGACAGCACTTGTGCTGATAGCTTTGCTTGTGCTTAAGAAACCGGACAAATCAGGCAGTGAAAAAAAATCTGATACCAGTCCTACAGTCAAAACTACAGCTGATGCTGCAACTACGTCTGATGCTGAGACCACATCGGATACAGAAAAAACAACAGATAATGAAAAAGAGACTACTACTGAAACTCCAACCACAGCGGAGGAAGAAACCACCGAAAATCCTGATATGCTTCGAGATAACAAGTACAATCAGATTGCCATTAATGCAAAGGAGAATGGACAAAAGATAGTATATCTGACTTTTGATGACGGCTCAGGTACTCTTACTCCTGCCGTACTTGATACACTTGATAAATATGGTGTTAAGGCAACTTTCTTTGTTGTTGCTGAATATTCCCCTAGTAAGGATTTTGCCAAGGAACAATATAATGCCATTCTTGCAAAAGACCATACCCTTGGAATACATTCCTATACCCACTCAAGAGCGAATATATATCAGTCCCTTGATGCTTTTAAAGAAGATATTGACAGCGTATATAATTATGTATATGAATTAACAGGCTTTAAGCCTTATGTATCAAGATTTCCGGGAGGCTCATCCACAAGTTTTGCCGATGAAAGGATGAAAACAGAATATATTCCCTATGTAAAATCAAAAGGGCTCATTTATTATGACTGGAATGTATCATCCGGTGATGGGAATGGGTCAATTACAAGTGAACAGGTATATAATAACGTAATAAACGGGGTCAGAAATAAAGACGTAAGTGTTGTACTTATGCACGATGGCAGCGGTCATGAAGCTACCGTTGAAGCGCTTCCCCGCATTCTTGATACGCTGATTAATGAGATGAATTGTGTTATTTTACCGATAACACAAAGTACAACTCCGGTACAGGCAGATTTTTAATAAAATATTTTATATGTCAAAAACGACTATGAATCATAACAATTCATAGTCGTTTTAATTATTTGTATAATATTCTTAAATATTAAGCTTTTGGACCTGCTGCAACGAGTGCTTTACCTGCATCATTTCCTTCATACTTAGCAAAGTTCTTAACAAATCTTCCTGCAAGATCTTTTGCCTTAACTTCCCATTCAGAAGCATCTGCGTATGTGTCACGTGGATCAAGAATTCCTGTGTCAACTCCCGGAAGTTCTGTAGGAACTTCAAAATTGAAATAAGGAATTGTCTTAGTAGGAACGTTGTTGATAGCACCACTTAAGATAGCATTGATAATTCCTCTTGTATCCTTAATAGAAATTCTCTTACCTGTTCCGTTCCAACCTGTATTAACAAGATATGCCTTAGCACCGCTCTGTTTCATCTTCTTAACAAGTTCTTCAGCATACTTAGTTGGATGTAACTCAAGGAATGCCTGTCCGAAACATGCTGAGAATGTAGGTGTTGGTTCTGTAATTCCACGTTCTGTACCTGCAAGCTTAGCAGTAAATCCTGAAAGGAAGTAGTACTGTGTCTGCTCTGGTGTAAGAATAGATACTGGAGGAAGAACTCCGAAAGCATCTGCTGAAAGGAAAATAACGTTCTTAGCTGCTGGAGCTGAAGAAATTGGGCGAACGATATTTTCGATATGGTTAATTGGGTAAGATACTCTTGTATTCTCTGTTACACTCTTATCTGTGAAATCAATCTTTCCGTTAGCATCAAGTGATACGTTCTCAAGGAGAGCATTACGCTTGATTGCATTGTAGATATCAGGCTCTGAATCCTTATCAAGGTCGATAACCTTAGCATAGCATCCACCTTCAAAGTTGAATACGCCGTTATCATCCCATCCGTGTTCATCATCACCGATTAAGAGACGGTTAGGGTCTGTTGAAAGTGTTGTCTTACCTGTTCCTGATAAACCGAAGAAGATTGCTGTATTCTTGCCTTCTTTATCTGTGTTAGCTGAGCAGTGCATTGATGCAATACCCTTAAGAGGTAAGTAGTAGTTCATCATAGAGAACATACCCTTCTTCATTTCTCCGCCGTACCATGTATTGATGATAACCTGTTCACGGCTTGTAATATTAAATGCAACTGCTGTTTCAGAATTTAAGCCAAGTTCTTTATAGTTCTCAACTTTTGCCTTAGAAGCGTTGTATACAATAAAGTCAGGTTCAAAATTTGCTAATTCTTCATCTGTTGGTTTGATGAACATATTTGTAACAAAGTGTGCCTGCCAAGCTACTTCTACGATAAAACGAATTGCCATACGTGTATCTTTATTAGCACCGCAGAATGCGTCTACTACATAAAGTTTCTTGTTAGAAAGTTCCTTCTTAGCAATTTCCTTTAAAATCTTCCAGTTCTCTTCTGAAAGTGGATGATTATCATTCTTGTATTCATCTGAAGTCCACCATACTGTGTCCTTAGAATTCTCATCCATAACAATGTACTTGTCTTTAGGAGAACGTCCTGTATAAACACCTGTCATTACGTTTACAGCGCCAAGTTCACTAACCTGTCCCTTATCGTAACCTTCAAGGTCTGCCTTAGTCTCTTCTTCAAATAATAATTCGTAAGAAGGATTGTGTACAATTTCAGTAGCACCTGTGATGCCATATTTAGTTAAATCAATTGTTGCCATCTTGTCTCTGACTCCTTTTCTAAATTAATTGTTCGTATTCATTATACATAAATATCATTTAAAATCAAGACTTTTCACCATATACTTTTATCATAATATTAAATAAAATGAGAAAAAACGGATGCAAATATTACGGTCAGAATTCCTGACACAGCAATAGAAAGACTGCTCATTGCTCCTTCCACTTCTCCCATTTCCATTGCTTTAGCCGTTCCTATCGCATGTGATGAGGTTCCAAGTGCAAGACCTTTTGATATCGGTTCAGTAATGTGGAATATTTTACATATAATTTCTCCGAAAATATTACCCACAACTCCTGTAAGTACAATTATTGCCACTGTTATGGTAACATATCCGCCAAGTTCCTCGGATATGCCCATTCCGATTGCCGTTGTTATTGATTTAGGCAGAAGCGTTATGTATTCGGTATGGTTTAATTTCATTAATTTTGCCAGCACAAAAACCGTAACAAGGCTTGTCAAAACACCTGAAAGAATTCCGGCAAATACAGCTTTGTAATTTTTTTTCAATAAATCAATCTGTTCATAAAGAGGGATTGCAAGGCATACCGTTGCCGGTGTAAGAAGCCAGCTTAAATATTTTGCGCCCTCGTTATATACTTCATAATCGGTTTTTGACACAATGAGGACAATTATTGTAACTACAATAGAAATCATAAGTGGATTAAATATGGCAAGCTTGGTTTTTTTCTTAAGAAACACACCTATCATATATGCCACAAGACTCAGTGTAACTCCCGCAAATGCCGATATTTGAAAAAACTCATTCATTTTCTTTATTTTTCTTCTTTCCTGATTTAATAATAAACTGTGAAACGTGGCCTGTTACTATTATAACCGTAACAACAGTTACTATAAGAACCACGCAAAACGGAATAATCATAGGCTTTAATACGCCAAAACTAGCCATAAGCCCCACACCTGCCGGTATAAACATCACAGGCATGATTTCTATCATTAATTTTCCTGCGTCTTTAACGTAATCAAGAGGGATAAATTTTGTCATAAGACCCACAAAAAGAATTGCCATTCCGTAAATACTTGCCGGTACCGGCAACGGAATAAAATAATGCATTACTTCCCCGATAAGTGAAATCATTATTATTATTAAAAACTGTCTTAAGTATTTCATTTTACATCTCTTCCGCAACACTGTTTATATTTACGTCCGGAGCCACATGGACATAAGTCATTGCGTCCTATTTTAGTATTTTTTCTATAGTAAGGCTGTTTTCCGCTATGGATTAATTCCGGCTGCTTGTGGCTGTTCAAAACATACTGATATGCTTTGTCAAGAGCCGTTTTAAGAGCTTCCCTGTCTATATTTTTTGCGGCAAAAGGAGCAAGTTTATCCAATGTTTTTGATATTTTAGCCTGTTTATCAGACTTAATTTCTTCAACATCTTTTTCTATAGTCTCATAGCTGTGAGGATATGCTGACATAATGTATTCGACTTCATCCGTATTGTCGTCATAATAACAGCAAAGATAATATATATTGGTATATATGTCCATTTCCATCTTCTGCCTTTTGTCCGTTTCCTCAACTCCGGCCAAAACATAGGCTCTTTCATAGCCTGATTTAAGGACATTCTTCATTATTATGCTTACTTTATTGTCATCAAAATACACAACCGATTCGGCAGATGCGTATGCTGAGTCAAGGGTTTTTCTGTACTCTTCTTTTGTGAGATAGCCTTTCTTTTCAACAGTTGCGACAAATTCCCTGAAAAGAGGTCTGTACCATTCATTTTCCATTAACTCACAAAACTTAGCCAATGTTTCTACAACATATTCCTGCATAAGGTCGTTCATTGTAATGCTGTCAAGGAATTTAAAATAATCCTCCACATCCGTCTGGTATCTTTTATTACAGTCATAAATATCGGTTTCAAGAACTTTTGGATATATTCTTGCCAATGTAAGTATAACTTTATCAACATTCCTGCCTTCTTCTGTTGCAAGAATTTGTACACATATATCTTTTGCCTTATCAAAATATCCGTTATCTTCCTGTTCCATTGCTTTCTCAAGCTCTGCTGCTACTTTTTCAGGCACTCCAAGAAGATCTTCCTCTCTTTTCTTCTTTGCAAAACGTCTGTTACTGTCACTGATAGTGTTTAAAATATCTTTATTTGAATCCATTAAATACGCCTCCTGCCTTTTTATCAAAGGAATATTACCACAGAGGTTGCATAAATTCAAGGGTGGAAAACAGGTTGATTATCGGCATTTTAATATTATGATTTATTTACTGTTTTCGACGTGTAACAAAAAAGGAGATTTTACAGATGAATACTTTAAAAGATAACAGCACAATACTATTTTGCGAATATTATAAGCAGTGGATTTCTGTTTATAAGGAAGGCGCAATACTTGATGCCGTTGATGAGGGTCTTATATCAAGAGATCCTACTAGAAAAGCTATCATAAAAGGGAAAAAACCAAGAGAAAAAAAACCAAAATTCCTTAACCAATTTGAGTTACATAAACTGATTGAAGATTTACACCTTGGTCCTAAAGTATCTTGGGACTGGTTTATCCTGTTGGTTTCAAAAACCGGAATGAGATTTTCGGAGGCTCTGGCTCTCACACCAAAAGATTTTGATTTTTCCCATCAGACCTTATCCATATCCAAAACATGGGATTATAAAGGGAAAGGTGGTTTCCTACCCACAAAAAATCAATCTTCAGTACGAAAAATACAATTAGACTGGCAGACAGTAATGCAATTTGCTGAATTAACTAAAAGTCTGCCAAATGATGAACCGATTTTTATAAAAAGAAGCATTGTATATAATTCAACACTAAATGGAATATTAGAAAGGCATTGTAAAAATGCAGGCATACCCATAATTTCCATTCACGGACTAAGGCATACACACGCATCGCTACTACTGTTTGCAGGCGTATCAATTGCAAGTGTTGCCAGAAGATTAGGTCATGCCAGTATGACAACCACGCAAAAAACCTATCTTCACATAATCCACGAACTTGAAAGCAAGGACATTGACATAATTATGCGTTCACTAGCTAACCTGAATTAATATACATATACGTCGAAAACAGCACCTTGTGAACCCGGGTGCTGTTTTGTCAGTTATAATTATAATAAAGAGGAAACCTCTCCCATAAGATTATTTTTAAAATCCTCAATCATTTCTCTCCTAAGTGTAAACTTAGGCACAGGTTCTTCAATCGTTTCTGCGTATCTGTCATAGTCTATCTTGCTCTTTAGGCTGTTCTCATTGGCAAGATTCCCGTCTTTAAAGTTATATACTTCATATTTGACATCTTCAAAAGGCAGAAACCATTTTTTTGAAAATTCACTAATTTCTTTATCAATAAGTTCATATCGCATTCTATTAAAAAATGCTTCTATATCCTGTCCGATAAATTTATCTTTGTCATCTTCAATTTCCGCAACAACTTCAGACAGCAGCTTGCTACTGTTCCTTGTGGACATAAAAATAGCCATTACGGAAATTCCCATTCCCATAATGGCTATCATAATTATTTAGTTTTCTGCTTCTTCTGTTTCAATTTCCAAACGCTGAAGTACATCTGATACAATTCCAATATCTTCTATTCTTGTTATTCCAAAACACTTTTTTCCTGCATCTTTCAGAGATGCACCAATGTGATATGCTGTTGTCTCGTCAACTATCAAAAATCTGTCATGAAAGACTCCAGTATACTTTACAGTCAAAGTTGGATACTGACTGTTAAAATTAGCAATGTCCTGACCTGCCAGACGAGTTCGACGAACTGTATAAATTGTTACATCAACACCATCTTTCTTTTTTGCAAGAATATTCAAAGTTCCCACATCAACATAATTATCAATTAATACTATTGATTTTTCTGCTTTTTCCGCAAGGCTTATTAAAAGACTGAAAGCATCATATATCTGACCATCAAAGAATATTTTCTGCCCCACTTCTTCATGCTCAGAAATGTATGAAAAAATCTGATCAAATTTTTCGTTAGACTCCTTCTGATACTCTAATTGCTTTAATTCCAAGCTATTCAGCTTATCAAACATCAAAGCATTTTCAGCCAGAAAGCGTCGCATTTTCACAAAAGTGTTCATAATATTTACACTTACCTGAATAGCTTCGTCACTTCTTAAAACTGCTGACAACATTGCTATTCCCTGTTCCGTAAATGCATATGGTAAATATCGCCGTCCACCTTGGGATGATGTATTCCCTGATTCTTTGTTTGAGGTCGCAATTTGCGACCTCAAATCATCGTATTCATCTTCTGTCAGTTGGAAACAAAAACTTTCTGGGAAACGTTTAGCATTTCTTTTTACACTTTCATTCAACCTTTTTGTTTCGACATTATAAAGCATTGCCAAATCACTATCTATCATAATCTGCTGTCCACGCACATAATGAATTAAATTTTCAATTCTATCATCTGTATTTTCAACTATTACAGGTACATTTGTATTATCAGACAAACCAGCATCTCTCCTACTTTTTTTATTTTGAGGTCGCAATTTGCGACCTCAAAATAAATTGTACCTTCCTTATCTCACATAGTCAATCAGTTTCGACCTCAATCGACAGATATTTTCATCTGATTATTAAAAGGAATTACCACTGAGCCACACTTGATAAGTCCCATTTCTGATGCAGTATTAGTTACAAATCTAAGCTGTGCCTCTGATACTCCGATAACCTCCGCCATCTTTGAACTGTCTATGTTTGCCTGCTTTAAGAGAGCTACAAACTCTGAGTTTGATACCTTGATTCCAAGAGCCTACAAGGAAATGGCAGACCATTATAATACTGCAATCGTACCGGTCAGAGTGAAACACCCGGACGATAAATCGAATGCAGAAGGCTCTGTTAAGTATGCAACCACATGGATTCTGGCAGCATTACGTAATTATCATTTCTTTTCTATTGAAGAAGCAAAAACGGCAGTTTCTGAGAAACTGGAGGAAATCAATCTCCACCCATTTAAAAAGAGACTTGGAAACCGACGTTCTGCTTTCGAAGATGAAGAAAGAGAATTTATGCTGCCGCTTCCCAAAGCCCATTATGAACCAGCAGTCTGATCCACTGCAAAGGTTCAAAACGCTTATCTCATAAGTGTTTCGTTGTATATCGGCGTAAGTATTTTTCTCTTTTTATAATTTCTTGACTTCCATAATCTCCTCCCCCACCTCACAAAAACAGCGCAATATCCACGAATGTGAATATTGCGCCGAATTTCAATAAAGCTTTGTTTTATTCAAGATTGGTATATCCCATGAGACATTTGTCAACTTCCCTTGCAACGTCACGTCCCTGTCTGATTGCACGGACTACAAGAGATTGTCCGATGTGCATGTCACCTGCTGTAAATACTTTAGGTACGTTAGTGGCAAAAGAATCAGGTGCGGTCTTAACGTTGGTTCTGCCGTCAACCTCAACGCCAAACGCATCGGTAACGTATTTCTGCGAGCCTAAGAAGCCGGCTGCAATAAGAACCATTTCACAAGGCAATTCAAATTCGCTGCCTGCAACCTCTGCCATCATCATCCTGCCTGTTTTTTCATCTTTTTTGGATTCAAGTTTTACGCAGATGAGCTTTGAAAGGTTTCCGTTTTTATCCTTAACAAATTCTTTGACCGTGGTCTGGTATATTCTTGGGTCATGGCCGAAAACAGCGATGGCTTCCTCCTGACCGTAGTCTGTCTTGCAGACCTTTGGCCACTGTGGCCATGGATTGTCGGCTGTTCTGAAATCAGGGGCTTTTGGCATCATTTCAAGCTGTGTTATTGATTTGCAGCCAAGTCTTATTGATGTGCCTACACAGTCATTTCCTGTGTCACCGCCACCGATTACAACAACATTTTTACCCTTAGGGTCAATGTATTTTTTGTCCTTGAAGTCTGAATCAAGGAGGCTCTTGGTTACGGATTTAAGGTAATCCACCGCAAAATATATGCCCTCTGCATCCCTGCCCTCTGCCTTTATGTCTCTAGGATTGCCGGCACCGCAGGCAAGAATAACCACATCATATTCTTTTAGGAGTTTGTTGGCTTTAATGTCTGTTCCAACATTCACACCTGTTACAAACTCAATTCCCTCTTCCTTCATTAAATTGATACGTCTGTCAATTATATGTTTTTCAAGCTTCATATTAGGTATTCCGTACATCAGAAGTCCACCTGGTCTGTCTGATTTTTCGTAAACCGTAACACTATGTCCTCTCATATTAAGAAGGTCCGCTGCTGCAAGTCCCGAAGGACCGGAACCGATTACGGCAACTTTTTTTCCGGTGCGCACAGCAGGGATTTTAGGCTTAACGTAACCATGTTCAAAAGCATATTCAATAATTGTTTTTTCGTTTTCCTTTGTGGTAACGGCATCGCCGTTCAATCCGCATGTACAAGCCTTTTCGCAAAGACCCGGACATACTCTTGAAGTGAATTCAGGAAAATTACTTGTTTTGGCAAGACGGTGATATGCTCTTTTGTAGTTTCCAAGGTATAAAAGTTCATTCCATTCGGGAATAAGATTGTTCAAAGGACAGCCTGATATCATTCCTTTGAGCATTTTTCCTGACTGGCAGAAAGGAACTCCGCAATCCATACAGCGTGCAGCCTGTATACGCTGTTTTTCAGGTGAAAGCGGTGTATGAAATTCATTAAAATTTTTAATTCTCTCTTTTGGGTCAAAAGCCTCGCTGTCGACTCTGTCATATTCCATAAATCCTGTTGGTTTTCCCATTTTGATTGCTCCTTCCTGTTTATTTGGTCATCTCATAAAATGCTTCTATCTGTGCCTGTTCGCTTGAAAGACCTTTTTCTTCCATCTGAACAATTGTATTTAACATCTTCTTATAATCATGTGGCATAATTTTCTTGAATTTAGGAAGATATTCACTGAAATTATCCAGTATTTTCTTGCCCTTTTCAGAGTTAGTGTATGCAACATGTTTCTGGATAAGTTCTTTAAGTTGTATTACATCATACTTGTCTGTAACAACTTCCGAACTTACAAGCTCTTTGTTAAGGTTAAGATAAAGCTTGTTGTCCTCATCAAGCACATAAGCCGTACCGCCGCTCATACCTGCGGCAAAGTTCTTTCCGGTTCTGCCAAGAACTACAACGCAGCCGCCTGTCATATATTCGCAGCCATGTTCACCGACACCTTCGACAACTGCCGTGGCACCTGAGTTACGAACGCAGAATCTTTCGCCTGCCACGCCGTTTATATAAGCTTCACCACTTGTAGCACCATATAAAGCAACGTTACCTATAAGAATGTTTTCATCAAATTTGAAGGTAGAAGCTGCAGGTGGATATACCACAAGTTTACCGCCTGAAAGACCTTTACCGAAGTAGTCGTTGGAGTCTCCGATAAGTTCAATGGTAAGTCCTTTTGGAATAAATGCACCAAAGCTTTGTCCGCCGTTTCCGTGGCACTTGATTGTGTATGTGTCTTCGTCAAGTTTATCGTCGTAAAGTCTTGTAATTTCAGAACCGAACATTGTACCAAATGCCCTGCTGGTTGTGTTAGTTACATCTACCTCAACAATTCTCTTCTGTTTTTTCTGAAGTGCCGGCATAAGCTGTTTCTTAAGGACTGTTGTATCAAGTGTTTTTTCAAGTCCGAAATCATACCAGTTCTTATGTTCATAATCCATTTTTTCATTATTGGCAAATGGGTTGTTAAGTATTGATGAAAGGTCGATTTTGCCTATTCTGTCTTTTATCTCGTCTGTCTTCTGGACAAGTAAATCGGAACGTCCGCACATTTCATCAAGTGTTCTTACACCGAGTTTTGCCATATATTCACGAAGTTCTTCTGCAATAAACTTCATAAAATTAACTACATATTCAGGTTTACCTGCAAATCTCTTTCTGAGTTCAGGGTTCTGTGTCGCAATTCCCACAGGACATGTATCAAGGTTACATACCCTCATCATTACACATCCAAGTGTTACAAGAGGTGCTGTTGCAAAACCGAATTCCTCTGCTCCTAAAAGACAGGCAATGGCTACGTCACGTCCGGTCATAAGTTTACCGTCTGTTTCAACCACAACTTTATTACGGAGACCATTCATTATGAGTGTCTGGTGTGCTTCCGCAAGTCCCAGTTCCCAAGGAAGTCCTGCATTGTGAATTGAGGTTCTTGGAGCTGCCCCCGTACCTCCGTCATATCCTGAGATAAGGATTACCTGTGCTCCCGCTTTTGCAACACCTGCCGCAATTGTACCTACACCTGCTTCTGATACAAGTTTTACGGAAATTCTTGCTTTATCGTTAGCATTTTTAAGGTCGTAAATAAGTTCTGCAAGGTCCTCGATTGAATAAATATCATGATGAGGTGGTGGTGATATAAGGCTTACGCCCGGTGTTGAAAGTCTTGTTTTTGCAATCCAAGGATATACTTTCTTTCCAGGTAAATGTCCGCCTTCACCAGGTTTTGCGCCCTGTGCCATTTTAATCTGGATTTCATTGGCACTTACAAGATATCTTGAAGTTACGCCAAAACGTCCGGAAGCCACCTGCTTGATTGCCGAACATCTGTTGAGTCCGTCAGTACCCGGTGTAAGTCTGTCAATGCTCTCACCGCCTTCACCGCTGTTTGAACGTCCGTGAAGCATATTCATTGCTATAGCAAGCGTTTCATGGGCTTCTTTTGAAATAGAGCCGTAAGACATGGCACCTGTTTTAAATCTCTTTACGATTGAGTCAACACTTTCAACCTCTTCGATAGGGATTCCTTTTTCAGGGAATTTGAAATCCATAAGTCCTCTTATGGTTACAGGATCCATTTCTTCGTTTATAAGTTTTGAATACTCTTTAAAAGTATTGTAATCGCCTGTTCTTGTTGCAAGCTGTAAAAGATGGATTGTCTGTGGATTGTAGAGATGTTCCTCTTTTCCGCTTCTTAATTTATGGCTACCCACACTGTCAAAAGTCTCATCTGAAGTAAGTCCAAGTGGGTCAAAAGCTCTTGAATGTCTTGCATTTACGTCATTTTCAATATCTTTAAGGGTAATTCCACCGATTCTGCTTACAGTTCCGGTAAAATATTTATCAATAACTTCAGGTGCAATACCGATTGCTTCAAATATCTTTGAACCCTGATATGACTGGATTGTTGAAATACCCATTTTAGCCGCAATCTTGGTAATTCCCGATATAACGGCTTTGTTATAGTCGTCCACTGCCGCATAGTAATCTTTGTCAAGGAGTCCGATATTAATTAATTCCTTGATTGTATCCTGTGCAAGATATGGATTAATCGCACAGGCACCATAGCCTAAAAGTGCTGCAAAATGATGAACCGTTCTTGGTTCGCCGCTTTCAAGAATCATGGCAACGCTTGTTCTTTTCTTGGTTACAACAAGGTGCTGCTGCATAGCCGATACTGCAAGAAGTGAAGGAATTGCCACATGGTTTTCATCCACGCCCCTGTCTGTAAGTATAAGTATGTTGGCACCTTCGCTGTGTGCCCTGTCAGCCTCCATGAACATTCTTTCAATAGCTTTTTCAAGGGATGTATTCTTATAATAGGTAATAGGAATTTCAGCTACCTTAAATCCCTCGTTATTCATATTTTTAATCTTTAACAAGTCCGTATTGGTAAGAATCGGATTGTTAATTCTGAGCATATGGCAGTTTTCTGCTTTTTCCTCAAGAATATTTCCGTCTGTTCCTATATATACTGCCGTTGATGTTACAATTTTCTCCCTGAGTGAGTCGATAGGAGGATTGGTTACCTGTGCAAAAAGCTGTTTGAAATACTCAAATAATGAAGGATTCTGTTTTGAAATAGGTGCAAGCGGTGTATCAACACCCATGGCTGCGATAGGCTCTCCGCCGTTTTTTGCCATTGTCAGGATATTTGAATGAAAATCTTCGTATGTGTATCCGAAGGATTTCTGAAGTCTTGCACGCTCTGTTTTTTCATATTCGATTACCTTTTTATTAGGAATCTTTAAGTCCCTAAGTTCAATAAGGTTATTGTCAAGCCATTCACCGTAAGGCTCTCTGCAAGCGTATTTTTCCTTAAGTTCTTCATCATCGATAACACGGCCTGCAACCGTATCGACAAGAAGCATTTTGCCCGGATGAAGTCTTTCTTTAATCTCAATATTGGCAGGGTCTATGTCAAGCACACCAACCTCTGATGAAAGAATAAGTTCACCGTCTTTCGTAATATAATAACGGGATGGTCTTAATCCGTTTCTGTCAAGGACAGCTCCCATTATGTCCCCGTCTGAGAAAAGAATTGATGCAGGTCCGTCCCATGGTTCCATCATTGTTGCGTAATACTGATAAAAATCTTTCTTTTCCCTGCTGATTAATTTATTATGCGTCCATGGCTCAGGAATTGTAATCATTACGGCAAGCGGTAAATCCATTCCGCTCATTACAAGGAATTCAAGAGTATTATCAAGCATTGCCGAATCGGAGCCTTCTGTATTGACAACAGGTATTACCTTGTGCATTACGCCTTTGAAATACTTGCTTTCCATATTTTCTTCCCTGGCAAGCATCTTGTCGGCATTACCTTTAATTGTATTGATTTCACCATTATGAACTATAAATCTGTTTGGATGCGCCCTTCTCCAGCTTGGATTGGTGTTGGTACTGAATCTTGAGTGGACAAGTGCAATGGCTGATTCATAATCCGGACTGTTAAGGTCCTCAAAAAATGTTCTTAACTGTCCTACAAGGAACATTCCTTTATATACTATTGTCCTGCTTGAAAGGGATACCACATAGGTATCTTCGTTGCTCTGCTCAAACACTTTCCTTAATATATAAAGCTTTCTGTCGAAAGGAAGTCCCTCTTCACAGTCTTCAGGCTTCTTTACGAAACACTGGTAAATTCCCGGCATAACATCAAGTGCCTTTTTACCCAGCACTTCCGGTCTTGTAGGTACTTTTCTCCAGCCGAGAAATTCAAGTCCTTCTTTTTGGGCAATAATCTCAAACATCTTCATTGCCTGTTTTCTCTTAAACTCATCCTGGGAGAAAAAGAACATTCCTACGCCGTATTCCCTTTCCTTTCCTATATTAATTCCAAGGTTCTTAGCTGCCTTTTCAAAAAATTTATGGGAAATCTGAAGGAGAATACCCACGCCGTCACCGGTTTTTCCTTCTGCATCTTTTCCTGCACGATGCTCAAGATTTTCAACTATGCTGAGTGCATTTTCAACAGTCTTATGCGTCTTAATGCCTTTGATGTTTACAATAGCACCTATACCACAATTATCATGTTCAAAAGACTTATTATATAAGCCTGTATTACGTTCATTCTGTTTATCCATCGTGTACTTCCTTTCATCGTTATGATTAATTTTTCTCACTATACTCCCTGTCGGAAAAATTGTAAACAGGAACATTTTGCTAATTTGTCAGATAATTTGTTTTTTTTATTATGTTAAATATATTTTCAGATATTTGTTTAGTTCAGAAAACATTTAAATATTCAATTTATTCATTGTTTCAAATCCATCATATCGCTTCTTCTTAATTAAATTAAGTCTAAGATACTGATAATATTATGTCATACCTTTTTATACTTAATATTATTAAGTAAACAGACTGTTTTAATTATTTTTTATTGAAATGTACGATTTTCAGGCTTAAAATACAAGAATAAGGACAACCGGAGGTTCATTATGGCAGAAAATAAAAAGATACAGATTAAGTTCATTAATACACGGATATATATCATAATACTGGCATCGCTCCTTAGCTTCAGCGGATTGCTTAATATTATGTTTTTTTCCAGTGTGATATTTGCAACAAACTTTTATGAAAATATCTCAGTAAAATTAAAGTATCTCCTGTCGGCGTTTTCTGCTAAATTCAATTTTTCCGTAGCGGATATTGTTGTTTTTATTCTCATCACATTATTATGTTTTTCATGCATAAGACTTGTTATTTACTTTATAAAGTCAAAAAAAGCAGGTAATATCTACCTGTTTACATATCGTCTCAAAAAGACCTTATTAAATTCCTGCTGTTTTCTCGCAACGGCATTTATGATATTTACGCTGACTTTCATGCCCGTGTATAACCGTCTCGGCTTTATGGGTTACAACAATATTCACTCTGCTTCAATAGATGACGGCTACCTTAACAGGCTTGCAGAAAGTGCCAATACCTTAAGTGAAGGTGTTACCGATCCGGATAAAGACGGAATTAATGAAAACACTTTCATTGTTACAATGAACAAACTTGCTTTACATTATCCCTGCCTTGGAGATTTTTATACAGTTCCTAAAAAATCAATGTTTTTCGCAGGATATGTCCCTTTTACCAATGAAGCATGTTATAAATCCAAAACTTTAAGTCCATCTGAAATTATTGACATTATGGAAGGTTATGCCTGTTCATCCGGTTTTGTATCGGCTTCCGACAGACAATACATAGCCGTAAGTGCCTGTCTTAAGAGTGATAATACCTATCTTAAATACTGTGGCGTACTTGCGTTAATTAATACCATTAATAAAAATTATCCGGACAAAAATATAACTGCTCTTCTTAACCGGAATGTAATCAAGGATATTGAGTCCTTGTCATCCGTCTGCAAGAGCAGTTATCTTCCTGAATTAAATTCTATCCTTTAATAATTTTAATTGCTTTGGGACATACATCAATTTCCACCAGCTGGTGGTCATCCGCATATTCACCGTCAAGAGTCCAGCTTATTGACTTATCGCTTTCAAAAATTACTTTTGACGCTTTAAATCTGTCTACCATGGGACTGTCCTGGTTTTTTGAAAAAAGTCCGGCAACAATCTGCTGCAATTCCAATGGATTCTTAGCTTCTCTTACAAGAATTACTTCAAACAATCCGTCATCCAGCAATATATTTTTACCGGTAATGCCCTTCATGCCACCTACGGACTTTGAATTAGCAACCATTCCGTAGATATAATTTCCCGTAATGGTTATATCATTACAGGTAACTTTCATATTGTATGCTTTTATCTTACTAAGACTCTTCAGGCTTTCAACTATATATGCCTGATGTCCGAGAACATTTTTCATACTCTGTGGTGTCTTATATGACACATCGGTAAAAGCTCCGAATGCAGCAACATAATTAAAAAATCTTCCATTCATTACACCGATATCACACAAGAAAGAATTATCATTTGATATTAGTTTTGCGGCTTTAACCATATCTTTGGGAATACCAAGACTTTTTGCAAAATCATTAGTTGAGCCTGCCGGAATGTACCCTATCTTAGGCTTTGCCATACAGTGTGTCATAACGGCTGAGATTACTTCATTGAGTGTTCCGTCACCGCCACTGCATACAATAAGATCATATCTGCCATCTGCCTCACATACCTTGTCATATCCATCCATAGCATGCTGCGTAGGGCAAACTGTCATCTCATAACCTGCTTTAGCAAATATATCAAGTATCTCACATAATTTATTTTTAATAAGTCCTTTCCCAGAATGTGGGTTATAAACAAAAAGTAATTTTTTCATGATATCCGTATCATCCTCTCCCGGTTAACTTCTTCGTTCTCCCTTTCCATCTCCAAAATCGAGAATATATGGAAAATGTGTCTTTCTTTTGTTGACGGGAGGCAGCGTCATATAATCTTCTCCATATCCGCTGACAAGAAGCTCATGCGTATGATTTGGGAAATTCATCTCAAATTCTTCAAACTTCATCTTTCTGCAAGGGAATATGTCTTTGACATAATTCTCCTCCATATGAGGCGTTGTATCACATATATATCCAATTTTCTTAGTAGGTCTGTCATTATATTTTATACAGGTCTTTATGCACTTTTTGTAAAGTTTCTTTCTGTCAACACCAAAAAACTTCATTACGCGGTGGACATTCCTGCATACAAAAAGAATTATCTTCTTAAGAAACCCCTGCTGTGCAAGATATGGCTCCGGTATAGCCCTTAATATCATAAGTTTACTAAGATACCATGCTCTCCACTGTTGGAAAAATCTCGCAATCCTGTTATCTGCCAGATTGTCATAAGGAAAGATATCAAGGAAAATACCAAGTGGACAATTCTTAAGATTCATAAAAGCATACTCAACAAATTTTGTATTCTTAATGCACCATCTTGTTGACATAAGCGGATATGTGCTGAACTCATCCGCATTAAGCAGATAATATTTGTCAGAATATTTTTCCGCCGCTATTTTAAGGAATCTGTTATAATCCTTTCGTGGCATTCCTACATCAATATCATCATCCCATGGAATATATCCTCCGTGTCTTACTGCACCGAGGCATGTACCGCCCATCCCGAAATATCTTAAATTATTCTCTTCACAGAGCTCAATAAAATCCTTCAATATTCCTTTTTCAAGTTCTTTTATCTTAGATAATTCCTCATCATTATAGAATCTGGTCATTCTTTTCACCTGTCCCACTTGTCACACATTGAATTAATCTGGTCAGCAAATTTTGCTAAATCCTTATTGGCACCGCCCTCGTTATGCTTAATAACGGTAAGAAGGCGTCTTCCTGCGGCAAGAAGACGTTCAAATACGTCATTTGCCTTTCTTTGTACAGGTTTCTTGGCTTTAAGGATTCTTTCTCCTTCCTTTACAAACCTGCCGCTTATCATATCAAACTCTGCTCCAGAATAAGGTGCAACAGCATTAAGTCCGTATTCATCACAAAGGCACTTCGCAAATCCTGTGCTTACTTCATCTTCACCATGTACCACAAACACCTGTTTAAGTCTGTTATCAAATGAAGTAATCCATTTTATAAGACCTGCCTTATCTGCATGACCGCTGACACCTTCCAGTTTAACTATTTCAGCCATAACTTCAATAGGCTCTCCGAAAAGCTTGACTTCACTTGCGCCTTCAAGCAATATTCTTCCCAATGTTCCGTTGGCCTGATAACCTACAAAAACAACGGTACATTCTTTTCTCCAGAGATTGTGCTTAAGATGGTGTCTTATACGTCCGGCTTCGCACATTCCCGATGCAGAGATTATTACTTTAGGCTTGTTATCAGAGTTAATTGCAATAGAATCATTACTTGTAACGGAAAGCGTAAGTCCCGGAAAACGCAGAGGATTAATTCCATTTCTTACAAGTTCCATTGCTTCTTCATCAAAGCACTCTGCTATATTTTCATTAAAAATCTGTGTAGCCTCAACCGCAAGAGGACTATCCACATATACTTCAAATGAATGTCCTTTTACAAGGCCCTCTTCTTTGATTTTACGGAAGTAATAAAGCATCTCCTGTGTTCTGCCTACCGCAAATGCCGGAATCACAACATTGCCTCCTCTGTCAAAAGTTCTCTGGCATATTCCGGCTAATTCACTTACATAATCTACATCCGCATTATGATATCTGTCCCCATAAGTGGATTCCATAACAACATAATCGGCATCATTAATATACGAAGGATCCTTAATAATCGGTCTGTTAAGATTACCGATATCTCCCGAAAAAACTATCTTGCGTTCTTCTCCGTCTTCATTAATCCATACTTCGATACTTGCTGACCCAAGAAGATGTCCCGCATCGGAAAATTTAACTTTAACTCCTTCACATAGATCCATTACTTTATCATAATCGCAGGATACAAAATGTTCCAGAACGCCTTCTGCATCATTCATATCATAAATAGGCACCACAGGCTCTTTACCTGCTCTTTGTCCTTTTCTGTTCTTCCATTCTGCTTCTGTCATCTGGATATGCGCCGAATCTTTTAACATTATATCGCATAAATCCACAGTAGCCGGAGTCGCTATTACATCTCCTCTGAAGCCTCTGGCATACAATAAAGGCAACATTCCAGAATGGTCAATATGTGCATGTGTAAGCAGTACATAATCTATATCTGCAATATTCATAGGAAGTTCCGCTGTCTCAAAATCGTCCGTTCCCTGTTCCATCCCGCAATCAACAAGAATATACCTGCCACAAACTTCCAATACATGACAGCTTCCTGTAACTTCATGGTCTGCCCCAATAAAAATAAGTCTCATATATTAAGCCACCTTTCCCCGTTTATATTTCTATTATAACAGTATTTTCCTTTTAAGCCAACTTTTATTTATCTGTTGTTTGCAATTATCCCCACTTAATGATATAATTCACGATACTATATCTGGTAGAAAGGACATTTAAAATGAATTGGGAATTATCCGTATTACACTGGTTTGAATCGCTTCATAATCCCGTACTTGACCCGGTTATGAAAGGTCTTACTTTCCTTGGCAACGCAGGCTGCTTCTGGATAGCTCTTGCAGTTGTGCTTTTATTCTTCAAGCGTACAAGAAAGATTGGAATTACAATGGCCGTTTCCCTTGTGTTATCGCTTATATTTACTAATCTTATAATAAAAAATCTTGTAAACCGCACACGGCCATTTGTTGCTGACCCTGCACTTTTACAGACGATGCTTGTAAAACTGCCTTCGGATTCGTCATTTCCTTCGGGACATACCTCAGCAAGTGTTGCTGCAGCCGTTGCCATATTCACCCGGAACAAAAAATGGGGTATTCCGGCAGTCGTGCTTGCCGTGCTTATCGGAGTTTCAAGATTATATCTTACCGTACATTTTCCTACCGACGTTATTGCCGGTCTCTTACTCGGTATTATATATGGAATCGGTGCATACTTTATCACATCAAAATTAATTTATAAGAACAAAACATCAGAGTGAAATATTTTTTTCAACCGGCAGTTCGCAGTCTTTCAATATGACTGCCCTGCCGTTTGTTATTTCAGTAACCGTATCTATAAGTAATTTTTCCCGTTCTTTTTCAATCACTACCTTCATTGTTACCTTATCCGTATACTCCGTATCGTCTATTATTGCGTCAAGAGAAGCCATCCCATACTGTATTTTGCCGGCCCCGTTATAATCTGTTGTAATAACATACCTTACTCCCTGTACCTGTGTTGCAAGCCGGCTGTTATTAAGTGCTGCTACGGAAGCATCGGTATATGCTCTTACAAGTCCACCCGTTCCAAGCAGAGTTCCTCCGAAATATCTTGTTACAATTATGAGGCAGTTATGTACTCCCATTCTTGTAATTACTTCAAGTATAGGTTTCCCCGCTGTACCTGATGGTTCTCCGTCATCACTGCATCTGGTAATCTCATTATTATTTCCTATTACGTATGCATAACAATTATGCCTTGCATCCCAATATTTTTTTCTTGCTTCTTCTATGTATGAACCGGCTTCGCTTTCGTTATCCGTTTTATATACCTTGGCAATAAATCTTGACTTTTTCTCTTCATAGATGCCCTCTGCGCCTTCTTTAACTACGATAAAATCCTTCATACAAACTCCTATGGTTATTAATAGTCTGATTCTACCATATTTTTCTCTGTTAAGAAAGTGTTACAGATTTCTTATATTTACTGTTTTTTCTTTATTTATCTGAAAAGATTTGGTATAATCCATTAAAATACTTTAAATAATAAAGAAACATTATTCTGGGAGAGACTATATGGATTTTTCTAATAATAATATCAAAAAGGCAAGGCAGGATCTTTCTTCCTCCAAGAAAAAGGTTACATCCAAAATCCTTGTAAGCGTTTTCAAGGTATTTATCGTACTTGTTGTATTTGCCGCGGTCACAATGTCATCAATGGTATTCGGGGCAATCAACGGAATTATAAAAACAGCACCTAAGATAACAATTAACGATGTTACACCATCCCAGTACAAAACCATTGTATATGACTGTAACAATGTTGAGACAGAGACGCTTGTTGCCTCCGGTGCCAACAGAATATACGTTACTTACGATGAAATTCCCGATAACCTGAAAAATGCTTTTATCGCAATTGAGGATGAGCGTTTCCTTTCCCACAACGGAATTGATGCAAAAGGAATTATAAGAGCGGCTTATATAGGTATTACCAATAATCTCCGTTTTACCCAGGGTGCCAGCACTATTACGCAGCAGCTCATTAAGAACAGCGTATTTTCCGTTGAGAATGAAAACAGTCTTTCAGACAGACTTAAGCGTAAAATACAGGAACAATACCTTGCATTAAAACTTGAGGAAGTTGCTGATAAGAGCCAGATTCTTGAGAATTACCTTAATACAATTAATCTTGGCAACAATAACCTTGGTGTGCAGTCTGCATCTCTTAATTATTTTAATAAGGATGTATCGGAGCTTACTTTATCTGAGTGTGCCGTAATTGCCGCAATCACACAGAACCCTTCCAAATACAATCCTATACGTCATGCCGAATATAATGCTGAACGACGTAAGCTTGTGCTTGATAATATGCTTAAAAACAATATGATATCCCAGGCACAGTATGATGAAGCCCTTAATGATGATGTATATTCAAGAATTGCCAATAACAATACTTCAAATTCATCATCAACCGCATATTCGTACTATACAGACGCACTCATACAGCAGATAATGGAAGATTTAATGACAACCAAGGGTTACACCTATACACAGGCATACAACCTTGTATACCGTGGCGGTCTTTCTATATACTCATGTGAAGATTCTGAGCTTCAGAAATATGCGGAGGCTATAATCAACAACCCTGACAGTTGGAACGGATATGAAGAATATACGGTCACATGCCGTTTCAGGGTAAAAGACGAGGACGGTAATGTAGGTAATTACACGGAATCCACATTACTTAAATATCTTCAGTCAAAGTACGGTTCAAATATAAGCCTTACTTTCCAGACCACGGAAGAAGCAGATAAATATGTTCAGGAATATAAAGAATATATTCTCGGACAGACCCATGGTGAAATAGTTAAAGGAAGCGAATCCACAACCTATACGGTAGGTCCACAGGCTTCATTGGTTGTTATAGAAAACAACACGGGTGAAGTTAAAGTTATCATCGGAGGCCGTGGTAACAAGACAGAAAGCCTTATACTTAACAGGGCAACCTCTTCTGCACGTCAGGCAGGTTCCTCAATCAAGCCTCTTGTTGCCTATGCACCTGCAATAGATACCGCAGGATATACCCTGGGTAAGATATATGATGATATTCCTTTTTATTACAGCACAGGCCAGGTAGTAAGAAATAATGATGATATTTATAAAGGATATGTAACATTAAGGCAGTCCATCTCCGAATCAAGAAATACTCCTGCCCTTAACACCCTTAATGATATAGGTATTACAACAGGAATTAATTACCTTAAAAACTTTGGTATCACAACCCTTACCGATAAAGATTACTATCTCCCTATTGCCCTCGGTTCATGCAGTGTTACCAACATGGAACTTACAACGGCTTATACCGTACTTGCAAACAACGGCGAACTTATTACACCTAAGCTTTATACCAAAATACTTGACCATGACGGAAATGTTATCCTTGATAATACAGAAACAGCCAAGACACAGGTATTAAAAGAATCTACCGCATGGCTTATGGGCAATGTCCTTCACAATGTTCTTTTGGACGGTACTCTTCACGGACTTAATGTGGGAGATAACTATATTTCTGCAAAATCAGGTACAACACAGAGTGACCGTGATAAATGGATTGTGGGATATTCCAAATCCGTTACTGTTGGAATATGGGTAGGTAATGATAATAACAGAGAATTTAAGACCGAACAATACGGAACTCCTCACGTCGGTATATGGGCAGAGGTAATCAAAAAAGCCTGTGAAGGCAAGGATAATTCCGCACCTGAACGTCCGGATAATATAATCCCGGTACAGATATGCAAGGATTCGGGACTTTTAGTAGCCGAAGGACTATGCGACCATGACGAGCGCGGAAACAGAACCACGACCGAATACTTTGTCAAAGGAACAGAACCTACGGACTATTGCAATATTCACCAGAAAGTAACTTATTGTAAAGATACGGGAAAAGTTGCCACGGACGAATGTCCTAATACAACAACCAAGATACAGATTTACAAGGATTTAAGTAAAGTTGACCTTTCAACTTATACAATACAGGATGCCAGATATTCCTTCTCATCAAAGACCATTGATGACCATTGTCTTAAGCATAAAGGAAATGTAATCAATCCTTCCAAATACACGGCAAAGCTTCCTGAAAATGCAGGCTTTAACAATGAAAAAGAATCAGAGAGTGAAAGTTCAACAACCGGAACTGAAGAAGATTAAATAAAAGGGCTGTTTTACAGCCCTTTTTACTATGTAATTTTTATTGTAAATAGCCGTAACCCCCAATGAGCAAAATTAACACATAAACGAGCATAATTGACATAATTCATCCAAAAAATGCAGCAAAAAACTCCGGCTGTGATACAGTCGGAGTCCTAAGATATGATTCTTATATTTATATTTATTCGATTACTTTAATCCATCCTTCAGGAGCTTCAATTCTGCCCATCTGGATACCTGTTAAAGTATCATATAACTTCTTTGTTACAGGTCCCATATCAGTCATACCGCTTGGGAGACAGATTTCTTTGCCATGGTCTACAATCTTTCCTACAGGAGAGATAACTGCTGCTGTACCGCAAAGGCCACATTCAGCCATATCCTTCATCTCATCAAAGAATACTTCTCTTTCCTCAACTTTAAGTCCGAGATATTCCTTAGCAACATATACTAATGATCTTCTTGTGATTGATGGAAGAATACTGTCAGACTTAGGCGTAACAAGTGTACCATCCTTAGTTACAAATATAAAGTTCGCACCGCCTGTCTCTTCAACCTTGGTTCTTGTCTGAGGGTCAAGGTACATATTCTCGTCAAAGCCTTCCTTATGAGCTGTAACTATTGCATGAAGGCTCATTGCGTAGTTAAGACCTGCCTTGATATTACCTGTTCCATGAGGTGCAGCTCTGTCGAAATCAGAAACCCTGATTGTAATAGGCTTAGCGCCACCCTTAAAATAAGGTCCTACAGGTGTACAGAATACTCTGAACTGGTATTCATCAGCCGGCTTAACACCGATTACCGGATTGCTTCCGAACATATATGGACGAATATATAATGTTGCACCGGTTCCGTAAGGTGGTACAAAGCCATCGTTAGCTTTAACTGTCTCAACAATTGCGTCTACAAATCTATCTCTAGGAAATGCCGGCATCTCAAGTCTTAATGCAGACTGTTCAAGTCTCTCAGCATTAAGGTCGGGTCTGAATACAACGATGTTGCCTTTTTCTGTCGTATATGCTTTAAGACCTTCAAATACAGTCTGTGCATACTGCAAAACTCCGGCACATTCGCTGATTACAACCTTATCGTCATCTGTAAGAACACCTTCATCCCATGCTCCGTCTTTAAAATTAGATACGTATCTCTTGTCAGTCCTGATATAAGCGAATCCAAGATTTGACCAGTCAATATCTTTCTTTTCCATAGTAAATACTTCCTTTCTCCTTAACTGCCTTATAACTGCATGACAGTACTATTTATATATAATGGTACTATTTTCAATTTGATTTTTCAAGTGCTAATACAGTTATTTTTTAATCTTCGGGTCAAAAAACAGGGATGCAATATATCCGAATATCAATGCCGCACTTATTCCTGCTGCTCCTGCTTTAAGTCCTCCCGTAAAAATACCGAGAAAGCCCTCCATGTCAACCGCTTGTTTTACGCCTTGATAAAGCAGATTTCCAAACCCGGTAAGGGGTACGGTTGCTCCGGCTTTTGCCCACTTTGCAAATGGCTCATATACTCCGGCAGCTCCAAGAATTGCTCCGGCAACAACAAGTATAACCATTATCCTTCCCGGCATGAGTTTTGTTTTTTCCATTAAAATCTGTACAAAAGCACAGATTATACCTCCTACGACAAACGCAATAAGGTAATCCATTAATATACACCTCCATCAATTCTTTCAATAACAACACAATGTGCAATTCCGGGAACCGACTGCCCCTCGTTGTAGCTTATCGTTGACATAAGGGCACCTGTGGGCACAAAAAGAACCCGCTTATAAAATCCTTCTTCTATCTTCCTTAATATATGTGCACATAACGTTGCGGCACTGCACCCGCACCCGCTTCCCCCGGAATGGGTATCCTGATATCTGTCATCAAAAATTTCAATACCACAGTCATGATGAATGGAAGATATATCAAAACCTTTTTCCTGCATAAGGTCAAGTAATATTGTCCTGCCCACTTTTCCTAAATCCCCCGTGTATATTGCATCATAATAATCCGGAGTAATGTCAAAATCCATAAAATTAGTATATATGCTGTCGCAGGCTGCCGGTGCCATTGCCGCACCCATATTCATTGAATCGGTTATTCCGTAATCAACGATTTTTCCTGTTGTTATCCCTGCTATTCTTATACCGCTTTTTATACAACTGCTTATTATGACTCCCCCTGAACCCGTCACCGTCCATGTAGCGCAAAGAGGTCTTTGGGAGCCATATTCCAAAGGATATCGGAACTGTTTTTCCGCACTGGCGAAATGGCTTGATGTAAGGGCTATGACATTATCCGCATACCCTGCCGCCACATTCATTGCCGCAAGGCTCATGGATTCCCCCATAGTGGAGCAGGCTCCGTACAATCCGAAAAACGGTATTTCAAAATCCATAAGTCCAAAAGACGACGCAATTAACTGTCCTAACAAATCTCCCGCAAATATATACCTTATGTCCTTAGTCGTAAGACCTGTTTTTTTTAAAAGAGTCTTCACAACGAGTTTCTGAAGTTCACTTTCTGCCTCTTCCCATGTATTTTTTCCTACGAACGGATCATTAACTATATTATCAAAATACTTTCCTAACGGGCCCTCTCCCTCTTTCTGCCCTACAACTGACGCTTTTTCAACAATATATATATCTTTGTCAAATATAATGCTTGCTTTTCCTGTTTTTCCCATTTACTGCCTCCGTAAAATCTTCTTTTGATTAGTATTAGCAATAAAAGGCAAAAAAAAACCGGATATAAGAAAAAATCTTATACCCGGTAAACATTATTCTAATCTTTCCAACATTCTGTGCTTTACATAGTCAGATATCTGGACGGTTGTCCAGTCTTTAAATTTTTCATAAGGCATTGTTTCAATAATTTCAAAATGAACAGGAGTTCTCTTAAACGGAAAATTCTTGTGCATCTCAACGGTGTTATGAAGAACACCGATTACTATAGGGGATTTTGCCCATACTGCGGATTTAAAACATCCGGGCTTAAATTCAATAAGTGTCTCGTCAGTCTTATTTCTTGTACCTTCAGGATATACACCGACACAGCTGTCACCTGATGAAATCATCTGTGAAGCAAGTCTTGTTATCTTCGCTCCGCTTCTTACGTCTTCCCTGTCGATTGCCATATAACGGCATCTTGTCATATATCTGTGGCCCATTGTTATTTTAAAATTCTCAGGCTTGGATATAAAGGCAAAAGGATATTTTCTAAAAGCTCCTACCTGGATAAATGTATCAAATACAGATTTATGGTTAGATACAAATAAGAATCGTCCCTCCGATGGTTTAGGAAGCTTCTCCATTCCCGTAACAGTAATATTGGCTGTTGCAACCATTGCACCATATTCCATAATCAGGGCAAATAATTTACAATAAAACCTGCTCTGCTTCTCGTATGTCTTTTTAGTATTAATTGTAAGAGATACAAAAGCACTAAAAATCCAGAACAAAAGAAACAGTACAAGATATGCAAGAAGCCACAATCCTGCCATAACAGGCAAAATAAGGTACAGATGTCTATACAAAAAACAGTTTACCGGTGGAAATACCGCCATCACAACTGCCGTAAATATTGAAGCCAGTACCACATTAATTTTATGCATCATATTGCATTACCTCTTTTTCTTCGTCATACCAACGCAAATTGTATCAAAGTATTGTTTAAAAAACAAGTACCTATATTATAATTTGCACACATCAACGAAGTTTTCTGCTCCCGATATTTCCGTAAGCTCATCAATTGTCAGCTCTATTGCCGAATTGGGCGAACCACAGGCAGGATATACAGTCTCAAAACGTTTAAGACTCTCATCAAGATATACCTTGACACCTTCTTTTAAGGCAAAAGGACATACACCGCCTACAGGGTGTCCCGTCAAAGCTTCCACATCTTCTGCCGGAACCATTTTAGCTTTCTGTGAAAATACTGTTTTGAATTTTTTGTTGTCAATCTTAGCATCTCCCGCAGTTACAACCACAATACATCCATCTTTTAATATAAAAGACATAGTTTTGGCGATTCTTCCCGGTTCGCAATGTAGTGCTTCCGCCGCAAGTGAAACCGTGGCACTTGATACATCAAACTCCATTACCTTGTCATCCATATTGTATTTTTTAAGGTATTCCTTTACTTTGTCTATTGCCATTTTCTTACTTTCCTTTAATATGGCTGCTCTGTCTGTTATTTTCTTTAATTCCCTGGGATTAACGGGCTTTTCAAGATATGCAGAAGCATACTCTTCCCAGTCCCCGCAAAATACTTCGGGATATCCGGACACAATAACCACTTTTTCCTTTTCAACCTGCCTTGCGGCAGTCTCTCCATCCATATCCGGCAGCTCCATATCAAGAAAAACAACGTCAAGGTCATCTTTCCTTTTAATCATGCTGTCGGCATTGGAGAACTCGGTAAAGCAAATTTCTTTTTCATTAATAGTATTAATAATTTGTTGTTTTAAAATATCACGACATCTTTTGTCGTCATCACATATTCCTATATTAATCATAAATTTCCTGTTTTATTTTCCCCTGCTTGTGTTTCTGTACTGGACAGGTGTCATATCAAATGTCTTTTTAAATAATCTGTTAAAATGCTCCACATTCTGATATCCCACGGCAAAGGCAATATTCTCAACTGTCATATTACCATTCTTAAGGAGCGACTTAGCCTTTTTCATCCTGATATTGGCAACATGCTCGCCAAAGGTCTTTCCGGATTTGTCCTTAATGTATTTTGATATATATGGTTCTGACAAATGGAATTTAACCGCCATTTCTTCAAGAGTTACATTTTGGTAATTTGCCTGTATAAAGTTAAGCATTGTAAGAAGTCTGTCATCACCGCTGTTTTCGTTGCCCTGTATCTCGGGTAATTTATTAACAGCTACAACAAGAGCGTGGATTGATGCTTTAATAATATCTTCATCCATTCCTGCTCCCCAGTACATCTTACCATTGCATGTTATTCCCACATAAGCCATTGCCTTAGATGACGAACCGTTTGAAAGCGCGTGTTCTTCATAAACGGTAAGTTCATAAGATATGCCGAAGAACTGCTTAATTGTATTACTTACCGCATCAAGACGTCCGTTTCCGTTAGCGTCAACGATTGTTCTCTTGTCTCCGCACTGGATTGTTACCTCTGCCATAATGCCGTCATTCTGTTTAAAATGGCTTTCGACAATCTGGAAGTTAGGACTATAATCAATATATTTTCCTTCAAAAATTTCATATACCCATTGTGGAGAAAGTTCCTTATGTTCTTCATCTGATACCTGTTTTACTGCATATCCCACTTCTTCTCTCATCTGTTCAGGAAGTGAAATACTGAAATTCTGCTTAAGGATGTAGCTTATTCCGCCTTTACCTGACTGGCTGTTAATTCTGATAACATCGGAGTCATATGTACGTCCTACGTCAACAGGGTCAATTGGAAGATATGGTACTGTCCATTTATCGCAATTCTTTTCTTTTCTCCATGCCATTCCCTTGGCAATAGCATCCTGATGTGAACCTGAAAATGCTGAGAATACAAGATCACCCGCGTATGGCTGACGCTCATACACTCTCATTCTTGTAAGTCTCTCGTATTTTTCCCTTATAGTTGACATATCTGAGAAATCAAGCACAGGGTCAATACCGTGTGAATACATGTTCATGGCAACGGAAATTATATCCACATTACCCGTTCTTTCACCGTTACCGAAAAGTGTACCTTCAATCCTGTCTGCCCCCGCAAGGAGTCCAAGTTCCGCATCACTCACGGCACAGCCTCTGTCGTTATGAGGATGAAGGCTTAATATTACGTTATCTCTGTATTTTAAGTGTTTGCTGACATATTCAATCTGTGTGGCAAAAACATGTGACATAGCGGTCTCTACAGTTGCAGGTATGTTAATTATTGCCTTATTGCCTGTTTCCGGCTTCCATACATCAAGAACCGCGTTACATACATCCACCGCATAATCAACTTCTGTTCCGTGAAAGCTTTCAGGGCTGTACTCAAATGAAAAATTACCTTCTGTCTCATCGGCAAGTTTTTTTAAAAGCTTTGCTCCGTCAATGGCGAGCTTCTTAATCTGCTCCTTATCCTTACGGAATACCTGTTCACGCTGTGCCACTGAGGTTGAATTATAAAGATGTATTACTGCATGAGGTGCTCCCTTTACAGCCTCAAAGGTCTTTCTTATAATATGTTCTCTTGCCTGTGTAAGCACCTGGACAGTTACATCATCCGGAATCATATCCCTTTCAATAAGAGTTCTCATAAAAATATATTCTGTTTCAGATGCTGCAGGGAATCCTACTTCAATTTCTTTAAAACCAATATCTACAAGCATCTGGAAAAACTCTAACTTCTCATCAAGGCTCATAGGCTCGATAAGTGCCTGGTTACCATCTCTTAAATCAACTGAACACCAGATTGGAGCCTTATCTATATACTCCTTCTTAACCCAGTCGTACTCACATACAGGTGGCATAAAATATTGTCTTTCATATTTAGATGCATTTTTCATTATATGTCCTTCTTTCACAATAAAATATTTCAATAGTCTTGATATATATTATCACATTCTATAATTATATCAATGATTAAATTTAATCATCTTGATTGATGTATTTTAACATAAAAACCTCCGGCTGCTCTATACAACCGGAGGTTAAATTATATTCTGTTCATTATGTAATCTGATTAGTTGTTCTTGATAACAAACTGCTTAAGAGCCATTAAAGCTGCATTGATTATAGCTGTAACCAATAACCATACGCGTGCCCATCTGATCATTCTGATGCCACCGTGTACCAACATCTTTGTAGCACCCATACCGCCTACACCTGCGATAATTACAACAAGAAGTGCTAATACAACTGCTGCAATACTTGGTATAAGTTCATTCTTCTTAACGGCAATGTAGATGATTGCAAGTGAAAAAAGAATGATAAAAATTGCTCTTGCAGGACCTGATAATCCCATTCCAAAATAATTACCAACCGGCAATCCACCAACTGTTGATGGAATCAGCACACCGAGGATAGAGAAAAATGCAAATACACACATAACGTACTTGAAATAATTAGCTACCCTGTTAAATACCACATCAAAAATTCTGTCCATTCCTAAAATTCCTCCAATAAAATTTTATATTATGGTGAACACTATAACAGAATTTTTGACAATATGCAACAACTTTTATATGGTGTTTCCATCATTTCTCTACCCAAATAGCGGAAAACTGGCAAAAAGGGTAGAGATTCCAACTTCCGCCGGCCGCATTTCTCTACCCAAACCGCCTATATTTCTCATATAGGTAGAGATTTCCTGGGATGTGGGGTTATTTTCTCTACCTAAATAGCGGAAAACTGGCAAAAAGGGTAGAGATTCCAACTTATTTTCTCTACCTAAATAGCGGAAAACTGGCAAAAAGGGTAGAGATTCCTGTAGCCGTCGGCCGCATTTCTCTACCCAAACTGCCTATATTTCTCATATAGGTAGAGATTTCCAGGGATGTGGGGTTATTTTCTCTACCCAAATGGCGGAAAATCAGCGAAAAGATTGAGCTGATACTAAACAAAGCCTTCATTTATCAGATATTGTTTCAGTTTTTTTCTGAAACGATATAATTTCATTTTGACTGCACCCTCCGTTTCTCCCATTACATCGGCAATTTCGTGTAGTGACAGTTTTTTTTCATAATCAAGATATATTATCATCTGTACTTCGTTTTTCTGCATTTTTATAAAATCTAATATGTATTTTTCCAACTCGTATGAAGAAATTTCCGAAAAAACATCTGATGATGAAGGATAATCTTCACCTATTACGGTTAATGGCACATATCTTTTTTTTGCAAGTCTTTTTCTTAACTTATTGCATGCAATAAATTTTGCTATTGTAAATATATAATTTTCAAGGTGTCCCGGTTTTTCCTCTGCCACCTTTTCCCATAAAGTAAAATATGTGTCCTGAAGACATTCTTCCGCATCCTCAATATTATTTAAGATATACATAACCCTGCCATGCAGCCTGGAATTATATTTACGAATCGTTTCCGTTATTGCCCTTTCATCCCTTGCTATAAAAAGTTCAATAATGTCTTTATCCTCAAGGTATTCCATTAAAATCCCCCTTAAACGCTTCTTACATAATGTAAGTAGTATTTAAGGGGGAAAAGTAACGTATTATTTTTTAAATATTTCCTGTAATTTTATATTTAACCAGAGCAAAAAATTCTCTGAACATATAATTGACAAGTAATTTATCATCTGACTTTGCAGGTATTCCTTTTATGTCATAACCCATGTTTCTGCATACCAGTTCCGCTCTGAATACGTGAAAATTATTGGTTATAAATCCAACTTTTGCTGTGGCATTCTGACTGTTTTTTTCTATTATTTTCATAGAATACTCAATATTCTCAACAGTGCTTGTGGACTTATCCTCTAATAAAAGTCTTGATTTATCCACACCTTTCTGTACGAGATAGTCATACATTGCCTGTGCTTCCGAAACATCCTCACCGCTTCCCTGTCCTCCTGAAAGAACAAGAATTGTATTATCATTTTTTTCAATATATTCGAAAGCCTTATCAAGTCTTTTTCGCAATGATTTTGTAACGGTTGTTCCTCTTACTCTTGCTCCGAGAACTATTACATAATCATACTGTTCATTGGTCTTTTCTTTCATTCCCGATATAATCATGCCTTCAACAACTGCAAACAATATAATTATTGCGGCAGCCAATACACTTATAACAACCTTTACGGCAGGTGGAAAACTGACATTTCTTTTTCCCAAGATAAAAACCGCCGCACCGCATACGGCAAAAAACAATGCCATGCCTAACCACACAAAAGCAAAGGATGTTCCAATTCCAGCATATCTTACCATTACGATAAAATAAGAAAAGCTCAATATCGCAATAATCTCAAATATTACTGTCAGTACTATCTTTCTTGTGCTCATTATATCCTCCGTTTTTAGATAATCATATTGTGAATATAATATCAATTCATGCAGCAGCTACTGATTATATTTTCATTGCATTTTTGAACGGAGTTACAAAACTTCTCGGTATAGCAAATTCTCTTCCATCCGCCATAATAAGTTTTCTGCTTTTAAAGAATTTAACGTAATTTTTATTAATGCAATATTTTCTTCCCGGTTTAATAAAGTAATCCGGAAAATCCTTCACAAATCCAACAAGCCTGCTGCGCACTCTCAAGACTTCGTCTTTCTGCCAAAGGTAAACAGTAGCAAAATTATCTTCTGCCACCACATACATAATGTCAGAATAATTGACCGTATATCTTATTCCTGTATAATCCCTGATTGTAATAGTCCTATCCTGGCTGTGTTCTGCAATAACTTTCTGTACATACTCATAATTTTCCCTGCCATCCTTGGAAGAAAAAAGTTTATCATCATCCTTGGTATGAAAAATATTAGAAATATGAATATGTGTTATCAGAAGTTGTGCCTCATCGTCTTTCTTTACTCTTTCCCATATAAAGGTAACTCTCTGCTTCTCCGACAATATAACTCCGGAATCCTGTTTTGTAAATGCTCTGTATCTTCCCACTACAACACTTATATTGGCTTCACTCCGGAGTCCTTCATATTGCTGGTCATCAAGATATACAAGGGGTCTCTCTTCGTTATTTTTCATTATTTTGTCGACCATGGCTTTTTTCCCATGAACATACTCATCTTCCAGAGGGCCTATCCAGAGAACATTATCACATACATGCTCTATAAGCGGCTCATAATTCTTTTGCCAATACTGTTCCATTATATATTGTGTAAGTTTAATTGTTTCAACCTTTTGTTTTAGTAACATAACACACCTCCGTAATTATTTTAATAATATTATATCTGATTTATAGTGTGAAGACCATACGGGATATTTCCGCTGAAGTTCTCAAATCATGATTTATCTTCCATCTTGCTTAACTTCGCAGCCTGGTCGGCAGCTATACATGCATCAATGATTTCCTGTATGTCTCCGTTAAGTATCTTATCAAGTTTGTATAATGTCAGACCGATTCTATGGTCGGTCACACGACCCTGTGGGAAGTTATAAGTTCTGATTTTTTCTGACCTGTCACCTGTACCAATCTGGCTTCTTCTGGCATCAGCCTCTGCATCATGGGCTTTCTGACATTCCATATCATATAATTTGGCACGCAATAATGCGAAAGCCTTTTCTTTGTTCTGGATCTGTGATTTTTCTGTCTGGCTGTAGATGACAATACCTGTTGGATAATGGGTAAGACGTACTGCCGAGTCCGTTGTATTTACACACTGTCCACCGTTACCGGAAGCACGCATAACGTCGATTCTTATATCCTTTTCATCAATCTGTACTTCTACCTCCTCTGCTTCAGGCATAACCGCTACAGAAGCTGTAGATGTATGGATTCTTCCGCCTGATTCTGTCTCAGGGACACGCTGTACACGATGGACACCGCTTTCGTACTTCAATACGGAATATGCGCCCTGTCCGGTAACCATGAATTCAACTTCCTTCATACCTCCGATTCCCGTTTCATCAGAGTTAACGACTTCGACTTTCCATCTTCTGGCTTCTGCGTAGTGGGTATACATTCTGAAAAGTTCTGCCGCAAAAAGTGCTGCTTCGTCACCACCTGCGCCGGCTCTTATTTCCACAATTACGTTTTTATCATCATTAGGGTCCTTAGGGAGTAAAAGAATCTTAATCTTTTCTTCAAGCTCTGCTACCTTATCCTTGGCAGATGAGAGTTCTTCCTTAAGCATTTCCCTCATCTCTTCATCATTTTCCTCTTCAAGCATTTCAAGACTGTCTTTTATATCCTGATTAGCTTTCTTATAAGCTGTATATGCTTCTACAAGAGGTGTAAGGTCGCTTTGTTCCTTCATAAGATTACGAAATCTGCGCTGGTCCGATGTAACATCGGGACTTGCAAGTTCCATATTGATATCTTCATACTTAATTAAAATTTCTTCAAGATTTTCAAACATTATTTCCTCCAGCCACAGACTACCCTGTCAAGACCTGCAAGGTCCTTGATAACAGAAATATCTGTAAAATTATTTTTTATTAATAAATTTCTGACATCTTCTGCCTGATTATATCCTATTTCCATAAATATCCCACCATTATGTCTGAGATATTTTGCAGACTTTTCTGCCAGTATCCTGTAAAAAAACAGACCGTCATCATGTCCGTCAAGTGCAAGCATAGGCTCCTCGTTCTTAACTTCATGCTCCAACTCAAAAATATCTTTCGTTGGTATATACGGCGGATTAGATACAATCAAATTAAAAGTACCATCTATATTTTCAAACATATTGCTTTTCACAAATGTAACTTTGTCCGCTTTATTTATGACCTTATTATAATCGGCTACCGCAAGTGCCTTTTCTGAAATATCAACTCCGGTTACCTCTGCCCCGCTTAACAATGACAAGCTTATGGCTATGCATCCGGAGCCTGTACACATGTCAAGAATTTTAAAATCATCCTGTGTATATTTAAGGACCTCGGACACAAGAACCTCCGTATCAAATCTCGGAATAAGCACATTATTATTAACTTCAAACTCATATCCCATAAAGTACGCTTTCCCGAGAATGTACTGGACAGGAATATGGGCAAGCCTCTTTTCAATACAGCTGTCAAAAAAAGGTATATGTCCCGCATTACATTCTGCATTTTTATCTATAAGATAATCCGTTCTTGTCATCCCGAAAGCTTCGGAAAATAGCAGCCATGCATCATTGCCTGCCTCTGCTATTCCCGCTTTGTCAAGGCGTTTTGTTGCGTTCTCAAGAATTTCCCTGTTGGTCATCTTCACTACCTTCGTCATATCCGAAATTCTCTTTCAGATAACTTTTCCAGTCAAATACAGCCTCAACAGATGCGATTCCCACTTCTATCATGGAATCGTCAGGTTCTTTTGTAGTAAGCCTCTGTAAAAGGAGACCGGGTTTGCTCATTATATTAGTAAAAACATTTTCTTTTGTTCCTGCAAGTCTCAAAAGTTCAAAAGATATGCCGGCAATAACAGGTATAAGCACTATTCTCGCAACAAGTCTCAAAATTCTCGAATCAAATCTTACAAGCATAAGTATAAGAATTGAAATACACATAACAAGAAGCATAAAACTTGTGCCGCATCTTTTATGTTCCTTGGAACTTATCCTTACATTATCAACAGTAAGCGGCATACCGTGTTCAATACAATTAATGCACTTATGTTCTGCTCCGTGATACATGTACACTCTCTTAATATCTTTCATAAATGATATAAGTACAATATAAATAATAAAAATCAAAAGCCTTATTACACCCTCCAGAAAAATTACAAGTGTCTTAGAGCTTATAACATTTTCGAGCAGCTGTGATAAATAAAATGGTACAACCATGAATATCCCTACAGCAAGAATAACTGAAATCATTATTGTAATGACGTTGAAAACCGTATCTGATTTTTTCTTTTCCTGCTCTGTCTTCTTAGTGTCTTCTTCCTCATCATAAAAAGATGCCGAATATGTGAGCGTTGACATTCCAAGTGTCAGCGAATCTATAAAACTAAATATACCTCTTATAAAAGGAACTCTGAAAAGTTTACATTTAGATGATATGCCTTTAAATTCTTCTTTTTTAACTTCTATATTTCCATCAGGCTTACGAACGGCTACGGCATAATGATCTTTATTCTTCATCATAACGCCTTCCATGACCGCCTGACCACCAATTCCTGAATATTTCATATATTACTCCTGTGTGTAAAATACCTCAATAGCAAAATAGGTTGAGATTCTAAAACCTCAACCCTATAATTCTGCTTAATAGTCAAGTATACAATTACTTGCTCTGTACGCCATATTTTTTATTGAACTTATCAATACGTCCACGAGCAGCAGCAGCTTTCTGCTGGCCTGTGTAAAATGGATGGCACTTTGAACAAATTTCAACATGGATATCTTCCTTAGTTGATCCTGTTACAAATTCGTTACCACAGTTGCAAACAACCTTAGCCTGATAATAATCTGGATGTATTCCTTCTCTCATAATTTCACCTCTCTAATATAAAACTCACTATAGCTTACCTCTCGGTCTCTGCTATAATAACAATTTTAACATGACTGTTAATCCAAAACAGCTTTCTTACTATAACATATTATTTTTAATAATGCAATAGTTGTTTTTAAGACTTTGAAAGAATATCTTCAAGGGAATTATCTTCCACGTAGGAATTTACATTGTACATAAACAAAACATCACTGATTCCATACGCCTCAATAAGTGTATATATGTCATCATAAAAATATCTTGGATCAATTACAGTAATTTTGTCATAATACGGTGTCAGTAACGGGATAAAACAATTTGCATACGAATCTTTAATTATCATAAGGTTACGTCCTGTACCTGCTGTTGTTGTAATATCCACTTGTGCAAAGTTTCCGCCAAGAAACACCTGATACTTATCTTTTTCTTTTAGTTTGCTGTCATCAAAAAGTGAAGTTGTCTTTTTACCTTCATTAACATATTCAACTGTATATGTTCCGATAGAATTATCAGGAACCCCGATAGTTACGGTCTCATAAGTTGAATAAACACCTGAATTGGATGACTGTGTTCCCTGAAAGCTTCCTGTAACATCATAAAAATTATAATTCACAGGTGTTATGCCCTTATATGCGGCATACTGTCTGAATGTATAATAAGCTGCTTTAGTTTTCCAATGGTGGTCTGTTTTATAATACAATCCTTCATTTTTTTTGGCTATAAAGACATCTGTTACATCTATCGTATTAACCTTATCGGAAACTGTCTTGTTAATGTGGCTTATAACTTCTTTTTCATTGGATTTGGCACCATAAGGAAGTTTGTCTTCATATATGAGTGAAGTATTTGGAATAAGCAAAAAATCCACCGATACACCCTTAACATTATCGGCAAATTTATTTATGGATTCCGTAAGTCTGTCAACGCGGTTATAGTCTGCAACGGACTCCTTTGCTATCAGATACCCTTCTTTGCCTATATACACATCATTGATATATCTTCTGCCTGTTCCTCTCAGTACTGCAGTTTTGATTGAAACGCAGAGATTACGGAGTGGAAACTGATCTGTAAGATATGTTTCAAAATCATCCATAAACCTGCCTCCGGTTATTGAGCTCCATGTAAGTTTGGGAACCGATGCCAGATTTCTGTTCTCCTTTTCGGAGAATTTAACATCCTTGCAGGCAAACATCCATACAGGCACAAAACACAAAAAGGCAATTGTCAAATTTCTTACAAAAGTTTTATTCATCATATGCCTCCTTAAAATCTAAAATACAGGAATGGATTGTAGCTCTCGCTTACAAGGAATGCTATTGTTATCAGAAATACCATAATACATAGCACCCATTTAAGAGGGCTTCTTTTCTTTTCTTCTTTAAAGTCAAATACCGAAGGAATCCACGCAAGAATAATCATAACCAGATTATTAAGCAGTAAAAAGCCTCCCATTCCGTCATGGCTGCACCCGCTTTGTCCAAACATCGCTTTAAGGTATGATACAGCTTCAGTCATATTGTTGCTGAAAAAGAAAACCCATCCGATAATCACAACAATAAATGTAATGACCACATTAAGAAATTTCGGTAATCTTTTCTGCAGATGAACATATACGAATTTTTCAAAAATAAGGAGAATGCCATAATAAAGTCCCCATATAACAAAATTCCATGACGCACCATGCCATAATCCGGTAAGTGCCCATACAATGAGGAGATTAATTATCTGCCTTTTAACACCTTTTCTGTTGCCGCCAAGGGGGATATACACATATTCCCTGAACCACGTTCCCAGTGAAATGTGCCATCTTCTCCAGAATTCCGTAACACTGCCTGATGCGTAAGGTCTGTCAAAATTCTTAGGAAATTCAAATCCCAGCATTCTTCCAAGTCCGATTGCCATATCCGAATAGCCGGAAAAATCATTAAAAATCTGCAATGTATATGCCAACGCACCAAGCCATGCCGTCATTGCGGATATATTGGACATACCCATCGCCAATATCTGGGTATGTAGTGAGCCTATTACATTTGCTAATACAACCTTCTTAAAAAAGCCCTTAACAAACATAGGGATGCCTTCCCTGAAATCGTCTGCATCAGGAGTCCTTCCGTTAAGCTGGTTTTCAATATCCTGATATCTTACAATCGGTCCTGCAATAAGCTGCGGAAACATTGTAATATATACAGCAAAGGTAAGTACGTTCTTTTGTCCTTTACTGTCTCCTCTGTATACATCGATAAGATATGACATTGCCTGAAAAGTATAGAAAGAAATACCTATAGGAAGTGCAAGTCTTTTATTTACAAAGGATGTTCCGAATATACTGTTTACAGTATCCACAAGGAATCCCGAATATTTAAAATATCCAAGTATAAGCAGATTAATTATTACCGCGAATGCCAACGAACTTTTCTTATGTGCAGCTTCAATTTCCCTGCCTGCATAATAATTAAATAGAATACTGAGAATCATTAATATTACATAAACAGGTTCGCCCCATGCGTAGAACAAAAGGCTCGCAATAAGTAAAATTACATTTTTCCATACAATGCTTCTGCAAACATAATACAGCAGAAGAACTACCGGTAAAAAACAAAATAAAAAAGTAATACTACTGAATACCATTATCTTCTATCCTTTTAAACACTTAATAACTGTCTTTTCTATTTTTTCTGCCTTATCAGATACAATATATATTATATAACTGCCTTTTTGTGAAAGAATACAGTTATTCAACATAGTATATTGATCCGGTGCATAAGACTGGAACAGCTTCTTTAATTCATCATTTTTCTTATCAATCATGGAGATTATGCTTTCTCCCGTACTTTCATCATTAAGCCTTATAATAAGAACTTTATCACAATCCATAATAGACTCATATCCATAATAAAACGCTTCTCCATAGTCGTTTATATTAAATCCGTAGTCCTTTTTTATATCCGTAGGTGACATTTTAATCATATCGCCTAATACTTTGCTTTCTTCAACACTTTCCATTACGGTTTCCAGAGCAGGATTTCTGTAGGAATCCTTATTGGATATATACAAAATAAATGCGATAAGTCCCGCTATTACAAGCATCTGTTTTATTCTAAGTGACATTTAATAAACACCCACTTTTCTGATAATATCTTTTACCCACTTCTGGTAAAGTTCTTTACTGAAATGAATGCCATCTTTTGAATAAAGTGAAGCATTGCTTATAAATAATTCTGAATTTTCATAGTAAGCAACACCTATTTCCTGACAGAAAGCCTTAATTCTTGTATTGTATTCGTTTATCATTCCGAATCTGCTATTTTTGGCAACAGCAGCATTTCCTACGGGAGCTATTCCGAGGACAACTATTTTTGCATCAGGCAGATTGTTCTTTAATTTCTGGATATAGCCTTTATATCTTGATGCAAAAGCATCTGCCTCTGCCGTGGTTGTACCCATTTCATTAATACCATATCTGACAAATACATACTTTGGATATCTTGCAATCACGCTGTCAATAACCGCAGGAAGGTGCTTATCCATAAATGCTCCTACTTCCGCAAATACATTGACATTATTAGGAAGTCCCATATACACATCAAAACCTGTCATTACGGAATCCCCAACAAATGCTGCATTACCAAATACAGTTCTGTAGCTTACACTGCTTCCATCAAAGCTGTCTGCAGCGGCATTTGCCTTATCGGCATCCACACTGTAAGGTATATAACATCCTATATTACTGTAACTGAAATCACCGGTGCTTGCCGGCTTTGTCTCCGGTGGATTCGTTGGAGCTGTTGTTGCTGAATCTGTTACCGGTTCTGTCGGAGCTGTTGTCGCTGAATCTGTTACCGGTTCTGTCGGAGCTGTTGTCACAGGTTCTGTTGATGATCCTGTCTGTCTGTTTTCATTTATCTTATGTTCTATTTTATTAATGTCTGCATCCTTCAATGCCGCCATATATGACTCGCCGTCCGCTACATTGGCATTATCAGCCTTAACGCCTGCAAGTAAAAATACTATCAACGTAATAATTGGTACAGATATAATCAAAGCAAGAAAAAACGGTAACTTTTTTTTCATAACTGTATTCCTTTCGTTCTAAAGTCCCATTGTCAGAATCAAATCCTTAAGCCAGTAATCTTTATAAAAATCCGGCGTAAGGTGGAGTCCGTCAGCAGAAAATAATTCCTGATGTCCGGAAATATACTGGTTATTTGAATAATATTCTATATCAAGATTGATACACATCTTCAGTAATTCATAATTATACTGGTTAATATAAGCAAATGATAACTTATTATTATAAATAGTATCACTTACCGGGAATACTCCGCTTACAATTATTCTTGTATCCGGTACTTCAGCCTTAAGACGGCTTAAAAGCTCTGTATACTGGCTAATTCTCCTTTCACGTTCTTCTGCCGATGCTGACAAAGAATTAATACCATAATGTACAACAATGGCATCCTTTCCTGTTGCCTTTGCAACGATAAGTCTGAATTTTTCATCCATATAGTCGGCAGATGCCCCTACAAGTGCTTCAACATTGCTCTGTTCAAGAATATTATATGAAATGAGGGCTGCAATCTGTGAATCTCCAGTAAATGCCACATTATCAAGTGCCTCAGCATACGAAAGATTACCTTTTTCAATCTTGTCCACCTTGGCTACTGATTTATCCTTATTGGCTGCCTTATATTCGTATGTAGGTGCATACAGTCCGAGATACATCGGATTAACGGCTTCAACTTCTACAGAAGCTGTATTCTCACCGTAGGAAAAAACAATTTCATTATTTCCTTCCTTAAGTCTGTAATCTCCATCAAAAGCAGCACATTTGTAATCATTAATTTCTACTTTTCTGCCGTTGTTTTCGGTAACTTCAACAACGAAGTCCGCCTTTGGAAGTCTTCCGCCCGCAAAAGCCTTATCTCCTTTGTATGTTACTGTTATTTTACTAACATCTTCAAGCTTGATATTGTCTTTTATTCCGGCATCTGCAACGGTCTGATTTTTAAAAATTATATTAGTTCTCAAAAGAATATATATAAATGCAAGACAACCTATAAGTGTAATACTAAGGCTTGTTACAGCTATGACTTTTACTGTTTTTTTCATTTTATCCTCATGTCTCCTAAATCAATCTCGTCTTCTTAATATACTGACAGAATTCCTTGTTATTGCGTGTCTTTGAGAACATGTCTATAATTCTCTCAACAGCTTCGTCAGAACGTATGCCATTAAGTGCTTTTCTCATAATATCAACAGCTTCCTGTTCTTCTTCGGAAAGAAGCAGATCTTCTCTTCTGGTTCCTGACTTAACAATATCTATTGCAGGGAAAATACGCTTCTCTGACAGTTTTCTGTCAAGAACTAGTTCCATATTACCTGTACCCTTAAATTCCTCGTATACAACATCATCCATCTTGCTTCCGGTATCTACAAGTGCTGTTGCAAGAATTGTAAGTGAACCACCCTCCCTCATATTTCTTGCCGCTCCGAAAAATCTCTTTGGCATATAAAGTGATGAAGGATCAAGACCTCCCGACAATGTTCTTCCACTTGGTGCAACCACAATATTATAGGCTCTTGTAAGTCTTGTAATACTGTCTAAAAGTATACATACATCCTGCTTATGCTCAACAAGTCTCTTGGCTCTTTCTATAACCATTTCGGAAACTCTCTTATGATGCTCAGGCAATTCGTCAAATGTTGAATATATTACTTCTACATTGTCACCCTGTATTGATTCCTTAATATCGGTTACTTCCTCAGGTCGTTCATCTATAAGAAGTATAATAAGGTGCATTTCTTTATTATTGGTGGTAATTGATTTGGCTATCTGCTTAAGCAATGTGGTCTTACCTGCCTTAGGCTGGGAAACAATCATTCCTCGCTGTCCCTTTCCTATTGGTGAAATCAGATCAACAATCCTCATAGCCGTACTGCTTGAAGATATTTCCATATGAAGACGTTCATTAGGAAATATAGGTGTAAGCTTCTCAAAAGAAGGTCTTCTCATCACCTCAGCAACGGAATACCCGTTGACTGATTTTATATAAAGAAGAGCACTGAACTTTTCTCCCTGGTTCTTAATCTTCTTATTACCTATAATAACGTCACCTGTCTTAAGTCCGAATCTTTTAATCTGAGCAGGTGACACATATACGTCATTTTCTCCCGGGAGATAATTGGCACATCTTATAAATCCATAACCTTCCGCAAGTACCTCAAGTATTCCGTTAGCTTCCGATGAAGTGTCCACAAGTTCGGGATCATATTCCTGTTTCACAGTATCATCGCTTGTACCGGTCTTAACTGTATGCTTATCGCTTCTGTCATTCCTGTCATTTCCTGACTCATTCTCAGGAAGTGCAAGCAATGCTTCAATAAGTTCTGCCTTCTTCATCGTGCTGGTCCCCTTAATATTCTTATCTTTAGCAATTTCCCTCAATGTTGTAAGTGGTAAAGTCTGAAGCTTTTCTTTCATTATCATCAAATAATCAGTATGTACATATTATCCATAAATATGTATCATGCCATTCCTTTCCATTATTGTCATTACCCTATAATATTCATCTTAATTGTTGGGGGTATTCAGAATAATCAGATCATCCAGATAGAAATGATTATACAACCAGATAAACATCAATGTAAAGTCTTTATTTACTTAAAAAAAATTGCGTGATACAATATGTTATAAATTGATTAAAAAGTAATAAGAAAAGGATGAATAAAATGACAAACAATGAAAAAGCTCTTATGCTTCATGAACAATGGCATGGCAAACTCGAAACAGTAAGCAAGTGTGCAATCCGCACAAGGGAAGATCTTGCCCTTGCATATACTCCGGGTGTTGCAGAACCATGTAAAGTCATAGCAAAAGATAAAGAACAGGCATATAAATACACAATCAAGTCTAACACCGTTGCCGTTGTTTCAGATGGAAGTGCCGTACTGGGGCTCGGTAATATAGGACCATACGCAGCCATGCCTGTTATGGAGGGCAAGGCAGTTCTTTTTAAAGAATTCGGTAATGTAAACGCAGTTCCAATCTGCCTTGATACTCAGGACACGGAAGAAATTATCAAAACAGTTATCAATATAGCGCCTGCATTCGGCGGCATTAACCTTGAGGATATTTCAGCTCCAAGATGTTTTGAAATTGAGGAAAGACTTAAAGCATTACTTGATATACCTGTTTTCCATGATGACCAGCACGGTACCGCAATTGTTGTTCTGGCAGGTATCATTAATGCCCTTAAAGTTACAGGCAAGAAAAAAGAAGAATGTAAAGTCGTTGTCAATGGTGCAGGTTCCGCAGGCGTTGCAATCACAAAGCTTCTGCTTACATATGGTTTTAAAAATATTACCATGTGTGACAAATCAGGTATTCTTTCCTCTGACTCTGAAGGTCTTAACTGGATGCAGAAAAAAATGACAGAGGTTACCAACCTTGAAAAGAAACACGGTTCCCTTGCTGATGCACTTAAAGGTGCAGATATTTTTGTTGGTGTTTCCGCACCTAACATTGTTACAGAAGAAATGGTTGCTTCCATGAATAAGGATTCCATTCTTTTTGCCATGGCTAACCCTGTTCCTGAAATCATGCCTGACAAAGCTAAGGCTGCCGGTGCTAAAATCGTCGGAACAGGCAGAAGTGATTTTCCTAACCAGGTTAATAACGTTGTTGCTTTTCCGGGAATCTTTAAAGGTGCTTTGGAAGGAAGAGCTGCACAGATAACAGAAGATATGAAGTTAGCTGCTGCTAACGCCATCGCAAGTCTTGTTGACGAAAAAGACCTTAATGAGAACAACATTCTCCCTGAGGCATTTGACCCAAGAGTCGCAGACGTTGTAAGCAAAGCAGTAAAAGACAATATCCGTTAAAATGAACGGCTATTATTATTCAGTCAATGATTATTACAAAGAATTATTTGGCCATAAAGTATACAAAATATCCCTCAATGCCGGTATGTCCTGTCCTAACAGGGACGGGCGTATCGGCACCGGAGGATGTATTTTTTGCAGTGAAGGAGGCTCCGGTGATTTCGCCTCCTCTTCTTTGCTGTCTGTTAAAAATCAGATAGATTATGGAATTGAAAAGATTTCAAAAAAATACGCAGGAGACAGTTATATCGCATATTTTCAAGCCTTTACCAATACGTATGCTCCCGTTGACAGACTAAAAAAAATATTTACGGAAGCCATACAGGATAACAGAATATGTGGTTTATCCATTGCAACAAGACCTGACTGTCTTGAAGATGATAAAATTGAATTGTTAGCAGAACTTAACCGCATAAAGCCGGTATGGATTGAGCTTGGTCTTCAGACAATTAACGAAACCACTGCCCGTTACATAAGGAGGGGTTACCCGCTTGCTGTTTTTGAGGATGCCGTTGCAAGGCTTAACGCCGTGGATATTCCTGTTGTGGTCCATGTTATAGTGGGGCTGCCGGGTGAAAATGCGAACGATAACCTTGCCTGTGCGAAATATCTTTCCCGCCTTAATATTAATGGTGTTAAGATACAGCTTCTACATATATTAAAAAATACTGACCTTGCAGATGATTATTATTCTTCAAAGTTCAAAGAGCTGTCTTTGGCTGAATATGTAAAGACCGTTGTTGATATGATTGAAATACTTCCACCCCATTTTGTTATCCACAGAGTCACAGGTGACGGTCCCAAAAATCTGCTTATTGCTCCGACGTGGAGTGCCGATAAAAAAAATGTTCTTAATAATATATCCCGTGAATTCAAGAACAGAAATACATACCAAGGAAAGGAATACAGACATGGCAGTTGAAGCAGCTATATTATACAAATTAATGACTTTATATATGTTGAATAAGGTAGATTTTTCTTTAACAAATGCCACAATAATGGATTTTTTTACCAATAATGGTTATACCGATTATCCTACGGTACTTACTATAATAAGTAATCTTCAGGAGGATGAACTGATTAATGTATCTGTAACAAGCAGTAATACAAGTTATTCCATAACTCCGAAAGGTAAAGAAATGCTAGACTTCTTCGGCAGTAAAATATCAGATGACATAAAAAACGAAATTGACTCTTTTCTCCGTGATAACAGATATGAACTTAAACAGACTGCCAATACAACTGCGGACTATTACAAAACTACAAATGGTGATTATGCCGTACATTGTATTGTTAAAGAAAACAACGCCCCTTTAATAGAACTCACTCTTGCCGTTCCCGACGAGGGCTTAGCCGAATCCATGTGCAACAAATGGAAATCAGAATGTCAGAATATATATGAGTATACATTTAAAAACCTTATGTGATTCGACAATTCACCAGGTTCAGTTGTTCACTATTGTCGAAAAATAATCATTGAATAATATTCAGATTAAGATTAAACTTTATTTGTAAATAGTTGAGATAATACTCAACATTTTGTCCCCTCTTATTTAGAGTTTTAACTCTGAGATAACCACATATATCCTTATTACAAACAGGTGTCACAGACACCTGTTTGTTTTTGTACTGCTCTTTTCTTTTTATTTCCAATATTAACCTTTTTCCCCCTTCCGCATAATCTGTAATATAACATATTTGAAAGGTTATAATCATGCAAATGTACAACACCGGTCATAACGTGTCTGACAAATGTGATTATCTTGCAATTGCATTCGTTCACAATCAGCCGTTTAACTGTCCTACCTATGATATCTGTACTGCATTAACAAAGGGAACCATTTACCCTGCGCTTGATAAACCTTACATCGGAAAGTGTGGGTGCAAAAAATGAATAATAAAATTATGGACAGCAAAGAGCTTATGAAAAAAATCATGGAATATGGTTTTGCAATTACAGACCTTGGTCTGTATCTGGATACCCACCCAAAAGATACTGATTCCCTTATGACATATTCTTCCCTCAGGGACACTTACAATTCTTTAGTAATCGAATATACCAGACGATACGGACCTCTTACCATTACCCAGGTAACATCTGATAATTACTGGACCTGGATTTCGACCCCATGGCCTTGGGAAGGAGCGTGCTGATATGTGGATTTATGAAAAAAGACTTGAATTTCCGATTAACATCAAAACTCCTGATGCCAATACCGCGGCTTTGATAATAAGCCAGTACGGTGGACCGGATGGTGAGGCAGGTGCAAGCATGCGATATATGTCACAGCGTTATTCAATAGGTGACAGGCAGGTTGCAGGGGTTCTTACCGATATTGCTACAGAAGAATTGGCACATCTCGAAATGATTGCCACAATGATTCACCAGCTTACAAGGAATCTTACACCTGAACAGATACAGAACTCGGCTTTTGCCCCATATTATGTTGACCATACCCTTGGTGTATGGCCGCAGGCGGCAGGTGGTATTCCGTTTAATGCCTGTGAATTTCAGGTAAAGGGGGACCCGGTCTGTGACCTTGTGGAGGATATGGCTGCCGAACAGAAAGCCAGAGTCGTATATGACAATCTCTTAAGACTTATAAAAGACCCGGATGTTGTAGCGCCCCTCCGCTTCCTTAGGGAACGTGAAATCGTACACTTCCAGCGTTTCGGAGAATCGTTGAATATAACAACTGATAAGCTTAATAAGAAAAACATCTATGCTTTCAATCCTTCCGTTAATTTTTGAAAACAGCATAAGGGGACACCGCACTGAGAAATTAGTGCGGTGTCCCTGATTCTGCTTCCGTCTTTTCTACAGTTCCTCCCTCAGTCTTTCCAAGGAATTAAGTATATTTACCGTCCCATAACCCCATATTTTATTAGGGTATTCAATGTTATTTTTCTGCACGCACCCTGCTATGGTAATAGTTTTAATTTCCGGTGTCCTAAGATATGGTATAGCATTTTTTACAATACCATACTCCAGAAGCAAGGCAGCAATTCCCCCGTAAAATGCAGCGGCGACACTTGTTCCGCTTCTTATCTCATAGTTATCCGTTCCTATAGGTGACGGGCCTGTCATATTGACCCCCGGTGCTGCAAAATCCGGTTTAGGTAGTCCGTACCAGTTATTTCCCCTGCTGTTTTTTAAATATATGGTATTATCCCTGTAGTCATAAGCAGTAACTGTAATTGCTTCCACAAGATTACCGGGATTAACAATCGTATCCTCGGGATCCGAAACAATAAAATATGTGTTTTCATTGAGAAATCCCCGGTTCATAACCCATATATCTGCCTCGGTATACCCTTGGATATTCGGGTAAAGATTAAATTTCCATATTCCTCCCGCCGGATTTCTCATTCTTATTGTAATAAGATTAGCTCCCGATATGCTTTCTGTTCTTCTGCTGTATACATACACTGTAGAATTTTCAAATATAAAAAATGTACGCTGGCTTTCATTTTTAACCGGAAATCTACCTGCAACCTGCCCGCTAGGAGAAATAATTTCCAAAGAATATACAACAGGTGCCTTGGACCATATATTGGCTGTAAGCCCATTTAAACCCGGTTCTATCCTAAGCTCCGCTCCTATCGGATTAATGCCATAGGTAACTCCCTTAAAATGCAGTCGTTCATTGCCTTCATTTCCGGCTGCTACAGAAATACACCTTCCCGTTTTCCCTGTTTCATCCCTTATCATATCAGAAAGAGGTGAATATCCGTAATGTGTGCCAAGTGACGTTCCGACTCCTATTATTATAGAGGTCGGTACCCTGTTGGATTCAATGTATTCGGACACAAACTGAAGTCCCCTCATTATATCAGCCTCCGAATAAGCCGGTATATCCTCATCAACAAAATAAAAATTTCTTAAAAATCTTTTTGCGGAACGTAATTTAACAACGATAAGCCCTGCTGCCGGGGCTGCCCCGGAGAAAAGACTGTCCATATCTTCACTTCCGCAGGCAATGCCTGCCATAAATGTTCCATGTCCAATTTCATCTCCGGGTATATCATCAGCTCCGGTAGAAAGGGCTTCGTTAATCTTTACACTGTCATATACCAGGTTGGTGTCCTGATCCCACAATGCTCTTATTTTAGTTGTATTGTTAGCATTTAAAAATGCTTTATGTCTCCAGTTAATTCCGGAATCGATTATTGCAACGCAGGTTCCATATCCTTTAAGATTAAGTACCGGCTGTTCCCGTACTTTAATCACACCGGCTGCACTCACAGCACCTAAATCACTGAGACCATATATCCCCGGCAGAACGGCATAACCGAATCTGCCGTATACCGGATCTCCCACAAGGTCATTTCTGATACTGATGACTGACCACTTACTGTTTAAATACGTAACACAGTAGTCAGGGACTCCCTCCAATGTTTTTTTTGAAAAATAATTATCCCTGAAAATAAATTCTGTATAATCTTCTGAATTTAATCTGTTAAAACAATCTGATAACATTTTTATTTTATACTATGAAAGAAGTCTCTTTGTTATGACTTAAAATACCGGAACTACACCGCCGTCATACTGCTTGTTAATATATTCTTTAACTTCATCAGATAAAAGTGCTTCTTTTAATGCTTTTATCTTTTCTGAATTTTCATTTCCTTCTTTTACAACAAGTATATTTGTATAAGTCTTGGCTGCAAGTGATTCTGCTGACTCTGTTGCCAAAGCATCGCTTACCTTGTATCCTGCTTCTGCTGCATAGTTACCATTAATGCATGCAATATCAACATCTTTTACAGCTCTTGGTATCTGCGCTGCTTCAAGTTCTTTAATATCAAGGTTTAATGGATTTTCAACAACATCGTTCTTAGTTGCTGTAATTCCTGCACCATCTTTTAATTTGATAAGTCCTTCTGCTTCAAGTAAAAGTAATGCTCTTGCTTCGTTAGTTGTATCATTAGGCACAGCTACAGAAGCACCTTCTTTGAGATTCTTAAGGTCATTTGACTTTCCTGCATAAATTCCGAATGGTTCAAAATGTACTGATGCAACAGATACAAGATGTGTACCGTTTTTTTCGTTGAAGTTATCAAGGTATGGCTGATGCTGGAAGTAGTTAGCATCAAGTTCGCCGTTTTCAGTTGCATTGTTTGGAAGAATATAATCGTTATATTCTACTATTTCCAATGTATATCCCTTGTCTTTAAGTTTATCTTCAATAACCTTAAGAATTTCTGCGTGAGGTGTTGGAGAAGCTCCTACCTTTATAATATTATCCTTTTTACTTTTTCCGCATCCTGCAAATAATGAAACTACAAGTGTTGCTGCTAATAATACGCTCAAAATTTTCTTTTTCATAATCTTTTTCTCCTTTTTCTTATCTTTTATCTGTTTTTTTAGCTATTCCCTGTCCTGCGAGCTGGAAAATCTGGACAATTACAACTATAAGTGCAACGGTAATCCACATAATATCTTTCTTATATCTGTAATATCCGTAATTTATGGCGATGGCTCCAAGACCGCCTCCTCCAACAAATCCTGCCATTGCGGAATAACCTAAAACAGTTGCCAATGTGATTGTTCCACCCAAAAGAAGCGATGGCTTTGCTTCCGGGAGAAGAACTTTAAAAATTATCTGTATCTTTGACGAACCCATTGCAAGGGCAGCCTCGATAACGCCCTGATTAACCTCGTTTAATGAGGATTCAACCATTCTTGCCACAAACGGTGCTGCTGAGATTACCAGTGGAACAATCGTTGCTCCGGGACCTATCGAAGTTCCCACAACAGCTCTTGTAAATGGAATAATCGCAACCACCAGTATCAAAAACGGAATTGAACGGATGAGATTGGTAATCAGTCCAAGTATAAAATTAACAACTTTGTTTTTACATATTCCGTTTTTATCCGTAATATATAATGCAACTCCAAGGGGAATACCTATTATATAAGCAAACGCCGTTGACATAACCACCATATACAAGGTTTCAAAAATACCATTCTTAAGACTATCAATCATTTGCGGTGTCATTGTTTTCTCCTCCTTCCTCAAAGGTTATCTGTTTTTTGTCAAGATAGTTTTTAATTTTCTGTACAGATTCTTTATTTTCCGGAAGCTCTATGAGCATCTGTCCGTAGGCCCTGCCGCCGATATTCTCCGTATTGGCTCCGAGTATATTTACCATTTCATTACACTCAAGAGTCAGCGATGATATTATCGGTTCAAAAGCCGACTGCCCTTCAAACACAATTCTAAGATACTTTCTGTTATCTTCTGCATTGCACTCAAGGTTGTTGATTACAAGCTTCTTAGTTATATCAGAATGTGGATTCATAAAGATGTCCTTTACTTTTCCCTGCTCAACGATATTTCCATCACTCATTACCGAAACTGTATCACATATCTGTTTTACAACTTTCATTTCATGAGTTATAACAACGATGGTTACGCCAAGTTCTATGTTAATAGATTTCAGCAATTCCAATATTGAAGTTGTTGTGATAGGATCAAGTGCACTTGTTGCCTCATCACATAAAAGCACATCCGGATCTGTGGCAAGTGCTCTCGCAATTGCAACCCTTTGTTTTTGTCCGCCTGAAAGCTTTGACGGATAACTTTTTGCCTTATCAGCGATTCCTACCATTTCTAACAGCTTTTTCGCCTTAACCACTGCTTCTTTCTTACTTACACCTGCTATCTCAAGAGGATAACATATATTTCCGAGAACCGTTCTCTGTGCCAGAAGATTAAAGGACTGAAAAATCATTCCTATTTTCTGACGGCTTTTTCTGAGTTCCTTTCCTTTAAGTGTCATAAGATCCTTGCCGTTAAAAATTACTTTTCCTGAATCAGGTACCTCTAAAAGATTAAGACATCTTACAAGTGTTGACTTACCTGCTCCCGAAAATCCGATAATTCCGTGTATGCTTCCCTTTTCTATTGTCAGGCTCACGTTATTTACTGCATTTACAATATTTTCTTTATCGTTAAAAGTTTTGCTGACATTCAAAAGTCTGTACATTTGTTTTCTCCTTTCTGACATGCCAAAAGATTATCACAAAATTATTTTTCTGTATAATATCTAAAAACTTTTGTCCGCTATAGGCAAAAGTTATAGCACTTAGCGTAATGCTTTGTCCTTATATAGCGACAATTCTTCAATGTATTTCTGCCCCAATGAGCTTATTGCTGCTCCTTTTCTGGACAGATAGCCTATAGTCATTATCTCATCAGATTTAAGTCTTACGGCACAATAATCCGAACCGTTAAGTTCTTCGCATATTATTCCTGAACAAAGAGTATAACCGTTTAATCCTACCATAAGGTTAAGAAGTGTTGCCCTGTCATTGGCTTTTACAAGCTGTTTATAGTTGTAGGTGCTTAATACTTCCTCTGCAAAATAAAAAGAATTATTATTTCCCTGTTCAAAAGACAGACATGGGTAATCTGATAATTCTTCAAGTGTAAGATCTTTTTTATCCGCAAGAGGATGCCCTTTCCATATATAAACGTAAATACTGCAGTCCAAAATAGGGTGAAAAGTTAATCCATATTCTGAAAATAACTTGAATAATACTTTTTTATTAAATTCATTAATATACAAAATTCCTATTTCGCTCTTAAAGTTCTTAACATCTTCAATTACCTCATAAGTCTTTGTTTCCCTGATTGCAAATTCATATTCGTTCATTCCGAACTGTTTTACCATCTGCACAAAGGCATTTACCGCAAATGTGTAATGTTGTGTCGATACTGCGAATTTCTTTTTTTCATTGGATTTCTCTATATATTTTGTCTCTATAAGTTTATATTGTTCCACAACCTGTCTTGCATATCCGATAAATTCTTCACCTTCCGGTGTTATTACAACACCTTTATTGCTTCTTCTAAAGATTTCCACACCTGTTTCCGCTTCAAGTTCCTTAATTGCTGAAGACAGACTGGGTTGTGATACAAAAAGCTGTTTTGATGCTTCATTCATTGATTTGGATTCCGCTATCGCAATCACATATCTGAGCTGGGTAAGTGTCATAGTTTCCATCCTTCCTTTTCTTATATAAGTAAAATCTATTATATCATAGTGTTTCTGTATAATATCATATATTTTAGGTTTGGTATAGTTTTTCTTTATAATAAAAATGAAAATTATGCCATTATAAAAGCAGAATGACTGTCAAACATAGTCATTCTGCTCTTAAAAATAATAATTATTCAGTTATTGCGAGAGGTTCTGTGTCTCTCATTCCAATCTGAGGACCACCTGTGTTCTCAATATATTCCTTGGTAATGGTTACACTTCCGATATTTTTGTCCTTCGGAATTTCGTACATAATATCTAACATAAATTCCTCAATTATTGAACGAAGTGCTCTTGCCCCTGTCTTTTTCTCTATAGCCTTGGCTGCAATTGCCCTGAGTGCTTCGTCACTAAACATAAGTTTTACTTCATCAAGCTCTAAAAGTTTCTCGTACTGTTTGATAATTGCGTTCTTAGGCTCTTTAAGTATTCTTACAAGCATATCTTCATCAAGTTCCTTAAGTGCAAATACTACAGGAAGTCGTCCTAAGAATTCAGGAATCATACCGAAGTTTCTTAAGTCCTCCATGGTAACCTTATCAAGAATATCAGGATCATTATCGTACTTGTCTCTTAAATCTGCAGTAAATCCAATAGCTGCCTGCTTGTTAAGTCTTTCTTTAATTATATCTGCAAGATCAGGGAACGCACCGCCGCATATAAAAAGAATGTTCTTTGTATTAATTGTAGTAAGTGGAACCATGGCATTTTTACTGTTAGCTCCCACAGGAACATCCACATTAGAACCTTCAAGAATTCTAAGTAAGCCCTGCTGAACGGATTCACCGCTTACATCCCTGCTTCTTGTCTCTTTTTTCTTGGCTATTTTATCTATCTCATCGATAAAGATTATACCTCTTTCAGCCTTCTCAACATCATTGTCTGCTGCCGCAAGAAGCTTTGAAACAACGCTTTCGATATCATCGCCTATATATCCCGCTTCTGTAAGTGAAGTTGCATCGGTAATTGCAAGAGGTACATCAAGAATCTTTGCAAGTGTCTGCACCAGATAGGTCTTACCTGAACCGGTAGGCCCAATCATTAACATATTGGATTTCTGAATCTCTACCGACTGGTCATTAGATGTGGCAACTCTCTTATAATGATTGTATACAGCTACTGACATAACCTTCTTTGCATGCTCCTGTCCTACCACATACTCATCAAGCTTTGCCTTAATTTCATGTGGTGCGGGGATGGATTTAAGATCTATAGGAGGCACTTCGCTGTCCTCTTTCTTTTTCTTAAGACGCTGTTTCTTAGGCACACCCTGTAAATCCGACATGTTCATAAAATGTATTCCCGGTATTCCCGAAAAATTAAATAAATCATCGGAATTATTGTTAATGGTATTGAGTGCATTCTGCATACACTCCGAACATATATTTATATTAGGCTGTAAAGTAATCATCTTGCCCGCTACGCTTTCACTTCTATGGCAGAGATAGCATACTTTTTCATAGTCATCATTGTTATTATCGCTGTTATTATTGCTGTTATTAATGTTGTTATTTTCTTCCATATAATTTCCTTTCATCAATTAAATGACTTATTGTGTATATTAACATATATTTTTTTATATTTCAATTAATATAAAGTCTTTTAGAATTCCCATAAAATCAAAAATAGCTACGAACCAAATAAAGTCCATAGCTATTTCCGGTATAAAAAAAACCAAATGTATTTAATCAGGATTTTGCCGTAAGTGTAACTGTCACTGTATTTTCGTCATATTCGCCTTTATCATTTAATCTGCAGTATACAACTTCCACGTCTTCACCTACTTTGTAATATGACATCATTTCCCTGAGGCTGTCAAATGTCTCAACGCTCTCTCCATCCACGGACTTAATGATATCATTCTTAACAATACCGGCATTATCTGCCCCTGAATTATCTGCAACAGATCTTACAAGAACTCCTTCAGGATATCCGTATTCCTTGCTTATCTGGCTGGAAATCGTAACGCCTGTTATTCCAAGATATCCTCTTTCATCTTCGCTATATTTTTTTCTTGCTGTCATAAGGGAAAGTTCTTCTATAACTTCCTTAACTGATGATACAGAAATTGCATATCCCATTCCTTCAACACTTGTTGTAGAAAGTTTTACTGAACTTATTCCCATTACTTCGCCTTCAGCATTAAATAAGGCACCACCGCTGTTGCCGGGATTAATTGCAGCATCTGTCTGGATAAGATCCTTATATTCTGTATTGCTGGCTGTTACTGTTTTATTAAGAGCACTTACGATACCTGTTGTTACAGATATTCCTGTACCCATGGCATTTCCTACTACAATGGCACTTTCGCCGACTTTAATTTTGGTTGAATCTCCGAGAGTTGCTACAGAATATACCGCATCACTTGGAACATCACTTTTCTTAACTGCTATTACAGCAAGGTCATATGCACTTTTACTGCCTTTAACGTAAGCACTGAGTTCTGTACCATCATATAATTTAACTTTGATTGTGCCTTCATTAACACCGTCAATAACATGGGCATTGGTTACAATAATTACTTCATCATCATTAACACCAATGATTATTCCTGAACCGCTGACTGCTGATTTCTGCTGCTCGCTTCCGAAAAATCCATAATTGTAAGATGTTACTTCTCCGCTTATCGCAACAACTGATGTAATAACACTATCTACTAATTCAGATACATCCATAACTGTTGCTTTAATCTCTTTCTTGGTATCTGTAGAACTGACCTGCGTTCCGCTGCTATTGTTACCGGTATTGGCGGTTGAGGAAGTTGCTGTCTTATTCTGCTTTACAGGAATTACTTTGCTGCCTGCATAATACACTCCGTAAAATGCGGCTCCCGCAAAACCTCCAAGCAATACTGCCGTGCATATCCAGGCAATAAATTTTTTAAAGAATCCTTTTTTATGTGGTTTCTGTTTTTTTACTTTTGCTCCATTTTGAACCGGAGTCTCACTTTCAGCCGATTCTGAATATGGATTATAATTTTCGTTAAGGTACATATATTTATCCTCCTTTAATTGTATGACCATAGTATAAATGTGATTTGTGACGAATTTGTGTTTCAATTAAGAAAAAGTGGTGAAAATATAATTCACCACTTTTTAATATTAATATTCTTATCGTATTATTCAACAATAGCCATCATATCATTCTTAAGCTTCTCTAACTTAGCATCGGCATCATCAAAGCTGTTGCCCTTAACACCCATGTAGAATTTAATCTTAGGCTCTGTTCCCGAAGGTCTCGCACAACACCATGCGTTATCCTCAAGGTCAAAATACAATACGTTAGATTTAGGAAGTCCTGTTTCTGTAACGGTTCCATCAGCCTTAACTACAGTATTGTTGTTGTAATCTCTTGTCTCAAGAACTTTATATCCGCCGATTGCCTTAGGTGGATTGCTTCTTAATTTATCAAGCATACCCTGAATCTCTGCAAGGCCTTCCTTACCCTTCTTGGTAATTGATACAAGAGTCTCTTTGAAGTAGCCGTACTTCTCATATATTCTAAGCATCTGATCCCAGAGTGTAAGTCCCTGTTTCTTATAGTATGCGGCAGCTTCGCAAAGCATCATAACCGCAACAATTGCATCCTTATCCCTTGCATGTGTACCTACAAGACAGCCGTAGCTCTCTTCAAAACCAAATACATATTCATACGAATGATTCTGTTCAAATAACTTAATCTGTTCGCCGATATACTTAAATCCAGTTAACACCTCAATAAGCTTAACATTATATTCCTTAGCTACAACATCAGCAAGGTTGGTTGTAACGATTGTCTTAATAAGAGCGCCATTCTTAGGAAGAATTCCTTTTGCTTTCTTTTCGGAAAGAATATATTCGGCAATAAGCATACCTGACATATTACCTGTAAATGACATATACTTGCCTGTTGCTGAATCCTTGGCATATACACCGAGTCTGTCTGCATCAGGGTCTGTTGCAAGAACAACATCTGCATTAACTTCATCTGCTAACTTAAGTGCAAGTTCAAATGCCTTAGGGTCTTCAGGGTTAGGATATCCGACCGTTGGAAAATCTCCGTCAGGGAGTTCCTGTTCAGGTACAACATATACCTTATTAAGTCCGATTTCTTTAAGAACTCTTCTTGCAGGAATATTACCGGTACCATGAAGAGGAGTGTATACGGCAACAAGCTTGTCACCCATCTCCTTAACAACATCAGGGTTAATTACCTGCTTCTTAAGTTCTGCTATATATGCATCATCAACTTCATCCGCAACCACATTGTAAAGACCTGCTTTAATTGCTTCGTCCTTATCCATTGTCTTAAGTGTTCCAAAATCCGTTATGCTGTTTACTTCATTTATAATTAATGAATCTTTAGGTGCCGTAATCTGTGCACCGTCTTCCCAATATACTTTATATCCGTTATATTCTGATGGATTATGGCTGGCTGTAATAACAATACCTGCAATACATCCCAGATGTCTTACGGCAAATGATAATTCAGGTGTTGGTCTTAATGATGGAAAAACATATGCCTTGATTCCATTGGCATTAAGACAAAGTGCCGCTTCATCACAGAATTCCGGTGACATATGTCTTGAGTCATAAGCAATAGCTACTCCCTTAGACTGTCCATTTTCCTTAATAATAAAATTGGCAAGTCCCTGTGATGCTCTTCTAACAGTATATATATTCATCCTGTTAGTTCCGTTACCTATTACACCTCTCAAACCGGCTGTTCCAAATTCAAGATTCTTATAGAAACGGTCCTCAATCTCCTTTTCATTGCCTTCGATAGACTTAAGCTCTGCTCTTGTCTCCTCTGAAAAATATGGATCTGTACACCACTGTTTGTATACTTCCTGATATGACATAAAACTTTCAATCCTTTCATAAATATGTAAAAGAACTATTCTGCCCTTTTATACCTTTGATATAATACCACTAATTTGTATGATTGTCATCATTTTTGTTAAAAATTTAACCTGCAATCCTTGTCCATATTTCAAATACGGCAAAAACAACCAGGATGCAGATAGCAATAATTCCTTTATTGCCTAAATCATTTTTTAACGATAATCTGTTATTTCTAAACATCATAAATACCGGGAGCATTGTTACAATAAAGTATCGGCCCTGGACTCCCGCAATATACTGATAACTTATCGGTGTCCAGAAGATCCACATTGATAAAATAACAAGAGCGATTGCACCTATGACTGCCACTCCTGTAATAATTCTTTGTTTTTTGCCCATAACAATTGTCTGGTTGCTTTCACTAAGTGCAAGTCCCAGTAAAATTGCAAAACAACAGGATACAATTACCGGCGACGAGCTTATCTGGAGCCATCCAAAGCCGCCCGAAATCATATCTCCGAAAAATGTTCCAAAAAATCCCACGAAAGTCCCCAAAAGCATCTTGGCACTGTGTCCCGGATTACAAATAAGGCTCTTAAGCGTATAACTTGGCTCATCACTCCAAATAAGTTCATCCTCTGTTCCCTTTCCGGAACCGACAAGGTCCGTAAATAGACTTGGATTGGAGATCAGGAAAACTATTATTGTAATAAAAACTGCCATTCCAACGACAACAGGATATTTGATTTTTTCCCCAAAGTTTTCTCTGGGAATAAGGAAAAGCAGTAAAAGTAAAGGAACATATGCCCCGCCCTTGCCTGTTACAAGCAATCCCCCTGCAACTATTGTAACAATGACTTCTTTTACTTTCATTTTGTTTCCTGAAAAAGCAAAATAAAAAACATAAGCCATAAATAAGAAAATAACCGCATGTAAAAGTCCGTCCTGGGAAACGCAGGCTGCACGGCTTAAACCTGTAGGTAAAAGCATTATTGCTGCAAGAAGTGCTTTTCCCGTTGGAATTTTCCTGATTGCAAAATATCCGATTACGGAATAAACGGCAAGCATAAGGAATCTTGAGAGAAAATACATCATTACCGTTCCAAGTCCTGTAAGTTTACTTATTATCATACCGATAATTGCCGGCAGATAAAAAATAAATGTCGATTTTGCATAATTGAAATGTTCAACTTCATATGACACATAATCTGATTTTGAAGGTCGTTCAAATAACTTCTGTCCCATAAGTATGTAATTGCTAATTGAGATAGAACGGCTGAATCCGCTATTTGCGTCACATTCCCTGTATGCAGCATGATAAGGTGTATCATCATCTTCAATTCCCATAATTGAATTAGAAAACTCTGTAACGGCAAACATATGTTTATCTTCATCTGCCGGTGTGTCAGGTGGCATAAGCAGTATAAACAAAGTTCCCATAAGGATTGAAGCCGCCAAAAAAGCTTTTGACATTTCTGTTTTTCTAATAACAAGAAGATAAAAAAGTATGGTTACTGCCACCAGAATATACCCAAGTATAAGATTGAAATACTTATACGCATATTCAATAGCCGGTCCATGTCCCGCAAATTCATTATATCTGTACCATTTTACAGCCATGCCGACAGTAAAAATCAGGATTATCATAATAAGATATGCAATCAGATGATATTTTTTTATAAATTCTTTTACCTTCATTCCTTAATTCCACTCCTGACTAATATATTAAATAGAAGTTCTTTCTCAACCTTTTTGTATTCAAGTCTTCTGCTGTCAGAATGTGTTTTTTCCATACATCCCATTTTCTTAAAGGAAGACACAATGCCGCCAAGATATGCCTTAAGCAATTTCTTTTTAGTAAAAAAAACAGCTTTAATCGTAATTCCTGCCAGAACCGGTATAAAATTAACAGCCCACTGCCACGGTGCAAAATTCTTATACATAAGAAGCATGGAATTCCTTGCTGCAAGACTCACCTTGAATTCATTATATCTTGACCCGCTGGAAGCACTTCCCACATGCAGCACTTTTGCATCCGGCACAAAAATATTACGGTAGCCAAAAAGTTTTGCCCGATAGCATATATCCACATCTTCCAGGTAAGCAAAAAATTCTTCTTCAAAATATCCGATTTCCTCAAAGATTTTACGTCTGTATATGGCAGCCCCTGCGCATGCTGAAAAAATATCTTTCTTTTTCTTATATAATGATGCTTTTTTATCTTTTCCTGCAGAGAAAGCCACTCCTAATCCGCAAAAATAATCACCGGCACTATCAACTAATTCAGGAGAATTATATTGAAGCATAAGTGCCTGTGCCGCAAAAACATCTTTTTCCATCTCAATTGCTTTTAAAAGATTTTCGACAAAATGTCTGCCTGCATGGGTGTCATTATTAAGCAAAATCACATATTCAGCCTGGGATTGACGGATTCCTTCATTTACAGCTTTTGCAAAACCATAATTACAATTAAGTTTTTTTATCTTCAAATCCAATTTATCTTTATATTGGCAGGCTTTACTAATGCTGTTATCTTCAGAACCATTGTCTGCCAGAATCACATCAAAATCCTTATATGACTGTTTTGTTAATGCACTGAAGCACTCATCAATATACTTTTCTCCGTTGTAATTAGGTATTACTATTGTTACTTTTTTCATATTTTCCTCTATTTTGAAATTACTGATTCCGGTGCATATACCATTTTTACACCTTTAAAACTGCCTTTAAGGTTACAGATATATCTGCCCTTATGATTAATGTATTTATCGTACAGTTTTTTTCTTATAAGAATACCTTTCGCTGGAACAATATTAACATCCATATTAAGTATGCCAAGATTTGACTGTCCCTTATACCACTCTCTTTTTCCTTTAAGGGATGGTGTGTATCCATTTCCTGTATATGCCCTGCCGTTATACTCGTATCTTCCGTTTCTTATTATCTTAGGAACAACTATATCGGCACCGGTAAAATATGCCCTCTTTAACATCTTATCTATATCAGAACTGCTTATTTTCATATTTTCATCAAGCACAAGATAATAATCGCTGCCGTCATTGGTAATAGTGCCGTCAACCACCATGGATAAAGAAAGTTTTCCTTTTCTTCCACACCTTATCCTGTAATATCCGGGGTCTTCCATCTGTGCAACTTTTACACCTTTTATATTATTTCTTAATATATAATCCTGAAGGGCTCTTTTGCCTGCATCAAAAGCATATTCTTTATTAAAAGGATTGCCTGATGTCGAACTGCCCACGGTTCTCCAATGATACAACACCTTATTAACGTGACCTATTCTGTCTGTTTTTTCAATACATCTTAAAAACAAATCATAATCCTGTGCACCGTCATATTCACTTCTGAAATTTCCGGCTTCTGAAATTATCTTTTTACTGATAACTGTAAAATGGCACATGTAATTATTGGAAAGAAAAAGATTAAGATTGAAATCCGGCTTTCTATATACAGAAAAATACCTGTTTAAATTCTCGTCCGTCTTATCTTCATCGGTATATACAATGTCATATCCTTCGTTTAATTTGGATACAATCATAAAAAGGGCATCGGATGTCAGAATATCATCATGATCCATTAAACCTATATACTCGCCTGTAGCCAGTTCAAGTGCCTTATTGGAGTTTCCCGAAATTCCGTAATTTACGGGTATGTCAAGATATTTTACCCTGTCATCATTTCCGAAAACCTCTTCGAGAATTTTATTTTTCTTATTGTTACCGGCATCTCCTATACATAACTGCCAGTTTTCGTATGACTGGTTTTTAATTGAATTAAGTGTCTGCCTGAAATACCTGTCATCCGGATTATACACCGGCATAACAATGCTAATGACAGGGCTGTACAAAAATTTATAATTACGTTGTTTTAAAAGTTCCTCGTCGGTTAAATTTTCACAGGCGAATTCCTCTGAAATATCAAATCCTCTGGAAGCTTTTTCCATAACTTTTCTTATTAGGTTCAAAACACCGTATCTTTTAAGATATGATTTTGTTTTTATGAAAATATTCATCTCAACATGCCCTCCCTGTCTGTGGAAAAATTAGCATTATAATATCTGTCAATAAGTTTATCTTTCCACTTGTTCTTTATATATTCTGCCTCCGCATCAAGGCGTCTGCGGTTACCGTCTTTGCTATCCCTGCCTCTTGTGCCTGATTCATAGTGAATCAGCCTCGCATACGGAGTATATATTATTCCATATCCTTCATTTCTTATCTTAAGACATATATCCACATCATTATATGCCACAGAAAGTTTTTCGTCAAAGCCTCCGATTTTATCAAAAATATCCTTTTTTACCATAAGGCACGCCCCCGTTACGGCGCTTACGTCCCTTACGAAACCGATTCTGTCAAGATATCCGTAGTCGCCTTCAAAGAGTCCCAGTCCTGCATGGATTGCCACTTTATGAGGTCCTGCTCCGGTAATCAGATAACAATGCTGTAATGTCTTATCCGGATATCTAAGCTGTGCTCCGACCGCCCCCACATCATTTCTCTGGCTGTACATAAGCATTTCCTGAATCCAGTTTTCCGAGACGGCTTCTATATCATTGTTCAAAAACAAAAGCTGTGTACCGGCAGCATATCCTGCTGCAATATTGTTAAACCTTGAATAATTAAATGGCTCATTCACGGTTATAATTTTAATATTTTCTTTTTTTGAAAGCTCTGCATAGTAGTCTGACAATGCCTGCTCGTTACTGTTATTTTCAAGAATTATAATCTCGTAATTCTTATAGATACTGCGATAAATTGATTCCAGGCATCTTTTTAAATCTTCATAGTGATTATGATTTAATATTATCACAGACACTTTTTCGTCTGTAATTTTATAATGGATTCTATATATTGTAGGGTATATCTCTGAAGATTCCACTTCCGCATCAATATTTTTTGAAGCAAGGAAATCCCTGACACCATTAATTCCTGCGGTTATTGCATATTCTTTTGCCTCAATGCTGTCCGATACAGAGCCTTTATGCACTCTCCAGAAATATAAAATCTTAGGAATATGACATACTTTTTTCGCTCTATCCGTAAGCCTTAAAAAAAGTTCATGATCCTGGCTTCCGTCATATTTTTTATTAAATTTACCGCAGCTTACAAACAGCTCACGGCTGAAACATACAAAATGGCAGATATAATTATTGCACCTTAACATATAAGGCGAATAATCCGGCTTAAAGTCGGAACTTACGACATTGGTTATTTTTCCGGAAAAAGTTACTTCATCCGTATATATGAAATCCGCACCTTTACAGGCTTCCATTGCAACATAACAAAGTGCGTCCCTGTGAAGCACATCATCATGGTCAAGCAGGGCAATATATCCGCCCTCCGATATGTCAAAACATCTGTTGGTATTCTCTGCAATTCCAAAGTTATCACCTTTCAGATATTTAATCTTTGGAAATTTACCTGCGTAATCTTCACAGATTTTAGTAGCATCCCTGCCATTTTCGTCACTTGCGTCATATATGCAAAGTTCGTAATTATCATAACTTCCGTTTATAACAGATTCCATAACGCATTTCAGCATATCAACATCCGTATTATATACAGGCATCAATATGCTTATTTTAAGACTTGTATTAAGTTGTTCAAATTCCTTGTGATCATAGCTTTCTTTTATGATACGTTTTAGTTTTTTTGCTGTTGCAGTCTTACCTGAACACAGTTTTGTCTTAACTGCTTTAGCCGTTTTGACAAAACCGTATTCTTTTATATACTTTACTGCTTTGTTAATCTTTGACATACAGGATTACTCCCTTAGTGAGAAATCTGAATTTGAAAGTGTAAGATTTGGATTATAGCATGGGTCGCCGTCTGCAAGTATCTTTTCCCACTTATTGTAAGTAAAGAATGCTTCCTTTTCAAATCTGTTCCTTTTTTCAGGCGTATCCTCATATCCACGGCTTTTTGACTCATAGTGGTGAAGCACTGCATAAGGATTGTATACAACAAGATATCCTTTTTCTCTTACTTTGAGGCAGAAATCCACATCATTAAATGCAACCTCAAGTTCTTCCTCAAATCCGCCGACTTCGTCATATAAAGATGCCTTTACCATAAGACAGGCTGCGGTAACCGCACTGTAATCCCTTGCCTGGATTACATAAGCACGGTATCCTACATCATCAGGTTCGTTGCCGACAAATGTATGGCCTGCCAGTCCATTGTATCCAATTACAACACCTGCATGTTGTACTGTATTGTCTTCATACAAAAGTCTTGCACCTGTAATGCCCACATCGTCTCTCTCTGTATATGAAAGAAGTTCATTAAGGCAATCATCGTTAATCATTTCCGTATCGTTATTTAATAATAAAAGATACCCGCCTTTAGCTTCTTTTCTTCCGAAATTATTAATCTTTGAATAGTTAAACTTATCCTTATAATATACTACTTTAACTTTGTTACATTCTTTTTCAAGCTTCTTGTAGTATTCAAAAGTGGCATCCTCTGTGCTGTTATTCTCAATTACTATTATTTCATAATTCTCATACTTCTGTTTAAGGATGGACTTAATACACTTATCAAGGTCATCCGTATGGTCTTTATTAGGTATAAGTATTGATATAAGAGGATTGCCGGTTATCTCATATCTGGATCTGTAAATTCCGAGATACGTTTCATTCATCTCTGCCTCAGCCTTTATTCCCATACGCTTAAAATGTTCGTCAATGGCTCTCTTACCTGCAGTAAAAGCATATCTCTTGCTTTCAGGATTGGCAGATGTTGAACCGGAATATATTCTCCAGCTGTACAACACTTTAGGAATATGCTTTATGCACTTTGCTTTCTCAGAACATCTGAGAATCATATCGTAATCCTGGGCTCCATCAAACTCTTTTCTGAAATATCCAACTTTTTCTGACAGTTCTCTGGAGAATACGAAAAGATGGCATATATAGTTATTGTTTCTTAATAAATCAATATTAAAATCCGGTTTAAAATAAGGCTCGCAATGCTTTTTGCCGTCTTCTGTTATTTTGTCCTCATCCGAATATATCATATCAGGTTTTTCTTTTGAATTAATGGCTCTTGCACATTCAAAAAGTGCATCAGGCTCAAATACATCGTCATGGTCGCCAAGTACAAAATAATCACCTGTTGCCATTTTCATGGCTTCATTGGTATTTCCGGAAATTCCTAAGTTCTCCGAAATTGCAACATACCTGACCTTATCACCCTTAACAAGCCCAAAAAGAGTCTTATCCACGGTATGTCCCTCTCCGCCGCCGTCTGCAATACAGATTTCCCAGTTAGAATACGTCTGATGTTTTATCGACTTTATCATATCAGTAAAATACTTTGGAACAGGTCTGTATACCGGAATAATTATGGAAAACTTTGGCATATAGTCAAATTTAACTTTACGCTGTTCTTTCAATTCCTCCTCTGAGGGTTTGTGAGCCTTATACCATTCATTATAATCAATCATAGGCTTGTGTGTTATCTTTCTGTAAGCCTTTTTTAACATACCGGTAAAACCATACTTGCGCGTATATATGACCACTTTGTTTACAACATCCGTAAGCGGTATACTTTTTTTGCCTGATTTGGAAATGTTAAATTTAAAGTCGGACTCGCGATCATCCGTATAATATATAACCCTGACTTTTTTTATATCCTTACTATTATTAATAATATCAAAGGTATATCCCAGAGGAACCGAAGTCTCTCCATCCTGATAGTAATCTGCTATATCCTGTCTGAATACACGTCTGAAATCCCCTGTAAGCTCTTTGCCGTCACATAAAACCTTGATTTTAACTTCTTTGGCATCGGCGGCCCAGCCTTCAATCTTACAGCCTTCATCTGTCTTTTCGCAGACATCCACGCAGCCCTGTATTCTGTCACAATTCTTGCGAAAACGTTTTCCCGGTATTGTAATTGTCTTGACAACACCCTCATTATCACCTGCAAATTTAAGTGTAATCTGCAGTGTTTTAAAATTATTGTTAACATCGGCACAAACCTGATATTCCCTGTTAAATTTGTTATTGATATTTCTGTAACAGAATCTTGAACGTATTGTATTTCTGTATATTACGTCTACAGGCAAAGATTTTCCGTCGATTGTCCCGGTAACCTTTACCCCCGCCATTATTCTTTCATTGCTTCCTATGTTGATTATAATTCTGTTCTTATTATCAAGACGGCATCTATAATCTGAAATATATACAAGTTCCTGCTGTTGTTTCATAATTAATTAGTCCTACTTTCTGAATATCCAGTTTAATGTCTTTGCCAATCCCACAAGATAAGCAATACATAAGATAAATACTATCATTGTTTCCAGACGGAAGCCGATATATTCATATCTCACCACACCATTCTCTTTAAAAAGGACGCTATTGTCCTCCTTACATTCTGCTTTAAATGTAATAGTGTAAGTTCCGTCTTTCTCACATTTCATCTTATTAAATCCAAAGCCTGTATTTCCGTCTGTATTAATTGTTCCAAAACTTATACTGTCATTTACCACAATTTCATCTGAGCTATTCTTAAGCTCGTAATAAAGTGTTCCTTCATCGCTGTTATCCGGTACCATATCTGTAAAAATACCATATAACTTATTACCTTTACACCTGAACTCAAATGAAATACTCTCACCGTTCTTTATGAACTTTTCTTTGCTGATAACGGTTATATCCGAGCTTTGCTTTACATGGGCATAAAAAAAGGCAGCGGTACAGGTAATGACTAAAATTAATACCATTAATATTATCTTTTTAATTTTACGGTTCATGTAATGAACTTCCTTTCAGCTACTTATTTTCTATGACTGTTTATATACGCTGCAGACTTCTTTAGCATCACCCTGCATAAATATCTCGCCGGATTTAATCCACACTGCTTTGTTACAGATTTCCTCCACCTGCTCAATACTATGTGATACAAAAAGAACTGTGGTTCCGTTTGCCATCATTCCCTTAATTCTGTCAATACATTTCTGCTGGAAAAGAAAATCTCCTACAGCCAGAACTTCATCGACGATAAGAATATCGGCAGAGCCTGATGTTGCTATTGCAAAAGCAAGCCTTGACAACATTCCTGATGAATAGTTTTTCATAGGTACATCCATAAATTCGGCAAGTTCCGAGAATTCAATAATATCATCTACTACTTCATTCATCTGTTTTCTTGAACGTCCAAGCAATGCGCCATTCAAATAGATATTTTCTTTACCGGTAAGGTCAAAATCAAATCCTGCCCCAAGTTCAATCAGAGGTGCAACTGTCCCGTTAACCTCAACTTTACCTTTGGTAGGCTTAAGAACCCTTGCTATAACCTTTAGCATGGTACTTTTTCCGCTGCCGTTAAGACCTATAAGTCCTACGGCATCACCTCTTTTTACTTCAAAACTGACATCCTTAAGAGCCCAGAATTCATCATATTGCAATTTACCTTTAAAGGCTTTTATTATATATTCTTTTAAACTATCCACCTTTTCCCTTGCAAGATTAAAACGCATGGAAACGTGGTCTACTTTTATTATTGCATCTTCCATTTTACAGCTCCTAGATATACAGAATAAAGTCATCCTGATTTTTGTAAAATACCCTTATTCCAAGCAAAAGAAATGCTATACTCGGAAAAACAGTCATACATACGGTAAACGCGTCAGGCATCGTTCCGTAAAGCATGAAGCCTCTGAACATTGTTAATATGCTTGTTATTGGATTAGCCTTTACAATTCCGGCTACCCAGTGTGGCAGACTGCTTATCGGATAAATTACAGGTGTAAGATACATAAATGCTGTTATAAATACTGAATAGAGATGAACGATATCCCTGAATTTAACTGCAAGTGCTGCAAGAATCAGTCCAACACCTATAGAGAGAACAATCAGCGAAATTACGGGCAGTAATGAAAGTATAACCGTATAATACAATTCTGTTCTCATGGCAAGCATAACGACAATAAGCGCCGCAAAGGATGCGGCTAAATTAATTGAGCTTGAAATTACTCTTGAAAGAACGAAAACGTATTTGGGAATATATACTTTTTTCAGTAATGGTGCATTATTGATGACAGAAGTCATACTCATTGATGTGCTTTCCGAGAAAAAGTTAAAAATCACCTGTCCGCTCAAAAGATAAATAGGATAATTTTCAATGGCAAATCTGCCGAAAAGCTGTGAAAAAACAATGGACAGAACAATCATCATAAGAAGAGGATTGAGTAATGTCCATAAAACACCAAGTACAGAACGTCTGTACTTGGTCTTAATATCTCTCGTCACTAATTCTGACAATAAAGGGATGTACTGTTTTAAATTACTTACCATTGTTGACATACAATCAGATTCCTTTTGTATATTCTTTAATTCCGGACCATTTCTGATCTTTATCTGAAAGTATCAGTTCAACACCTTCTTCAAAAGGCCACTCCACACCGATATCAGGGTCATTGTAAAGCAGACCGCCCTCATCATCAGGATGATAAAAATCGGTACACTTATATGCAAATTCAGCATAATCCGATAAAACAAGAAATCCGTGTGCAAAATTCTTTGGGATAAAGAACTGTTTCTTATTATCCTCTGAAAGAACAACTCCAAACCACTTACCGTATGTCTTAGAATCTTTTCTTAAATCAACGGCAACGTCAAATACTTCTCCTCTTATTACCCGGACTAATTTATCCTGAGGAAAATTCTTCTGGAAATGAAGACCTCTTAAAACACCCCTCTTAGAAGCCGACTGGTTATCCTGAACGAAAACCTGTGGTATCCCTGCCTCCTTAAAATCATTGTAATTGTATGATTCAAAGAAATATCCTCTTTCATCACCGAATACCCTTGGCTCTATTACTTTAAGGCCTTCTATTTCGCATGTCGTAACTTTAATCTGTCCCATTTTCTTACCTCTTCTATAATCCGTTAGCAATATCTATTAAATATCTGCCATAATCTGTTTTTAATAATGGCTGTGCAAGTTCAACCAGCTGTTCTCTTGTTATGAAACCTCTCTTATAAGCGATTTCTTCAATGCAGGAAATGTATAATCCCTGTCTTTTCTGAAATGCTGCTACAAAATCCGCCGCATCAAGCAATGCGTCATGGTTACCTGTATCAAGCCATGCAAACCCGCGTCCCAGTGTCTCAACATACAAGTCGCCGCGTCTTAAATATTCATTGTTAATGCTTGTAATTTCTATCTCACCTCTCGCAGAAGGCTTAACATTCTTAGCTATCTCAACTACATCATTATCATAAAAATACAATCCGGGAACCGCATAATTTGACTTAGGTATAGCAGGCTTTTCTTCGATTGAAACTGCCTTATTGTTACTGTCAAATTCCACAACGCCGTATTCTCTCGGATCCTTAACATAATATCCGAAAATTGTAGCGCCCTTTTCTCTTGCTGCAGCATTCTGAAGCACTCTTGAGAAACTCTGTCCGTAGAAAATATTATCACCGAGAACCAGTGCCACACTGTCATCTCCTATGAAATCAGCACCTACGATAAAAGCATCCGCAAGTCCCCTTGGAGTCTCCTGAACCGCATAGGAAAAGCTCATTCCAAGCTGTTCTCCGCTTCCAAGCAAATCCTTGAATACAGGGAGGTCTCTTGGTGTAGATATAATAAGCACCTCTCTTATCCCTGCAAGCATAAGTGTTGATAAAGGATAATATATCATTGGCTTGTCATAGACAGGCATAATCTGTTTTGATATTGCTTTAGTAAGAGGATAAAGTCTTGTTCCCGATCCTCCTGCAAGTATAATTCCTTTCATGTTAGGTCTCCTTAATTAATAAAATTTCGTATTCATAAAAAACAGCTTAAGGCAGTATCCTCTATACAGGATACTGCCATAATTATTATTTATACATTTCGCTATAGTATTTCTGATAATCGCCGCTTGTAACATTCTTCATCCATTCTTCATGCTCAAAAAACCATGCTATTGTAAGTCTGATTCCATCCTTGAACATAGTCTCCGGATACCATCCGATTTCGCTCTTGATCTTATCAGGTGCTATCGCATATCTTCTGTCATGTCCCTTTCGGTCCTCAACGTAAGTAATTAAACCTTCGTTAATATGTGCCTTACGTTCATCATCATCCGGAAGCATCTCCCTTAAAGTCTCAAGAATTATCTTAATAATATCAATATTGCGCTTCTCATTATGTCCGCCTATATTGTATCTCTCTCCAAGTCTTCCCTTTTCCTGAACCATATCGATAGCCTTAGCATGATCATCAACATAAAGCCAGTCTCTGACATTAAGTCCGTCACCGTATACAGGAAGCTTCTTGCCGTGAAGTGCATTATTGATAATAAGCGGTATAAGTTTCTCCGGGAACTGGTAAGGTCCGTAATTATTACTGCAGTTAGTAATATTGGCTGGAAAATGATATGTGTCTATATATGCCTTAACAAGCATATCAGAGGATGCCTTGCTTGCCGAATATGGGCTATGAGGATCGATAGGTGATGTCTCATAGAAAAAGGCATTATCATCATCCGGTAATGAACCATATACTTCATCAGTAGATACATGAAGGAATTTCTTGTCAGCCTTAAATGTTCCATCCGGAAGTTCCCATGCCTTCTTAGCAGCATTAAGCATAACCGCTGTACCCATAACATTAGTCTGCACAAACACCTCAGGATTACGGATACTTCTGTCAACGTGGCTCTCCGCAGCAAAATGAACAACTCTGTCTATGTCATTCTCTGCAAAAATCTTCTCAATGGCTTCCCTGTCGCATATATCAGCCTTGATAAATGTGTAGTTATCCCTGTTTTCTATATCTTTAAGATTCTCCAGATTACCTGCATATGTCAGAACATCCACATTAATTATACGAATCTCATTGTCGTACTTTCTAAACATATAGTGAATATAATTTGAGCCGATAAATCCGGCTCCGCCGGTAACAAGATATGTTCTCATATTATTTCCTCATCTTTCTTTTTTGTATACATAATTACATTTTACCATAATAAAACCGTCAATTCAACACAGACCTACTTTTTTTCCCAGCTAGGTGAGAATTTTTCGCCGCACTGTATAAAAGAGCGCCTCTTATTCCAATTGCAATGTGATGACTGGTAGCATCTTTTACATGGGTCATCCATATTATTTTCATCATTGACATTTTTGCGGTATTCCTGATATTCTTTTGAATTCCACATATCCATAAAATCCCTATTCATGTCGTATTGGAAAAACTTAACCGGTGTCGACATACAAGGTCTTACATATCCATCAGAACCGAGGAAGAAATCCCTCCAGCTTACGAAACAGTCCTTATGTTCCTTATCTCCTGCTACGTCCTCTCCAACATAATGAGGAAGTTTAATGGCTATATTAAGTTCTTCTGCTATTTTAATTGCCTCTTCAAAAACAGAATGTACAAGTTCGTCCTGTCCCCATAATGTTTCTTCAAGCATAGAAGGTTCAAAAACGGTAAGATATACAACCTTTACTTCATTAAGTCCGATATCCGCCGCAAGTCTTACAAGGTCAGGAAGCTCATGAATATTTGATTTCATTGCACAAAATACAAAATTTATCCATGGATATGTAAGTCCTCTTTCTTTTTTTATTCTGACTATATCCCTTAAATCATCACAAATCACATCTATTTTAGAGCCTCTTCTGATTCTGCTGTTAGTCTCATCTGTAGCTCCGTCAAGACTTACCGCAAACACATCAACATTGTAATCAAAAAGTGCATTTTTTATTTTTTTAAGATTCATTCCGTTAGTACAGAAATATTTTCTTGCCCCATGCCTGTTAATTATATCAAGCATTTCAATAAAATTAGGGTAAATTGTAGGTTCACCCCATCCCATGAGTGTTACCTCTTCTACATAATCCATAACAGGTTCAAGACTTCTGAATACATCCATGTCAAAAGCCGTAGCTTTAAAGTCCGCTGCATTTCTTCCGCACATTACGCAATTAAGATTGCATGCATTGGTAAGTTCAAGTACCAGTCTTCTCGGATATGATGAAAGAATTGTTTTTCCCTCATCAATTTCTTTAATGTTCAGCTCCGAATTTTTAGTATGGGTTTCACTAAGTGGTCTTCCCTGAAAAAGGAGCTTAGTCTTTGCTCTTAAAATTTCCATAATGTTTTCCTTTCATTTAGCCGCATGAATTAACAATAATCTGGCTGTATGTTTCAAAACTTAAAATAAGTGACATTGCTATCAGTATTACAGGATAAAATTTTTCCTTATTCCAGCTGCATTTAATCTTAGGAGTGGCAAACATTGAAAGTCCCAGGAAGAGAAGCGGAATAAAATATCGTCCCTGCACTCCGTTAATGGAGCTCGCAACGCCTACCTCCGTAAATGCCATATAAAGGCTGGTCCAGATAAGTGCCACGATTATAAAAATAATTCCCGCAAACGCCGCTTTCTGTTTTTTCTTAAACCGGAAGCCATTTTCGCCAAGTGTCAGTACAACTGCCGCAAGTATTATATCAAGTACAACAATACATTTTCCTGTTCCGAAAAAATACATTGTATCTATCGCTATAGGTCCCACCGAATACGTAATGAATCTGCTTATAATTGAATACATCATAAGTCCGAAATATCCGAAAGGGTTGCCGGTCATACAGCCTAGCTGGCTTATATGGCTTGTATTGCCGCCTCTGCTGTCGCCGCTGTCTTGTCCTAACATTGTAGGCATCATTGCCGTTGCCATAAGTACAAGGAAACAGATTACAAAACCTGTTTTCATTATTATACCCGTTTTTTTGTCCTTAAAACGGTCCGCAGGTATCATAAGCCCCACAAGGAACAAAGGTGCGTAAATAGCCTTTGCCGTACAGCCTATGCCTAAGAAAAGGCATCCCAGTATAAAATCCTTAACCGTGATTTTTTCTTCGTCCATCACTGCGTTAAGCAGATATGCCATACCGAGTGATATGAATGATAATACAAACGGATCATAAGATATTGTAGATGACAAAAACATTACCGTAGGCAGAAGTCCTATTACCGATAATAGAATTTTACCTTTTTTGATTTTCCTAATGGCAAATGTCATTGTAGTAACATATACAATAAGATTAACGAGTCTTCCGAGTATATATATATTTCCAAAACTCATCTTAAATAATCTTGCAAGACTCATAAAAAATGCAAGGATTATATAAGAAAAAGTTGCCATTCCGCTTGTATTTCTAGGGGTTACCCTGAAAGTATCAACACCATTGTCGGTATACAAGGCATTCTCGTTAAGATACTTGTAAAAAGCTTTATATTCGTCATACGAACCGCTTCTGAAAGCCGGATGGTTCTCATCAGCCGCATTTAACATATTCCATAATGTGGTATTTTCAATAGTTGTTTTCTCAAGCGAAAGTACAAAAGAACACCTAAAATGAGCTTCTTCGTCAAACCCGACTCTTACAAGCGGCATTACAAGTACCATGCTAAGGCCTACAGTTGCTGCCACTATTGCAAATCCGACATGTACTTTATCCGCAATAATTTTTCTGAAAACAATAATTAGTCCTATTGAAGATAATCCAAGCACAAAAAATGCAACTCTCAGCCAGTTAAGCTGTGCCGTATTTCTCACTGAAATATACTTAATTGTCACATCATCCGAAAGTTCCGGAATATTTAATGTTATTTTATTAACATACTTGCGGATATTAACAACGGTTTCGTCAAGATAAACCGGATTACTGTCATTAATAACTTTAACCTCGGACATATTATATATATTCCGGTAATCTACCATAAGCGTCTGGGAATAAGTTGTATCCGTATCATATCCGATCACTATTCTGTCCACATAACCATTCACCTCAAAAGTAAAATTACCTTCTGAACCTTTTTTCAATACATAGCCTTCGCCTGACTTTTGAAGATTGGTTGCTGTACATTTATCAAATCCAATCTGCCTTACGCCTTTTTCTTCGCCTTTCAGTCCTAACACTTTCACGTTAAACATCAGTTCCGCAAAAAAAGCAATTATAAAAGACAAAATTATAACCGTGATAACCTGTATATATTTTTTTGAAAAGATTTTTTTCATTATTCGTAAACTCCGGTAAGTCTTATTATTTTTTCACTTATATTCTTTACTGTTGTAGATGGGGTATAATCCGTACTGTCAAACAGTTTTTCGTGAAATTTCACAACGTTGGATTCAAGCGTTACCGGAATAACAGGATCCGCAAATTTCCATCCGTCTTTACTCCTTATCTGGTCATTTCTTGTAAATGGGAAACCGCCGTCAACCATCGTGAGTTTGTATTTGGTAATACTTGTTGCAAGGTCAAGTATCTCATTTATATCGAAACTGGTTGAAAGATTCTTTGTTACTGCTGTAAGAATTGAATTAAGTCTTCCTATATCGAATTTCTTTGCTTTTGCCACAATCTGTTCAATAACTTTTCTCTGTCTTTCTGTTCGTCCGTAATCGGCTTTGCCATCACCATATCTTACTCTGGCAAATGCTGTAGCCTGGATACCATCCATATGGGCCATGCGTCTTGTATTCATCTTATCGCTGTCCATACTTAACTCTTCGTCAGAAAGTTTGGTGTCATCGTCATCATAAACATCAAGTTCTTCATAAGAGACGCCCGTTGCTTTAGAAGTGTCTACAAGATATCTGTTAGTCCATCTCTGCTCCATCTGGGTTATCTCTATATCAACACCTCCTACAGAATCAACAATGTCTATAAGTGCTGCCCAGTTAACCATTACATAGTCCTTGATATCCATATCAAGGTTCCTGTTAATCATGGTTATAGTTGATTCAATACCATATTTAAATGCTGCTTCTGTTGCTTTGTCTATCACGGTATTTTTAAAATCTTTATCTGTTTTAATATCATTCATCTCAAGGAGGCAGTCCCTGTATACCGAAATAATTCTTACTTCACCACTGTCATTATTAATACTTGCTACAAGCATCGCATCTGTATGATTCTCACCCACTTTATCAAGTCCGTCGGTGGAATTGTCTCTTGAATCGGTACCAAGTAAAAGTATGTTGGTATAACCTTTTAATTTTTCGGTAGTATCGTCGTCTATATCCGGATTAATAACAATAAGGTCCTCATTAAGCGGTGTTCTTTTAATGTTAGATAATTTATCAACCACATACAATACACCTAAAAGCCCCACTATTAATATAAATTCAACAACGAGTACGACTACAAGTATCCATGTTTTTTTCTTTTTTTTCTTACTTCTGACACTTTTTACGGAGTTACTGCTCCCGCTATCAAATATAATCTCATCATCGAAATCTTTATACTTAGCCATAATAATTTAATTTCCTCCATGCCTAGTAGGCATTCTTATTAATAAATCCTTTGAAAACCGTAAAGAATAAAATTTTTATGTCAAACAAAACGGTCCAGTTTTCAATATAATAAAGGTCGCATTCAATTCTCTTGTAAATAGAAGTGTCACCTCTGTATCCGTTAACCTGTGCCCATCCCGTAATACCCGGTCTGACCTGGTGTTTTATCATATAACGGGGAATTTCTTCCTTAAACTTGTCCACATAATAAGGTCTTTCCGGTCTTGGTCCCACAATGCTCATATCACCTTTTATGACATTAACAAACTGTGGTAATTCATCCAGACTTGTTTTTCTGATGAATTTACCTACTTTGGTTACCCTCGGATCATCCTGCGTGGTCCATTTTTTCTTATCACTGCCATCACAGCTGTCAATCATCGACCTGAATTTATACATCTTAAATGTCTTATTGTGAAGTCCTACTCTTTCCTGTTTATATATAACAGGTCCTTTTGAAGTTGTCTTTACAAGCACAGCTACAATTAACATTATAGGAGAAAAAACAATAAGTGCAAGTACCGCTAATACAATATCCGCAAATCTTTTTATAAATCTGTTGAAAAGTCCGCTTAAAGGTACTCTTCTTATATTGATTACAGGAAGTCCCTGAACATCCTCAATATATGCTCTTGTAGGTATTATGTTGTTGTAATCCGGTATAAACTTGGTGTGAATACCGCATTTTTCACATTTTGCCACTATTTTTTCAAGTTTGCCATACTCTTCGATACTGAGGGTAATTACAATCTCATCGAGGTCATTTGCATCAATAACCCTTTCCAGCTCTTCTATTTTACCAATCACCTCAATGCCACGGTATTTTGTTCCTGCTTCCACGTTGTCATCAAGAATACCTACTACATGATATCCCCATTGAGGATATGCTTTAATTCTGTCAATGTATCCTTCCGCAGCCCTGCTGTATCCAATCATAAGGACATGTTTCTGATTAAAGCCTTTCTTCCTTATGTGGCGTAAAAACATTCTTAAGCCTACTCTTGCAAGCAGTTCAAGAAAAATATTTATCCCTAAGAATATAAATATCATTTCTCTTGAAAAATGTTCAAGATGTGCCATGTATAAAATTAATATCCACGATACAACGCCCACCGTGTTGGCCTTGAAAATATTAAACATTTCATATTTCTGTCCATGCATCCTCTTAGGCGTATATAACCCGAATATGCTGTACAGAATGAGAAAAGACGGAACTATTACAATCAGTGCAACAACATACACTCCATACATGGAATGGTCGCTGCTGTTAAGAAAAGCCTCACCAAATTTAATAGCCCACGCAGCAAAATAAGCCACAATCATTATTATGGCATCCATTACTACATGTAAAATATTCAGTTGACGCTGATTACTTTTTATCACAATATCACTCTTCCAGACTTTCCCAATATTCTTTATTTGATGTAAGTTTTAAAATTATTTTTTTGCCAAGATGCTTATACATTTTACCCAGTCTGTAACCTGTATACTTGGCTGCACTGTTAATAAACAGATGGGGTATGTCATACCAGTGTCCGTTATCCATCATATATTCTGCCGCAGACACTACCATCTTAATTCCTTCGTTTTCCGACTTTATCCCGGAAAAAACCTCTTCATAATCCTTCTGGGATACGCCCATATCAAAATTACGTCTGAACTGCTCCCTGAAACTGTAATTATGGGAATGATATACTCTTGCCTTAGCACAGTATTCGACTGCATACCCGTTTTTCATTGCTTTTGAGGCATATACCATATCCTCATTAAAGATGATTTTCTCAGGAAAACCACCGTTACTAAAATATGCCGCCCTGTCATACATGGCACATACATCCGAACAGAAGTAAGTCTTAATCCCAAGCTCTTTAATGTCATCAATCGTCTTAATTCTTCCCTGTGGAGGGTAATTATAATTTCTTGTATATTTTTCTTCAAACGAAGCTTTCTTTGAAGCAAGCTGCCTGCCATAAGCCACAGCAACATGCTCTCCTTTGCTGCCCCTATGTTCAAAGCACTTTACAAGGCTTGAAATAAGGTGTGTGTCGGCTGGTATGGCATCCATTGTAAGGAATAAGACATAATCCGCATCGGATAATTCCATACCCATATGCCTTGTTGCACCATGGTCAAATTCAGGCTTTGTAATATGGTGCACCTCTATTACCGGATCAAAAAGAAGTTCATCATTAAAATATTCTTTTTCTGTATTAATCAGTATTATTCTGTTAATTTCATAATCCTGTTTTAAAAGACGTCTTAAAAGTATTCCTGTTTTGGCATCCGGTCTGTATAACGGAATAACCACATCAACCATAATTATTCTCCTAAATTTTCCTCTATAAGTGCCGCAAGTTTCTCTGCTTCCTTACTGATAAGTTCAATATCTTTGCCTTCAATCATAACTCTTATAAGAGGTTCTGTTCCCGAAGGCCTTATAAGTACCCTGCCTTCGCCTGAAAATTTATTTTCAAATGCTTTAATTGCATCTGCAATAATTTTATTATCAAGATAATATTCTTTCTTTCTGTTGGCTACCTTTGCATTAACAAGTGCCTGTGGAAGCACGGTCATTACAGAAGCAAGTTCTGAAAGTTTCTTACCGGTATTGACCATTACTTCTAAAAGGTGTAAAGCACTGATAAGTCCGTCCCCGGTTGTGTTTTCATCAAGGAAAATAATATGTCCCGACTGTTCTCCTCCGAGATTATAACCTTCTTTAAGCATACGCTCAAGAACATATCTGTCGCCCACCTTGGTCTGCTCTATGTTAATATTCTCTCGTTCACCCATCTGGAAGAATCCGAGATTGCTCATAACCGTAGCCGTAATTGTATTCTTTTTAAGTGTTCCCTTATTTTTCATATATAATCCGCATATTGCCATTACCTGATCGCCATCTACCACATTGCCTTTTTCATCAACAGCTAACATTCTGTCGGCATCGCCGTCAAATGCAATACCAATATCGGCGCCATTCTCAATAACGGTTTTCTTAAGTTCCTCAAGATGTGTGGAACCGCAATTTCTGTTAATATTCACACCATCCGGATTGTTGTGGATTACCAAAGGGTCAGCCGATAACTTTCTGAGTGCTTTTTCGGCTGTATAATAAGATGCACCCTCCGCCGTGTCAACAACTATCTTAAGACCGGATAAATCCATATCAAAGAGATCTGTGGCAAACTTAACATAATCGTCTTTAGCTTTATCAAGGTATGTAATGCGTCCCACATCTCCTCCTAAAGGCATAGGGAACTCTGCAAGGTTAACTCTTATGTATTCTTCTATCTCATCTTCCAACTGGTCTGACAACTTATAGCCTGTGCCGCCAAAGAATTTAATTCCGTTATATTCAGCCGGATTATGTGAAGCTGATACAACTACACCTGCATCACAGTTATATTTTCTCGTAAGATATGCAATAGCCGGTGTAGGTATAACTCCTGCATATATAGCATTGGCTCCAACTGAGCATATACCTGCCATTAAGGCATTAGCTAACATATCTCCCGATATTCTTGTATCGCACCCAACAAGTATAGTCGCCTTGTGCGAATTTTCTTTTGTCAGGACATAGGCTCCTGCCTTACCAAGGTTCATTGCAAGTTCAACTGTAAGTTCCTTGTTAGCTACGCCTCTGACTCCGTCTGTTCCAAATAATCTTGCCATTTCTTTACTCCACTTTCAATTTAATTATTATTGTCATTTGAGCTGTCATGTGTGCTTTCCGCCATATTACCCGAAGGTGTTGTCGGCTGCTCAGTCTTTTCCGTTACTTCAACAGTTATATCGTAATTTCCTTCAATATTGTAATCGGTACTTTTTTTGATATTAAGTCTTACGGTATATTTACCCGGTTTTCTTCCCGCCATTGATGCTGTTATGCCAAGGCTGCCTGACTTTATCGTATCGACTACATCTTTGTCACCTGTTATGGTAATTTTGAAATTATCGCTGTCACTTATAATCTTGTAATCGTAATTACTGTTCGTATCGGTAAGAGAAATATCACTGTAAAGGTAGTCAATTTCTGCTTTCCTTAAAACTGTAATATCTATCTTAAGTGTACTTTCGGAAGATACAATCCTGCAGCCGCTTGGAAGGTATACCCCAAGAGGCACTGTAAGTGTTGTATTCTCACTGATTCCCTCTGTTGAAAGTGCATCGGCCGGAATATCAATGGATGTAATTCCGTCAAGAACATCTTTGGCAGCCGCAACCTGGACTTTATCCAATGAACCCTTGCTTTCCGATACCACATATCCATCTGCCGGTTCTCCGTTTATAGCATAATTAACGTCAACCCATTTAGTCGGAATTATATCTATATTGATACGTCCTGTACTTCTGTTCAGGGTAAGTAAATCACTCTTAACTTCTATACCGTTCTCATCATAGAATACTATTTTTGTATCTTCAGAAATACTCTGTTTCAGATTAGAAACATCATAAGTAACTCTGGCAGTCTTAATTCTGTTTACGATGCTTTCTGCCCCGGTAACAGTAACCGTATCAGGTGCTACATAGCACTCTCCCACAACATATCCTTCTGCCGGCTCTCCGGTATATGTTGATTCAATGGTAATATCTTTAGATAATTTATTGTCTATTGACAGACTTACATATTCATTTCTTAAGGACACAATATCTATCTGGTTTACGACTTCGCTTTTCTCACACCTGACATATATCTTGGCTTTGTCCGATGTAGGGGAAAGCTCACTGAAATCGGCATAAGCATAAAAATCCGATGCTTCAAGGCTCTCTGCTATTGACTGTGGTGCTTTGACCGAAATACTGATTACAGAGCCGCTCTGGACTGAATAAGTATATCCTTTCTGTCCTAATGTATCTTCATTGAGGAATACCACCTGTATTCCCGATATCATAGTGGTTCTGCTGGGATTATCTATATTAACAATAGCCACCCATATTATTACTGCCAGAACAACAGCAAGAATCTTCAGGGCAAAATTATGAAGAATCAGGTCTTTGAATTTGAATTCCTTAATGCTTTTCATTATCCGATGCCCCCTTCTTCCAAAGTTTGTAACGTTTTACATCTATTGATTTTTTCTGGATAAAAGTAAGTTTCTTTTTAAGGTAATCCTGGTCCACTGCTCTTATAAGCTCACCTGCTATTGCAATGGATACATTACCTGTCTCTTCTGAAACCACAAGAGTCATGGTATCCGTAACCTCAGAAATACCCACAGCAGCTCTGTGTCTCGTTCCCAGTTCCTTGCTTATCTGCATATTGTCAGATAACGGAAGATAACATGTAGCCGACACAATTCTGTCGCCACGGACAATAACCGCTCCATCATGGAGGGGTGTATTATGTTCAAAAATATTGATAAGAAGCTGGCTTGTAACAATGCCATCCACAGGAATGCCCGTCTTTTCGTAATCTGTAAGCAGGATATCCTGTTCTATTACGATAAGTGCCCCTGTTTTATTTTTTCCAAGTTCAAAGCATGCCCTCACAAGCTCATTGACTGTCTTGTCGCTGAACCGCTCGCCCTTATCCTTTTTCTCGGTAAAAGGAAGAATACTTTTGAAATATTTTTTCTGTCCCAGTTGTTCCAGTGCTTTTCTGAGTTCCGGCTGGAATATAACCACAACTGCTATAATTGCTATATTAATTACCTTGCCTGCTATCCAGAGTATGGTCGTGAAATCAAAAATATAGGCAATAATCAGAAATACAAGAATTACAATAATGCCTTTTAAAAGAGCAAATGCCCTTGTTGTCTTAACCCATGCCATAAATTCATAAAGAATTATTGCAAGTATAATTATTTCAAAAATATTGGAAACCCTTAATGTTCTGGGAATATATATATTGGATATATATTCTTCAATAAAATTTGATATGGCACTCATTATTTCACTTCCATTCTATTGCTATCTGTCTTCCTGATCCTCTTCAAAACTTTCTGTATGAATGTATCCCTTGTCTCTTGAGTTGATTTTCTTAACGGTAATGTCTCTTTCCGTAACCGATACCTTAGGGACTGCCTTTACATAGTAATAATAGTCATTATCCTCAAACTGCACGTATTCAGTTGCCGTATAATCCACAGAAAATATGAAAAGATGCAGCACAAGTCCGATAACTATGGCTAAAACTGTTCCTATTACAACAAATAATACATTAGTCTTTATCGATAACAGTGAAAATGACACGATGAGAATAACTGCATTCGTAAAACATCCTGCAACAATTCCGATAATCCAGGAATAATTTACGGACAGCCTCTTTATAAGATATATCATAAGTATCGCTATTGAAAATGATACTATTGTAATAATAAGTTCTTTGTTATTAAGTATATTATTAAAAATAAAAGTTATGTTCTGGACTGCGCTGTCGGCATCCATGGAAGATATTGCCGTAGAATACCTTGACGCAAAATTTATCATATAATACATAAATATTCCGCACACAACCGGTACAATTCCCGTCATACCTACGGTAAGTGCAGCAATTACCGGAATAATATATGGTATTTTGATGTAAAATAAAAGCGGTGTAAGAATTAAAAGTATTCCTGTCTTAGGTGCAAACCTGAAATACAGAAGATACACTATAAGCACTACAATCGTTGCTATTGCCGCAAGTTCCATAGACATCCCGAAAAGATGTATAAGTGCAAGCACCGTAGCACATATTACCGTAACACTTACCGGCACAAAAGCACACATAACCGCTATGGCAAAACATATAAGCGGATTAGCCAGTATATCATGGGTTCCTATCGCCTTGCCGATTAACAAAAACGAAAAAAGTGCGAGAAGGAACTTCATCACAAGATTAATATATGTGCTGAACCTGCCGTAAAACGCAAGCAGTTTTTCTTTAATTATAAGTAAATTCTTAACAAAAGCCATACCGTCCTCCTACTTTATCTTCTTCATATCTTCCTTGTTAAGTTTATAAATCCTGGCAAGTCTGTTCTGATATACCTTGATGCCATTCTCGGATTCCGTATATCTGTATGAATAGACAAAATATGCAATAAACATAAAAATAAGCATCATGGCTATATATCCCAGAATAATAACTACAAGCAGAACTGTATAGTTCATTGTTGTAAGTCTGTTAATAAGATTTTCAAAATTACAGCATGCAATAAGTATAAGAAGTAAAAAATATGCTATTGTAACTGCTATAGCCGTAAGCCACATATGAAGTGACACATAATCTTTTCTGTAATATTTGGATTTAGGAATATCTTCGGTGCCTTCATGCTTAAGGTACATTGCCGTACGTGCCATAAGACGCACCTTTCTTTTATTAATCATGCTTTTGCTCCTAATTCAAGTCTTAAAAAGGATTATATCATACCCTTTGTTAAATTACGAATACAAAATTAATACGAAATTATTAATTTTGAATGTCCGCTGTCTGATGCCGGACGTATTCTTATCGTATGGCCATTTGCAATAATTGTTTTATTGTCCTGTGCCTCTGTAAATGCTCTGAAAACATTATTGCTTTCATTGCCGCACACACATTTTATCAGCTCAATCAAGGCATTGTCAAATCCCATAGTTCTTGTCTGCACATATATCTGGACCTGATTGTCATCTATTATGACTTCTCCCAGATAATTTCCGTCTTCTTCATATATATATGCAAAATCCATATCCTGCTTATATCTCTTATATCCAAGTGAAGTAATTGTATTCATAAGTATGTCTTTGTAATTATCTTTGGATTCTGTTTCTTCGGTTCTGCCAGGATTGGTAGGTATCACATCCGGTATATTTGTTCCCGATCCGGTCTCCCTTTCTACTGCAGCAGTTGTCTCCTGTGATGTATTGTCATTATTGTCATTCTCAGGTGCCTTTGTCTCTTTAGGTACCACCCCGCCGTTTCCGTCAGGTATATAAACCGGCAGTGCAGGTTCTGATACAGGTCCATTGCCGGTATCAGTAACCGTCTCTTTGTCTATGCCTGCAATAACAACCGAATCTGTCAGCAATCCCGAGGTTGCCGTTATAATTGCGGTTCCTGTGCCATTCACTCTTACATTTCCTTTTTCATCTACAGATACTATATCTTTATCCGAGCTTTTAAATGCAACGGACTGTAAAACCTTATCATCACTTCCCTCAATGCTTAAAGTAAGTGTGGTTCCTACATAAAGACTGCAGTCATCCGTGGTAATTTTAATATATTCTCCGTCTTTAATATAATCATTACGATTGACAGATGGTTCATTGGTATTCTCTGAATTTTTGCCTTTTTTATTTTTATTTATACATATAAGTGTAACTATTCCTGCAATAATCAGTATAAAAACAAGTGCGGTTATAACCACCCTTTTTACATTCAAATGTCCTTTTCTTTTAACAGCAGCCAAAACAGCACCTCCGAATTTTTTTCTATTGTAATACAAATTAAAATAATATTCAACGCAAGAATGGCTCCATGATAATCACAGAGCCACTTTATCAATATTTACCTCAGGCATTAGTTCATCCGAGGTTTTCTTTAAAATTTTTTCGAGCATCATTAGTTCTTCTTGCGAAAATTCTTCCTTCATCCTGTCCGCAACCTTGGAAACATATCCCGAACTCAGATTATAATAATCAAGATATTTCTCCGTTACTTCAAGATGATATTCCCTTCTGTCAGATTCCGATTGGATTTTTCTCAGATATCCTTTTTTAACAAGGGAATTGATTTTATATGCCGCATTAGGGGATGAAATCTGTATAAACGAGGCAAACTCGCTTACCGTGGGATTGCCCATTGCTGCTATAATTTCAATACAATAAGTCTCAACTGTTGTCAGAGAAGTTTCCCTGTTCTGAATCTTTTCAAAAAAAGATTTGTAAAAATGCAGTTTAAACTTTGTATATACGTTTTCAAGTGCTTCATTTACCACGCTGATACTCCATCAATATTTTTTAATAATAATACTGGCATTATGTCCGCCGAATCCGAGGGAATTGGACATAGCATATTCTATATCGCAGTTTCTTCCTTCATTAGGCACAATATCAAGGTCACAAAGCTCATCCGGTGTTCTGTAATTAATGGTAGCAGGTACATATCCTTCTTTAACTGCAAGTGTTGTTATGATTGCTTCAACAGCTCCGCTTGCACCAAGAAGATGTCCTGTCATTGATTTGGTTGAACTCATCATTACAGTCTTTGCCGCATCACCGAAAGCAGTCTTCACAGCCATTGTCTCAACCTTATCATTCATTGGTGTTGATGTTCCATGTGCATTAATATATGTAATTTTATCAGCTGTAATGCCTGCATCATTCATTGCAATCTGCATACATTTTGCAGCACCTCTTCCGTCTTCAGTAGGTGCAGTAATGTGATGTGCATCACAATTAGCTCCGTATCCTACAACTTCGGCATAAATTTTTGCATTTCTCTTTAATGCGTGGTCAAGTTCCTCAAGTACAAGTATACCTGCTCCCTCGCCCATTACAAATCCGCTTCTTTCCTTATCAAAAGGAATAGATGCTCTCATAGGGTCTTCCGACTGGCACAATGCTTTGGATGTTGTGAAACCGCCTACGGAAATTTCGGTAATTCCGGCTTCAGCTCCGCCGCATACCATAATATCGGCATAACCGTCACGAATCTGTCTGAAGCTGTCGCCTACAGCATTGGTTCCTCCGGCACAGGCAGTTACAACGCACGAGCACATTCCCTGAAGATTGTGCTTTATTGCTATTCTTCCTGCTGCCATATTGGTAATTACGGATGGTATAAAATATGGTGATACTCTGTCAAAGCCTTTTTCAAGACCTTTTGAATATTCCTTTTCTATGGTAGAAATGCCACCAATACCGCTTGACACGATTACTCCGCATTTATCTTCTTCGCCTTCAAAAGAAAGTCCGGAATCAGCAATGGCTTCATCTGCTGCTATCATAGCAAATGCACAGAAAAGATCCATTTTTCTTAAATCATGTTTATCTACAAGTTCTTCAACAGGAAGATTCTTAACCTCAGCGGCTACCTTAACCTTTCTGTTAGAAATATCATATTTTGTTATTTTATCAATGCCGCATTTTCCTTCCCTGACTCCGGCCCACATTTCTTTAGCCGTATTGCCAATAGGAGTTACAGCACCTACACCGGTAATAACTACTCGTCTCATCATCGTTTCCTTTCTGTAATCCTCATCAGATTTCCACAATCATACTTGCCCAGGTAAAACCTGCTCCAAATGTAGCCAGTAAAAGTCTGTTTCCTTTTTCAAGCATTCCCTGCTCGTACATCTCGTCTAATGTAATAGGAATTGACGCTGCTGATGTATTGCCATATTTGGCAATAACCTTAACAACCTTTTCCTCAGGGATGTCCATTCTCTTAACTACAGCATCTATGATTCTTTCGTTAGCCTGATGGCACACAACATAATCTATATCATCCATTGTATAACCTGACTGTTCAAGCACCTCGGCTGCCGCACTTCCCATACGCTTTACAGCATTTTTGAATGTCTTTTGTCCATCCATGAAAATATGTGCCTTGCCCATATTCTGTCCTGTACATCCGAGTACATCGGTAAGTCCTTCCGAACCCCATACAGAGTATAATTCAGTGCCTTCCTTAAGCTCTATAACGGTAGCTCCTGCTCCATCGCCAAAAAGTACACATGTATTTCTGTCCTCCATGTCAAGACGGGTGGAAATCTGTTCGCTTCCAATAACGAGAGCATATCTCTCTTTACTGTTCTGAAGAAGTGATGCTGCGACTTTAAGTCCGTATACATATCCTGCACACGCAGCATTAAGGTCAAAAGACGGAATATCCGTTCTAAGTCCCATTTTTTCATGCAATACACAGGCAATTGAAGGTGTAGCATAGTCAGGAGTAAATGTTGCTACTATGAGCATACCTATTTCACTCTTATCTATTCCTGCACGTTCTATTGCAGTATCTGCCGCTTTAAGTGCGAGTTCCCAGTTAGTCTCATTTTCACAGAAATGTCTTTCTTTGATACCTGTCTTTGAATATATCCATTCATCATTGGTATCCACAACTCTGCTAAGATCGTCATTGGTAACAACCTTATCAGGTACCGCATGTCCTGTAGAAACTACCTTTATTCCTACCATAATGCAATCTCCTAAATCTGGCTTTCTACAAATTCTACTATATCCTTAACTGTCTTAAGGTCAGCAATCTTGTCTTCAGGAATTGTTATATCAAAAGCCTCTTCGATTGTCATACATAATTCTACAGCATCTAAAGAATCTGCTCCTAAATCATCTATAAGAACAGCATCCATTGTAATGATGTCCTCTCCGCAGCTTAATGTGTCATTAATAATTTCTTTAACTTTGTCAAATACCATTTTTAAAATTCTCCTAAAAAAAATAATTTAAAATAATTACCTAAAAATATTTAGATAAAACAAAACAAGGTTATTTTATATGCTATAAATAACCTTGTCAAGTAATTATTGTTTATTATGCTGTTCATAATAATCTTTATTTTTTTTATGAATAAAATCAAGATATTCATTCTGGGATAACGGCTTTGAAAAATAATATCCCTGTATATACTGTATTCCAAGTTCTTCCATGGTATCAAGCTGCTCCGCAGTCTCAACACCCTCTGAAACAATATTAAGCTTCATGCCATGAATCATGTGCATTGCCGCATCCATTACATATTTGGCTTTTGTACTTTCAAAGTATGCCGTGGTCATTTGTTTATCAAATTTAACAATATCCACAGGCATGTCCACTATGTAATTAAGATTACTCTGACCCGTACCAAAATCATCCAGTGAAAATCCCACGCCGTAATTCCTAAGGGCAATCATATTGGCAATAAGTTTCTTCTTTGAAGCAAGTGTAGCCGTTTCTGTAATTTCAAGATTAATCGTCTCGCCTGATATATTATGCTTACGCATAATTTCAATAAATTCTTTGGCCAGATCTTCATGTTCACACTGGACTACGGATAAGTTGACTTCAATATATTCCAGTCCGTATTGAAGCACATCACTTGTCTCAATAAAAGTACAGACATTTTCAAAAATAATCTCACCAAGCTTAAGAATCGTACCGTTACGTTCCGCAATCTCGATAAATGTTGCGGGCGGGATAATTTTTCCTTTGTCATCCCTTATTCTCACAAGTGCTTCGGCAGATGTAAAGATATGCTTCTCGGTGGAATATATTGGCTGGTAATAAACTTCTATCCTGTTATTCTCAATAGCGTCATTAACCATCTTTTCGATTTTCTGTACTTCCATCATCCTGTCCCTGAATGCTTTATCTATAATAATGCAGTGGTGTTCCACCATCTCATTACTTCTGTTCGCCTGTCTGAACATATGAAGCATATCATCAATATTATCAGTTATGGAAGAATGTGGCATATAAGATATGTATGGCCGGAATTCTTTATCCCCATAAAGAATAAATCTTCTTCTGAGGAGCTCAAACATCTTTTCCGCTTCTTCGGAATGTTTATATAAGATATATATGTCATTTTCATTCGTCTTAAAGGCAAAAGTATTCGGTATATCCTTAAAAAGATTGATTATCTCTTTCTTACATCTGATAGTCCCGGATACCGGTGCTTTATTAAAATCATCAAAAGTTACCATTATGAGTGAAAAACGTTCACCGTTACGGAAACGCTGGCTTACATACGGACCGAATGTATTCTGGTTAAAAAGTCCGGTTTCCCTGTCAAGTGCGGATTCCGGATTCTCAAGTCTTATGTATACCACAAGCATACCCAGTGTAATCGCAAAGCTTACGATAAGCTGTTTTTTGTAAAATGCCTGTATAACACATACGGCTATCCATAATATAATCCAGAGGCTCATAACCTTAACTCTGTCTTTATTAAGCACCCTGCTGTATTTAGCAAGCAGTGCTACCGATTGAAGAGTGAATATACACAGGAAAACATATGATACATAAAGACTCAAGCCCTTTGAATATACCACCTTCCCATCTGATACGAATTCAATAGGTGCAGCACATATACCTATACATACAATTGCAAAGGATCCATACACTGCTAATCTTGAAATTTTAAGTTTGTCTCCATTGTCGTATACATTACTCATAATGTACATGAGACAACATCTGGCAACATTAACCACTGTAATAAGATAAAACTTAGCTACTCCGTTTACGATCCCTCTTCCGAAATAATCATACTTACTCATCAAAACTATGGATATAATATCCATAAATACACAAAGAACGGTAGAACACAGCAAGTTAAAAAAAGCGAATTCCGAATTAAGAAATACCTTTTTACAACTCAGATATAAATACATAATCACTATAAGAATCATCAAGCTGCAACACTGTATTGCTATATTCATATCATGTCTCCTTTCTTTTGCAAATATATGTTTAATTTTAACATAATACGGTCAAATTTTCAACATTCTTTAATACAATTTATTTAATTTTATATCGTTTTGAAATACGTTTTTTTCTTCTTTTATGAAGTCCGTTTTCTTCCCTGTATCTGGCTATCGACTCTGCTATTGTTGTATAATCCCTTTCAAATAATTCATCACATATCTGTTTTTCAAGTATGTCATGCGGAACTTTTTCAAGTATCTTTGAAGTCACAAAAGCCTTGCTCTCCCTCTTGTATTCGTGCATATTGTTAAGTTTCTGGATATGTGCCATTTCCTGACGCCATAAGATAGCAAGTTTGTTGTCTATCCTCCCCTCAGGGTTTTTAGACGGTGCCCTGAGTTCGTAGAAATCAACACCTTTTTCTGTCTCTTCGACAGTTATAATTCCCCAGTATTCAGGCACATGTTCACCTATATGCGTTCCATGGGTGCTGCCTACAACCACATAGTTGTAGTCACAATAGCGGTCATAATCCTTAACCTGCCCGGACAGTCTTGCATAAGTATCGGCATCGCTTTTTATTTCGATGCCGATAAAATCTTTTTCTGTAATTATTAATATGTCCGCCCTTGAATTACCCATGCGTTTTTCCTCAAACACACGGGTCTTGCCGTATTTCTCTTCAAAATACATAAATAACGGCTCTCTTATGTCTTTATCGTAAAGCATTTTTCTTCTTTCTCATTCTGTTCTGTATAAATTCCACAAAAATTGTTATATATCTGAACATTGATTCAGCCGCAAACCCAAATACAATCGTTAGCAAAATACATATATTGGACATATCGCTCATTGCAAAGAGATTGTCAAGGAACAATCCGCAGAAAATAAGTCCGAAGATATTAAGTGCAAGTATTCCGTATTTGAATTTGTTAAACGGATGGCTTATTTTAATCATAATCATGAAACCAACAACGGCAATAAGCAATGTTGAGGCAGTAGCTATATCCGTAGATGGGATATTAAAAACATGTCCGCATATAACAAGTGCCGATACCGCAAAGAAATCCGTTAATCCGGCGGGCAATGCCTTTAACAGCACATTTCCAAGGAAATGGCCTTTAATTCTTGATTTGTTAGGTTCAAGTGCAAGTAAAAATCCCGGAATACCAATTGTAAACATACTTATTAACGATACCTGCGATGGCATTAACGGATATGAAATCATCAATACCGTAGAAAATATCGTCAGCAATAATGAAAATATATTTTTTACAAGGAAAAGACTTGCGGAACGCTGCACATTATTAACAACCCTTCGTCCTTCAAGAACAATTTCAGGCATTCTTGAAAAATCCGAATCAAGGAGTACAATCTGTGCCGCCTGGGCTGTAGCTTCGCTTCCCGATGCCATTGCAACACTGCAGTCAGCATCTTTCAAGGCAAGGATATCATTTACGCCGTCACCGGTCATTGCAACAGTATGTCCCTGCATTTTAAGAGCTTTAACAAACTGCTGTTTCTGTTTAGGAGTAACCCTGCCGAACACCGTATATTTGGCAATTGCCTCTGAAATCATCAGATTATCGGTGAGAGTGGATGCATCAACATACTTTTCCGCGTTTTCTATTCCCGCCTGTCTTGCAACTTCTGATACGGTCACAGGATTATCACCTGATATAACTTTGATTGCAACACCCTGTTCCTTGAAATAAGTAAAAGTCTCTACAGCGTTATCTCTTATCTCGTTTGCAAGTACAACAAATCCTAACGGAAGTATCTCACCGTCAATGACACCGTCCCTTGTCAGGCTTTCGGCTTTTGCAAGTACAATTACCCTGTAGCCCTTAGTTGTATATTGGCTGATATCGTCTTTTAAATTATTAAATCCTGTTTTAATTATGAACTCCGGAGCGCCAAGCACATAATAGTCACCGTTAAATGCCATTGCACCGTATTTTACGGTTGAATTAAATGGATACACTTTTGATGCTGTCCTTTTGCCGTTCATAACATTATTGTCATTGAGATATTTCTTTAACGCCACCGCTGTAGCGTTATTATCGATTGATGACATAACATAATCTGTAAAAACCTCATTCATTGAATCATCACAGGATACAATTTCAGTTATTGTCATCTCCGGCTTGGTTATTGTTCCTGTCTTATCAACGCAAAGTACATCTACCCTGGCAAGAGATTCAATACTCTTCATATCATGTAAAAGCACTTTATCCCTGGCAAGTTTCATCATACTGACTGCAAGTGCCAGCGTCGTGAGTAGATAAAGTCCCTCCGGAATAAGACCGATTATTGAGGCAACCATTGACGTTATGCTCGTTCTGAAAGATGCATGCCGGAATACGAATGCCTGAACAAAAAGGATAACACTCATAGGTATTATAATAATACCTATAACCTTTACAAACATATTGATAGAACGTATCATTTCCGACTCTTCGCCTTTTTTCAAAGCCTTGGCTTCATTAGTAAGCTTGGAAATGTATGAATCGTTGCCAACCCTTGTAAGTCTGGCATAGCCCTCGCCTGATACAACAAAACTTCCTGACAGAAGTTCTTCATTTTCTTTCTTAACTATTCCGTCTGCCTCACCTGTAAGCATTGATTCGTTAACGGTTATCTCTCCTGAAACTACAACAGAATCGGCACATATAGCATCTCCCGAAGAAAGCCATACAAGATCATCTATAACAAGTTCTTCCGCCGTTACCCTTTGTCTTTTGCCGTCTCTTATAACAACAGCGTGTCCGGCGTTAAGTATTTTCATTTTATCCAGAGTCTTTTTTGCACGAAGTTCCTGGACAATTCCGATTAAAATATTGCCGATTATGATAGGAAGAAATGTTAAATCCCTGAATGCTCCGGCAATACATAAAAGCACCGTTATCACAAGAAATATAAGGTTAAAATATGTCAAAAGATTATCACGGATTATCTTTCCCGTTGTTCTGTCGGAACTGTCATCCGCAATATTAATTTTACCTGCTTCAATCCTCGCATTGACTTCCGCAGCAGTAAGTCCGTTAAATTCCGAATTTATGTTATTTTCAACATTGTTGTCCATATATCCTCCAATATGTTACCTATTTAAACAAATCATTAACGTAATTTTTAACATACATATCCTTCATTGCGTAATATCTGGGATGTGTTCTCCAGCCCTGGTCAACAGAGCCCTCTCCGTAAAGTACAATCTGTGCATCAGGATATGTTTTTTTCAAAAGTTCATAGTCTGCCTCAGATACATTGGTATGCTCAAGAAAAAGTCTTTCAAGTTTAGGATAATTAAGTAATGGCGTAATGTCACTTACCGGATTGTAACTTATGTTAAGGTCAACCATTTCATTTAAATCAGCAAGTACACTTAGATCTGTCACATCTCCTACAAAAAACTCAAGATACATAAGTTTTTTACAGTATTTTACATATGACAAATCACTGAGATAATGGTCGGAAGTATCTCCGTCCCAGTTGTCCACAAGAATAAGAATTCTTAAATCAGGCATATACTGTAAAAATGATATGTCCGTAACTTTGTTATGTCCTATATCAAGGGCTACCATATCTGTACAATACTTAAGCACTTTGCAATCGTCATTGGTAAGTCTGTATGTAATAGAACCGTCTTTTAAAGTGGAAAAAGCAACCGTATCAGTTCTTATGGTCCAAAGTCCAAGCGTAACCTTCCATACAAATTTTATGTCCGGAAATTTTGCCTGCAGGATCTCCATCTGTTCATTCGTGAGGTTGGAATCGCATAAATCCACATGTTTTAATGAAGGAAGCTTTGATAATGATGCTATAAGTGAATCTGTGCCATCAAAAGTCATCCCGTTTAAATCCAGTTCCTCATCCGTGCTCTTTACAACTTTGCTGCCTATCGTAACCTCGTATTCCGTAGTGGTCTCCTCGGATGTCACAGGTATTGTTGTAACAGCCCCGGATGACGCTGTTGTCTTTGCTGTCAAAACCGTATCGTCTTTCTTATCCAATTTATTAAGCCTTAGCAGTACCATTATCGCGAGCGTAACTATTACCAAAAAAAATAATATTATAAATGTTAAGCAGATGTAAAGACCTGTCCTGCTCTTTTTCTTTTTTCTACGATTGTTTCCCATCATATTCTCCTGTAATCATTTTTTACTTAAATATTCAACTGCCGACAACGCAGCTACGTTGCCTTCTCCTGCGGATTTGATATACTGGTAAGGTGTTCCGGTAATATCTCCGGCGGCAAAACAGCCCTGGATATTGGTACGCATCTTTCTGTCTGTGCATACATGGTTATTCTCAATCTCAAGTCCCGGAATAAGCCTGTCCGGAGCAATACAATCTCTCAGTATAAAAACTGCGTCAACCTGCAGCTGGGATTCTTTAAGCCTGATTCCCGTAACTTTCTGCTCTCCTGTAATTTCAATAATCTTATCGTGTATCACCGTAATTTTATCTGTATCACAAAGGTCGCTGTCCGTATATGGCACATAATATACCTTGGAAGCAACTTCCGAAAGAAACTTAGCTTCCGATTCGCTGTCCTTGGAAAATCCTGCTACCGCAACCGTCTTATTACGATAAAACATTGCATCACATGTAGCACAATAACTGACTCCTTTTCCAAGAAATTCTTTTTCACCTTTTATCGGTGTTCCAAAAGAAATACCTGTTGCAAGTATAACCGTTGATGATTCGTACATACCGTCTGATGAAAGTATGGAAAAATAATCGTCCATAGGATATACGGAAATCACATTTTCCTCAGTGATTTCTATACCCATCCTGTCAATATGATTCTTAAATGCTTCTACTACTTCCATGCCTGTCATTCCATACAATCCAAGGTAGTTATTAATTTCATGGGCCGATATTATTTTGTCCGATAAATTCTTTTTGCCGAAAATAATTATATTCCGGTTCCGGTTTTTTGCATTTATGGCTGCCGAAAGTCCCGCCGGACCTGTACCGATAACTGCTATGTCATATCTCATACATCTACTCCGTATTCATCGTGCATATACACTCTGTACACATTTTTAATCTGCTTATAAATCTTGCCTGTAAGCTCTGTTCCAAATGCTTTTACAATATTATTGTTGAGTTCCAGCGTATTCTCACTTTTCATGATTGCACTGTAAATAGTATTGTAATTGCCGATTGTAAAACCGGGAACGATAACCGTACTTCTAATCATATGCTTGTACTTATCAGGGAACTCAATAATCAGTTCTCTCCTGCGTACAGCCTTAACCTGTGAAGCCTCATCCTGCTCATTGTCCGGCTTTGCAAGCGGACTTTCAACAGGCTGCGGCTGGTTCTTATGTACAGTATCCGGTTTCTTTACAACTGCACTCTTATGTGTCCTTCCGCATTCAGGTCTGCCTGATATATAGCTCTTTCTGCAAATTGTTACACCTCTTTCTTCCCAGAAGTCAACAATACTGTCAAAACCTGTATCCCCTGTAATAATTACAACGTTACCGATTCCTCCCTGGGCAATTCTGTAGCCTAAAAATGTAGCAAGTTGGAAATCAAGATAATTTTTGCCAACCTTATGTGTGGCAAAATATTCATATTTTGCTTTGGAATTCATTAATTCCACATGAATCTGGAATGGCAGATTCTTAATGAATTCACTGTAAAATATAATAACTTCATCTCTCCCGGTCAGCTTTTCTACTCCCTCAAAGCCTTTTTCTCTTACGTTTTCGTAATCAATTAAATATAAACTCATGCCTGTCCTCTTTCTATTTTCGTATCGTTTCTAATTATAGCACATATTGTTCATATTGACATTATTCATTTTGCTTTGTTATAGTACGATTGTCAAGGAGGCATTTTTATGAATCAGGAATTTATGAAAAAAAAACCAATACTTCCATTAGTTATTTCCATGGCCCTTCCCATGACAATTTCAATGCTTGTAAATGCTTTATACAACATAGTCGACGGGTATTTTGTCGCAAAAATCAGCGAAGATGCAATGACAGCACTTTCACTTGTATTTCCGTTGCAGAATGTGCTTACTGCAATTACCGTGGGTTTTGGTATAGGAATCAATGCCGTAGTGGCATTTTACCTGGGTGCCAATGACAAAAAAACTGCAGACACCGCAGCATCCCTCGGAATGTTTTTCAATATAATTCACGGAGTTGTCCTCACGGTACTTTTTCTGACGACAATTCCTGTCTTTTTAAAGTTATTTACCGGTAATAAGGATGTCATATCTTCGGGAATGCAATATTCTTATGTTGTTTTTTCATTCTGCATACCGGTATCAATATCCATGACCTTTGAAAAAACTTTTCAGGCGGTGGGACGCATGAAAGTATCAATGATCTGTATGATGGCAGGATGTGTCACCAATATAATCCTTGATCCCTTATTCATATTCGGTGCCGGCTTTATCCCTGCAATGGGGATTAAAGGTGCAGCAATAGCTACCGTTACAGGCCAGTGCGTCACTCTTCTGGCATATTTTTTATTCTACACATTCTCTTCCGTCCCGGTACGTTTTTCTCTCAAGGAACTGCATTTTGACGGAAAAATATGTAAGAAATTGTATTCAATCGGTATTCCTGCCGGTCTTAATATGGCATTGCCATCACTTCAGGTATTTGTACTTAATAAGATATTATCGGTATATCAGGGCGGCTATGTCCTTGTCCTCGGCTCTTATTACAAGCTGCAGACCTTCCTATACCTTACGGCAAACGGTGTTGTGCAGGGAATGCGGCCTGTTCTCAGCTTTAATTACGGTGCCGGAGAGCATAAACGCGTGCGTAATATTTTTATCTGTTCCCTCTCTATAATCGGCATAGTCATGACTCTCGGAACCATACTATGCCTTATTGCACCGGACAGGCTGATAGGAATTTTTTCATCCAATCCGGACACAATAGCAATCGGGATGCGGGCAATAAGAATAATAAGCATAGGATTTATCGTTTCCTCAATACCTGTCACCATATCAGGTGCACTTGAAGCCCTCGGAAAAGGTATAAGCTCACTTATTATCTCCATATTAAGGTATATAGGCATAATGCTTCTTCTTGCATGTATCCTTAATAAGGTTATCGGTGCCCAGGGTGTATGGCACAGCTTCTGGATAACAGAATTTATAACAGCTTTCGCCGCGGTAATCATTTATAAAAAAACTTTTAAGAAATCATAATTTACGCTTTTTGATTTCGGAAATATATCTCTCCATCTCCGTTGAGGCAGTAGCGCCGTCCCCCACCGCCGTTACAACCTGACGGAGATTTTTTTCGCACACGTCACCTGCCGCATACACACCGTCAATACTTGTCTTTTTAGCACAGTCCGTCACAATATAATCCTTATCGTTTAACTTAATAATATCCCTTACAAATTCCGTGGCAGGTTCATAGCCTGCAAATATAAATACTCCGAATCTTTCGTTATCCGGTGCAAAAGTAGTCTTTTCCCCTGTCAGGTCATTGCAATAGGTAATACTTTTTATCATCTCCTCATCGCCCCTGACTTCTAACACCTTGGTATTGTAAAGAATTGATATTTTCTCATTCTGTTTTGCCTTTGCGGATACTTTTTCGGGACAGGTAAACTCTTTTTCCCTCATGATAATCGTAACGTGACTTGCGTATCTGGTAAGAAAAACACTTTCCTGTGCCGCCGCATATCCTCCTCCAATGACAAATACTTCCTTGTCCTTAAAAAAAATTCCGTCACAGGTGGCACAATACGCAATTCCTTTACCCTTATATTCCTCTTCTCCCGGAAACCCAATCATTCTCGGATGTGCCCCTGTGGCTATAAGTATGGAAAAAGCGTAAAAAACACCCTTATCCGTATTAATAACCTTAATATCCTTATCAGGACAAAGTGACAGAACCTTGGCTTTAAGATACTCCGCTCCGAAACGTGTCCCCTGTTTTTTCATAATTCCCGTAAGTTCTGCACCGCTTGTCTCATATATCCCCGGATAATTAACAACCTTCTCGGTAATGACTATCTGTCCTCCGAAATTATTTTCCTCCATTACAAGCACCCTGTAGCCTGCCCTCGCAAGATATAAAGAGGCGGTAAGCCCTGCAGGTCCGCCTCCTATAATTACAGCATCATATAATCTTTCCATTTCCATAAAACACTACCATCCCTACATTATTTGTAGTTTAGTATGTGCATTTTATGTAAAAAAATTCTTTAAATAACTACAATCGTATCTCCTTCTTCAAGGCTTATGCTTCCGTTAGGAATTACTATGCTGTCATTCCGCATTATCATTACCACAAGAGAACCCTCTTTTTTAGGAATCTCAGATAATTTTTTACCTAAATACCTGCTGCCCTCGTCTATTACTATTTCTGAAAGTGTAATTCCGTCAACCTGTTCAGGTGAAATAGCACTAAGAATGAGGGTATCTTCGGGAAGAAGCAGGGTATCTCCGTTGGGTATTATATTCTCGCCATTTCTTTTAAGAAGCACTATAAGAGTCTGTGGCGGCAATATGATGTCCTTTATTTTTCTGTTGCACCAGGTATGTTCTTTGGGAATATCCACCTGTATAAATTGTACCGGGACTTCCTCGGCGTAATCGTTAAATGTCTTCATTACATCGGCTTTGGTATCAATCATGCCGAGTTTTTTGGCAACGAAAGGAAGAAGGCTACCCTGAAAAAGTATTGAGAATAATACAATAAAAAATACAAAATGAAAAATATCATTATCCGTATTAACGGACAGCACCGCAAATATGGCAAAAACAATGGACGACGCTCCCCTAAGACCTGCAAAAGCTACTAAAAGTATCTGTTTAAGTTTACTTTTAAACGGCAGCATTACAAGAAAAACAGCTATAGGTCTTGCAACCACCATAATAAACAATCCCGTCAGAAGTGCAGGCCCGATAACAGCAGGTATTCTTGATGGAAATGACAAAAGTCCCAGCAGGAAAAATATAAGCACCTGCATAAGTCCCGTTGTTCCATCAAAGAAATTAACAAGATTTCTTTTGTTGTAAATATCCTTCATATTACCAATCACAATGCCTACTATGTATACGCTCAAATAACCATTTCCGCCAAAAGCCTGTGGTATGGCATATCCGGCAAGGGCTATTCCCACAACAAATATCATATCAAAACCGGCTATGGAGAACCTTGCCTTCTTAAGGATAAAATAAGATACTACAGCAATAATGCCACCGAATAGCAGTCCAAGAAAGACCTGCCTGACAATGAGAATGGCAATACCGTTAACGCTTGCACCGCCCTTTGCTATGGCTATCATGGTCGCCGTAAGCATATATGCACAAGGATCATTGCTTCCGCTTTCTATTTCAAGCATTGACGCCGTATTATATTTTAAATTGAGTTTCTTGGAACGAAGTATTGAAAAGACTGATGCTGCATCCGTTGAGCTTATTAAAGCGCCGATTAAAAATGATTCAACCGGATTCATACGGAGAGCAAAATGACAGAAAACACCTGTAACCGCAAAGGTAACAAGAACACCTACAGTTGATAAAAGTACTGCCCTTACCGCAACATTTTTAGCATATCTTACATTGGTACCGAATCCGCCATAAAACATAATAAAAATCAATGCTACAGAACATATATTCTCAGCAAAAGAATAGTCGTCAAAATGTATCTTGAATATGCCATCTGAACCAAAAAGCATACCAAGTACAATAAATGAAAGCAGTATTGGTATTCCAAGCTTTCCGGATATTCTGCTCAATAATACGCAGGCAAAAATAATCAATGATACAATAAGCAAATATGTCATAAAACCTCCATAAATGTAATCGTTTTTTCCATTTTAAAGTATTTTATTATTTTTGCCTAGTTAATTTAACTTAATTTATTAAGGAAATCTTCTGCAAGATCTTTATAATGGCTTCTGCTGATAGGTATTACCTTATCATTGTATAATTTTATATTGTCCTTTTCTATTTTCATAATCTTACTGCTGTTTACGATATAACTTCTGTGGCACCTTATGAAATTGCCGTTCAGTTTTTCCTGTACGTTTTCGATTGTCATATATGTAGTGTACATTCCGCTGTTGGTATATATGTGCAGCAGCCTTAATTCACTTTCTACATAATATATGTTTTTCAGCTTAATCCTTACATATTTTTCCCGGTTTTTGATAAATAACGACTCGTCATTATCTTCATTAATCATATTAATAAGTTTGTATAAAGAATCTTCTATATACTCCCTGCAATATGGTTCTGTAAGAAAATAAAAAGGATCTGAGCCGAATATACGTTTTACCTCCTGTATGTCTTCCGACATATAAGCGAATCTGATATACGGATAATCCGATTTGAGACTTGATGTTACTTTTACTCCATCATCTTTTCCGATGCGGGTATTGATATATACTGCATCAACTTCTCCTTTACATTCATCAACTATATATGTCGTAAGTGAAAAATAATTGTCATGAACCGAAACAAATACATTATCTCCCAAAATTGCATAGATATAATTTTTTAGTTCATCTGCATAATACCTGCTTCCATCACAAATTGCTATATTTATCATTCCTACAACGCTCCTCATTCGTATTTTGTAATATCAAAATATCGCAAAACGGTAGCTGTGTCACGGAATTTACCGCACTGGAATTGGTTAGTGCGCATAAAAAGTCCGTTTTTCGGTAATCTTTACACTATTAATTCATCCGTGATATAATCATCATATTATGATTATTACAGGACGTGGAATATGGTATTACGAGATTTTTTTACGCAGTTAGGCGACATATATGACTTTCATTTTGAGAAAAACAGGAATGGTTCTTACCGTGTAAATACAGTTATAAAAGAACTCATATATGATGATTTATATACACCGTCAGACTTTAATGAATCACAGATAGGATATTTTCTTGCCAATGACGATTTATCGTACCAGAATTATCCCAATATCCGTAATTCCTTTTCAGAACTTATGAATCCCAAGGATAACAGCAACCGTTTCCCGGTTCTGGAGTTTGCCGATTCCATTGATATAGGCAAAATGTATCTGTACTATAATACCCTTACCAACAATCTTGAGCAGGAAAAACAGGATGCTTTGTGCAATTTTATTGATAAGGTTTTTGAGGATGACGTTATCCTTCATGCCAGACTCCGCGTTATATGTACCTCGGACTACGAGTACATTGTATGGATAATATTAAACGGAATGTTCAACAGCCAGACTTTTGATTCAATGCTTCAGAAATTTGTAGCGGAGAAAAAGCCATCTTTTGAACCTGTTTCTATCTCTGAATCCTCATTCAAGCATAGAATCAGTCTTTTTTTAAGCAAAAAGAATAGTCATATCCGTCTGTATACAGGAATTCTTGTATCTTTGCTTATTGTGGAATTTATTCTGGCTTTAGCGCCCAACTTCATTCCGAAATATAATTCCATTTCAACTACAGAACAAAGCATATATTCCATTATTATACTTATATATTCCTCTCTGACTACTTTATTCTGGTTGTTCCAGACCTCTTATTCATTAAATTATGCAGAGCTTAGAACTATGTATATGTATATTGATGACTATAGTGAAAAAGATTTTGATAATTACTCTGAAAACTCATTTATAAAAAGGATTATGACGCCCATATTCAAAAGTAAGTCCAAGGTCGATAAATCAAGGGATTCCCTGCGCCATGCCGGAATGGTACTGGTAGTCATTTCCTGTGCCCTGGCACTTATTCCTTCTTTTATTTTTCAAAGTTTTCCGGTTCTTATAGGTTTGTGGGTTATGGTATGCCTTATATGTATGGTGACTGACAGAATAACCAATGACAAGAGATACAGGGAATATTACGATATGCTTACGTCTCCAAAGGGTACAAAGCCCTCCGAATTCCGTGGGCTTGCCAAGATTTACCGGTGGGAATATGAGAAAACAGGTCTTAACCTTAATGATAACTATTATAAAGACACCATTCCCCTGCATTGTAATGTATGCTATAAAAACATCTTTTCCATGGCTTATGACCGTAATAAATGGTCATTAATAAACCAGCACCTTATACTGTTCTTCCTCAATCTGTTTCTGGTAATATTCGTAATTTTCAACTATCTTATCGGCAGTAAGGGAAGATTTTTCAGGATACCGGATAACGTAGATGTTAATATTTTTGTACTTATATACATACTTTCTGCAGGAATTTTCAGTATCATAGTTGCAATTACCAACAGTTCAAAAATGCATGGCATTGCACTTTTAGCCCACAGTATTATACACATCGGAAACCATCCCCAGGATGCTGAAAAAATATATACTACACTACAATGTGACAACTATATAAAAGAAGTGGATGAAGCCCGGGGAATTTATCTGTATAATATGGCAATTTTTAATAATGGCGGGGTTATTGAGGACATTTTGCCTGAATCCGACAGAATGTTATTTGCCCATAGAAAAAGTACACTCAATGCTTTTCTTGGAATTACAGTATGTATGCTGTATGTCATTGTAATTATGTTTTTTGTGTGGCATACAAGACAGTACCGGTTGTTTTTCCCTGTAACGGCTGCTTTTATCCTGATATATTTCTTTGCTATATTATATCTTCCAAAAAGAGTCTCAAAGAAAAAAATTATCAAAGAAATCAAGAAACTTTCCGGGGTCTGATAATTATACCTGTTACCGTGAGGACAGCAGGTATAATCAAAATCACGCTCTTTGCCGCAGATGTACCGATTCTTTTTGCCAGTATGCTGATTAATACCATACCTATAGCATTTCCGACACTGTTATAAACAGTTGCCCATGCAAAATTCCTTCCTATACGTTCTTTTGGCGATGCCTCCATTATCATTAACATTATAATATTTGCGGCAGAAAAATATGCTCCTATCATTATTCCGTATGCTGCTGCCGTAATAATATAATTCTTTGATACAATAAATAATATCAGAGAAACAACGGTGACAGCCACATCTGCACAGATTGCTTTTCTCCTTGATAAACGGTCTCCCATAATGCCGCTTGCTATATTAATTATGATAGTTATAAGGGGCTGTATAAAAAGAATCATGTTAATTATATAGTCTGTTTTAAACCGCATGGTTATCATAGGTTCATTATAGAATTTTATTCCGGACGTACCTGCACCCCATGCAAAAATAACAATATACAGGTATATAAGTGCAGAATTTCTTTTATTTCCGCATGTGGGTAATTGTGTTATTTTTTCTGTTGTTGTCTGTTTTTTGTCCCATGGAAGAAAAATAAATACAATAACAGCCACAAAAGCAGTAATTGCTATTCCTATTCCATACATCCTTGTATAATCATACGGTCTGCCTGTTATGGCAATTCTACGAATAACAGGTACGGATGCTGCAGATAACGCTGCTACCGCCGCAAGTATTCCCCTTACGGTGGCGCGCTTCTTTTCATCGATAAATGAAGCAATATATATATACTGGATATCCACGCTTGTGCTAAGTGATATCAGGGAATTACCAATAAGAAATACTATGTACTTCCTTGTAGTCATGCACAACAACAGACCGGGTATATACAGAAGCAGGTTAAGCAAAAGGACTTTTTTCCTGCCAAGATAATCAACCATTCCCCTGAAAACCGGTGACATCAGAGATATCGCATAAAACGGAATTGCCACACTGTTAATCATTACCGTTGCATCCTCTAAAGACATATCCAAGGGATTCATAACCAGATCCCTAAGAAAAAGAGACTGTATTTTATCATAAAGTTCAGAACAATACGAATCACCGATCTGGATGATAATAAGTATGGCAATTAACATTGCCCCTGCAGTCAATCCTGTATTTTTCTTTTCACTCCGCATATTTCATTTATCCTCCAATGTAAAAATGAGGTAACAAATGTTACCTCACCTTAAAAGCGTTCTCAATATCGCCAATATATATAATTGTATTGGCAGGAACAATTGCCGGATTCCCATAGCTTAATCTGGTTCCGTCCGAAAGGTATGTACCTTCCTTTGAGAAATCAGTTACTATGTAACTGCCGACAATACCATTACAGGTAATGATGCAGTGCATACTGCTGACATTATCACTCCTTATGACGAGATTAGCCTCTGACCCTGAGCTTCCTATTACCAGCTGTTCGCCCTGCTCCAATTCTATAATATACCCTGCATAAACACCTCTGATTCCCTCAATGTATCCGCGCTTATTTAAGCTTTCAGAATCCATACAGTGTTTCCTTTCTGAACTTTGAGTTCTATTTCCTGACCAAGCGAAAGTTACTTCTCCCAATACGAAACACATCGTTCTCATGTATATATTTTGGTTTTCTTAACAAAACGTTATTAAGGTATGTAAATGAACCTGTTGATGGAACAATTTTATATTTATCCTTATCTATATCATATACTATTGTGCAATGATTGTCACGCGTAATCTGAATATCATCTGTTAAATGTATATCCATCTGACATCCCGTGCCTATCCGGTTAAGGCCTTCGTGTATAGGATATTTTTTCCCCATTCCTGTTCCGAATATACATTCCAGGAACGCAATATTTTTTTTATTCATATCTTCATCACAAACAGGGCATTTACTAAATTTGTTTTCATCATAATAGTGTCCTCTCTCACATTTATTCATCTTCTATGCCTCCTCTCCTATATTAAGATATTTGCTTACTGTACCCACTACATCCTTATATCTTGAACGGCTTATGGGAACTATGGTTCCGCCGTATAAAAGAAGTCCGTCATTTACAAGTTTCTTGACTTTGTCAAGATTAACGATAAAACTCTGATGTGTGCGCAGGAAATTATTCTTAAGTTTCTTCTCAACTTCATCCAGTTTGTAGTAATATGTACTGAAGCCATCATAATAATGTATGTTTATAACTCTTTTCTGGCTTTCTATATAATAAATATCCTTAAGAAGAACAACGGAATCGCCCTTTCTGCTCTCAGGGTTACCTATTGTCAGCAGCTCCGCATTATCTTCATCCACTATCTGTATAATTTTATAAAGTGAATCTTTTACATAATCTTCTTCATAAGGTCTTGTAAGGAAATATATCGGATTAATCCGGAATATATCTTTAGCCCTCTCGATGTCATCAGAAAGAAATATTATTTTAATATTGGGATATTCTTTTTGCAGGCTTTCCGCTGTAGCGATGCCTCCTTTCTGCCCTGCATTAATATCAATATAAACCGCATCCAGTTTTCCTTTCCTCTCATCGCATACATATGTAACAAGTGAAAATACATTATCATGCGTTGATACCGATACTTCATTTCCAAGCGTATTTTTAATTAAGTTCTCCAACTTTTCAAGTGTTTTATTATTTTCATCGCAAATGGCTACTCGTATCATTTATCCGCTCATCCCAATCTGTTCATTTTGTGTTAGTCTAGCACATTAATCCCATTTGAAACGTAAAATGTAATAAATGGTTAAAAAATTGTAACTTTTGGTAAAAAAAAGCTACAGGTGATTTACCACCTGCAGCTTTTTTAACTATCTGCTATTCGTAGATGTTTTTCTTCTTATCCTTTGTCTTAGCTTTTTTCTTCAAAGGATGTTTTGGATTCTTATCTGCCATAATCATTCGCCTCTTTTCGATACTATGTCATCTGAAAATTAACCTTCAATGGCAATATATTTATTCTCTTCTACTGCTTTCTTAGCTTCTACCTTAGGTACGAAGAGTTTCAGGATACCATGCTTAAACTCACCCTTAATGTCTTCCTGTTTAACAGCTTCACCGACATAAAAGCTTCTCTGGCATGCTCCGGCATAACGTTCCCTACGGATATATCTGCCTGATTCTTTCTCCTGTTCGTCCTTATCAAGTCCCTTGGCTGCACTAATTGTAAGATATCCGTCATTCAACGAAGCCTTAATCTCATCTTTAGTAAAGCCAGGTAAATCAATCTCTAATTCATAACCGTTATCAGTTTCCTTAATATCGGTTTTCATAATCCTGTCTGCTTTCTTACCATAAAGTTTCTTTTCTGTGTTCTTCATATCCCTGTCATAGAATGGGAATTCATCAAACCAGTCATCAAATAAATTTTCTCCAAAAATACTAGGCATCAACATAAGTCATCTCTCCTTTTCTAAATAAATGCTCATTAACCATGTTTTCTTGGAACCGGAAGATTTAATTTTTATCTCTTCCTTTGTTCTAGGTGTAATATAACACCTATTATTAGCAATGTCAAGAGGAGAGTGCTAATTTTTTGTGAACTTTTTGTGAACTCTTATAAACACTGGGCTCACAGCACTTCACTTTTAAAAAAATGATGATTTTTGCGATTTTACTCCATTTTTACTCCATTTGCGATCAAATTTAGAGTAAAAACCCATAGAGACTCGTCTAAATTCGTCTTGTAATTTTTCTAAATAACCATCAAATTTTCCATCTTTTTTATCTCATTTTCAATTCTTTCTATTGAGGTAATATGGTTATATACATCTATAGTCACCTGCACATTAGCAAGTCCCATAATATATTGAAGAACTTTAGCATCCATTCCTTGCTCTGCCATTCTCGTACATCCTATATGACGCATAATATGTGCTGAAAATTTCGGTAAAAGACTTGCTTTTCGTCTTTCCTTCTTAGCGTTTATTGTCTCTGCCTTATTATAAGCCTCAACTATATTATAGAGTACATTATTGACTGCACCAGGCATCATTGGCAATCCATTTTTGCCTGTAAAAACAAAGTCTCTTAATCCATCACCATAATCTTTATAGACCAACTGATGATTGATTGTTATCTCTCCAGCTTCCATATCCACATTATGCCAAGTCAAACCTATAAACTCGCCACATCTTACAGCTGTTCCTATCATAATCTCAAGCATTGGCAAATAACAATTATACATATTACTTGCACCAACAAACTCAAACAATCTCTTCTGTTGTTCTTCCGAGAGAGCTTCTTTCTTCTTAGGATCAACTCCGTAATCCTTCAATGCCATCTTAGCAGGATTCTTTCTTATAAGGTCATCTTCAACAGCCATCTCAAATACAGGATCGAGCATATCATAAATCACGTATTTAATTTACCAATTATTTTTCATACTATATACATTATTTACTGCTTCAAGATAACAAATGAAAGACGGATGATTATGGTCATTCTGTCTCAGATATCTATTCTTAATATCACAATATTGTTCTCTAACCAATATCCATTTTCCATTTCTTTTGATATAGTCTACTTTTTGTTTAAGTTTTTTAGAAGAATGTGCTTCTTCCCACATATATTCATCATAAACTATAATTCCAGTCTTTTTATGAATCAATCTATAATATTTGTCTTTATTATCTCTTGTTGTTATAGCTACATCCATTGAAAATCCAGTTGAATTTCCACTCTTAAAATATCTCTTTTCAGTTGTTAGAGAGGATCTTGAATCTTGGCAATCTGACCAATCATTATTTCTAAGTGCCTTATTAAAAGCTTTACGAATTGCTTCTTTTATATCTCGGCACCTTTCATAATCTTCACATCGCATAATCTCCAAGTTATAATCCAAATCTACAGGATTCTGTTCATTTTGTAGAATAAGATTTTTCGCACCACTACCTACAAGATAGAAAACAGCTCCAATATCATAATCTTCCTTGAGTATGTGGCATAAATCTTGCATAATTTCTCCGCAGACACTTCTCATTTTACTTATAAATTCTTTGTCATCAATATACCTGTACATAAAAACTCCTTTCGTGCCCACTTCCTACCAGATAGTTTTAACAAACTAAATCATTATAAAATACATCAATTTCAATGAACTGTCAATATGGGATTTTTCTCTTATAGCTCTCTTGACTCTGTGCAAATTTCATTACCATTTCTGCCTTTTCAGGACTTAAACCATCTAATCTTACAGTATTGCTACCAAATGCTATATAATCAACAGAAGATAAAATATAGTCGCTATGGTACCAAGTGTATCTGTACTTACACCTTTAACTCCTCTCTCAATATAACCAATCATATTTAATGATATTCCAACCTTATCAGCCAATTTCTGCTGTGTCATACCAGCTTTCTTTCTTAAATCCTTAATTCTCTTACGTAAGCGTCAAATCGCTCCCCTTGGATAATTAGCATTTTTGTGCGACACTCTAAAAGACACGAAAAAACTAGTAGTTTTTTAGAGGAGGAACAACATGGATCAAATTACACATAATGTACGCGGTGCATAGTGGCTTGAGATTGTCACTCAATGCCAAAACCGTTCAGAGGGAATAACTGTTAAACAGTGGCTGTCTGACAATGGTATCAAAGAAAAGGCATATTACTACTGGCTTCGCAAGTTCAGAAAACAATGGTGAAATACCCATAGACGATTCAGCATCGGAACGCGCCTTAAGAAATTTCACAATCGGCCGAAAGAACTTTATGACAATAAATACAATTCGCGGAGCACAGGCAAGTGCAGTTATTTATAGCATTACAGAGACTGCACGGGCAAACCATTTGAATGTATATTACTACATCAAACACCTGCTGACACAGTTGCCCCGACTGATGGACAAAAACGGAAATATAGAACAATCAATGCTGGAGCCACTCATGCCGTGGTCAAAAGAACTCCCGGCTGATTGCTACAGCAAGCGTCGCGATTAAGCGGCGCTTAAAATTTAGTAGGGGCGTCGGATTTGGCGCTTACGTATATTGTAGCTAATTACTCATATCAAAAAAGGAAACCCATAGTACGAGTTACTCACTCTCGTAGTACGAGTTTCTAAAATGAAATATGTATCTATTGCAAAGTTTACCAATGAAATTCAGGAGATATCGAATATGCAATTTCATATTCATCAAGTTTTTTCTTGATTTCTCTTGTGTCTAATGCATCATATTCTTGGAATGTATAACCAGTTTCTGTCGCTATCTTTTTAGCTTGTAACATATTACATACGCATATTTGGGATATTTTTTTCAGATAACTTATATCTGGATTATCTATTATAGTAATGGTTATTTTGTATTTATTTGAATCAAATTCAATCAAATCATCATTTTGTGTTGCAGGTTCTTCATCACAAATAGGACAAATGTATTTAAATGAATCTGCTTCACTGTATTTAATCATTGAGCTATTACATTTTTTACACTTCATATTTTTTACCTCCTGGATAGAAAGGAACAAATTTGCCTCTTATTTTAGAATCCGGATACTTAGAATTTAACTGTGACCTAGGTGCAATTATATGTCTACCTGATGGATAAGCCCAAATTATATTATTAGGTGCCCATACAACAACATTTAACTTATTTGCCAAATGCTGTGCAAAACCATTCGGCAATATACCTGTGTTACATGATAGTAATCTAATTCCTTTTTTAGCATAATCTTTCTATTTTTTATAAGATCACATATGCACCTTTCAGTATCATATGCCGTACAGTATTTCCATATTTAGTATTTATCTCTTCTATACCCAATTCATAAGTATCTAACTTTTCTCTATGAATTTCAATTCCTCTATTCCTTAGTCTAGTTCCACTGAAATTAGGTGGCACACTTACAAATACAGCACTGTACTCTCTATCTAACAAATCATGTAGATAAAGAGCTGTTTCACCAGAATATACTACGCTAGGATATTTCCTTTGAATAATAAAAAGCTCATCTTCCCATGTATCTTCGGTTATATAAATTCCTCTTGCAACTCTTTCCATTTTGTTATCTTTTACATATTTTAAAATATATGTACGCGAGACATTAAGCTTCTCTACTTCAGAAGAAAATAGATAACCATTATTTGCTTCAACAAGCTCATCTATCTTTTTCTTTTTACTCACAAAATCACTTCCTTGTATTTAACATTGGTGCTACTTTTTTTGTATATTCTCGCACGAATGTTAACTTTTTTTCAATCATCATACTGAAATATTATGCGTAAAAATATTATGTCCTACTTTATGTTTTTATTTCAATATTATTATAATTTTTGTAATTGATTTTACTCCAAAGTTTACACCATTTGCGACAAAAATGACGGGAAAAGATGAAATCACACAGATTTGCAAATTCCTTACACCCCCAGTAAAATCGAGGCTTACGAGCTTTGTTGAACCTTGATGAATTTGAGGCTCCAATGTCAAGAGGAGAGTGCTAATTTTTTGTGAACTTTTTGTGAACTTTTATGCTTTTCCCGTCTGCTTCTGCCTGAATAATGCAATAAGCCTTACCATACGGTACATTTTAAGTTTAATACAGATAAGGGTAATCTTTCTGGTCATTGAAAAATCCTTTAAACGCAGTGATTTCATGGCATTAGCAAAGAAAGGGTCTTTAACCAGCTTTTTAAAAGCTGCTGTCTGTTCTTTCTTTGTATCTTTCCTGGCAGGATTAAAAGAATAATTAACCACAATAAGGAGTAAATGATATAAAACACAGTTGTCATAAGTAACAAGGTGTTTACTAAGACCATTATCCACGAGGAAATCGTACATCACAGAAAGAGATTTTCTATATCTTTCAACATAATCCGTTCTGAAACTTCTTACCGCCGAAACGGTATTGTGAAGATAATTATAGAGGGATTTTGCCACAAAACCCACCTTGTCCGCATAAAATGCCGTGCGAAGCATAAATTCAGCATCCTCTGCCGCCGTAAGATTGTCATTAAGCAAAAGATTATTTCTAATAAGAAATTCCCTGTTGAATAATTTTCCCCAAATAAAACCCACACCTGACTGTGGTTTTAATGCATCATCAAGAAATTCCGATACGCCCTCTTTATCAAGGCAGAAATCATCTTCCCTATATACATGTTTTTCCATATGGTCAGAATATATTATAGAGTAATCACACATAACGATATCGCAGTCATTGTTAAGCATTTTGTTTAACATAAGACTTACGGCATTTATATCAAGTGTATCGTCTGCGTCAACAAATGTTATGGCATAGCCGGCAGCCTTATTTATGCCTGTATTTCTTGCAACGGACACTCCTTCGTTATCCTTATGGATTACCTTAATCCTGTTGTCTTTAATTGCCAGTTCATCGCATATTTTACCGCTGTTATCCGTTGAGCCATCGTCAACAAGAATTATTTCCAACAGCTTATGGGACTGGCGGACCAAAGAGTCAACACAAGTCCCAATTGTATTCTCCGCATTATATACCGGAACAATTATACTGATTAATTTATCATACATACTTTTCAACTGCCTCTAATGCCGCAATAATTACCTTGTCCATATCGTAATATTTATAATTACCAAGGCGTCCGCCAAATATCACCTTTTCTTCTTTATCGGCAAGAGCTTTGTACTTTTCAAAAAGGTCATTGTTACGTTCGTTATTAACAGGATAATATGGTTCCATTCCAGGCTCCCACTCCGTAGAGTATTCCCTTGAAATAATGGTCTTTTCCTGTTTTCCGAACTCAAAATGCTTATGCTCAATTATTCTTGTATAAGGCACTTCCCTGTCTGTATAATTTACAACCGCATTACCCTGATAATTGTCACAGTCAAGAACCTCCGTTTCAAATCTTACGGTTCTGTATTCAAGGTGTCCGTAACAGAAATCATAATATTCATCAATCATTCCCGTAAACAATACTTTATCCGCAATGCCTTCGTTATCTTTGATAAATTCAAAATAATCCGTATCAAGCAGAACATCACTGCCCTCTAACATCTTTTCCACAATCTTTGTATAACCGCCGATTGGTATTCCCTGGTATCTGTCGTTAAAATAATTATTATCGTATGTAAAACGGAGAGGAAGTCTCTTAATAATAAACGCAGGAAGCTCCTTACAGTCCCTTCCCCACTGTTTTTCCGTATAACCTTTGATAAGTTTCTCGTAAACATCTGTTCCTACAAGGGATAATGCCTGTTCTTCAAGGTTCTGAGGCTCGGTTATGTTAAGTTCCTCTATCTGTTTCTCAATAATCGCCTTGGCTTCAGACGGGGTCTTTATATTCCACATCTTAGAGAAAGTATTCATATTGAAAGGAAGATTGTAAAGCTCGTCCTTATATACCGCAACAGGTGAATTAATGTAGTTATTAAAATCCGCAAAGGAATTTACATAATCCCAGATTTTTCTGTCGGAAGTATGGAAAATATGTGCGCCGTACTGATGGACATTAATATTCTCTGTTTCTTTTGTATATATATTACCCGCAATATGGTCACGTTTATCTATTACAAGACACTTTTTCCCTTTTTTAGTGGCTTCATAAGCAAAAACAGCACCGAAAAGTCCTGCCCCAACTATTAAATAATCGTATTTCATTTCTGTGATTCTCCTTTTTTGAATTTATTTTTTATCTGTATAAAAGTTTCATGTACAAGCGGCTCTTTAAAAATTATCATTACCAGAAGATATATACCAAAGAATAACACTGCCGAAACAAGTATTGCCAGTATATCGTTAAATTTAAGTAATTTTACCCATAAAGATGCTGCGGTTGATGCCGTAAGTGCAATAAGTATCAGCCAGTATTTTACGGATTTAAGCATTGTACCTGCCACATCTTTAAGTGAAAAATACTGCCAGATAAGTACCACCGTTTCCGCAACCAGCGTTCCTATTGCCGCACCTGCCGCACCATATTCCGGAATAAGTGCAGCATTTATTGCAAGGTCCACAAGAGCACCTGCAATTTCCGAAAAAAGAACATGTTTTTCTTTTCCCATAGGCACCATAATCTGAATACCGATAACGTTAGTAATACCGATAAGAAGCAATGTTGGCATTATAATCTGCATCGGAAGCACGGACCCTGCAAATCCATTACCCGATAGGGCATATATACCTTCTTTTGCAAAAATCATAAAATAAATTACGCAGGGTGATGCAAGTAGGAAAATAAATTTCATAGTCTTTTTGGCAATTCTGTCAAATTCGCTCTTCTCATTATTCTCAATATAATATGTCATTCTCGGTAAAAGCACAGAGCTTGCCGAAGTTACAAAACTTACAAGAATGGTCTTAATTTTAACCGCTGCCGAATAATATCCAACATCCGTATCGGTTTTCATAAAACCGAGCATGGCAGTATCAAGGTTTGTGTACACTGTGGTCGCAACAGACATTGCAAAAAATACAGCAATCATCTTAAAATGCCTTTTCAGGCAATATCCGCCCACCGGTTTTACATATATAAGTTTCCTTACATTTATAAAATTAAGCACATTGGAAGCTCCCGACGCAAAAATCGAAATTGCCCCGTATATAACGTAATCTTCCTTTGTATGCACAAGCAGAAACATTGCAATAAGTGCCACGAGTTTAAAAATAACCGACCTTACCGTTATATAAGTATATTGCTCCATTGCCTTGTAGAGCCATTCAACACCGATTGCATTGAGGAAAATCGTAATACTTACAATCAGCATAAGCGTGCGTTCACTTGCAAACTTAGGCACTGCCTTTAATGATATAAAAAAAGCAATATACACGATTACGCACATAAAAAGGTTGATGCTCAATATCTCATGTGCGGTGCGTGAAAGTTTCTCCTTATTATCCCTGACCCTGGCACATGCCTTAACCCCGTAAGTAGGTATTCCGAGCTGGGCAAACATTGCAAAATACGCAATTATGGATGTAGCAAAATTAACCTTGCCCGTTCCCTCAGCCAAAAGAATACGTGATACATATGGGAATGTAATCAACGGAAAAATAAATGAGGACATTGTAAGTATCGCATTCATAATCATATTAACTTTAACTGATTTATGCTTAACGTCCATTTTCTTTTTCTCCCGGATACTCGATTGAAGGCTTAAATTTCAATCCGCTTAAAGCACTTTTTCGTACAATCTTAATACGTTTTCTCTTGTCAGAACATCCCGACTTCTTAATGTCTTTGATGGTATTTTTAATATTAATCCAGAAATTAAACACTTCTCTCTTGCTTTTTCTTCTGGCAATATAATATCTGTTACGATAAAGACACTTATATCTGTCAATTCTGTCCATATCAGTTTCCCAGATAGCGGTTGCCTTATTGCTGCCCATCTCATGGACAACCTGGCTTCCATATACAAAGTAACATGGATATTTCTCCGATATTCTCAAAGAATATTCAACATCATCCGCCCATATAAAAAATTCTTTTATAGGAAGTCCCACTTCCTTTACAACGGAGGCTTTAATATACATTGATACAAATGAAGCAGAATCAAGCCTTATCATTTTTTTATCCATGAGATTAATATTTTCCCGCCATTTATAACTTATGGCAGGCACATTCATCTCACAAGGTGTTCCGTCAATCCATTTTGCATAGCTTGAAAGAAAGCCGTAATTACCGTCAAGCAGCTTATCCGCCTTAATAAGTTCTGAAAGAGCATCCTCCTCCGGAATGGTATCATCATCCATTATCCAGAGATATTCATAATCAAGGCATACGGCTTTATTAACTCCATAGGAGAAACCACCCGCTCCGCCAAGATTGGCACCCGTGTTATAATACTTTACTTCAGGTACATCCTTATATTCCTCGGTAATGAAGCCTTCGGTTCCGTCCGTACTGGCATTATCTATTACAAGAATATCAGGTGCTTTGGCACTCTGTTTAAGAATATGGTCAATACATTTTTTAAGTAAAGCTTTTCTGTTATAGGTTACAACAACCGCTGCTATATTTTGTGTCATGGTAAGTCCTTTCTATTATATACAGATATTTAACCAAGAAAAAATTTCTCCATTTCCTCTGCCATCGTTTTAATGTCATAGCCTTTTTTCCTGACTATATCCGACATATCTCTTCTTTCAATATCTTTATCCTGTGCTATTGTCTCAGCCCATACCTCAGGAGTAACGTCTATAGGCAGATATTTCACATTGCCGGTTATGTTACAGTCCCTTGTAATATTATCTGCCACATAACACCTTAATCCTGTCGCCTGTGCTTCAACAAGTACGATAGGAAAACCTTCATGTAACGAAGGAAGAATAAATGCGTCCATTGCATTCATAAGTTCTGAGATGTCTGTTCTTGCACCAAGCATTTTAACATTATCTTCCAAATGAAGCTTTTCAACTTTATTATTTATCTTATCTTTAAGATTTCCATCACCAATATGAACCAAAACACATTCTTTATCTATTTTCACACATTCATTAATTATATCAATTATATATTCCGGATTTTTCGCTGGCTGCAAACGCCCTACCGTTCCGATAACATATTTATTTTCAAGTCCCAATTCCCGTCTTTTTGCGTTTCTTCTATCCGTATCGTACTTAAAATCGTCACAATTAACACAATTAGGTATTACTTTATAGTCCCTGTTTCCAAACATCCATTTACCTGCGTCATAAGAGCATGCGAAACGATAATTAACATATTTATCAAGCTTCATATCTGCAAGTTTTTCCCTTATACGGTCTTTAACGGACATCTTTGGCTCTGTGGTATTGTGGGAATGGATTATTCTCTTTTTAACACCATATTTCTTGGCATATCTGAATAAATCAAGGCTTAACGGCTTCATGTTAAATTGGAAATATACCGCTTCGTACGGAGTATTCTCAAATATTTTTTTCATCATACCGTAATGCTCTTTTACGGACTGTTTTTTTCTCGGAATATGAAATACTCTTCCGCCAAGGGATTTTATCTCATCCGTATATGCTATTTTCTTGTCTCCAAACACCGCGAAGTCAAATTGGACTTTATCTCTGTCGCAATTCCTATAGATATTCATTATATAGCTTTCCAAACCACCCTTATTTTCTGTTAATCCAGCAATTAAAATATGCCTCATATTATCCATTATTCAACCTCCCATCTTGATGGTTTAGGTAATATAATGTCAAGAGCTCTGTTAACTTTTTCTCTGGTTCTGTCAAAATCAACAATATTAAAATCATTAATACAAATCATTTTATAATTACTATTTGTTATTACATCACATAATTCGTCAACCGCACCATCCACAGAATCATCCAAATGAAACGCTTTTCCAAATTTGTTTACATTATATGGATGAAATTTACCTGTAACATACTGCTCATTTTTGATAATAAACTGATTTACATCATCTGAATTACGAAATTTATTAGCACTTGTTTTATCTAATGTTTCATAATTTTCATCCCATAATTTTTCCATAGTACTTTTTAAAATATTAGTAGCAAGGTGAGAATAATGCAGTCCAAAAAAATCATTACGCTTTAATGGTCTTAAACACATATTTGTCAAAAATGCTTTTTTATCACATAATGAATAAAATTTTTTTCTCTGTTTCTTCAATACTTCTCTTCTGTCGTATCTGCTGTTCAACAAAATCATATTATTAATAAGAATATCATTAAATACATCCTTATGATTTGGAGTAATCGGATCCTCAAGTGCATAATCACATGGTAAACCATCAACAAAAAAATCATCAGGCTTTGTTTCATTAATAATAAAATAATCATCATTCATATATATGAAATGTTCCGATAATCCCTTGATTCTATGAAGATTTAATTCTATTGGATTAACATTAAATGTTGGCAAATATTTTTCTGGAATGTAGTCTTTATGATTTACCAATACTAGTTTATCATCGTCTAAATTTTTTTTCATCCAATCAGGGGTCTGTCCACATGTTACCAAGTATATTTTATGAACCCAGGGCATAAATTTATCTATCCCACGAAATACATATTTAAAATTTTTCCAATCTCTAAAACGATTATTAGAATTATCGATTTTATTTAAATCTTCAATACCAAGATACTTATTTTTACTCTCAATCCAAGCTTTATCCGATGGGTCTACCCAAGGAATTACAACATCTATATCCATAATTACAATCCTTTCAACGTAATTAACACTTTTTTGCCAGAAACCAGTCCTGCAAATCTTTTGCCTGACTGACTATGTCAAATCCCGCAGCTTTTACTTTATCTACGCCGTTTTTCCTATTAATATCATCACTTTTAAGAAGCAGGTCTGCTTCCTTTGCCCAGTCAGCAGCTCCTCTTTCAAGGCTTATCCTGTGGAAGTTCTCATCAGCCACCGCATAATCGGGAATTACATTGTCCGATGTAACTGCCGGAAGACCTGATGACTGTACCTCCATAGCAACCACACTTAATCCCTCAAATAACGACGGAAATACAAAAACATCCATAGCCATCAAAAGATTCTTCACGTCATTTCTGATTCCCATAAACATCACACTGTCTGTTATCCCAAGCAACTTTGCTTTTTCATGAAGCATATCCTCATCTTCGCCCTGTCCAATAAGCATAATCACCGAATTGCTGTGTATTTTCTTAAATTCCGCAAATATTTCCAATAAAAAGGACTGGTTTTTCTGGAAGTGCATACGTCCGATATGGCCAAGCACAATTTTATCTTCTATATTAAGTTCTTTTCTGTAATTATCTCTTATATCCTCATTGAACCTATATGAGGAAGTATCTATCGCATTATATATAAGTCTGTATTGGCCGGAATTAATTATTTTATCAGGATAAAACCACTTTGCTGCCTCATACGAGCATGCCCAATAGTCGGTTGCTATCCTGCCGATTTTCTTTTTATTGATTTTGTGGAGAATACCACGAAGTCTGGAATCCATATTTCTTGAATTGTGGCTGTGTATAATTCTTACAGGTATTCCATATTTTTTAGCCATTTTTAAATAATCAATATTGGCAAGACTGCAAAGATTAACCCATATCGCATCATATTCTGCGGCATGCTCCTTAAAAAAAGCTTTCATATCCTTTTTATATCTGACAGGATTGTCCCTTCTTGCGGTAACTTTAATTACCCTGCAGCCCATATCCGTAAGCTCATTTTCATACGCAACAACCTTTGTATTACAAAGGAAATCCATATGAACCTTGGTTTTATCAAAATTTCTTGCGTAATTCATCAGGAAGCTTTCAACCCCTCCGGGATTGTCATTCATTCCGAATATCAAAATATTAAACATTCGATACTACCTCTTGTGTGCTAAAACTGTTCCTATCCTTAACCGCATCAATTAATAAGAAAGGCAATGGGTTAAAGGTAAGATTCCAAAGTCTTGGTTCTGTTATTGAAATTAAAAGTGCTGCAGCTATTATAATTGCATAACCGTTTTTCTTAGCATGTTTAAATATACAACTGTAAACAGCTAATATCATTATCATAAATAAAATACCATATGACAACAGTGACTGGATATATGAACTGTCAACATAATTGTATACTCCGTCAAGTCCACCATATCCAAATCCAATCCACTTTATTGGATTTCCCACAAGGTGTATACCATAAGTATTTATGGCATTATGGGCTAGACTCAGTCTGAAATTGAAAAACTGATTAACCTTTTTCCAGCCTGCACTGTTACTGTACATAAAGGATACAACCAGAACAAAGGCAAATATAATCCATGGTATGATTACCATGCCCTTACCCATATTCTTCTTAACTTTATTAGCAGGTCTCCATTTAAAATATTTATTCAACGCAATAAAAACAAGCATTATAGTTGTTACTGCATAACACATTCTCGTATTGGTAAGTACAAACAATATTGTCATTAAAACTTCAAGCAAGCATATCTCAAATAATGTTAAATCCCTGCTTCTAAGATAACAATATTCCATAATCATAAACATAAAAATTATAATTGGTGTAGTTGTCCATGTAAATCCAAGGGAATGTCTGGCTCTTGTTTCCGGATCAAAAATATAGTCCTGTATCACACCGGCTCCACATAATATAAAGGTCATGGCAAATACAACAATCTGTGTAATCAATACTGCCTTTATAACTTTGCGGGAGTTAGTGCAGTTACCGGCAACAATTGCAATCACACCCCACATTACAATACTTTCTCCTGAGGTTATTGCGGCAATCACCGATACGCATATCATAATAATTCCAATATAAAAATTTGACGTTCTGTACGTCTGGAATAAAACAGATATTGCCAGAAGAATGTAAGACAATCTCTGTAAATACATACATAATGTATATACCTGTCCAAACCTAACCTTAATAACGGTCAGATTTAATAAAACAGATATGTAAAAAATTATAACAGCCATAAGAAAAATTAATTCATCCGGTCTGTATGCAGCTTTTTTATTCATTGACTAAAAGCTCCTGTCATATTTCTTTCCACCAAATTTTGCTTTGATGAACGAACAAATCTTGTTTTTCCAATCCATTTTTTCCATATACAGCAATCCGACTTCCTTATATCTGTATGAATTTTTTCCTATCCATACATCAAGTAACAATTCACTGATTCTTCCGAACAATCTTGCCTGATAAGCATCATACTGTGTAACATCTATTCTCTTTTCTATTTCAAAAAGAATATCAAAAAGCCATTTGCAATATTCATCAAATTTTTCTTTGCTCATTATCATCATGTTAAACATATGGGCACTGCTGCTTTTCATTACCTTTTTAAATGACGCTTCATAATCAGGACATATCTCTTTAATTACTTTCTCCGTAATCAGAATGTGCTCTTCATAATGTGTATGTGCGTAGTGGGAATAAAGACTTTCAATAAAATACTTTCTCTTCTTAGGCACAACAATATCATAATCCTTAAGTATATTCTCAAGGGTTGCCTCGTCAAGAATATATCTGAACTTATCATGTGAAGTTCTTTTAATCTTAGGAACAGCCGAAAAATAACGCCTGTAATGAACAAGTCCGTAATAATCCGCATCTACATTCTTCCATATCCAGTATAGGCCTGTCAGTTCACAAAAGTAAGGATTCTTCTGTGAAATATTATCGCCCTCGTCATCTCTGGCGAATCCTATATTCTCTTTTCCATATGAGCCAACCTGGACAGGGAAATATATCTTATCTTCCGGCATCCGGTATTTCTTATGTGCGGCTACTAAAATCTTAATGTTCATATTACCACCTATCCTTGTTAAAAGGCTATAACTCCTACCACATTTACGTCATTATCTTTATAAATCTGTGTTTCTTTGCATAATAAGTCATAACGTGACTTATTGACTTTTCTTACCAGAATAACGGCACCATGTTTTACATTCAGATCACCGTTATCATCTATGGCAGATCCGATTACTGACGGTTCATACCCCTTCTTCTTAAGCTGTGCCTTTAATGATTCGATAAATTCATTATTCTTCTCTGACAACTCACAATCTATATCTAAGTAAACCGCAGTTTCGTTACTGTCACCAAGCTTCTTCTGTATAAGATTAATGTCATAACCTTTGTCTTTATTATTTTTATGGTTACAATTCAATACAAATCCATATTTATGGAAATCTTCTATTTCATAAATGTTCCTAATCGTTTTCCTAAAGCAGTATATGATGCAATTAACGACTATACCTGACAGAATACCTGCAAGAAGTGAGATAAGAAGCCATTTTGGGGTCATATAATTCTTGACATACTGTTTGAATGAACTTTTTTCTACAGAAGTATCGCTATCGGTACTGTCAGCTGTTGTTCCGGATATTCTTCTGTTATATTCCTGCTTCTGTTTTGTGGATAAGATTGAAAGTGCGGTCTTATAATCATTATACGCTCTTTCAAATACACTCTTTTTAAGCTTCTGTGCTTCAAGTATATCATCATCCATGCTGCTATCATAATATTCATTGGTCTTTGTCAATGCGGCACTTGAATATTCTGATTTTATCCCGTCAAATTTTTCGAGAACGGCAGCTTCGATAATTGATGTCATCTCAAGACACATATCTTTATTCTGTCCCACAATCTTTATGGTAAAAAAGTTATCGTTTACCTCTGCGCTGATAAGAGTGTCATATTCCGAACCGTTTGTAACGCCTTTGTATTTGTCAAGTATGCTTGTTCTTACGCCGTCCTCTTTAAGACTTGCCGCAAGAATATTACATACATCCGCAGCGTTATCAATTCCGCTTACTTTGTACTGTACAATATTTTTAGGTACTGCCAAAGCAGAGATACGGTTCAAAACGCCGTTATAATAATAATATGTGGCTGTATTATACAATGACCTTATTGTTACCATATTATTTACTACATTTACATCTGTCTGTGACAACTCCGAATTTTCCTTTGGTACAGTCACTAAATCTGTTTTTTTGTTACAATACATAAATACCAGACAACAACTTAAAATCAGACATATTATAATAGTCACATACTTTTTTACAGAGTATTTTAACATATCGTAAATGTATATTTTTCTTAATTTTTCCATAATTACTCCTATTTTTTTATGCTAATCTTTTAATTATAGAACATATTTTATCAACAGAATCTATTGTTAAATCTGCATACATTGGCAATGTAAGAACTTTATTGGAAATATCAAGTGCGATTGGCGTATCTCCGGAACAAAATCTGTCTTTATAACAATCAAACGCATTGGTAATCGGATAAAAGTACTTTCTTGAATAAATATTTTCTTTCATTAATTCATTGAACACATCATCTCTGCTAAATCCCGCCAATTCAGGATTAACCACAATTGGAAAATATGCATAATTATATTTTACATCAGGGTTAAGTTCCGGCATATGAATTCCTTTTACATCATTGAGATTTTCACGATATCTGAAATATACTGTTTTACGTTTTGTAATTTCTTCGTCAATATGCCTGAGATTACATATTCCCATTGCTGCCTGAAATTCATTCATCTTGGCATTAGCTCCGACAGCATCAACTGTTTCCTGATCTCTGATACCAAAATTCTTTAACCTGTATAAATCCAGGCCATAATCACTATCCTTGTAACATACAGCTCCACCTTCTATGGTATTAAACACCTTTGTAGCATGGAAACTAAACATCGACGCATCCCCAAATGAGCCAATTCCTTTTCCTTTATATTTTTCTCCAAAAGTGTGTGCTGCATCATATATAACCTTAAGATTATGTCTTTTGGCTATATCTTCAATAGCTTCAATATTGCAAATATTACCATATACATGCACCGGCATAATAGCAGATGTTTTATCCGTAATAAGACTCTCTATCTTATTTACATCAATTGTAAAAGTGTCTTTTTCTATATCACAAAAAACCGGTGTAAGCCCGTTTCTTACTATGGCATGGGTTGTAGAAGCAAACGTAAAAGGTGTGGTAATTACTTCTCCACTAAGATTCATAGCCTGAATACCCAGTTCAAGGGCAAGATGCCCATTGGTCATAAGAGACACATTCTCAACACCGAGATAATCTCTAAGTAATTTTTCGAGTGTTTTATGTTTTTCACCCATATTAGTCAGCCAATGAGTTTCCCATATTGACTTTATTTCTTCAATAAATTCCTCCATTGGTGGCATTGATGATCTGGTAACCATTATTTTTTCATCCATAGTAATATCTCCTAAATCAATTTGCAATAATCTTTTATATTCTCATATTTTATACTATGCAAAGTATTCTTTGTCAACTTTGTCATATAAACAGCATGCTAACAGTCAAATCTTTTTTCATTCATTTCACGTTTTAAATCTTTAAGCATTTCTATATAATTATATTTAGGCTCATATCCTAATTCATCTTTCGCATTCTGAATATCCATTATGTATTGTGGTGAATTTGGTTTATCTTTTCGTTCAATAATTTTAGATTTATGCACTCCATCTGAAAAAACATCTATAATTCCTTCAATTTGTTTTTCTAATGAAGTTCCAACACCTGTGCCTACATTATAATGTCCGAATTTTCTATCTGAAATTAATGCCTTATACATCATCTGGCAAAAATCTTTGACGTAAACCATATCTTTTTTTCTGGTTTTGTCTCCCCATATTTCTATATCTTTCCCTTCAATTGCATTGTCAATCAGTAACCTGTAGCCAATTTTTCTTTCTTCTCCATCGACAAAGTATGTATCTGTTTTGGAATATAAATATATTGTTGGTAATCTAAAAATAAATGCGCTGATTCCATACATTTGATTATAATTTTTTATCATATCAACTGTGAAATTCTTTGTCATAACATATATTGTATGATCAGTATTATAGCTGAAATCCGGCTTCATATCCGGTTTTAACAGTATATCTTTTTCTGCATAATTCTTTATATCGCCAAAACTCTGGGCATACAAAATTTTAGAAACATGGTTTTTCCTACAAAATTCTAATATATTTAAATTACCTGTTATATTTACATCTATATATTTATATGGATCGTAGCCTTTCATTCTCGCCGGCATAAATCCTGCTAAATCGACAACAGCATACACATCATCTTTAGGTAATTTATCAAAATCTTTCTTTTGGGTAATATCAACTTTAATATATTTAATATTGTTATGCTCATAATATCTGCAGTCTTTTGTTCCTGATGCAATTATTTCAAAATCAGTATGTACAGTATTTAATAAATAATCTACAAAATACTTTCCTGTATCACCACTTGCTCCAAAAACAATAATCTTCTTCATATACAAAAATCCTTTCACAATATTTATTTTTCATCAAGTTCAATGTGCAACCATTCATTTGATTTAGACATGACAGTTTCCAATTCTGTTCTATCATCAAATCTAAAAAACATATCTCCAAGTGACATATTAGCACCGGTAAAAGGCTGTACAAAATCACCCGGTTTAGCTGAAAGATCAACTACCTTTAAATATTTTTCTTTTATATCAGAGTCAACCGTAACTGATCTTAATATACCGCTTTTTCCAGGTCTGGCATGTACAACCATCTCACACCAACATCCGTCACACTCCGTCTGTTTGATTTCATCAATAGGCATTCCAACAGCTTTTTTTACCTCTGCTTCTATTAAATCAACTCCATATGCCATTCTCTGAAGCTCTGCAATTTTACATCCGCCACCTCTTGGCGAAACCTCCATAATGTAAGGCTTGCCATTTGCAACACAAGTTTCAATATTATAAATTCCTGTTTTCATATTCAAAAGTGTCATAAGTCTTTGAATTTCTGAGGTAAGATAATCCTGATGTTCCTGTTTCATAGTTGATGGCCAGATAATATACGCAGGTGTATAAGGATTGTCTGCTTCAGGATCAAATAACTGATCAGAATAAGTTGCAAATTTTAACTGTCCATCTACGGTAAATGGATCCGTTGATGAATGATATCCTTCAAAGGTAAGAAAATCTTCAATAATGAATGCTCCGTTATGTGCTCCTCCTAATGCAACATTGATTGCATCAGCAAGATCTTCAACCCTGTCAACTCTTGTAACTCCTTTACTACCTGCTGAATCAGTAGGTTTAACAATAACCGGCCAATTAAAATAATCAATATCATTAAATGGTGATTTTTTATCTTCATATCTTTTAGCATGAGGACAATTAAATCCATTTTCTGTTAAAAATTGGCGAAACAATCCTTTATCCTGCAATATTTCTGTTGCTCTGTATGAGCACTGGAATGGCAACCCCATTTTCTCAGCTATATAAGCTGCTGTAGCAACCCCAGGATCGCATGCAAAAGAAACAATGCCATCAATTTTTAATCTCTTTGCAGCCTCATAAGTAGCTTCTTTATCAATAATACTGACATTGCAATATTCATCAGAAAATTTATGTGCTATGTTATCTGGCAAATAATCACATGTAATAACATATAATCCAAGTTTATGTGCTACTTCTATAACAGGCACCGCATATCTCGATCCGCCTAAAATCATTAATTTTTTCATTATAAAACCTCCATTTATTGCCTTTTTCTTTTAACAAATTTAAGTAAATAACTCAAATTATCATTTTTAAATACTTTTGTAAGACCTATATAAATAAATATTCCGGCTATTACCTGAGCTATTATCAACAGAATGTTGTTTTTAATTATAAATGCTAATGGATATATTACTATGCCCATAGCCACCGCTAATGCAAATGAGGGTATCATATCTTTTATCTGCTCGATATAACTATACCCTAATAATTTTCTGTTAGGGGATGCATTAATAAATGTACTTAAAATTGATGTAACAATCTGGCTTAACGCAATTGCCATAACACCATATCTCATAGAGATAATCAGGATTGTAACACCAATTGTTTTTTTTATTATTTCAAGTCTAAGAAACAAATCACTTCTGCCTAATGCTTTTATTGCTTCCTGATTAGAAGAATGAATCGGATACAATCCAAAAGTAAAACATGCAATCCAAACAAAAGGTACACATGGAAGCCATTTTTCAGTCAGCATTACAATTACTAAAGGTCTTGCAATAACCGCAAGTCCAATCATTAATGGCCACATAACATACGAACTTACTTTAATTGCCCTTCTTGTGATATTTTTGACATTGTTCAAATCATCCTGGCATTTTGATATAGCCGGAAAAAGCACTCCACTAATTGACGAAATAACATTTGTAACAATAAGCTGGGGATACTGCTGTCCTTTATTATATTGTGCTAAATCTGCAGAACTATATTTCTTTCCAATAACAAGATTTCTTAACTGATTATAACCTGTATCAAGTAATCCTGACACAAGAATTTTCCATCCATAAGAAATTAATTCTCCAAGATTTCTAAATGAGAAATACTTTTCAGGTCTCCATTTTACCGTTATCCATAAGACAATCGTATCGACACATGTATTTGTAAGATATTGTGCAACTATAGCCCATACACCACAGCCCTTATATGCCATCACTATTCCAACAACACCAGATAACAATGTTCCAAATAAAGTTGACCAGAAAAACCTCTTAAATAACATATTTCTTGAAACATACGCCTGTTGAACGGAATTAACCGATGCTATAACAATTCTAAGTGATAAAACCCTGAGAGCAGGGCAAATAACCGGCATATGATAAAATCTTGCTATTGCAGGTGCAAAAGCAAAAAGTATAAAATAAACTGCAATTGAAAAAATAATATTAAAATAAAAAACAGACGAAAAGTCTCTATTATCTGCATTCTTTTTTTGTATAAGTGCATTTCCAAAACCGTTTATTACAAAAACATTCGCTATAGTAATAAAAACCATCATAAGAGCAATGACACCATAATCATCCGGCATCAATAATCTGGCTAATACAATTGAAACAACAAATGTTACAAGTTCTGCAGTGAATCTTTCCCCGAATTTCCAAATAAGTCCTGAAAATACTTTTTTATTTAAATTTTCTTCCGCCATTTTGCACCTCTACTTTAGTTTCGGATTTTTCTTTTATTTTTCTTAAAAATTCCACCTATTTTTGCAAAAAGTGCTATTTTTATTCTAGCAAGAATAAATATATATATTTTAAATGTCTTACCACTTTTTCTTATTTCTTTTTTAAGCAGTTCCTTGGGAATTTTCAAATCTTTTCTAAATCTATACATAAAAAATATGTATTGAAGCTGGCTTAATTCAGTTATTTTATTATTTCCATTGTTTTCTTTTGAAAAAATATAATTATAATAATAAAATTTTATTCTGTTAATTTTTGCATTACTGTCAAATTTATGGGTAGCTGAATAACTTGTACCTGAATCAGTAATATATCTGTAGCTGCTCATTTTCTCAGGTATACAATATATTTTAAACAAATCTGCAATCAGAAAAGCTTCTATCTGATCCCCGGGATATTTTAAATCTGTAAATCTGTTAATATATTTCTTTTTATAATCATAAAATTCATATTTTAATAGTTTTGATGAGGTATGTCCCGGCATTCTTCCATTTTTGTAATCTTTAAATCTGTATTCGCCTGTAATTTCTTTTCTGTCAACATTGCTGTCATTTCCGTTTTGATCAACAATATTAATCCAATGGCTTACACCTATATATTGCGGATGTTTTTCGATAAACTCAATCTGTTTCTGCAATTTTTTGTCATCACACCAAAAATCATCACCTTCAAGCACGATATAATACTTGGTTGTTATTCTCTCATACATATCGTAGAAATTCTGTATTCCCATATTCTGTTCTCTATACAAAAAAATAAAATTTTCAGGTAATTTTTTTTGCAATTTTTTAAGTATTTCCCTTGAATTATCTGTAGACTTGTCCTCTCCAATTAGGACCTTATATTTATAATCGGTTTTCTGATTATATATACTCATAATTGCCTGTTCGATATATCTTTCGTGATTATATACAGGAACTACAACTGTAACAATATAATTATCTTTATCCATATCCGCCTACTTTCTTACTATTAAAACATCTTCCATCTTTTTTCTCTGCGATACCGCTGTCTTGAAATTCTCTTTATATGCTCCAATAGCAATAAAAAATACTATTCGTTCGCTTTCAGGAATACCAAGTCTTTCCTTCAATGCATCTGTTGCTTTATAATCCTGTCCATTTTGTAGTATGCAGGAAGCAATACCATAAAAATGCAGGGCATAGGTTAAAACAGTTCCGAATATGGCACCGTCGATATATTCCTGATTAATTTCCATTGCGTTATAAAAGCATGCTCTGTCGGCAGTAACTACAAGATATTTATCAACCTCTGCTTCAAAGCCCGTGTTGCCTTTTACATATTTACCTATATATGAATTGTCTTCGCTGTTTTCAAATACATATACCTTTGATGCCTGTCTGTTACATGCGGAAGGTGATTTCTTTGCCAAAGCAACGGCTTTTTCAACATCCTCAACAGTTACTTTTTTGGATGTGTCAAACTGTCTTACTGAATGTCTTGAAAAAACAAATTTATCAAAACTTTCTCCTGCAGCCTTTTTTATTGACATATAATCCGCTTCCTTTGCACCGGCATCCACGTTTTCGTTATGTTTGTAGAAGGTATGGTACTTTTCTGCACGTTTTTCAATCTCCGTGACATCATAATCAACGGAATGTTGGAACTCAATATATCTGTTTAAAGCCCCTATTGCAGCCTGAAATACATATTCCTCAGTATCAAATCCAAGTGCCAGATACTGGTCCATCATAACAAAAAGCTCCTGTACTCTTGTCGTTCCAAAGCCTTTTCTTGTATTAGAAAGAGACAATGCTTTTTCAATAACATGAATCTGTCTGTATATCTTTGCCTGATATGAATTAAAGGATTTCTGATTAGGGTTGTTGTAATTATACTTAATGTATTCCTTACATTCGTGTCTGAATTCTCTCCTTATCAGATAATTTCTTTTTATACATCTTAAAAAATCTTTTATTTCCATAATATTACCTCAGAGTTTCCAATGTCTTAAACAACTCATCTGTTGTTATGTGCGCCTTATTTTGAAGCACAGTCTTTAACTGTTTTAATTTACCCACATATTCATCATAGTTCTCAACAAGATGATTAAATTTTTTCCAAAGAATGTCCGCATTAAGTTCATTCACATCAATGCAATACTCTTCAAGTCCCGATTCTTTCATAAAGCCAAGCATTTTCTGTTCATAAGTGATTGATATGAACGGCGTAAGCTGCTTTGCTGAAAAAATATTGCTGTGGTATCTCATTCCTATTACAGCATATAATTTTGATATAACATACTGCTGAAACTGTGAATCGTATTTTTCCGACTTGGAAGTAATCGTAAAACAGTTATCATTTATACAATAGCCGTTCATTAATTTTTCATCATCAAGTATTCCGTATAACTGCGGAATAAAAACAATTCCGTAACCTTCAGAGGTAAGTTTTTCAATATTTTCTTTAAAACTCTTCTCTATTTTACTTAATAATTCTTTATTATTCCTATGTTTCGGATGCCATAACAAATCGGTTATCGTAATACCTATACACTTCTCATGCTTTGCCATAAAATCTTTTAATTCAGTATAACCGTCATATAATTTTTCATAAACATCCCCATCAATATTGTTCTGGAATGCGGAGTCAAGTGCCAGCACCGCTTTATCCTCGCCGAGAAACTCATTTACATATTTGAGTGAGATTGGATCCCTAAGCACAATTTTCTCTGCATCCCGTAATATCGCTTTTCTCTGTTTGTTCCTTTTTTCATTCTTAAAGGGTCCCATGGACGGTGCGTAGAACATATAAGGAATACCCATTCTCTTTATCAGTTGAAGTCTTTTAAGGTATAACCATTCGGATTCTTCATAAATATCTCCGATAGAAGGTCCTCCCGGTGCGTGAAGAACGATGTCCGCTTTTTTTACTTCATTGATAAATTCCCTGCCCTCTTTAGTGACGGATAATTTTCCTTTAGTCATAAGTATTAAGAAGAAGTCAAGCTGTGCAAGCCTTGACGCAATCTTAGGGAATCTGCAGATTTCTTTTACATTGTCCATATTAGGATAAAACGTAGGTCCGTTATAAGAAATACATATATTTGCATCAGGTTCTTTTTCTTTTATGGCGGCTATCATTGCTTTAACAGCAGCTTCATCGCCTCTGTTTTCCGTATGTGCATGTATAACTAAAATATTATGATTTTTCATATTATGACTTCTCCTTATGTTAAATTCCTTTGAAAACAAAATGGTACACTGTATTTATAAAGAAAATTACAGGGTGTTTCATTATTATTAACACCTTTTTACTTACGCTTCCAAACTTATAATCATATTTGAACTTTATTACTTTTTCGATTTTTTCTGCATACTTTACAAACTTAGGGTCAATATTCTTCATCACCTCGATAAAGCTCATTGAGGACTTCAGCATTTTTTCTTCATCAAAGGATAAATTAGCTCCCGTGTCTTTGTGAATATATTCTGTTTTATAAAGATAGTTTACCTTTTTTTTGTAGTAAAACATCAGAAGCCACAGGAAATAATCATCAGACCCGTTTATCTTCATAAAATTGTTTGTCCACTCTTTAGGAATTGAAGCCTTTCTAATAATGCAATGTCCCGGAGATACTATAAGATTTCTTACATATACATATCCCAGTTTTTTGGAAGCAAACCACTGGGACCTTTTGGTTCGGAATATAGGCTTTTTCTCATCTTTTAACTCGTAAATTCCGTTTGCAATAATTAAATCTTCATCAACAAGTTTATGTTTATAGTCTAAAATCGTATCAGGCATAAGTAAATCATCCTGGTCAACAAAAATAACGTAATCGCCTTTAGCGTGTGACAATCCGTTTACCCTTGCCTTATGGATTCCTGAATTAACTTCATTGACTATAACCTTTATATCAATATTACCATATTCAGGCAGTGCCAAAGGTTCCTCCGGACTGTCATTTACCATAATGACTTCAAGACTGTCATCGCTTTCCAGTTTTAATGATTTAATCATATCAATATATTGGTTAATATATTTATTTCCGTGATAAAAAGAAGTAATTATTGAAACATTCATTGTATTTCACCCATTGTTTTTGTATAAAGTCTGTCAAAATTATTTATATATGCCGTAAGTGAGAACATACTGTGCTGTCTTTCAACGGAGTGTCTGCCAAATTCTTTTCTTAATTCCGTATCGGTGATAAGCTTTTCTATTGCCTCTGCCATGGCACTTGGATTACATACCTGCACAAGTAGACCGTTGTAGTCTTTTTTTACCATTTCACATACACCGCCATGCTCATATCCCACAACCGGCAGTCCGTTTGCCATTGCCTCTAAAACAACGGTTGGCAATGGGTCGGGATTGGTGCTTGGAAGTACAAAAATATCCATAAGCTTATATATTTCATTTATATCATTTCTGAAATCAGATACTACAATTCTGTTTTCAAGGTGGAGTTCTGAGATTTTCTTCTTTAATTCAGTCATTCTCCATTCTTCGCCTTCAAATACACCGCCTATCATAAGCGCTGTTACATTATCATGTTTTTCAAGGACAGGTTTGAGTGCGTCCACAAAGTCATTCTGACCCTTCCACGCATTAACCCTTCCTACCATTCCTACAATGATATTGTCCCCTGTTATGCCAAGTTCTTTTCTCTTTGCATCTAAATCTGCTGTTTTATCGTTAAACTTATTATTGTCAACGCCGTTATATATTACATTGACAGATTCGTTGGTTGTCTTAACCGCTTCACATACCGCATTGGATACGGTTACAATCTCATCCGACCATTTATTTACACAGTAATAAATAAGCTTTGCGACTTTTCTCGGTTTGACAATTATCTCATGAACATGCCATACAATCTTAGCTTCACAAAATGCCTTAACCATAATTCCTTCAAGAACCGCTGTGGTATTAACGTGAACCACGTCAATCTTATGTTTCTTAACATAATGAATCAGCTTAAAAGAATAACGTATATAATTAAATGCGTATGAAACCATTCCTTTAAGATTGAAATATTTTCTTCTTAAAATCGGATATGGCATAACCTCTACATTAACCTTGTCTATTCCGCCAATTCTATTTACCAAAGGTCCGTCACATGGCAATACAACATCTATATTGTATTTGTCCTTATCAAGGCCTCTTATTAATTCATACATAACATTATCGGCACCATACAATTCGGCACCTGCATGTAAATATAAGAGATTAATCTTTTTATCGCTGTTGTAAACTGTTTCGTCCTCTGTATGTCTTTTCTTTTCATATACGGCTTCGCTTAAAATCAGTCCATAAATGAGCCAGATAACGCCGTTGGTGAAATGGCTTGCTAATAACTGATAAGTAACAAGAAATGCTACCATACCGATACGAAGCGTATCTTTTTTCTTAACACATGCCTTAATAAGCAGGACTAAAATCGCCGCAAGTACAATTATGCCAAAAATACCTGTCTCAATCACAAAATACATAAAGGAATTGGCAAGTACTTCATAAAGACCGAGATATGAATATTTTGCCCTGAATTTCGGTGTGTTGAGATTACCGAATCCTACACCCATGAATTTTGTATCTTTAAGACTTGCTTTAAGGACATCAAAAGATACACCTATTCTGTAACCGTTGGACGCATCTTTTCCGTTTATTGTATCAATAATTCTGTTGGCAATATCACTTTTGGTAATAAACATAAGACCTATAGCTGCCAATACACAACATATGATAACAATATTGAATATATTTTTTTTCTTACTGTCATGATTTCTGATCCAGTCAACAATAAACATTACCGCAAACGTAACTGCGCCTATGCATATTGCTCCCATTGACCTTGCAAAAAACAGCACAATACCGTTTAATGCAAACATAATTATTAGCTTAAGCTTTTCTCTTCTGTTCTTTTCCTGAAAGAAATAGTGAAGAAGTATTATCATAATAAGTACAAGATGAAAACCCAACTCACTTGGTTCAAGATAGAACAACTGAAGTCTTGTTGTTGTGTATTTATTAATATAATCGTGTGTTCTCCATAAGAAACAATTTCTGAATATTAATGCAAATCCGAGGGAAATTACATTCATATATGTTATCGCATATGCAATCTGTTTTAATCTGACCCTGTTGTAATACTTTATGCCGTACATAAGCACAACCGTGCAGATTAATATTTTAAATATGGTAATTAAACCTTTTACCTTATCGACATCCTTATTAACCAGAATCTGCAAAGCAAAATAGACCGCCATTGCACCGAAAATTACTGCAATGCTGATCCACATCTTTTTATTTTTCCTGTTTTCAATAATGTATGATGGTGCAAATAGATATGACGGGTCTAAATTCCCCGCATAAGTAGCTCCTCTTCTTTTAGATAAAAACTTAGTTGCCTGTCTAAAATAGTACAGTATCGCATAAATAACGCTCATATCATTCTCTCCATATTGCTTCGTACATATCAGAAATCTTCTGCCATGTATATTCTTTTCGTACTCGTTCTTTAGCTTTTTTTCCAAGCTCTGCTATTTCTTCGTCGCTGAGACGGTCTGCCTTATTTATCAGTTGTGCCAGAGAACCTTCTTCCCTACCCCAATAAAGAGCACCGTCCTCGGCTACTTCTTTGTTAAAGCCTACATTCACAAGTAAATTCAGGTCGGTACTTCCAAGAGCTTCAATAAGAGACGGATTAGTTCCTCCTACAGTATGTCCATGAAAATAAGCATAGGCATTTTCCCTGATTTTTTTAAGTAATTCCTGGTCATATACCGTTCCCACAAACTTAATACGCTTATCTTTTTTGTAATGAAGCCTGTCCTCAAGCTGTGCTTGAAATTTATCATCAGCAGTTGTAATAATAGCAAAATCCCTTTTAGAATCCGACTTCATAAATTCACGAATCATAATTTCAAAACTGTTTTCCGGAACAAATCTTCCGACTACCAGATAATATTCTTTTTTGCTTAAATTCTTTTCCTTATACCATTTAGCAAGCTTTTCATCATCATCTGACAACTTACTCGGGGTAAGGTCGGCGCCGTATGCAATAAATGTAGTCTTTGGATTGTATTTTTCATAACTCTTGTGAATATATTTTTCTATATTTCTGCTATCGCATATTAAAAGATCACAGTTTTTAACCATTAACTGTTCAGACTTTTTCCAATACCATCTTATCGGCTTACTCCATTTAGCTCTCATCCATTCGTGTCCGTCGGGATTTACATACATCTTTCCGCCAAGATTATTAATCTGTCTATGAAATTTCCTTGCAAACGGTCCTATGCGGCAGGCAAGAACATACACAATTGGATTGACAATATTATGTTTTTTGATATATTTAACACAATACTTCAATGCTGCCACATCATAATAAATTGCCTGTGCCGGTCCTATATTAGGTACTTTTATCTGAAAACAATGTGCGTTATGGTATTCAAACTCCTTACTTTCCGTTCCTTTCCAGGCTATATGGTATTTAATGTTCTTATTATCCTGATGATACTCTGTTAATTTATCCAGGAATGTCTCATATCCTCCGTATGCCCCACAATTTTTTGCTCCAACAATAAAAATGTTCTTCATTTTTCACTCCATTTACAACAATTTCACTTAATGGTGTTTAAGTTTTCTTTTTATTCGATATATAACCTTCCATATCAAGATTGATAATTTCTTTGTATTTCTGTACCTTGCGTAATACTTTGCAAATTCTTTGCTGTAATACTCAGGTTCATATCTTTTCTCGATATCGTCTAATTTATTGGATATTCTCAAATACTTTTTAATATCATGTAAATTATTCCGTATACTCTTTTTGTCATATTTTATCTCAATATTAAATAGACTTTTCAGATTATCGCTCTGAATGTAATAAAACGGTCCTTCCCATGGATTATTTCTTCTTACAAGTACTGAAAGGCTGGAATCAACATAATATATATTCAGATTAATCACTTCACCCAGTGCTACCTGATAACCTGTCAGATAAAAAGCCCTCGGAATTAAATATACGCTTGCACCCTCAGGAAGAAAAATTATATTATGGGAACATGAACCTATTGTTGATGCAAAAAACTCACAATTTGCTAAAATATTAAGCTGTTCTTCAAAACTGTATCTCTCAGGTGCTATAATTTTATATCCTAAGCCTGTGAAAAAATCTTCTAATTTATTTTCACCGACCTGCTTGTCTGAACTGAATCTTGAATATGTGAAATACACTTTTTTATAAGTCTCATCCTTAACAAACTTTTCTTTCTGATATTGGCGGATTTTATTAACTGTATCCTTATATTCTTTTGTAAAAAACCTTGTCTCATCCTTGTCGTTATAGAAGGATTCATCCGGCACAATAATCTTTTTAAATTTTGTTATATCGGTAATAGGAGTAATGTTATTCTCATCTACTCCTAATATACTTAACAATTTTCTCATATTTAAAGGCATTTCTTTATATGAAGTCTGCCCTTCTGCGGAAATATATACAATCTTACACCCCGAATACTTACTTTTATATTCATCCGAGTCCAAAAACCATAAACGCTTTATATTATCCGTCAGATGATGTCCCCATACATTAACCAACATTCCGATATATATTACCGTGTCATCTTCTGTTGAACCGGTAACAATCCTGCTTTTATCATTTACCTCGCCTATTCCTCGTCTTATAGCGGTTCCGTCTACGAAGTCCAGACTTTCCGTATAAACGCCACCCACATAATGTCCGTTTTCCATATAGGAATTAACTATATATGAGTTGTAGTATTCTTTATAAGACAACTTTGAGGTTTTATCATAGTGGTATTTTGAAAAATGTTTTTCAAAAAAAGTATGGTCATATAAATAATCGGTATTTACCATATTATGTTTCCTCCAAAAAAGTAATAATATATTACCACAAATAAATATATTTGTCATCCGAAGTATAAAATTTTAAAGCCACATAAAAAATATTTTTATTCTATGCAACAATATCCAAATGATGTTATTACAACCATTGACGATGATGTTTTCTACAGATCAACTTTAGTTAGAGATTTAGTTAAAGAACATACCAAAAGAAAGGAAACCATTATCTGCACAAGATCACACAAAATAAGCTTCGATAACGGAAAAATTTTGCCATATCTTAAATGGGATTATGAGACAAAGGACCGAGTCAAAAGCAGCCACTATCTTTTAGCTACAGGAGTAGGAGTCGTTTTGTATCCGGCAAATTCATTACCAAAATATATCTTTAACATGGTTAAAAGCGGTAGAAATCAAAGCAAACATAAAAGTTTTCGCTCTCCCATCTACAAGAATAAAATATGTTGTAAGTATCTGGAACTCAGAAAAGGTAACTCTTAGCAATTTAAATGTTGAAAATAACAAAAATGATAATTTTCTCAATGTCGTATTTACACACTTTAATATTAAAGAAAGTGATTTTCAAAATAAAAAGTAAAGGCAATCGGAACACATATTTTCCGGTTGCCTTTATCTCTACTGCTGTTTTCATTAATTTTATTTTATCTTATCAGCAAATTCAACAACTGCACCACTTCTGTCAACACGTTCTGCACATTCATATATCACAATATCAGGGTTATACAACTCAATAACCTTATCCAGGTCTTTGGTATAATCGCCCCACACAAGCCATACTTCTGAAAAACTTTCTGCGAAATCTTCAACTATAAAACTATTTATGTAGCTGTCACACATTAACAAAAGTCTGGTATCATTTCCGGCGTCTTTATTAATCCATATGCTGTGTCTTTCATCTTCTCCAAATTCACCCATTAACGATTTATCTGCTTTAACAGCTTTAGGATTTCTGATAGTAAATGTTTCCATCATATCTTTCTCATGTATAAATCCATTAAGGGTAATGCCTTTGTCTTCAACAGTTATGTCATAATCATCTTCACTGAGAATATTATACATATTATGATTATCTTCATTTATCTTTTCCATAATATACTGATAACCAAAATAAGCGCCTCTTTCGGTCCAATGGGTAGGATCTCCATAATGGCTGTAAACTTCGTATGATTTTTTCTTATCAAGCAGCATTTCTTTAAGGGAAATCTCATTTACAGTGGTATTATTCCTTATATATTTAACAACCTGATCCGTCTTGGAAATATCACCAATCTGATTAACCGATGCCATAAACTGTTCAGGATAAACCGAGTGTTTGTCCCAGCATTGTACATTGTAAAACTTAATGCCTTTGTCTCCAAGCCAGTCACTTATGGTCTGGTAACTCTGACCTATCTGTGCCACTCTTTCATCACTGCGAAGATTCAGATGGGCATAGTCAGCAATCATGGCATCTGTTGCATATATGAAGTCGCCATGTCTTCCTATGTAATAATTACTTTTGTTAAGCATCCTGCCAAACACTTCGTACTGAAGTCTTGCATTGGTATCAATTAAATACTTTCTAAATCCCATGTTATCCTTAAACCAGCTTTCAACATCGCTTGTAAAATCAGGATTAAATCTGCCATTTTCAATTAATTTAGGGGTATCGGTAAGATATCTGTTCTCATCCTCAGAAACAACCCCACTTTTCCAGTTAGCTTTAATAAGAGGTAACGAAATAATTGCCATAAACAATACAATAAAAATGATATTATATACTTTTTTAAGCATAATTTTCCTCCTTTAAAACTGAAAATATATAAAAGCTGAATATGAATTAGATGCAACCTGCAGTACACATAACAACAATAAAGCAAGTAATAATATGTATTTGACAGGTGTTAATATTTTTTCGTTTACTTTTCTCTTAAGCAGACCATACAGCTTTTTCAGTAATGGTGTGCACATAATCAGACCCAATATCAATATAAGGAATGACCATTTATTAAGGTACAGCCAGACATTATATACCGATATTTCAGGATTATTCAATCCAAATAACGACTTGATATAGTTAAAAGCATGTTTAATTCCTGATGACCTGAACATTACCCAGCCTAACATAACAACAAGCATTGTGTATACATGCTGAAAAACAGATACTATAACTCTTTTGAAATTACGCCCGGTTACTTCCTTAGATTTGGAATGGGATTTAATAAATTTTTCCGTAAGGTTGAATATGCCATGCCATATTCCCCACGCTATGTATGTAAATGCTGCACCATGCCATATTCCCGTAAGCAAAAATACAATTGCAACATTAAGATATACATGTTTTCTGTTTCCGCCAAGCGGAATATATACATAGTCCCTGAAAAATGATGACAATGAAATATGCCATCTTCTCCAGAATTCCGTAATACTCTTTGAAATATAAGGATAGTTAAAATTCTCAAGGAAATGGAATCCAAACATTCTTCCTAATCCTATAGCCATATCACTATATCCTGCAAAATCAAAAAATATCTGTAATGAATATGCTATTATTCCTAACCATGCAAGGGACACCGAATTCAATTTAGGATTACAGTCAAACATTGCATTTGCTATTATCGCCATATTGTCAGCAATAATTATCTTTTTAAACAAACCTAAAATAAATCTCTGTATTCCGTATGCAAAATCTTCCGTTGTAACTTTTCTGTTATCAATTTCTGTGGCAATATCTTTATATCTTACAATAGGTCCCGCAACAAGCTGTGGGAACATACTTATGTACATTCCAAGTTTAAACACATTCTTCTGTGCAGGTACATCTCCCCTGTACACGTCCACAACATAAGATAAACCTTGAAATGTAAAAAATGATATTCCAATAGGTAATAAAACATTGGCAAACTGGGTATGAATATCAAATATTTTCTTAAGCGTTCTTATTGTAAAATTAAAATATTTGAAATAGAACAATATCAAAAGATTACAGACAACTGTAAGTACAAGCCAAAGTTTCTTTTTTCCGGTCTGTCCTGCTCTTTCTACAAGCAGTGCTCCAAAATAATTCAGTACAATACTTCCTAATAAAATTATAGTAAACGATGGTTTATTCCACGCATAAAAAAATATACTTACAAGAAGAAGCCAGTAATTTCTCGCTTTACCTCTCAGTATATAATAACCTGCTATAACCACCGGTAAAAAAATAAACAGGAATACCGCATTGCTAAAGACCATATCATTCCTCTTTCCTATCATTAGTCAATTAAAAAGTATATATTTGTCCCCTGTTTTTGTCAATTCTTTACGGCACCATTTTCCTTATAACAGGGATTTTTTGTATTACCCTGACAATAATAACACTTAATCCATATATAATAAATGTTCCAACAATTCTATATAAAGTACTTCTTGGGTCAATGCCAAAATGCCTGATTGAAAAATCTTTAAGGTAATAATGGATAAGATATACCCCAAAACTCGCAGACGAAAGATTTCTTACTAACCTAACGGCTTTTTCGTGCTTATCTATGAAATTCCATTTTCCGTATTTAAAGAACACAAAGACTGCTGTTCCCATAAATATAGCAGGAATATTCATATACCCTGCATAGGTTTTATCAAATCTTCCTGTTTTAAAGGAGTTTTGTACTGTCAGGTAAAAATACATAAAGAAACCGAGCAGTCCAAGAATATATATAAAGATTCTGAAGCTCTTTTTAATATCAGTATTAGCAAGGTAATATCCTATTAGTATCCACACCGTATATCCGCCGCAACACACCGTACTTAGCGAATAGTTCCACTGTATCTCTGCCTTTTTGCATATAAAAGGCATTAAAACATTTAATATAAGATACAAGAATATAAGATATGTGAATACTCCGTTTTTGCCAATCCGCTTCTCTTCATCCACAAGAGAAAACAGTGGAATTGTCAGATATACCGAAAACAATGCCGGAAAAAACCAGTATATTCCCATTCCTTTACAATTAATAACGGCACTGATAAATTTTGCCGGTGTATTGATATCGGAAATTTTCATTCCTTTTGTATAAAATATTGACCAGCATATTCCTATGATACTCCAAATAATGAACGGAACAAGTGTCTTAAGTAATCTTTTCTTAAAAAATGTTCCTGTGCCATATCTTTTTCTGTAATTTATAAGTGTGGCACCCGTCAGCATAAAAAACACAGGTACCGCAAAGTAAAACAGAGTTTCAATAAACATACATGAAACCCAGTTTCTTGTCTTTGCAAATGTGTGAACTGCTCCGTTTACATGCAATGCCACTACAGCAAAGCATGCAAATATATTGAGTAGATCAAAGTATAAGATATAGTTTTTTTTACCTGTTTCCATAGTAACCATTACCTTCTGTTATTCACCTTTTAAATATTTTTCGGCTTGCCTGTCAAATTCAGATACATACATAAAAATCTCATCCTCAGCCATAAGTTTTATATGGACTTCTTATTTCCGCGTGTCATAAGCGCATAACATATTCCATAGCCTGCTGCTAACATTATAAATGCGGTAATAATTAATACTGCTACCGGAATTCCTGATTTTTTGGTATTTTCGGATGCTGCTTCATCAGTTTCTGTTGCAGATACGCTTTCTGTTGTGCTTTCAGTTTCTTCCACCGTTTCTGTCTCAGCTTCCGTTACAGTTTCAACTCCTGATATAGATGGAAGTTTTCCTTTGTATTCCGGCATTACAACGACGTTAATGTTATATACCTTCTTTGAATCATCTTCAGCGACACCCGTGACTGTCATTTTATTTTCACCCTGTTTTAATGTTTCTACAAGGCCGTTAAGAACCTGTTTTCCTTTTTCATCCTGCAGTGTTCCTGTTGCAGAAATTGTCTTTGTCTCAAATGGTACATATATGACATAATCTGTTACTTCAGGTGAAAATTCCGGAGATAACTTTCCTTCACTGACAGTTATACCGCTAAGATTGGCATTATTGCTTTCCTTGTAATCAGGGTCCTGCTTCCTGTTGGCTGTTATAGTGTATGTCTTAACAGCACCATTTTGTGCAGTTACGTTGATTGTAATTGTATTAGCACCTACGTTAAGTGCAGGATTGCCTACCGATACTTTAGCAGTTGCATCTGCCGGTGCTGCACTGATGTTAAGACTGCTTTCCGAAAACTCCACAGTTCCTATATCATAGGATGTCTGCGATGCATTAAAATTAATGTTATGTCCGGCTATCGACAATGAGCCAAGATTATTGTTGCCGGAGAGTGGTGCGGCTACTGCAACCGAATATTTAGCTGTTCCGATACTGCTTTCATTGTTACCATCCGATACAACAATATCGTTGAAAGAAATATTTATACCGGTTCCGGTTGCCACATTATTTACCTTAAATACTGCTTTTATTACGGTTGAGTTATTTCCAAGAGGATTAGACAGTGCATCATCATATACTACAACTCTGCTTCCGTTCTGTTCAAGCTTCCAACCGCCTGTTCCTGCACTCATGCTTACGAGTGAAACAGAGCCATCATAGGCAAGGCTGCCTTCAAAGCCATAACTTCCCGGTGATGATATATTAAGATTCAATGTAATTGTATCTCCGGCTCTTACTGTTCCAGGACCTGTAAGTGCCGCAGATGCCGCATTGACATCAGTTTTCTTAAATCCGCAAATCACACAGAGTGTGAATACAACTATAAAAGTAAGAATCTTATTTATTTTCTTCATTGGTAATTATTCCCTTCCAAGTATTTTTGCTTTTACTTTGATAAAATCGGTAATATTGACTTTTCCGTCATTATTCATATCTGCTGCCTGTTTCTGTATGTTGGACAATGATGATCTTCCAAGTATACTCTGTTTAACCGCAATCAAATCAGTGATATTGGTTTTTCCATCACCGTTCGTATCCCCGGTGACGATGATGTTATAAGACTTGACTACTTTATTATTGTTAATTACGCATAACTGCATTCCGGTTCCTACCGACACATTTCCAGACTGTTTTACATTGTTTTTTCTGATTTCACAATATTGTTTTTCATTGATACTCTGCAAAAGTGAATTAACATTTGTTCCGGATTTGATACTTCTGGCAATGTTTCCTGACTGGTCAATACTTACTTTAGATGAAGTTGCCTGAGCAGGTAGCTTCACCGCCGGTTTATTTATTGTGAAGTTAATTTTCCTGCTTCCGGTGTAATAGCCTTTTCCGGTTATGGTTACTGTTGCTGTTCCCGGATTAATATGATTACTGTATGAAACTGTATAATCCGTTCCGTTAGTAAGTGTAATTCCGTTATACTTCACGGTAACAGAAGGTGTTATTCCTTTTCCGGTATATGTCTGTGCCGCAATACTGCCTATTGTTGCACGGCTGAGAGGGGTTGTTACTCTTACTTTTGCACGATTTGTTGTTGTAGTTTCGGTATATCCGTTCTTAGAAACTGTGACATTGCAGTAATAGTATTTTTCTCCGTTTTTGCCTGTTGCAGGTGCATATTTTGTAGATGTGGCATTGGCTATTTTGGTTCCTGAAGCGGTCTTTGAAACTGCTTCGTACCACTGGTATTTGTATGTTGCTGCCGAATCTATATTAGTTACTTTTGCAGTCAATTCAACTCTGCTGCCGATTTCTATATTTTTGTCACCGATAGACGATACTATTGGCTTATCAGGTTTTATAATAACTTTTTCTTTTATCGTAAAATTAATTACCCTGCTTCCGGTGTAATAGCCTTTTCCGGTTATGGTTACTGTTGCTGTTCCCGGATTAATATGATTACTGTATGAAACTGTATAATCCGTTCCGTTAGTAAGTGTAATTCCGTTATACTTCACGGTAACAGAAGGTGTTATTCCTTTTCCGGTATATGTCTGTGCTGCAATACTGCCTATTGTTGCACGGCTGAGAGGGGTTGTTATTCTTACTTTTGCACGATTTGTTGTTGTAGTTTCGGTATATCCGTTCTTAGAGACTGTGACATTGCAGTAGTAGTATTTTTCTCCGTTTTTGCCTGTTGCAGGTGTATATTTTGCGGATGTGGCATTGGCTATTGGGGTTCCTGAAGCGGTCTTTGAAGATGCTTCGTACCACTGGTATGTGTATGTTGATGCCGAATCCGTATTGGTTACTTTTGCAGCGAGTTCAACTCTGCTGCCGATTTCTATATTTTTGTCATCGATAGACGATAATATTGGCTTATCAGGTTTTACGATGACTTCAGGTTCCTTGCCTATTATCAATGCCGATGACTGGAACGCTGTCAATTCCCTTCCTGTACCCTGCAACGGATTTCTGGCATAAGCTGTTACCCTGACATAATATGTCTTGTTCTCATCATAATCCGGCATATTAAAAGTATTGGTATATGATTTATAATAGCCATCATTTACATCTTTTGATTCCGATATGTACACATGGTACATTGTATCTATATGTTTATCAGGGAATGTATAAGCATCCCACTTAATTGTATTGGTATCTTTATCATATGTAAGGTTAGCAATTGGCTCACACCTTACATACATTGGGTTAAACGCTATTCCCTTTCCCTGTTTATAGACATTATCTTCTATTACATACGGAATTATCTGATATGTCACCTGAGTGTTTTCTGCAATTGATTCCACATCATCAATGTATGAATCTACATCTTTGGCATCTATTGTAACTGTATCCTGATTTGTTATTATACGTTTTACATAATATCCTGATGCATTTTCAACTTTGTCCCACGTAAGTTTAAATTTCTTGTATTCATCATTATTAATGTGTCCGTTTGTTGGATTATTAAGTTTTTTAATGCCAACATAACGTGAGCTTTTTAAAGATTCTATGTCCTTGCTTCCATCATTAAATACCGTAATGATGGAATAATAGTATGCCTTGTTATACTTTGGCACATTATTATCTGTATATTCATTTGTAACCGCGTATGCTATTTCAGAGTAATTTTCTCCATCTTCCGAGCGTAATACTTTATAGCCCTTTGCACCACTGATTTTTTCCCATTTAACAGAAATTCCTGTTCCTGTGGATTCAACATTAGTTATTCTCGTTCTTGGAATGTCTATTGATATTTTTTTTACCTGCGACGGAGAAATAGTATCCATGCCATGGCTGTTGTTATAGGCTTTCACATAATAGTAATATGTCTTTCCAAAAGCAAGACCGGTATCGGTGAAGGTCACATCCGTTCCATTATATACAAGTGAATAGTCCGCGTCTCCCTCAGCTTTTCTGTAAAGTGCATACCCTGTTGCATCGCTTGTCTTTTTCCATGTAATAACTGCTTTATCAAGTCCCGACTGTTCAATACCCGTTATTTCCGAAGCCTCTATATCTTTTTTAGCTGTAGTAAATGCTTTAATACAGAAGTCCGCATCAGGATAACTGTCATAACTGTTTTCATTAATATCCACCCATCTATTGTAATAATACAGATAACTGTGTCCCGGCGCTGTGGAATTAACCACATCCCAATATATATGATCATTATCTGCAGTCTGATATTCACTTATTGAATAATTAATTCCTGAGGCATTATCAAAAGTAACTACAACGGAGAAAGTATCTCCGCGATGTAATGTAATGCTTTCAGGAAGCTCCGTTGTATAATATCCGGCATAAGTTGTTTTTCCTGTATAGGATGTAAGCAGGGTTCCGTTCTCCGGAGTTATGGTGCCTGCTTTAGTATCTACTTTGTAAATGTCAATCGTGTATGAAAGATTAGAATTGCCAACAGCAAAAGCCACACTTCTAAGAATCTCGTCGGTGCTTCCGTTTACCTTGAATATGTTGGCAAATTTCTTCTCGTTCTTATAAAGCGAAGCATTATTCTGGATAAAATGGTTAAAAATCGTGCTTCCGTCATACTGGTAATTATAATCATAAGTATCTGCCGGAACGATTTCATATATAACCGCATTCATATTCTGGATACTTGATTCGTAGTATGACATCCAGAAATATCCGTTATTGCCGGTGTTGCTGCCCCAGCTGTTCTTAATTAACCATGCTCCGTTTCCCGGAGGGGTCTCATGACCATTCGCAGCAAACAGGGATTTATCAATATTATCATCCCAGCCTACAATGGTTACTTCATGTCCCGAACCTGTGGGTTCGGAGTAGTATACATACTTATCTGAACGTTTCTGATTGGTGGTATATATTGTACTTACGGCACCGTTTTCAATAATTGCCTGCTTGACAAGGTCACGTTCCTTCATATTGATATACTTCTGGCCGGTTAAAATATATGACACATCTTCTGCCTTAAAGGTATATGTTGTGTCCTCCTTATCAAGCTGATACGGATATGATGCTTCAGGAACACTTTTCTGATTCATAACACCCGCCCACTTGCTAAGGGTCTTAAAAGCATACTGGTCATTGCCACCATTAGCAAAAGAATATGTCATGTTATAATTGGTTGACTTATCGCCCGTTGTACCGCCAAGTGGGTCTGTAAATGTGCTGTCATTGAATGTCATATATGCAAGTCCGAATTCTGACAAATCTATATCATCCGGTGATGACACATATCCGTGGGATAATGCGTAGGATTCCATCGCAGCACACGCACCGTATGCCCAACAGATTCCAAGGCCTCCCTGATCCTTGACACTTGTCACATAACCTCTGTCCACAGATGAATATGATGACGGAATAGCCGTGCTCCTTGCTAATCCGTAAAATATTGCCGAATCCGCTACATATCTGCTTATATTGCCTGAATTACCAACTAAAGGTGCTTCAAAGCTATGCAGTACTGCCCCCGAACTGCCACTTCCCGTAACCGCTTCAACAGTATCTTTTAAATTATTAACATCTTCTGCCGCTTTCGTTCCCATCGCGTTGAAATTAACAGATGATGCTACCGTAACTGCCGAAATAAGGACAGCTAACGCCTTGTTTATTCTTCCTGTCATAAATTATCCTCCGTATTCTGTTTTCTCTTGTCCCGTTCCTTAAACTGATATAATTATACAATAATTCCGGCGGGATGTCACATACTTCTTAACCTTTTTATTAGCTCTTTTGCTGCAAGTGATTGTGGTTTTCTCCCATCATATAAAAGACATATCAGACGTTTTGGCAGCTTATCTTTTAATTTTATAACGGTTACATTCCCACCCATCATACTTTCCGGTACAAAACCTATTCCAAGTCCTGATTTTACCATTGGCATAACCTGGTCCGTAGTTGCCGCAATTACATTAGGTTTAATATCCATTCCTTTTTTTCTGAAAAGTTCCTCATAATACTCCCTTGTTGCCGTCCCTTTTGAAAGAAAAATAACAGGATATTTTTCCAATTCCTTAAGGCTTATTTCTTTATTATCAGGTATTCCAAACATCTTATGTGCTACGGGATATTCCGTGAATTCACATATATTTTCACAGGATATAGAATCATTTTTGTTAATATTTATGGGTGTGGTTACAAGTGCCAGCTCCACCTCATCATTTTTAAGGCTTTTTATCGCAGACGGTGTTGACTCATTGGTTATCTGGACCATTACATTGGGGAAATCTCTCCTGTAGGCCGCAAGCACCGGCAGAAGGACTTCGTGTAATGCTATCTCACTGACTCCGATTTTGACACTGCCGCTATCCATTCTCTTAGTCTGCTCCAGTTCATGTTCCGCTAAGGATATCTGTTCAAAAGCAATATTCACCCTTTTAAAAAGCATTTCACCCTCCCTTGTAAGCTTAATTCCCTTTCTCGAACGGTAAAACACCTGTACTCCAAGCTGTGATTCCAGATTATTCATAGCTCTTGTTATATTGGGCTGGCTGTTATCCAGAGCCTCTGCCGCCTTTGTAAAACTTCCGAACTTCACAACATAATAAAATATCCTATAATAGTCATAAGTAATATTCATAAAACTCCTATATATCATTTTGATATGTTAAATATTATTTTTATACCTTTTACATATAGATATGTGATTATTATAATCTATTTCTAGAAATAATCAATGGTTCAGTTTTAAGTAGAAGGAGAAAAATTATGAACAAAGATTTAACAGTAGGAAATCCCGAAAATGTGCTGTGGAAATTCTGTATTCCGTTGTTCGGAAGCATTATTTTCCAACAGTTATACAACATAGCCGATTCATGGGTAGCCGGAAAATTCATCGGTGAAAATGCTCTTGCGGCTGTTGGCAACAGTTATGAAATCACTCTTATTTTTATTGCATTTGCATTCGGCTGTAACATAGGCTGTTCCGTAATTACGGCAAGGTTTTTCGGAAGCAAGGAATACGGCAATGTCAAAACATCTGTTTACACATCAATGGTAACAAGTGCAGCTATATGTCTTATACTTATGTTTATCGGAATATTTGCAGGTGGTGCTTTGCTTCATGCCATAGGTACTCCTACCAAAATTTACGATGATTCCAAATTATATCTTGATATATATGTATATGGTCTTCCTTTTGTATTTTTCTATAACATAGCCACAGGTATTTTCTCTGCTCTCGGTGACAGCAAAACGCCTTTCTATTTTCTTGCTGCATCTTCGCTTTCAAACATCGGCGTGGATATTCTTTTTGTAAAGGTATTCAATATGGGGGTTGCAGGTGTTGCATGGGCAACTTTCCTTTGTCAGAGTATAAGCTGTATACTTTCGCTTATTGTAGTTCTTCGTCGTCTTCACAAAATCGAAACCGATGAGAAACATTACATATTCAATAAAAGCATTTTCGTACAGTTCATTATTATTGCAATTCCAAGTATTTTACAGCAGAGCTTCATATCAATCGGTAATATCGTTATCCAGAAAGTCATCAATGGATTTGGAACAGGCGTAATTGCCGGATATTCCGCAGGCGTCAAACTTAACAACCTTGTAATTACATCATTTACAACACTTGCAAACGGCGTCTCCAATTTTGCTTCCCAGAATATCGGTGCAGCAAAATTCGACCGTGTCAAAGCCGGTTTTAAGGCAGGTGTAAAATTAGTATGGTGCCTTTCACTTCCGCTTTGTCTATTATATGTCATCTTTCCGAAGGCTTTACTTACCTTCTTTATCGATAATCCATCCGCTGAGGCTATAAGTTCAGGTTCAATATATCTGAGAATCCTTGCCCCATTTTATTTTGTAGTATCGGCTAAACTTGTAGCCGATGGTATCCTCCGAGGTGCAGGCCTTATGAAGCAATTCATGATTGCAACATTTACAGACCTTATATTAAGAGTTGTTCTTGCTATAGTCTTATCAAAGACAGCTCTTTTAAGTACCGGAATCTGGTGTGCTTGGCCAATCGGATGGACAGTTGCCACTGCCATATCTATCTTCTTCTACAGGCAGGGCAAATGGAAAGAATGTTAAAAATTTCTATGACGTTCTTTCCCTGATTACCAAAAAGAGTTCCGTGCATATAAGCTACGGAACTCTTTTTTATTTTTTTGCATTTTCTATATCCATTAAACACCCACCGCCAATTGGTTTTTCAGGCCAATATATAATCTCTGATTGCTTATCAGATGAATTTATTGGCAATAACGCCTTGCATTTTGACAAGATATTTTTTCTGCTATAGTATTTTTCACTCTTTATTGACAATAATTTACGTCTATCTTACAATTAGTACATCACATAAAATAAGGAAGACAATTACAATGGCTAAATTAAATTGTTTTGTTGCACAGTCAGGTGGTCCTACTGTTGCAATCAACTCCAGTCTTGCGGGAGTAATTAAGGGTGTCGCAGACTCGGAAATGTATGACACAATCTACGGTTCGGTTAACGGTATTCTGGGTATTCTTGATAACAGGATCCTTAATCTTTCAGAAAAAGTTCCTGATGACAAAGCGCTTTTGTGTCTTAAGCACACACCTGCCATGTATCTCGGTTCATGCCGTTACAAATTACCGGATTACCGCAGGGATGACAGCGATTATAAGAGAATTTTTGAACAATTCAAGCGTTATAATATAGGAGCATTTTTCTACATCGGTGGCAATGATTCCATGGACACTGTGCTTAAGCTTTCGGAATATGCTTCTTTAACAGGCAGCGATGTAAAAATAATCGGTATACCAAAGACCGTTGACAATGACCTTATGGTAACAGACCACACACCGGGATTTGGTTCCGCTGCAAAATATGTTGCAACCTCCCTTCTCGAAATTGCACATGACACGTTTATTTATGCGGTAAAAAGTGTAACCATTGTTGAAATAATGGGAAGGGATGCCGGATGGCTTACCGCCGCATCCGCACTTGCAAGAAATGGTTATAATACCGCACCTCACTTTATTTATCTGCCTGAGGTTCCTTTTGACAAAGACAAATTTATCGAGGATGCCAAAGAATTTCTTAAAACCAATAATAACCTTATTGTTGCAATTTCCGAAGGTATACGAGATAAAGACGGCAACTATATAAGTGCCGGAGACTGTGTAGCCGACCATTTCGGTCACAAGATGTTAAGTGGTGCCGGACAGGCTCTTGCTGAAATCGTAAAAGAAGAAATCGGTGTTAAAGTCCGTTCTGTAGAAGTCAATGTATTGCAGCGTTGTGCAGCCCACGAAGCTTCAAAGACAGACCTTGATGAGGCTTTTAATTCCGGTCATAAAGCTGTGGAGCTTGCTAAAGCAGGTGTTACCGCTTCAATGGTTACAATGACCCGTTCAAGCAACGCCCCTTATACCATTGAATACGGCTATGCCAGAATCGCAGGAATTGCCAATGAAGCCAAGTCCGTTCCTGTTGAATGGATTAATGAACGCGGTAATGACGTAACCGCTGAGATGATTGACTACTTAAAACCACTTATTGAAGGAGAAGTTACACTCACATATAGAGACGGAATTCCTGTATATATGGATGTAAGTCATCTTAAACCGGGAGTTCTCCCTGTAGAAAAAAGATAAATTTAAGCATTAAAAAGGCATTACCACTCCAAATGTAATGCCTTTTTTCTATATTCTATTTATTAAACAGGCTCTCTGCATAATACACCGATTGCATGGCGTCTTTTCCATAAAAATCTGCTCCAATCATATCTGCATATTCCTGAGTGAGAACTGCACCGCCAACCATTATCTTACAATCAGGACATTTTTCCCTTAAGAGTTTTATGGTTGCTTCCATATTGACTACAGTAGTAGTCATAAGTGCACTAAGTCCTACAAGTTTGGCATCGTTAGCTATTACGGCATCAACAACATCCTCAGGCGGAACGTCCTTTCCAAGATCTATTACATTATAGCTGTAATTTTCAAGGATAACCTTTACGATATTTTTTCCGATGTCATGGATGTCTCCCTTAACGGTTGCAATAACAACTGTTGCTTTCTTTTCTTCAGAGCTTCCGCTCTTTTTCATATATTCCTTAATTGCCTCAAAACCGGCTTTGGCAGCTTCGGCACTCATAAGTAACTGTGGAAGGAACATTGTCCCCTTTTCAAAACCTTTTCCCACAATATCGAGTGCAGGCACAAGATCTCCGTTAATTATATCCATTGGTGCTTTAGTTTTAAGGAGTTCAACGGTTTCTGTGTATGCATTTTCTTTAAGTCCCTTGACAATACAATCCGAGAGACTGAAATTTGCCGTTGTCTTAGGTTTTGCTTCTGCTGTTTCAGGTGCCACTGCGTATTTTTCAATATATTTTGTACACTGGCTGTCATTACCTGAAAGAACCATATATGTATCGTAAGACTGCATCATCGCCTTTGCATTAGGATTAATTATACCTGCCGACAATCCTGCCTGAAGTGCCATGGTAAAAAATGTTGAAGTAATGAGTTCTCTTTGTGGCAGTCCAAAAGAAATATTTGATACGCCGAGAACCGTTCTTCCGCCTCTTGCTTTAATTTCACGGACAGTATCAAGGGTTATATTAGCCGATTCATTATCCGTACTCATTGTCATTGTGAGCGCATCAATAACTATATCTTTAGCTTTAATTCCGTAAGTTGCCGCAGTTGCATATATCTTTTCGGCAATTTTAATTCTGCCCTCTGCGGTATCAGGTATTCCATCCTCGTCAAGGCAAAGTGCAACAACCGCACCGCCGTATTTTTTTACAAGAGGAAATACCTGTTCCATAACTTCCTTCTTGCCATTAACAGAATTAACCATCGGCTTGCCGTTGTAGATTCTCATAGCAGTTTCCATTGCATTCATATCAGTTGTATCAATCTGAAGAGGAAGATCAAGAATACTTTGCAGTTCAAAAACAGTATCTTTCATCATTGCTGTCTCATCTATTTCCGGAAGTCCGACATTAACATCAAGAATGTGTGCTCCCGAATCAGCCTGTTTAGTTCCCTCTTCAAGGATATATGTCATATTGTGGTCACGTAATGCCTGTTTAAACTTGGATTTACCTGTAGGATTGATTCTTTCTCCGATAATTACGGGCACTTTTCCAATTTCTACCGCATGGGAATATGAAGACACAAGCGTAATATCTTTTTCCACAATAGGAATCGGCTTTAAATCCTTACATCTGTCGTATGTTGCCATGATGTGTTCGGGTGTTGTTCCGCAGCATCCGCCGATAATCCATGCTCCATCCTTTACAAGAAGTTCCATATAATTGGCAAATTCCTCAGGTCCTACATCATAAACCGTCCTGCCATTTTCAGATCGTGGAAGTCCGGCATTAGGATTGATAATAAGCGGTACAGAAGCGTATTCTGCCATTTCTTCAAAAATCGGTTTCATCTGTTCAGGTCCGAGTCCGCAATTCATTCCTATAGCATCAACATTAAGCCCTTCAAGAAGTGCTACAACTGCTGCCGGAGTTGCTCCTGTAAGCATTTTATGGCTTTCATCAAAAATAACAGTCGCAAACACAGGAAGATCTGAATTTTCTTTTGCGGCAAGAACAGCCGCCTTAAGCTCATAGGTATCACTCATTGTTTCAATAAGGATGAGGTCCGCCCCCGCTTTGTCGCCTATTCGTACAATTTCCGCAAATACATCAACCGCATCAGCAAAATCAAGGGTTCCCATAGGTTTTAATAATTTGCCGCAGGAGCCTATATCAAGTGCCACATAAGCCTTTTTACCTGTTTCGGCAACAGCTTTCTTAGCATTGGCAATACCCGCTGTAATTATCTCTTCAAGATTATCAAACTTAAATCTGTTAGCGCCGAAAGTATTGGCATTAATAATATCCGCTCCGGCATTGATATATTCCTTATGAATATCTATCAATACTTCCGGTCTGGTAAGGTTCCAGGTCTCAGGAAGCTCTCCCGGTTCAAGACCTCTTTCCTGTAAAAGGGAGCCTAGTCCGCCGTCAAAAAATAATATTCTTCTGCCTAATTCATCAAGGATGTTCATAAATATTCTTCTTTCTTATCTTCTATATTGGCATTCGGCATTACCACAGGCTTCACAGCCCTCCAAATGGCATTTTGTATCTATTTTACTAAGTCCCATAATGGCGGATACCGACTTTTCAGGAATCATTATTCCCCCTTCAGACAAAGTAATCCCTATTAATTTGGTGGCATTTATTGCATTAAGGAATTTTCCCTGATGACTTAATGCAAAATCTCCATATCCCGGACTGAATCTCGGTCTGACGTACAATCCCTCTTTTTTAACCTTTGCGGTTATGTCATTCTGACAGTCATTACAATAATCTTCGATTGCTGCTGCCGCCGCAGCCTGAATTACTGCAGCTTTGGCTATGTCAAGTTTAAGTGCTTTATTAAGAAGTCTGTCAACATCTGTTCCCAACGTTGCCGCAAAAAGAACGGCCTCACTACAGCCTCTTAAATTTTTTGCAAGATTATGGCTTTCAATGGTGAGGCCTGCTACAGATATCACGTCATCTTCTGATATAAAAACATCAAAACGCCTGTAAACGTTTTTGGGTTTGGCAGCCGCTTCAACTTCCTTTATGCAGTTATTAATTAATTCCATTACCTTGTCATCAGGAATATTCTGTCCGTATCCAAGGTAACGGATTACTTCTTTTCTGGTTATCATTTATTTAATAATCTCCGAAAGATTCTTCTGGATTCCCGCAGCTACTTCCGGCTTATTCATTGAATACACATGAATATGATTTATTCCATTGGCGATTAAATCAATAATCTGGTCTGTGGCATAAGCAATTCCCGCCTGCTGCATTGCCGCAGGATTAGTCCCGAAATGGTCCACAAGATTTCTGAATCTCTCAGGCATATTACTGCCTGAAAGCTTAAGTGCATTGGCAACCTGCGTAGCTCTTGTAATAGGCATTATTCCGGGTACCACAGGTACGACGATACCCTGTTCCCTTATCCTGTAAAGGAAATTATAGTAGATATTATTATCAAAAAACATCTGTGTTGTAAGGAATTCACAGCCTGCTTCAATCTTTTTCTTAAGGTTACCGATATCTTCCTTCTTATTAGCGGCATCAACATGTCCCTCAGGGTAGCATGCTCCTCCTATGCAAAAACTATCGCCGGCGTATTCTTTTATTTCTGATATAAGCTCGGACGCATATCTGTAATGTGCAAAGGGATCTCCGTCATAATCTTTAGGTCTGTCGCCTCTTAATGCAAGAATATTCTCAATTCCTTTAGTTTTCATGCCATCAAGAGATTTATGTATATCATCTTTATCCGCACCTGCACAGGTTAAATGTGCAATAGTGCATACATCATATCTTTTCTGGATATCACCGGCAATATCTAAGGTGCTCTTACTTGTGCTTCCTCCGGCTCCGTAGGTAACACTCATATATGCAGGCTTCAATGCGGCAACATTCATTGCAGCATTATAAATTGATTCATAATTGGCTTCTGACTTGGGCGGAAAAACCTCAAACGAAACCGTTACTTTATCTGATTTGAGCAAATCAATAATCTTCATTGGTTCTATATCCTTTCAGTTAATGACGGATTATCTTTTTCTTCCAAGTATTCTGAGCAGATGGAGAAAAAGATTGGTAATATCAAGATAAATTGATATTGCACTGTCTACCGCATTGTCCACTGTCTTGATATATCTTTGTGCAACGTAATAATCATATCCGATGTAGAGGCTGAAAATTACTGCTCCAATCCATGAATAAATGTAAGAATCAATACCAAGGAATGTCATTACTATTCCGGATAAAACAAGCCCAATCAGTCCTGCGAACAATAAACCGCCGATTCTTGAGAAAAAGTTAGGATATATTATGCTTAAAGAAATCATACATCCTGTGATTATCGCGGTAAAAAGAAATGCAAGTCCTACTTCTTCCGCTCCTATTCCGCCGTAATATGAAACAACAGAAGCCACAACAAGCCCTACCGGCACAACTACCATGTTATATCCGATAAAACTGACAACCGGGCTCTTACTCTTATATGAAATTACCTGACCACCAAACGCCAATGCAAAATATGCAATAAGGAAAATAAACGGATTAACGCTTGCAACAAAATCACCGCAAAAAGCACAAAGAACTACGTTCATTGCCACTCCCCATAACACTGTTGCTCCCAGTGTAAGGTTGTATATTCTGTCTGAAACAATTACATCACCACTGTGAAAAACCTGCATCTCGGCTTTTCTTTCACTTGCCATACTCATATCAATATCCTCCTGATTTTTTAAAGATTATAACATAATTATTTTATCACCGCTACAGAAAATTCTTCCATTATACCGTCAAATATCTTATCGGATAAAAGATTACTCCTGCCGGCAAACTCTTCCAAGGTCACTCTGTCACCTTTTCCATGCATAATAACAGTCACTTTACCATCACCTTCACCACAACAGTATATAATTATATTATTCTCATTATCTGTCCTGTATTCGGTTATTGTGCCCTGTGATATATCTTTATATTCCTTACGGATTGCAATAAGCCGTCTGTACAGACTGTATGTATCTTCATCCTGATATTTGGAATCCCACAACATTCCACGTCTGTTGTCAGGGTCATTTTCCCCTCCGATTCCATATTCGTCTCCGTAATATATAAAAGGCATACCAGGTAAAAGCAACGACATTGCCGCAGCAAAACGTTGTTTTTTCCTATCATTACCGCACATTGCAAGGAAACGCGGAGTATCATGTGTATCAATTAAATTCCATAACACATTGAATATCTGTGGTGGAAACATTCCTCTTATGTGCCCTATGTCTTCAATCGCTTCGCTTGCGGTTATACTGCTGTCCATAACATAATCTTTTACCAGACGCCAGAAGCTGTAATTCATTATGCTGTCCCATTCATCACCGTCAAGATAATCCCTGCCGTGCTGCCAGTCTTCTCCAACAATAAGGGCATCTTTTTTGACACTGCGGATAGCTTTTCTGAATTTTTTCATAAATGAATGGCAAATCTCATCTCCGACATCAAGTCTCCAGCCGTCTATGTCACATTCCTCAATCCAATACCTGCCTACGTTGGTAAAATATTCTGCAGTCTCATCATTGGACAAATTAAGTTTTGGCATTCCGCCATAATATGAAAACGTAAGATACCCCGGAATTTCAGTTCCCAATCCCATATTAACAGGGTATTTTTCTATATAATACCAGTTATGATACCTGGAACTGCTGCCATTCTTCATTACATCCTGAAAGGCAAAAAAATCGGTGGCTGTATGATTAAAAACTCCGTCAAGTATAACCTTCATACCCATTTCGTGGCATTTTGCCACAAGTTCTTTCAGGTCTCCCTTAGTTCCCAGATCAGGAGATATCTCATAATAATCTACAGTATTATATTTATGTGTTGACGGAGATTTAAAAATCGGTGTGAGATATAATATATCTATTCCAAGTTCCTTAAGATGGTCCAAAGTATTAATTATTCCTCTTAAATCACCTTTAAGGTCTGCTCTGTGTCCTATCGGTGCTTTATACCAGACATTCTCCGGTACATGCTTTGTTGTAGCATATCTTGCAGGAAAAATCTGATATACAACCTTACCTGCCGCCCAATCAGGGACATCAATTCTTTCTTCCTCCCTTAACTTGCATGTGCAGTTATACATTCTGTCAATGTCTGTTATCTCATTTCCGGAAAAATATTCACTTCCGATAAATACTTTTTCTCCGTCATTTCCTGTTATTTCAAAATAATATCTTATACATCTTATGCTGTAATCAAAGTACACCGTTGTCTCATAATAATCGCAAAGCCTGTCTGTTGCGATTTTTTTCATCATATGTGCCTGCTTCGTATCTTTTACTTCAGGCTTAATGTACTTATCCAATGTATGAAGTACAATTTCCGATACATCTCTTTTTTTAGTCTGTATTCTAAATAAAAAACCGTTATTTCCAACTGATAAGCAGCATCTTTTATCTGCTACATGTCTTATTGCTGAAAGTTCCATATCTTCTCCTTAAAAACCATTCTTTAGGACAGCTTATTTCCTGCAAGGGTATCTTTTTCCAAAAAATCTTTGATTAACTCCACATATTCAAGACCCGTTTTTCTCCCAATCATATATACCCTGTCTATCTCTTCGGTTCTGGTCTCCATACTTCCTATATTAAGAGCTTCCGGTGGTCTGATTACCAGCACTTTTCCTTCTTTTTCCCTGCTCTCAATGTAGCTGATTGTGTCATTATATCTGAAATGTCTGTCTCCCATCGATTTTACCATATTAGGATACTTGTGTAAAAAGATTTTTGCTATCGGCATAAATTTATTTTTTTGTTTTACATAATGCAGGGGCTGGGTCAGTATTACAACATTCCGGTCAAATCCCTGCTCTTCCATAAATTTAAGTGGTATTGAATCTCCTATTCCCCCATCTAACAGATTATGCCCATTAATATTCACCACTCTGGACACAAGGGGCATGGATGCAGATGCTCTGAGCCATTCAATATCTTCCCGCTCTCCGTCACTGCATTTATGATATACAGCTTTTCCCGTAACAACATCCGTTGCCACCGCATAAAATATCATTGGATTAGCCTTAAAGGCCTCCTTATCAAAAACGTCCAGTTTTTCCGGTATTTCATGGTAACAGAAATCCACATCATAGGCATTTCCCGTTTTTCTGAATGATTTCATACTTCCGTATCTGTAATCTTTGCAATACTGCCTCGTATACCTATAGGCTCTTCCAATCTGTTCTGACTTATAATTACATCCAAGCACAGCTCCCGCCGATACGCCGATTGCCCCATCAAAGGTTATCCCTGCCTCCTGCATCACATCTATAACTCCGCAGGTAAACATACCTCTCATTGCTCCGCCTTCCATTATCAATCCTGTCTTCATTGATTCTCACCATCCAATTTATTTTAGTCCTAAAAAGTCTAACAGTCCCTCACATCCTTCTACCACATCTTTATAGGTCTCGTCAAATCTGCCCGTATACCATGGGTCTGCAATGGACCTGCCCGGTTTTCCTGCAAAATCCATCAGGAGCCTAATTTTATTATCTTTGTCGGGTCCCGTTATCATTATTGTATTTCTTATATTATTACCATCGGCGCACAATAAATAATCATAATATCCGTAATCTTCTTTTGTTACCTGCCTTGCCCTTTTCCCGGTAAAATCAGTATATCCCGTCTTTCCTATCCCGTGCTTCAAAAGCTCTTTCTGTGCCGGCGGGTAAACCGGATTCCCTTTGCCGTTCCATATCTCTTCCGTGCTGGTGGCTGCTGACGCTATCTCCAGAATGTCTTTCAAGCCCCGCTTCTCAGCCATGTCTTTTAATATGTATTCTGCCATGGGGGAACGGCAGATGTTGCCGTGGCAGATGAAAAGTACTTTTATCATAGTTTTATTTCTCCTTGATTTGCCCCGGAATGCCCTTCCTCGACTATCGTCTCGGTCGCGGCAGTCGCAAAATGCCCGACTATGCAAGCATATCGGGCACTTTGCTCGTTGCTTCGCGTATTGTGCAAGGTTTTCCGGGGATTTTGTGGTTGTTTGGATTTTTGCTCTGAAATGTGTGAATGTGGCAATTCAGAGCAGAATTAAGCAAGTTGTTACTACCTGTTAGTAGTAAAATTGGTAGTAAATGGGGAAATGTTACTACTAAGGTTTTGTTTTTTATTCCTATATAATCGTACCAAAAACAGAATATTAGTCGCAGCCAAATGCAATGCATAATCTGTGTATTCATCTGGTATAGTAATAATCTGATTTCCTTGTCCATGTCCAGCTACTTTATTTCTTACAACAGGTAATCCTGTTTCCAATGTTGTTCTTATGCTTGTCAAATGCGCATTCATATAGCTTGGATAAAAACCATTGTTCTCTAAAATTGCAATAAGTTTCTGCGCAGTATCCTTGTTTTTATCATATGCATATCCTTGTTTATCACAAATGATTTTCATTGTGCTTTCAAACGCTTTCCCTGCCTCTAATATTGCATTTTTATTATCACCTTTTCGTCTTCTTTCATAAGCATTTCTGATTTCATCTTCAGCACCTTCGAAGCCTTCTTCAAACAATAATTTTAAAGCCGGTTTCACAGCTGTTTTATGTAAAAAGGTACTATCAATAGTAATAATCTGTGAATCAATGAACTCATACCCCAAATTATGCTGCTTAAATCGATAATTCAACTCGACAATCGCATGGTTTACTGCTCCATCTGCATCATAGTCATATTTATATTCTGGTTTTAACGTACGTAGCTTTTTATCAATCAAATTAAAAAAATAATCTATTACATCCAAAAAATCCGTGTCATTGCTATTTGCAAAATAGCTTTCTATGCTTGATTTTCCGTGCCCTGCCTGCTGCCTATCATACTTCATTCCTTTCAAGCCTTTTTCTCTACAGTAGTTTGCTTCAAAAATATCCCATAAATTTTCATCACATGTTGAATACGGTTCTAAAATATCTTCTAAAATATAAAAAACCTGATTTCTAAAAGCTTGTGGAAAACTATTATATGTAAACACTTCCGGTTCTCCGTCTGCATTCTTAATTCTCTTTGATAATAACTCGTACATACCTTCTCCTTTATAACCTATTTTTTATTACATCCTCACGTTTCATTACTGTTGATACATTTTCTCCCTGTTTCACAGATTGCAAATCATCATGCAAAGACTTATGTGCCAATATGTTTAATTCATCAAACGGAGCTACTTGGCATCCATCCAAATAATTTGCAGTTCTCAAATTTGCCTTAGCCATAACATCCATATTTTTATTAAGTTCTCTCAAATCCATATTAAAATCTCCATATATTTTCTCGTCATACGAAGGGGAAAAAATTACCGTTCTTTCTATATGCACTTGCTCCCCCGTAACATTTTTCTTGTATCGAATATCAATATTTATTTTAGGAAAAGCACTTGAACAAATTGTTGCATCCCAAAAAGCAACTCGCCCTTGTGTTGATTCATTTGGGTATAGTTCAATTTCTTTACCAAATAAAGCATCTAACTCTAATTCGTTTCTATCACCATTATTCTCAATTCTTTTTATTTCTATTAATACATCCTTTGCAGCACTTCTACCAGTATTAGTAACCCTTAAATACAATTCATCTTTCAGTTCAAACAATTTAAACGATAATAAAGGATCTAAACTCTTTAAATATTGTTTACTATTTTTGTGATTATAATATATTGATACAATAACAGTACTCAAAGATATAAATGCTGCAATAATTGAAATTACAGTCTGTATAGTAATTTTATCCATGTACATCACTCTCCTAAAAATATAATTGTCCGTGCACATATTATATCGTCATTTTCAAATTTTTTCTATAAAAAATACCTCAAATATAAATTATGTCGCTAATCCAATAATAAAATATTTTACTTTTTGTAAATATATCTGTAACAATTTCGTTATCCTACGTATTTTATAAACAATATCCTCTATGCAAAATTTCAATCCAATATATAATATTCACTATTTATTACAAATATCTTTTCTACTTTAAAGCACGTCTATTCGCTCACGTTTTTTCATATAATGTTACACCCTTCATATATTGTGTTATGTTATTTTTCAATAATTATAACCAATCCCAGAAGTCCCGATTTTTTATTCATTGAGAACAGGATGAATTTATCATGGTACAAATCCATTGCATAAGTTTGTGTAACTTTTTATTGTTTCCAGGAGTATTTTAAACTATAATGTAACCAAAGTCCAAAATCAGATAAAACAACAGATATATTAGGATTTAAAGAAATCGGTGGTATCGGACAACTGATTTACCACCCTTTCCGATTCAAGAAATATGAACTTGATATTGATAAAAGCGATGATTATTGTGCAACACCATTTTGCCGCCCCGGATATGAACCCATCTTTCCTAAAGAAGATTTTCTTTCCGGACAGGGACTGCTTACCAGCCTTTGCAATCTGGCAATGCAGATAAACAGCTTTGATAATAAAATTCCATATACACAGCTCATCATGGAATGGTGTACAAATAATATGCATCCATATAATATTGATTTCATTTATTCTGAATTGAATGAATCGTTTGATATAAATAGCTTCGATGCAGAAATGGTAGAAAAAGACGGAACATTCGAGATTAACAACTTCTTAGATGACCTCGGAAAATTGTATAATGCAGTCATGTTTTATGTTGCTCTCGAAGGTATCTGTATTGCCGATGACGAAGCTGCATATGATTTATCCAAAGAAGGAAAATACTTTGAGGGATACTCTTTCTTTGATAAATATAAGCATCCTATCGTTGCAATACCGGATGACTTAGATTATGGGGATGCAAAAGGAAACCTCATAGAAGAAATGCGAATTGATAATGAGTACATTAAAAATCATCTGGCAGAAAAACCTCCAACCGGAGAATTTGCTACTACACCATATGACGATTACGATGAATTGCGGAATGCTCTTATTGACATCATTCCGGAATTTACCATGAAATTAAAGGTAGATCCCCGCACTAACCGATTAGAATTTTCTACCGATATTGATTCTGTATTTGATATTGCATGGCTGACACTTGCAAGAATGCTTTCCGAAGACCCTGCGCCAGAAGATAAAGGCAAATCGGATAATCGTCCAGAAGGCATTATGATTCGTTGTCGGAACTGTGGTAAATTCATAATACGAAAGAGCAACCGACAGGAGTTTTGTGATGCTGAAGAATGCCAAAAGGCTCGGAATACCAGAAAGCAAAAAGCCTATCGTGAGCGAAAGGCTATTGAAAAGGCTCAAAAAATCAAGAAAAAAGCACATTAATTTATATGATTTGGCGGAAAGACAAATAGATTATTGTATCTAATGCCAGCCAGCTACATGCAATTATGTGCTATGATATTATATAAAATATGTTAAAAGACGCCGGAATCCCCCCTATGCAATTTCGCGAAAAAACGTGTGTGAGGGGGCATCGGTCTTTAGGATGAAAACCTGCAGAGATTCATGCTCCCCCCTTACAGTAGTTTTCACATAAATACCGACCTTTATACAACCTTATAAATATTAGAGATTAAGGAGGACGTAATATGTCAACAATAAATAGAACCACTCCAGACAATTGGAAAAAAGATACTGCCGCATCTGTCGATATGTATAATGAATGGTTTATGAATTTTGCACCAAAGACCTTTAGAGAAACAAGAGTTAACACCTCCAAAAGCGTTGAAGATGCATTACGTGTAACTGGTTACCTCAAAAAACTAACTCCTGAAACATTGAAAGAAAATCCTTATGTACTTCCTATTCTTAGAATGTCAACCTGTCCACCTATTGCAAGAGATAGACTGGTTGGATTATCGGGCGTTAGCAAAAGTTTGGTTCAAAACATGGAGGATACAACTAATCCACATATTTCTCCAAGAATGCCACAAAATCAACTTCAGCAAGAACTTTCTCAAATCATATCAACTATTACAAGAATGGTTGACCCTGATATTTTTGTTTGGCTTCCTGAAAACAGAGAACCTGTAGAAATTGAAATTAACCGTTCTTCTACTATTGTCGCCGATAGATTATGTGGTGCTGTTTCTGATCCAATAATACGAAATGCACAAGAAAAACGACAATTAGCAGCAATCGAACAATATCTTAATAACAAAGGTTATACTCCCGCTAAAACAAATGTAAAATTTAATGAAATGGTACCGGGAACATACTCATTTAGAACTAATGTACAAGTACAAGTAGGAACCGATTCTGACCAAACAGCAAATATTCCTGTAGATGTACTAATTTGCCCTCTCTCTGCAAAGAAGGGCGATTTACCTATTATGATAGAGGCGAAGTCTGCAGGCGATTATACTAATGTAAATAAACGTCGCAAAGAGGAAGCAACTAAAATGCAACAACTCAGAAATACCTATGGTAACAATGTGACATTTGTTCTGTTTTTATGCGGATATTTCGACTCCGCATACTTAGGTTATGAAGCAGCAGAAGGGATTGATTGGATATGGGAACATCGAATAACAGATATGGATCAATTAGGAATTTAGAAAAACAAAGAATTGAGTTTCAAAATCGTATTGATAGCAAAAATGATATTGAATACAGACGACATGAAGGACAATTTTCCACACCATTTGCGCTAGCAAAAGAAATTACAGAATACGCAATTAAACTAATTGACGATAACAATATATCTTTTCTGGAACCTGCTGTTGGCACGGGTGCTTTTATCTCTGCATTCCTTGATTCAATGGAAAAGAGTTCCAAAAAGGTAACAAAAATTCTTGGCATTGAAAAAGATGCTGATTTTTATGAAGCAGCAACAACTCTATGGGGAAATGAATGTGTCATAAATAATGACTTTTTTAAAGAACCTGCTAATGCCTCATATAACTTACTAATATGCAACCCACCATATGTACGTCATCATTACATTTCCAAAGAGTATAAACAGTTCTTAAAAGATATGTCAATTGATGAAATTGGATATGCTCCTTCCGGACTAGCTGGTTTATATTGCTATTTTTTACTCCATTCATTAAAGTGGCTAACCCCTAATGCCATTTGTGGTTGGCTAATACCATGTGAATTTATGGATGTTAATTATGGAAAAAATATACGTGACTTCTTGCTAAAAGAAGTTATGCTGTTACATATACATAAATACGACTCTGAAGACAGCAAATTTGACGATGCCCTCGTATCCTCATGTGTTGTCTGGTTTAAAAACACTAAACCTCAAACTGATTACTCCATTAAGCTTACCTGTGGTGGAGCTTTATCATCGCCATTGTATACCAATAATGTGAATAGTACATTTATGATTACAGAGGATAAATGGAATAAATTCTTCTCTGAATGTGCTTCAAATAATACATCCACCACCATTCGTTTAGGAGAACTATTTGATGTAAAAAGAGGTCTTGCTACAGGCGATAATAATTTCTTCATTTTCACTATGGATAAAATAACTGATAACAATTTAAGCATGGAATATTTTAAACCAATTTTACCTAGTCCTAGATATCTTAAAACTGATGAAATAAATAGGGATGACAATGGATATCCTGATATTGACCAACAACTATTCCTATTAGATTGTACATTATCAGAGGATGAACTTTCCAACCAGGACCCAGCATTACTTGATTATCTTAAATCTGGTGAAGTAACAACCGCTCAGAAGTACTTGTGTAAGAATCGTAAAAAATGGTATTTTCAAGAAAGAAGAAATATTCCTCCCCTCCTTTGTTCTTATATGGGACGTGGTTCAAAAACAGGAAATGCATTTAGATTTATTTTGAATCATTCTGATGCTATTGCTACAAATTCATATTTGCTTTTGTATCCAACTGATTATCTTCTTTCTAAACTACAATTTGATAAACAATTAATTCATGATATATGGGTATCATTAAATTCTATATCCGACGATTACATTCGTCAGGAGGGTCGTGAGTATGGTGGTGGACTAAAGAAAATAGAGCCAAAAGAACTTGAAAATATATTAATTCCAATCAGTATATAAGAACAAAGCCACAATCCCTGTGTTCTTGCTCCCAACGATTGTGGCTTTTTACGTTCAAAATTTTGTATATGTGCCATCGCTTAGTAGTCCATTACTACTAAGAAATTATCCCAACACCTTTGCCTTTATCCCAATTCCGTCCATGAGCCTTAGTAGTCGAAACCGTAGTATTTCCAAGATTTTCCGCCATATATTGCCCTGTATTGCCCCAGTCTGCGAAGGTATGCATTATCATAAAACTGGAGTGCCGTGGCAGATGAAAAGTATTTTTATCATAGTTTTATTTCTCCTTGTTTTGCCCCGGAATGCCCTGTTTTGCAAGGGGGTATGGGGTTATGGTAAAATGCTCTGAATTTACAGATTGTGGCAAATCAGGGCAGAATTGAGCAAGTTGTTACTACTTGTTAGTAGTAAAATTGGTAGTAAAAGGGAAATGTTTACTACTAAGGGTTTTTATTTTATTTTCCAAGACGCACTTCTGTTACTGCTAACCCTCTCAATTATTCCTTTCTCTGACAAACTGTTTAACACATTTAAAACTGTTTGTTCTGAACAAGATAACAATTCTGAAAGTTGTTTCCTCGTAACTGTAGAATCTTTTCTAATTGCATCGAGGATTATTTCTTCTCTTCCACCAATTTCACAATTACATATTGGGCATTTGTTCTTTTTGTCGGAAGCACCATGATAATGGCAATTATTGCATCTAACCTTTTCAGTTCCTATCTGTTTTTCTAGGTCATCAGAAGCATTATAACCGCTTTGTGTAACTCGGTATAAAACATTGTCATCTGTTTCAATTAGCCCATAAGTTTCTAATTTTTTAAGTGCTTCTTTCCATCTTGCAATTGTTCTATTATCTAATGAACTGCAATCAACAAAATTATTGCAATCTATTAAAATTGAATACGATTCTAACGATGTTGAAATTCGCAATATACCTGAAGCATTACAAACAGTAATTAACAACGCAATTGCATCCCTTCCTAACTTTACAGTTTCCTCGGCATTATCTTCTTTAGGAAGTACAACATACTTATCCAAGCGTAAATTGATTTGTTCATAAACATCATCTGCCGGAATATTTCTATCCGAAATAATATGTAAAAACAAACCTATTTCATCTTTTATCCTTGATATCTTTTTCAACTCTTCTGACTGACTACTTACAGTTTCCGGTGGTAATGATTTTATTAACTCAGAAATGTTGTTATATTTATCATTCCAATATTTAATATATACTAGCTGCTCCTTTGTTTCAAAAATATTAATGTCATCAGCTAACATTATCATTGTTTTACTCAACCAATCATTATCTTTCATAAGTTGAATCACTTCATACATACATGCAACAGATTTTAAGTAATTATCAGAAATAACAAGAATCGCAAAATCTTGTGTTCCTATACTCTTCATAAATGTAGTTATGCTTTCCCATGCCCCAATTTCTTTTGTATCTCTTTTTATTTCTGCTCGTCCACCAATTTTAACTTCCAATTTATTGACTATATCGCTTTTATCTCTTTTATATGAAATAAAGACTGTAGGTTTTTTCATTTTATCCCACCTCCCATATTATTCAAGATAATTCTGCAAATCGCGATAGCATACTCGATGCGCTGATAGCAAATCCTTTTGATTCTTTAGTAAACTCATACTGTCCTAACGTTGTGTTATACTTTCTTCCATCATACTGATCTACAAAAATCGCATTATAGAATTTATCTATCATTTCATCAGTTGTTATTAACGTTTTTCCTTCCTCTTTTGTAAATGACTCATCGCGATTTAACATATTTTCCAACAAACGATTGTCATTATCAAAATCAAATAATTCTTTTAAAGGCTCGCTGTTATGTCCATTAATAAATTGATCATATTTTGAAATATCAGCAATCTTCAATCCTATTAGTAAAGGTACTATATATATCAGGATAATTTGTCGACCTTTACCATCAGTAAATGAAAAATCATATTTTTTATTATCATGAGTAGGTTCATATACTGCCGCTTTGACTTGAGAATAAAAACGTGTAATTTCTCGTAATTGAAAGTTATACATCTTTATGATTCTTTTTGTTACTATATCTACACAATATCTTGACTCAAGCCCAATTTCGCTATAAAATTTTTCCATATTAGCTGGTGGCATAGAAATTCTCAAGTCAAAAAATCTATCTAAATACCTACATGAATCAAAATCTACTCCATAATAATTCTTTATTGTATGTTGCAACTGCTCCAAATTAACAGAAAAAACAAATGTAATTCTATCATCATATATGTAATGTTTTATTTGTTCAAGAAGATGAACTGCAAAAGTTGGTTTACATCTATCCAATTCGTCAATAAAAATAACTAATCGATTTCCCCTTTCAGCTAATAAACAAGAAAAAAAATCTTTAATTTTTTGTTCTACATCTTTCTCTTTTTTAAACTTTTTAAATGGATCTTCTGATGTAAGAGCATCCTTTATTCCATTTATATTATGACCACTTATTGCCTCAATAATTGCTCCTGCTGTTTTGACAATACTTATATCGGACAACGAAAAATCAACACTTAGCTGCTTCGTAATCTCATAAATTAATGATAGCACTGGCTCAGTGTCATTATCATTTTCCCATGCATCGTAATATATGGCTATACTATAATTTTCATTTTCTTCGTCATTTTTAGGAAAAGGAAGTCTAACAGTAGCTTTTGCTTTTGTTTCTTCATCTATTGTACTTGACGGGTTCAATGCATTGATAACCATTTTGGTTTGTCTAACAAAAAAAGTCTTACCACTTCCCCATCTTCCATCAATTGCAATTGAACTAGCTAATTCTTGAGCTTGCAAAATATTATAAAAATAAACAATATCTTGATTTCTATTGATCGGGTCATTATACAAAGTTTCTATAATATTTTCCTCTGTAGGTAGCATTTCATACTTTTTCATAAATAAGATCACTCTCCTTTTTATTAACATGTCCAATATATATTATATCCTCAAAGCCGACTTTTTTCCATAGAAAAAACGCTCCAGCCTAAACCAGAGCGTTACCTATCTTCCATTTTAAATCACCTTAAACATCTTCCGCGACATTGGTTTCTCTTTCTTCTGTTCAATCTCTGCCTGCGCCTTCCTAAACTCTTCCATTCGCTTAAGTTCCTCCTCGGCATCATCAAACCCAATATGCGTGTACACATTCATGGTAACGCTAATATCCGAATACCCCATGAGGTACTGTAATGTCTTTGGATTCATTCCCGATTTTGCCATATTGGAGCAATAGGTGTGTCGGCATACATGAGGCGTGATGTTTGGCATCTGCACCCGGTAGATATCATTGTATCTGCCGACCATATAGTTGAATCGGTGCTGCCAGTGCATTGCCACAAGTGGCATTCCATTATCATCGTAAAATAGGAATCCACTACATCCATCTATGGACTTCTCCACTTTCGGTACATTTCTATCCTCAATGATTGCCTGAAACATCTGTGCCACATCCTCTGTAATCGGCAATACTTTTGTTCCGGCATCCGTCTTTGTGGTTTCTATGATATATCGCATATCCGATGTTCTCTGCAACTGGTGGTCAATATTCACGGTTCTATTCTCAAGATCAATATCTTTCAGTGTCAGACTGCAGAATTCCGATATTCGCATTCCTGTATGAAAGAGTATGTACACTACTTCATAATATTTACAGTACACCACATCGTCATGCACAAACTTTAAGAACTTTCTCATCTGAT